>JABAOH010025420.1_pt2 | contig 21860 bp, 22 predicted proteins | sample 7062181 | NCBI WGS metagenome assembly JABAOH01 (sample SAMN14538630, study PRJNA623070) | marine sediment metagenome | biome: marine biome [ENVO:00000428]; feature: marine pelagic biome [ENVO:01000023]; material: deep marine sediment [ENVO:00002113]; isolation source: pool of 5 deep marine... | reverse complement strand
ACACCTCGTGCCAGATCTCGGCGACGATTTCCGGGAAACCGAAGAGCTCTTGGCGATCGATCAGTGGCTCGCGCTCGGCCAGCTTCAGACGATGATCCGCCGAAAGGTAACACCTATACGCATCGACCAGTCGCTGCGCCCGCTCTTGTGGAAGCAGCGCGCTGGCGACTAGGGCTTCCAGGATACCGATATTGTCGGTATGGCGCGTGAGCTCCGGATGGCGAACAGCCCAGAGCAATACCCAATATTGGACCATAAATTCTATGTCAACAATACCTCCGCGATCATGTTTGAGGTTAAACAGCTCGCCCGTTCTGCTGGCCTGCGTTGTAAACATCTTCTCGCGCATGGCCTTTACCTCGGTGCGCAGGCGCTCACGCTCGCGTGGCATACACAGGATTTCTCGGCGCGCTGCCGTAAAGGCCTGGCAGAGCTCGGGGTCGCCCGCGATCGGGCGGGCCCTCACCAACGCCTGATGCTCCCAGGTCCAGGCATGCTCGCGCTGGTAATCAACGAAGGCTGCCAGCGTGGTGACCAATGGACCCGACTGCCCGCTTGGGCGCAAGCGCATGTCGACTTCGTATAACAGGCCCGCGTGCGTGCGCGTTGTCAATATGTGGATCAATCGTTGGCCGAGGCGCGAGAAAAAAACCTCATTGGCAATCACGCGTGGTCCACGCGTCTCACCGGTGCCATCGCAGCCCTGATAAAGAAAGATCATGTCCAAATCCGAGCCGTAGCCGAGCTCAAGGCTACCGAGCTTGCCGTAGCCGATGACCGCGAACCCCGGGGTCGATTCTCGCTTCGCGCTCTTGCAGACGGGCTCGCCGTAACGTTGCACCAAGCCCACCGTCGCCACACTCAGTGACCGCTGCAGCACCACTTCCGCGAGCTCGACCAAGTGCACGCCCACCTCTTCCGGCGCCAGCCCGGGACCGACATCGGCAGCGGCCACGCGCAATAGATGGCCGTGGCGAAACTCGCGCAGCGCGTCCATTTGCGCCTCGAGGTCGTCATTGGCGATGGGCGCCAACCGCTGCTCAAGCTCATCGAGCAGGGCCGTGCGTGTGGCCGGTGCATAAAGGCCGGTGGGGTGCAATAGCTCATCAAGTAACACCGGGTGCTGGCTGATCCACGACGCAATCCAGGCGCTGGCACTGTAGAGCCTCACAAGCTGCGACAAGGCCACCGGATTCTCCACCAGTAGCACCAGGTAGGCGGAGCGCCGACCAATAGATTCGATCAGCTTGATCAAACGCAAGAGCGTCATCGCGGGATCATGGCTGACCGCAGCGGCAGCCAGCAATAGTGGCATGAGACGATCGAGGCGACTGCGGGCCTCGCTCGAAAGCCTTCGATAGGTGGCGCTCTCCCGCAAACCCGTGACCACGGTTAGCGCTTCCTCGGGGTTGTCAAACCCATTTTCACCGAGCACCCTCACTGCCGACTCCCGGTCCACACTTTCCAACCAAATCGCTGCCAGTGAATGCGTCCCTTCAACGTCGCGCTCGTGATGCGGCTCGGCGAATACCTGGTCGAAATGCTGATGTACTTTCTGCGTGTGCTGTAGCAGGGCGCTGTGGAGGGCGTCCCAGTCCGGGTATCCCATCGCGGTTGCCAGGCGTGCTTGATCGACGGCGCCACGCGGTAATTGATGCGTCTGCCGATCGGCGATCATCTGCAAGCGATTTTCGGTGTTACGCAGGAAACAATAAGCCTCGACCAGGTCGTGCACGGTCGTGGTTGCCAGATGACCAGCGTCAGCCAGACGCGCCAGCACCTTGAGGATACTTCGCTGCTGAAGCGCGGACTCGCGCCCACCGCGTATCAATTGGTGGACCTGGCCAATAAACTCAATCTCGCGGATGCCGCCGGGACCGAGCTTGATGTTGTCGTGCATCCCCTTGCGTTGAAGCTCGCGGTTGATCATCGCTTTCATTTCGCGGATCGCCTCGACCACGCTGTAGTCGATGTATTTCCGGTAGACAAACGGGCGTAGCAGCTCTAGCAGCCTTTGGCCCGCGCCGCGGTTACCGGCGATCACTCGCGCCTTGATCAAGGCGTAGCGTTCCCACTCTCTACCGTGGATCTGGTAGTACTGCTCAAGGGCGTCGAAGTTAAGAACCAGCTCCCCGCCACTGCCGTTTGGACGCAATCGCATATCGACCCGAAAGACAAAGCCATCCTCGGTAACATCGCCGAGTACATTGATCAAGCGCCGTCCCAAGTGAACAAAAAACTCATTGTTGCTAACTGCGCGCTCGCCGTCGCTCTGTCCGGCTTCCGGATAAGCAAACATCAAATCAATGTCAGAGGAGAAATTGAGCTCATAACCGCCAAGCTTGCCCAATCCGAGCACCACAAACGGGATCGGCTTACCGCTACGCTCGCCGATAGGTCGGCCATACTTCTGGGTGCTCGCTTCGTACAGCCAGTCTACGGCCGCTTGCACGCAGCAATCGGCCAACTCCGAGAGCAGGTTCATGACTTCCGTAAGATCGCTCCAACCGGCGAGATCGCGCCAGGCGATGCGTACGAGCTCGCGACGACGTGCCAGACGCAAACGACGTTTGAGGTCGGCCTCGTCGCTCGCTGCGGTTGCGTCCAGTTCGATGCGTCGCGCAAGCTCGTCATTCTCATAACGGCGCACCAGGTCTTTGCTCTCGATCAACTCGAGCAATAGTTGCGGCTCCTGCAGACAGGTTCGTGCGACGAACTCACTGCAGGACCATACCCGCGGCAGGGCTTGCAGGCAGCGCTCGGCTTCGGGCGTGTCCGGGGCAAAGCCGTTCAGATGCTCGCGAAAGTCCCGCCAGTAGGCCTCGGTAGCCGCTCGGAGCACCACTGGCAGCTGTGCCAGCCTATCGACAACGATGCTCGCTATAGACTTACGCATGAAACTACTGTGTCGCGCACGCTGGGGGGCTCGCGGTGGCGCGGGGGAGTGCCGCCGCGCTATCCGTGAAGTATCACACGCGCACTGCGCCTTGGCCAACAAGCGTCCTACAAAAAGGGGGGTGCTGCCAACGCCGCCGCTGGCTTCTGACAACAGCGGAGTATAATGATGCCGGCGCACCTTATAGTCCCATGGCGTCGTTAGTGGTGGACGCCCGCGCTTGCTGATGAAAGCAATCATCCCAAAGCCGATCGAAGAGTACGCGACGGCGCACAGCACGGCGCCGTCCGCCTTGCTGGATGAGCTCGAGGCCTACACCCTCGCTCACTGTCTGCATCCGCAGATGCTTACAGGCCGGCTTGAGGGGGCGCTCCTGCGCATGCTGGTAAAGTTGACCGACGCGCGCCACATCTTGGAGATCGGCCTTTACACGGGCTACTCCGCGCTGACCATGGCGGAGGCCTTGCCCGCTGAAGGCAAGGTCCTCAGCTGTGAGATAGAAAGGGAAAACGCCGCTATCGCCCAGTCTTTTTTCGACCGTAGCCCGCACGGACACAAGATCGAGATCCGCCTCGGATCCGCCCTGCAGACAATGCAGGCCTTGCCTGCTGCGCCCAGCTTCGACCTCGTATTTCTTGATGCCGACAAGGAGCATTACAGCGAGTACTATCAAGAGGCCTTGCCCCGGTTGCGAAGCAACGGCCTGCTGGTTGCCGACAATACGCTGTGGTCTGGGAACGTGTTACAGCCGGAGAAAGAAACCGACCATGCTGTCGTCGCTTTCAATACGCTGGTGCAGCAGGACACGCGGGTGGAGTGCGTGCTGCTGCCCCTGCGCGACGGGGTGACGCTCATTCGTAAGCTGTGAACGGTGCCGGGGCGCAAGCCGCAAGTCATAAACGTCGCTCAGTCGACGCCAAGCCCCTTGCCTCGAGGGGCGCACAAGAGGCAAAAAAAGCCCCGCGGAGCGGGGCTTTCTGTTACTGCACTTGGCTGCGTGCCGACATTACATCATGTCCATGCCGCCGCCCATTCCCGGAGGCGGTCCCTTTTCTTCTTCCTTCGGCAGCTCGGCCACCATCGCCTCGGTCGTGATCATCAAGCCAGCGATACTGGCAGCGTTCTGCAAAGCGATACGCACGACCTTGGTCGGATCGAGGATTCCCATCTTCATCATGTCGCCGTACTCCTCAGTCGCGGCATTGAAGCCATAGTTGCCCTTATTGTCGGCAATCTTATGGAACACCACCGAACCTTCAACGCCCGCGTTAATAGCGATCTGGCGCAGCGGTTCCTCCATGGCGCGGCGCGCGATCTGAATGCCGATGTCCTGGTCATGGTTGCTGCCCTTGAGATCCTTGATCGCGGTAAGCGCGCGCACTAGCGCTACCCCGCCACCGGGCACGATGCCTTCCTCGACCGCCGCACGCGTGGCATGCAGGGCGTCTTCGACGCGCGCCTTCTTCTCTTTCATCTCCACTTCGGTCGCAGCCCCGACCTTGATCACGGCCACACCACCGGCAAGTTTGGCGACACGCTCCTGCATCTTCTCCTTGTCATAATCAGAGGTCGCCTCCTCGATCTGGGCGCGGATCTGCTTGACGCGGGCCTCGATGTCCTCCTTCTTGCCGGCACCATCGATGATGGTGGTGTTTTCCTTGGTGATCTGGATGCGTTTGGCCTGACCCAGGTTCTCGAGCTGCGCGCCTTCGAGGCTCATGCCGAGCTCCTCGGAAATCACGGTACCGGCGGTCAAGATGGCAATGTCCTGCAGCATCGCCTTTCGCCGATCACCGAAACCGGGGGCCTTGACCGCACACACCTTGAGGATACCGCGCAGATTGTTGACCACGAGGGTGGCCAACGCTTCGCCCTCAACGTCCTCGGCAACGATCACCAGCGGCTTACCGGTCTTCGCCACCGACTCGAGCACCGGCAGCATCTCCCGGATATTGGAGATCTTCTTGTCGTGGATGAGGATAAAGGGTTCCTCGAGCTCCGCCGACATGGTGTCCTGCTTATTGATAAAATACGGCGAGAGATAACCTCGGTCGAACTGCATACCCTCGACGATGTCGAGCTCGTTCTCCAAGCCGGAGCCCTCCTCGACTGTGATTACACCCTCTTTGCCGACCTTCTCCATCGCCTCGGCGATTACATTGCCGATAGACTCGTCGGAGTTGGCCGAAATGGTCCCCACCTGAGCGATCTCCTTGTGATCAGAGCAGTCCTTGGAGATTTTCTTCAACTCCTCGACGACAGAAACCACCGCCTTGTCTATGCCACGCTTCAAGTCCATCGGATTCATGCCAGCGGCGACGGACTTAAGCCCTTCGCGCAACATTGACTGGGCGAGCACGGTGGCCGTCGTGGTGCCGTCGCCGGCAACGTCGGAGGTCTTTGACGCTACCTCCTTGACCATCTGCGCGCCCATGTTTTCGTACTTGTCCTTCAGCTCGAGCTCCTTGGCGACGGATACACCGTCCTTCGTCACCGTCGGCGCGCCGAACGCCTTGTCGAGCACGACATTGCGGCCTTTGGGGCCGAGGGTCACCTTCACCGCATCCGCCAGCAGATTAACTCCCCGCAGCATGCGTGTGCGTGCCTCCTCACCGAATACAACACCTTTGGCAGCCATGATTCTATTCTCCCGAATTACTGTTTAACGTTAACCTTCGATGACGCCCATGATGTCTTCTTCACGCATCACGAGCAGCTCTTCGCTACCGAGCTTGACCTCGGTGCCGGAATACTTGCCGAACAACACTTTGTCACCAGGCTTCACCTCGAGAGCCCGCAGCTCACCGCTTTCGAGCAGCTTGCCCTTGCCGACGGCGACTACTTCGCCCTGGATGGGCTTCTCTTTGGCCGTATCGGGAATGACGATCCCGCCCGGTGACTTGGTCTCCTCTTCCAGCCGGCGGACGATTACACGGTCATGTAATGGTCGGATATTCACCTTTGCTTCTCCTTTCTTTAGAGCTGCAGTACTCATGGATCATGTTCCTCCTGTTTCGCTATTCTGGCGTCTAAAAACACAAGGCAAGCCCAAACTCCGGACTCCCTAGCAATTGGCCCTGGAGAGTGCCAGCAGTGGGGTCAGCCGCAACGAAATTCAAGCCTGATCCCCGCGAAATCGATTATCAGCACTCGTGCGAGGTGAGTGCTAATGATAGGGAGCATTTCTCGAATGTCAAGCGGATCGGCTGGAGGCGATTCAATCGTCGAGGCGGCGGTAGTCGCCTTCCAGTGGGGGGCGGCGCTCGGCGCCCGATGCCGAGGGCGCTGAAGACGCTAGGTGTCGCCCAAGTGCCCTCAAGATCCAGGTGCGGATCACCCGGCGGCGTAGCGGCGGGACCAGCAGCAGAAAGCCGATCCCATCGGTGAAAAAGCCCGGTGTCAGCAGCAGCGCCCCGGCGATGAGCAAAACCCCTCCCTCCAACAACTCAACCGCAGGGAGTTCTCCCCGTGCCAAGCTATTCTGGCTGCGTGCGAGCGTGTTGATCCCCTGGCTGCGCACCAGCGATGCGCCGATAATCGCCGTCAGCACGACGAGGAAAATGGTCCAGCCGGCACCGATCAAGCCGCCGACCGTCACCAGCAACCAAACCTCTGTTAAGGGTACGATAAGAAAAGCCGCTAAAATTATGGGAAATACTCGCACGCCCGTAGTGTAAGCGTGTTAACCCAGAGCTACCACAAAGGTCAGGGTGGCACCCTTTGGCAGCGTGGGCTTAAATGCACCTCCGGCGGTAGTGGCGCACCTACGCCCGCCGTGGCTGCGGGGATGACGGTGGGGCTTTAGATCAATAGGCGTTCGCAAGCGATGGAATCACACGATTTTCAGATTGTCCTGACGACCTGTCCCGACGCCAAAATCGCAGAAACCATTGGCCGCAGCCTGATTGAGGATGGGCTCGCGGCCTGTGTCAACGTGCTGGCCCCGGTGCGATCGATCTACGCTTGGAAGGGACAGATCGAGACGGCCGAGGAGCATTTGCTGCTAGTCAAGTCGCAACGCTCACGCTACAAGGCTATTGAAGATCGTATCCACGCGCTGCACCCCTACGAACTTCCAGAGATTGTGGCAGTCCCAATTGCCACCGGTCTCGCCGGGTATCTCGCTTGGCTCGCCGAATCAGGACAGCAACGTGATTAGATGCATTGCCGCGACGGTCGTTCTTTGCTCGGTCGTTCCCGCCTACGCCGCGCACAGCCAGGCTCCAGAGCCCGAGCTGCTGGAACCCGATACAGCCTTCGCCTTGTCCACACGCGTACTTGACGCACAGACGCTTGAGGCGCGCTGGAGGATTGCCGATGGCTATTACATGTATCGGGACAAGTTCAAGTTCGAGGCCGTCGATAATGTGGTGTTGCAAGCGCCCATCTTCCCGGCCGGAAAGCGCAAGGATGATCCGCTTTTTGGCACCGTGGAAACCTACACCGGCGAGGTGGCCGTGCAGCTGCCGTTTCTGCGCCGCAACCCGGATGCACAAGCTACCACTTTAAGCATCACGGCGCAGGGTTGTAACGAGCCGGTGGGTGTCTGTTATCCGCCGATCACAAAAGCCGTCCGCTATGAATTGCCACCCAGCGCTGATACCGGCGCTCGCGCCATACCTGCTCAAATCACGGGCGCGCCATCTCTGCGTGACTTAATTGGGGACGGCAATGGGGCGCGCGAGTTTCTACCGGCCGACCAAGCCTTCGTGCTGGTGATCGATCGCACCGATGCGGCCCACCTGCGCGCGCGTTTCACGATCGCGGATGGTTACTATCTGTATCGCGACAAGATCCGCTTCGAGCTGACGGGCCTGAACGGCGCGCGGAGCAATACGGTGCGGCTCGCCGATTATGTGCTGCCACCAGGCAAACCCAAGTTCGACGAGTATTTTGGCAACACTGAGGTGTACTACCAAAACCTGGAACTCGGGCTGGCGCTTCGCGGCGCAGTTAGCGGCCCGGCGACGGTGCAGCTGCACGCCACCTATCAGGGGTGCGCAGAGCAGGGGATCTGTTATCCGCCGATTCAAAAGCGCTTCGACCTCGCCCTGGATGCCGGAGGTATTGCCGCAGTGACAGCCACCAGCACCGACGGCGACGCCCTGCCCACAGCGCGGGCAGGCCCGGCGGCAGTAGGCTCCACCCCGTCAGCGGCCGAGAATGGAGCGCCTCGCACGACCGCTGCCTTTTTGCTGGCCGTGGCGGGCGCCTTCGCCACCGGCCTTCTACTCACCTTTACGCCGTGCGTGTTGCCGATGATCCCCATCGTTTCCGGCATCATCGTCGGCCAGGCCGATACGCAGATCACCAAGCTCAGGGGCGGGGCGCTATCGGCGACCTATGTCCTCGGCACCGCTGTGACCTATACGGCCATCGGTGCCGTCGCCGGCGCAACCGGGGACCAGCTGCAAGCGTATTTCCAAAATCCATGGGCACTCGGCGTTTTGGCCGCCGTATTCGTCGCCATGGCGCTGTCCATGTTTGGCCTCTATCCGCTGCAAATGCCGAGCTTTATCCAGTCGCGGCTGCACGCGAGTACGCAGCGCCTGCGCGGAGGTACCTTGATGGGCGTGTTCCTGCTTGGTCTGGCCTCGGCCTTGATCGTCGGTGCTTGTGTGTCGCCGCTGCTGATATCGGTGCTGAGCGTGGCCATCGTGAGTAAGGACCCGCTGCTCGGTGGCGCCATCATGTTCACCATGGCGCTCGGCATGGGTGTGATCCTGATCGCTGTCGGGCTGGGTGCCGGTATCCTGCTGCCCAAGGCGGGGCCGTGGATGGAACGCGTGAAGCACGTGTTCGGAGTCGGGTTGCTCGCGGTCGCCATTTATCTGCTCGGCTTCATTCCCCAAGTACCGGTATTGCTGTTGTGNNATTGCTGTTGTGGGGCGCCTTTTTCATCGTAGTCGCGGTCTATCTGGGGGCCACCCAGACGCTACCGAGTGGATCCAGTGGCTGGCGCTACCTGTGGAAGGGTGTGGGCACGTTCTTGTTGATCTGGGGGGTATTGGCGCTGATCGGCGGGCTCACGGGGAGTCGCGAGCTGTTGCGGCCGCTGCCGTCGACGCTGGGCCTCGATTCGATCCCAGGGTCGGCTGCGGTATCGCTGGAATCGACACCACTATTCGAGCGCATCAACACGGTCAAGGCGCTGGATGAGCGGCTCGAAACCGCGCGCCGGCTGGGGCGGCCGGTGCTCATCGATTACTACGCCGATTGGTGTGTTGATTGCTTGCGCATGGAAAGCAGCACGTTTGCTGACCCGCGGGTGCGCCAGGCGCTCGCTGATCGTTTCGTGCTTTTGCAGCTCGACGTCACCGACACCTTCAGTCCCGACACGGCGGCCCTCAAGCGACGCTTCGGCGTCTATGGGCCGCCTGCGACCCTGTTCTTGACGCCCACGGGTGAGGAACGTCGCGAGCTGCGTTTCTACGGATACCGATCGGCAGACGCGTTCCTGGCCATCGTCAGGCGCGCGACAACGGCGACCGTGGCCGCCGATCGCTAAGGCGACAAGCGCGATGCGTTGGCAGATGGTGGGGTCAACGTGCCCGCGGTCATGATTGCAGCCCCCCACGCCAGCGTAAACCGCTGACCCGGCCATCCGGCCGTACCCCCCCGGCGCACTGCCGCCTGCCTCGGCGCCCTGGCCTGCGCCCCGCGTCAGGTATCTGGCTGGTAAACTTGCGTCGATCTTGCTTGTAAGTTTCGCGAATTTACACTAAATGGTCATTATCTAGACAATACGAGCGCGGGCGGGCAGAATGCCCCGCGGGGGCTACTGGCCCCGGGAAACAACAACGCAACAACGGGCACAGGATCGCCATGGCAACGAGACGGGGCGCCGGCGCAGCGACACCCTCCAGTACCGACATACTGGTCATTAATGGGCCCAATCTAAACCTCCTCGGCAGCCGCGAGCCCGACATCTACGGCGACATCACGCTTGCGGCCATTGAGGAGCGCCTGCGCAAGCTTGCCCAAGACGCCGGTTGTCGTATCGAGTTTTACCAGAGTAATGCCGAGCACCAGCTCGTCGATCGCGTCCAGCAAGCGATGCGCGAGCAAGTCCAATTTATCATCCTCAACCCGGCGGCATTCACCCATACCAGTGTCGCCCTGCGCGATGCGCTCGCGGCTGCCGGTATCCCGTTCATCGAAGTACACCTTTCAAACATCCACGCACGCGAGCCGTTTCGCCAGCATTCCTATTTTTCTGACTTGGCGGTCGGCGTGATTAGCGGCTGTGGTGCACAGAGTTACGAACTGGCGCTGCACGCCGTGCTCGAGCGCCTGCGCAAGTAATCCAAGGGGCCATGGACATACGCAAAATCAAGAAACTGATTGAAATGCTCGAAGAATCGAACCTCGCCGAGATCGAAATCCGTGAGGGCGAGGAAGCGATTCGCATCAGTCGCGTGAGCTCCGTGACGACGGCGGTGCCAGCCCCCCCGGCCGCGCCGCTCGCCGCAGCCGCCGCCGCGCCTGCACCTGCCGAGCCGACGGCCACGGAGAGCGCGATGCCTGCCGGTCACGTCATCGTATCGCCAATGGTCGGCACCTTTTACCGCGCACCCTCACCCGGGGGGAATCCATTCGTCGAAGTTGGAAGCCGCGTTAATGTCGGCGACACACTGTGCATCATCGAGGCGATGAAGATGCTCAATGAGATTGAAGCCGATCGGGCCGGCACGGTGCGCGCGATCCTCAAGGAAAACGGCCAGCCGGTAGAGTACGGTGAGGCGCTGTTCGTAATCGAATAGCCGCTTCGTACACGACTCAGCGTCCGATACGCCGATGATTGACAAACTGGTGATCGCCAATCGGGGTGAAATTGCACTGCGGATCCTGCGCGCGTGCCAAGCGCTCGGCATCAGGACCGTCGCGTTGCACTCTGAGGCGGACCGCGATGCAAAATATGTGCGCCTCTCGGACGAGTCCGTGTGCATCGGTCCTGCAACCGCCACGGAAAGCTATCTTAATATTCCCGCTGTCATCAGTGCCGCCGAAGTGACCGACGCCGTCGCTATCCATCCGGGCTACGGATTCTTGGCAGAAAATCCCGATTTCGCGGAGCGGGTTGAGCAAAGTGGCTTCATTTTCGTGGGTCCCCGCCCCGAGACCATCCGCTTGATGGGCGACAAGATCGCCGCAATCAATGCCATGAAGAAGGCGGGCGTGCCGACGGTACCAGGCTCTGACGGGCCTTTGGGTGATGATCTGAAGGAGAACCGACGACTGGCGGTGGCTATCGGCTATCCGGTGCTGATCAAGGCGGNNAAGGCGGCAGGCGGTGGTGGTGGCAAAGGTATGCGCGTGGTCCACACAGAAGCGACCTTGGCTAATGCCATCGCCCTGACACGCGCCGAGGCCGCTGCCGCGTTTGGCAACAAGACCGTCTACATGGAGAAGTATCTTGACCACCCGCGTCACGTCGAGTTCCAGGTGTTGGCCGATGCGCACGGCAATGTGATTCACCTCGGTGAACGCGACTGCTCATTGCAGCGTCGACACCAGAAGGTCGTCGAGGAGTCGCCTGCCCCCGGAATCTCTGAACGCCTGCGCAACAAGCTCGGTGAGCGTTGTGCCGACGCCTGTCGCAGACTCGGCTATCGCGGTGCCGGCACGTTTGAATTTCTTTATCAGGACAGTGAGTTCTACTTCATCGAAGTCAATGCGCGTGTACAAGTGGAACATCCGGTGACGGAAATGGTGACTGGTATTGATATCGTGCAGCAGCAGCTACACATCGCCTCGGGTGAAAAACTGCCCTATCGCCAAAAAGACATCGAGCTGCGCGGCCATGCTATTGAATGCCGCATCAACGCCGAGGATCCGCAGACCTTCGTGCCCTCGCCTGGTTGCATCAGGCAGTTTCACCAGCCCGGCGGGCCCGGTGTACGTGTAGACTCCCATATTTACAACAACTATACCGTACCACCTTACTACGACTCCTTGATCGCGAAAGTGATCGCCCACGGCGATACGCGTCAGCTGGCCATGGCGCGTATGCGCACAGCGTTGTCGGAAATGGTCGTTGAAGGCATCAAGACCAATATCCGCATGCATGAGCGTATACTGACCGATGCCGCGTTTGAGGCCGGCGGCGTTGATATTCACTACCTCGAAGGGAAACTGGGTCTGTAAAAAGCCAGGACGCTCGACCTAGCGCTCGGCCAGGAGATCACCGCATGCAGGCGCAGAGCGGCGCGATTATCATCTGCGTGTTAGGGATGTGCATGTCAACGGCTTCCTTGCCACTTGCCATACGCTCCTTCACACTGAAGAACATATGCCCTGGCTCAAGCTTGAGCTACAGGCCGATAGCGACTCGACAGCTGCCGTGAGCGAGCTGCTTGAGGCACACGGCGCGATTGCAGTCACGATCGAGGATGCCGCCGATCACGCCGTGTTCAACGAACCTGGCCAGCCGATGATGTGCTGGCCGCGCAGCCGTGTGAGTGGCTTGTTCGCGCCCGACAGGGATGTCGGCGGTGTGCTGCAGCAGATTCGACAGCACATGGGCCAGATGCTGCAGGGCCGCATCGAGACGGTTGCCGATCAGCAGTGGGAAACCCTATGGCGGGAGACCAGCCGTCCTATGGGTTTTGGTGACCATCTTTGGGTATGCCCGGGCGATGTGGCCGCGCCGGTAGCCAACGCGCTCACCGTGTGGATTGAGCCTGGCCTTGCTTTTGGAACCGGCGCCCATGCGACCACGGCGCTTTGCTTAGAGTGGCTGGCACAGCAGAGACTCATCGGCAAGACCGTGGTCGACTACGGGTGCGGCTCGGGCATCCTCGCGATTGCGGCACTAAAATTGGGCGCGCAATTCGCCTGGGGCGTTGACATTGATGCGCGGGCCCTTGATGTCAGCGCTGACAACGCTGAACGCAACGCTGTCGCCGAGCATTATCGCGCCGTCGACGCCGGCTCGCTGCCCGGGAGTCTGACGGTGGATATTGTGATCGCTAATATTCTTGCGCAACCGCTTATAGACCTGGCGCCCGTGCTCTCGGCGTTGGTGGCACCGGGCGGGTCTCTAGTGCTGTCGGGCCTCCTGGCGCAACAGGTCGAGCTCGTAAGTTCATGCTATGCAGCGGATTTCTCACTGCAGACGCACTTTCGCGACGATGAAAACGCCCGCCATCGCTGGGCCATGCTCGTCGGTGCGCGTGTAGAGGCAGAAACTTGATGAGCAAGCCAGTCCATGCCCGCTGCCCAAGTTGCCGTACCACCTTTGCCGTCACCGCAGCACAACTCAAGGCGCGCGATGGGCTCGTGCGCTGTGGGCGTTGCGCTGCCGTATTTCAGGCCGAGAAACACGCCGTCGATGCGCCCGCAACACGCCATGCCAAGCGTCGGCCGAGGGGCGAACGAGGTGCCGCGGGGGACAAGCGCAGGGCGTCTCGCACAAGTGAAAAGCAGCAGAAACGTGGCCCAGCTAAAGCCCCCGTCCAGGCGCCAACGGTCGCCGCGCCCGCCGCGGCGCCCACGCCTGCAGTCACGTCCGCAGAGTTTGTCACGCCCGCGTTGGCCAGCATCTTGCTGGCGGGCCAGTCGTCGCCGGTGCGCCGCGGCCTGTGGGTATTGACCATATTGGCCTTGCTGGCATTGCTCGCGCTGCAGAGCGTGTATTTCTACGCAAACGAACTCGCACGCTCTGCCTGGCTCGAACCTTGGGTCGTCAGCGCCTGTGCGCGACTCGGCTGCGTAATCCGTCCGCCCCAAGACATCCGCCAGATCCAGTTGTTGCGGTCGAGCATTGCGCCGCACCCTAAACAGCGCGACGCACTGCGCATTCGCAGCTCGCTCGTGAATCGCGCTGACTTCGCTCAACCCTTTCCGCTTATGGAAGTGACGCTTACGAGCAGGAGCGGCGAGGTGGTCGCACGCCGCACGTACCTGCCACACGAGTATCTGGAACCGGCCCAGTGGCGAGCTCGTATGACACCTCACGTCGTCATCGATGGGATTCTCGACATCAACCACCCTACGCCGGCTCCGGCCGGTTACGAGATCCGCCTGATCGCCGCCCCCTAGCGGGTCTTGCCCCGCTGCATTTTGCGTGCCTGGCCCAGCGGTGGTTAGCACCATGCCGATGGCCCGGCATCGTCGTCGATTCCGTGTTTGCCGACACCTGCCTCATGGTGATATCCCCGTTCACGCCGCCGCGTTTTTTGGTTATGATGCGCACCTTTCCCCCGAAGACCCTGGACAAGAACAAAAGCATGCGCATCGGTCCGTATGTTTTGAGGAACAATCTTTTTCTTGCACCGATGGCCGGCGTGACCGACCGCCCGTTTCGGCAGCTTTGCAAACGCCTGGGCGCAGGAATGGCCGTTTCCGAGATGGTGTCGTCAAATTCCTTGTTGCGCGGCAGCGCCAAAACCTTGCGACGCGCCAACCACGAGGGCGAGAGCGAGCCGCGGTCCGTGCAGGTGGTGGGTGCCGATCCGAAGATGATGGCCGAGGCGGCACGGTTCAACGTCGACGGGGGTGCACAGATCATCGACATCAACATGGGTTGTCCAGCCAAGAAGGTGTGCAACGTTATGGCCGGCTCCGCCCTGCTGCAGGACGAGCCGCTGGTGACGCGCATACTCGAGGCCGTGGTACGCGCGGTCGATGTGCCGGTCACCCTCAAGATACGCACCGGCTGGGATCGCGCCCATCGCAATGCAGTCAAGATCGCTTCGATCGCCGAGCAGTGCGGCATCACACTGCTTGCCGTTCACGGTCGTACGCGCGCCTGTCAGTATCAAGGAGAGGCGGAATACGACACGATCGCCGAGATCTGCGCGGCGGTAAATATTCCGGTCATCGCCAACGGTGATATCACCACCGCAGAGAAGGCGAGCTGGGTGTTGCGCTACACCGGCGCTGCCGGTTTGATGATCGGCCGCGCCGCCCAAGGTCGGCCATGGATATTTCGTGAAATCGACCATTATTTGCGCAGCGGTCGCAGACATCCCGAACCGCCCCTGAGCGAAGTACGCGATACCTTGCTTGCACACCTGCACAACCTTTATGTCTTCTATGGCGAGCACACCGGCGTGCGCGTCGCTCGCAAGCACATATCTTGGTACAGCAAGGGACAAGCAGGCGGCGGCGTATTTCGAAACGCCGTTAACCGCTTGCAAACGGCTAGCGAGCAGCTCGCGATGACGCGGGAGTTTTTCGAAACGCAGATGTCAGCGACGGAGCTAGCAGCATGAGCACACGCGATGGACCGGTAGCGGCGTGCGTGAAGACTGCGCTTGAGCGCTACTTCCGTCAGCTTGACGGCGAAAAGACCACCGATCTCTACGATATGGTGTTGGAGCAGGTGGAAAAGCCGTTGCTCGAGATCGTCATGACGCACACCCAGAGCAATCAATGCAAGGCGGCGGAGATGCTCGGCATCAACCGCAATACGCTGCGCAAAAAGCTCAACCTTTACGGGCTCGGAAAGCGCAAGTCAGCGCCAAAACGAGCGGCGCGCAGAAAATAACGGCCAGTTGGATGAGCAAGCGAAAGATTGAACGCGCCCTGATCAGCGTGTCTGACAAAAGCGGGATAGCCGAATTCGCTCGCGGCTTGCGCGCGCGTGGTGTGGAAATTCTTTCAACCGGGGGTACCGCCAAGCTCCTTGCCGATGGCGGTATTGAGGTCGTTGAGGTCTCCGACTACACCGGTTTTCCGGAGATGCTCGATGGCCGAGTCAAGACGCTACATCCTCGTATACACGCTGGCGTACTGGCGCGGCGCGAACTGCAGGCCCACCTGCAGGCCTTGCAGAAACACGACATTCCCCTGATCGATCTCGTCGTCGTCAATCTGTACCCCTTTGAGCAAACGGTTGCACGCAAAGACTGCGATCTGGCGCTGGCGATCGAAAACATCGATATCGGCGGTCCGTCGATGTTACGCGCGGCTGCTAAGAACCACAGCGCCGTTACCGTGGTGGTTGATCATGCGGACTATGCGCCCTTGCTGAAGGAGATGGACCAGCACGGCGGCGCCGTGAGCGACGCCTATCGCTTTCGCTTGGCGGTCAAGGCGTTTGAACACACTGCCCACTATGACGGCGTCATCGCCAACTATCTGAGTCGCTGGCAGCTGCTCGACGACCAGAAGCTGACACAGGTCGGTTTTGGCCACAGCTACAACATGCAGTTCATCAAGGCGCAGGACATGCGCTATGGCGAAAACCCGCATCAGCAGGCGGCATTCTACATAGAGCAACCGGCTGTTCCCGGTAGCATCGCCGCAGCAACGCAGATCCAGGGCAAAGAGTTGTCGTTCAACAACATTGCCGATACGGACGCCGCCCTCGAATGCGTCAAGCAATATGCCGAGCCCGCCTGCGTGATCGTCAAACACGCCAACCCTTGCGGCGTGGCGATCGCCGACAACATTCAGCACGCCTATGAACGCGCCTATGAGACCGACCCCACCTCGGCGTTCGGCGGCATTATTGCCTTTAACCGTGCGCTCGATAACGCGACCGCGCAATGCATTGTCGACCGCCAGTTCGTTGAGGTAATTATCGCGCCGGAAATCGACGCCAAAGCCCGTGAGGTACTGGCCAGCAAGCAGGCGATACGCGTCCTCGCCAGCGGTGCCTGGGGCACGACGGCGCCCGCCGGCTTTGACTACAAGCGCGTGACGGGCGGACTGCTGATCCAGGACCGCGACACCGGCATGGTCGAACGTGGCGACCTGCGCGTCGTCAGCAAACGTCAACCGAGCGATGCCGAGCTACAGGATCTGCTTTTCGCCTGGCGCGTGGTTAAGTTCGTGAAATCCAACGCGATCGTTTACGCCGAAGGCGGCCGCACCGTGGGTGTGGGTGCCGGGCAGATGAGCCGCGTCATTAGCGCTCGCATTGCCGCCATCAAGGCCGCCGATGCTGGCCTTGAAGTCAAGGGAGCGGTCATGGCATCGGATGCCTTTTTCCCGTTCCGCGACGGCCTCGATCAGGCGGCCGCGGTGGGCATCCGCGCCGTCATTCAGCCGGGCGGCTCCATGCGCGACGCCGAGGTCATCGCGGCAGCCGATGAGCACGGTATCGCCATGGTGTTCACGGGCATGCGCCACTTTAGACACTAAACAGCAAGAATCGAGCAGCACTTGGCAAGTTCGGAGAAGGCGGCTTTGCCTGCCCTGACACCTCGTCGCTTGACACTTGCTCCTGGGGTGTAATTTGAAAGTACTCATCGTCGGCGGTGGCGGTCGCGAACACGCATTGGCCTGGAAGGTGGCACAGTCGCGCAGGGTCGAAACCGTCTATGTCGCCCCCGGCAATGCAGGCACCGCGCGCGAACCCAAGACGGAAAATGTCCCGGTCAACGCCGAGGACATCGACGGTGTGCTGCAGTTCGCCCAATCGCATGCGGTGGGCCTGACCATCGTCGGCCCCGAAGCGCCGCTGGTGGCGGGGGTGGTGGACGCGTTCGCGGCGGCAGGACTAGCGTGTTTCGGGCCGTCCAAAGCGGCTGCCAGACTCGAAGGCTCCAAGGCATACACCAAGGACTTCCTGGCGCGTCACGGGATTCCGTCGGCCGATTACGCGAGTTTCACCGAAATCGAGCCTGCCGTGGATTATATCGAGCGCAGGGGTGCGCCGATCGTGGTCAAGGCCGATGGGCTCGCCGCCGGCAAGGGTGTCATCCTCGCGCAGACGGTGGATGAGGCCACCGCCGCGGCACGCAGCATGCTCAGCGGTGAGGCCTTTGGCGACGCCGGCCGTCGGATCGTCGTCGAGGAGTTTCTCGTTGGCGAGGAGGCGAGCTTTATTGCCATGGTTGACGGCGAGCACATCTTGCCAATGGCCACATCGCAGGATCACAAGGCACGCGACGACGGCGATCGCGGTCCCAACACCGGCGGCATGGGGGCATACTCCCCCGCCCCAGTCGTCACCGCTGATGTTGCAACGCGCATCCTGCGCGAAGTCATCGACCCCACGGTGCGCGGGATGGCGGCCGACGGCCATCCTTATACGGGCTTTCTCTACGCCGGGCTCATGATGACAGCCGATGGCACCCCCAAGGTCCTGGAGTACAACTGTCGCTTTGGTGACCCGGAGACACAGCCGATCTTGTTGCGCCTGCGTTCTGACTTAGTGGACCTGATCGAGGCGGCACTGGCGCGGCGCCTGCACGCTGTCACCGCCGAGTGGGATCCCCGCGTCGCGCTCGGGGTGGTGATGGCGGCTGGCGGATATCCGGGCGCCTATCGTCGGGGTGATCGCATCACAGGACTGCCGGCCGAGACCGTGGCCGATTGCAAGGTATTCCATGCCGGCACCACCGATAGCGACGCTGAAATCGTCACCAATGGCGGGCGCGTGCTGTGCGTGACGGCCTTGGGCGCCTCCGTCAGCGCCGCTCAGGCGCGCGCCTACGAAGTTGTTCGACAGATAAACTGGCAGGATGCATATTACCGCCGTGACATCGGTTATCGGGCGGTGGCACGCGAAGCGGCCGCGGCGCACTGACGCCGCTGTCGCTGCCCCCGCGCCGCCGCGATCATCGACATCGGGGTGGCAAGTGTATTGCAGGAGAACCTATGACTAAGCCCTTTGTTGCCGTAATGATGGGATCCGATTCGGATCTCGGAACGATGCAAGCCACGCTCGACGTGCTCGGGCGCCTGGGTGTCAACTATGAGCTAAAGATCGCCTCGGCACACCGCACACCCGACATCACGCACGCCTACGTGAAGTCCGCGGACCAACGTGGCTGCGCGGTATTCATCGCCGCCGCCGGCCTGGCCAATCACCTCGCCGGCACTGTCGCCGCGCTGACGCTGAAGCCGGTGATCGGTGTACCCATGGCCGCGGGGCCGCTGCAAGGACAAGACGCCTTGCTCTCGACCGTGCAGATGCCGGGCGGCGTACCAGTCGCTTGCGTCGCCATTGGCAGTGCCGGCGCCAAGAACGCCGCCTACTTGGCTGCCCAGATCCTGGCGCTGTCGGACAGCGACATCGCCAAACGGCTTGTCGACGACCGCGCACAAACCGCGGCCGAGATCGTCGCCAAGGACAAGGCCGCGCGCAAGAAACTGGAGCATTGATTGCACTCGTGCGCGGGTGAGCTTGCGATCGCCGCAAGCGTGTTGCGTGCAGGGGGCGTAGTCGCCTATGCCACCGAGTCCTGTTTCGGGCTCGGCTGCGACCCGCGCGATCGACAAGCCGTGATGCGCGTGCTTCGCATCAAGGGCCGATCGGTTGGCAAGGGCCTCATCTTGATCGCCGCCAATATCGAGCAGTTAGAAAGCTACGTGGCGCGATTCCCGCGCAAAGCGCTCACCACCTGGCCCGGTCCCTACACCTGGCTACTTGAGCCGAGCCCATCGGCCCCCCGCTGGATTCGTGGCCAGCACCCGCGCATTGCCGTACGTGTCACGGACCATGCCCAAGCAGCCGCTTTATGTCAGGCAGCCGGCATGGCGCTTGTCTCGACGAGCGCCAATCGCGCGGGCGAGCGCCCTGCACGCAGCTACCGAGAGGTGCAGCGGCGATTGGGGGCGGAGCTCGACTATGTGTTGCGCGGACGAATCGGCGACCTGAAGACCCCGACCTCTATCACCGACGCAGCCAGCGGCAAGATCGTGCGTGTCGCGTAGCGATGCGCTCCCATCCAGGCCCGCTCTCATGGCCTCGCAAAACGGGTGCACAGCTCGTATGCGCCGATGCCATCCTGCGGTAAGCTCATGGGAAAGCATTCGTAGCCTTGCTTGAGTCAACGAAGTGAGCGCACCCAAGGTCGAAGCCGTCAAAGACTATCTTCTCGATTTGCAGACACGTATTTGCGCTGCGCTCGAGCAAATCGACACGGGCGCGCATTTCCACGAGGATAGCTGGCAAAGGCCGCAGGGGGGTGGAGGGCGCACACGCGTACTCGCACAGGGGCGCATTTTCGAACAGGCGGGTGTCAACTTCTCGCACGTGCACGGGCCTAACCTGCCGTCATCGGCAACGGCCCAGCGTCCTCAGCTCGCAGGCTGCGCGTTCCAGGCGCTCGGCGTCTCGCTGGTCATTCACCCTTACAATCCCTTTATCCCGACCTCACACTGCAATGTGCGTTTTTTCATCGCCGACAAGGCCGGCAGCGAAGAAACTTGGTGGTTCGGCGGCGGTTTCGATCTGACACCGTACTACGGCTTCGATGAGGACGCTATTCACTGGCATCGCACGGCCAAGCACGCGTGCGACCCTTTCGGCACTGACTACTACGCGCGCTTCAAAAAATGGTGTGACGAATATTTCTACATCCGCCACCGCCAGGAACCACGCGGCATCGGTGGACTTTTCTTTGATGACCTCAATGAACTCGGTTTTGATCACTGCTTCGGTTTAACCCGCAGCGTGGGCGATCATTACCTGCCGGCCTATCTGCCCATCGTCGAGCGGCGTAAGGACACGCCCTATGGCGAGCGCGAACGCGAGTTTCAGCTCTACCGACGCGGTCGTTATGTCGAGTTCAACCTGGTGTATGACCGCGGCACGCTCTTCGGGCTGCAGTCGGGCGGTCGCACCGAATCCATCCTCATGTCGTTGCCGCCGCGCGTCGCCTGGCACTACAACTGGCAACCCGAGCCCGGCTCCGCAGAGGCACGGCTTTATGAGTTCTACCTAAAGCCGCGCGACTGGCTCAGCACCGGCTGATAACTGCCGAAGGCCTCCGACGGTACTGCTAACGTGTTCTATGGACAGCGTTTTTTGAAATGACTACGCTTTGAGATATGGCTAGGTGGGTGCAGCAAGCATGGTGCCGGCGCGACTGGCGGCTCATCGCCGGCGCCGTGCTGGGCGTCACGGCGTTGGCGCTTGCGTCTCCCGTCGCGCACGCCGCGCCCGTCATTATGATCTTGCAGTCGCAGCTAAAGGGTAGTCTTATTCAGGCCGAGGTCGAGGCCGTGCCCGAGCTTGTTACCTCACCGCTCGCCGGCAAGGCGCTGCCGAAGTGGTCGGTGGTGCCGGGCGAAGCCGTCAAGTCGAAGCAGCGACCGCAAGACAGGGTGGTGCATTTGCTGCGCAAGGTCGGTCTTGAATACCAGCACATCTGCAGCATCAACCTGCGCTATTTCCCTGACAAGCAGGGCGCGTGGTTGCCGCACTTCCAACTCGATGAGCAACCCGCGGTCGTGCGCAAGAACGGACGCTGGCAGCCGCTGACGACGGTTCGCGGTCTGCCTTCCTTGGTGGTGCTCACCAGCAACACCTTGCCAAACGCGGAAGGCTTCTACCCCTCTCTCGAATTCGGCCTTACCCTCGGCCTGATGAGTATCGATTCCTGGATCGTGCGCTAGCGGAAAGACCGCAACCCAGACCTAATCAGCCCTTTTTCACTGCACCCTTGAAAGCCTCAAATATGTCGAGGGGCAATGGGAACACGATGGTCGAGCTCTTGTCGCCGGCGATCTCAGTGAGCGTCTGCAGGTAGCGCAGCTGGAGCGCTTCGGTGCGCGTGCTGATTAACTGTGCGGCCTGTACCAACTTGTCGGCCGCCTGCAACTCACCCTCGGCATGAATGACCTTGGCGCGGCGTTCACGCTCCGCCTCCGCCTGCTTGGCGATGGCACGCACCATCGTCGGGTCGATGTCCACATGTTTGATCTCGACCGCGCTCACCTTGATCCCCCAGACATCGGTTTGAATATCGAGCGTACGCTGTATGTCGGTATTCAATTTGTCGCGTTCGGCAAGCATCTCATCCAGCTCATGCTTGCCCAGAACCGAGCGTAAGGTCGTCTGCGCCAGCTGACTGGTAGCGGCGAAAAAGTCTTCGACCTGAATGATCGCGTTCTTGGGTTCGACGACGCGGAAGTAGACGACCGCGTTGACCTTGACTGACACGTTGTCACGCGAGATCACATCCTGTGAAGGCACGTCCATGACGATGGTGCGCAGATCGACCCGCACCATCTGCTGGATACCCGGTATGATGATGATCAACCCCGGGCCTTTGACTTT
>JABAOH010014255.1_pt1 | contig 21861 bp, 21 predicted proteins | sample 7062181 | NCBI WGS metagenome assembly JABAOH01 (sample SAMN14538630, study PRJNA623070) | marine sediment metagenome | biome: marine biome [ENVO:00000428]; feature: marine pelagic biome [ENVO:01000023]; material: deep marine sediment [ENVO:00002113]; isolation source: pool of 5 deep marine... | reverse complement strand
TTTAACAGTTACATCTGAGCGAATTCTTGACACTTGAACTGCACGCCTAAGGCTACTGGTTCCAATTACAGCGTCTGATTTGATGTTTTCAAGAGTTGAGCCATCTGATGAAATAAAAACATCGTTTACTGCCTCTCTAATTGGAATACAACTAAGAGCAAGATTTGGAGCTAATTCTGATGGTACATCTTTGAGACTGTGAACAGCAAAATCAACTTCTTTTTCTGCTACAGCTCTATCAATTTCTTTTTCAAAAATTCCTTTTTGATCTAATGAAAATAACGGTCTTGCATCAGTATCACCTTTTGTAGTAATTGTGACTATTTCATAATCAGAGTCAGGATTTGCCTTTTTTAGCTCTGAAATAACCCAGTTTGTTTGTGCTAGAGATAGTTTACTTCCTCGAGTTCCAATTTTGTATTTCATTTCTTCACCGACTTTAGAGCAGTTTGGTATGCATCGACTGTTTTATTCAAATCAGTTTTTGAGTGAGCGTCAGATAAGAAAACTGTTTCAAATTGAGATGGAGCAATGAATATTCCACTTTTGAGTAAGGAACGAAACATCTTTTGGAATTTTTTTGCATCTGCTTTTTTAGATGTACTAAAATCAGTAACGGGTTTGTTTGAAAAAAAGATTTGAAACATAGAAGATGTAAAATTAATTTGGTGTGGGATTTTTAGATCATTTGCTATATCATCTATTGATCTAGATAGTAATGCACAATATTTTTCTAATTTTGGATAAATTTTGTTTTTTAATTTGTTCATAGTTTTGATAGAAGTAATTGATGCTGAAACTGATATTGGATTACCAGCAAATGTGCTTGCTTGGTAAACTTTTCCACCAGGAGTAAGCTGATTCATTAATTCTTTTCTTCCTCCAACTGCAGCAATTGCAAATCCATTTCCTAAAGCTTTTCCTAGAGTAGTTAAGTCAGGTTTTATTCCAAAGTGTTTTTGTGCACCACCTGGAGAGACTCTAAATCCTGTAACTACTTCATCAAAAATTAAAGGAACATTATGCTTTTTTGTAATTTTTCTAAGATTAGATAAGAAATTTTTTTCTGGTAAGATTAAACCCATGTTTGCAAGTATTGGCTCAACAATTACACCTGCAATATCATTGCTTTTCTTAAGAACTGTATCTAGTTCATCAGAATTATTGTATTGAACAACTAGAGTATTTTTTGAAACTTCTGATAAACCTCCTTCTGAGACAGAAATTCCGTGATGAGCTGAGCCAGAACCTGCTTTAACTAAAACAGAATCATGAGCTCCATGATAACATCCTTCAAACTTGATGATTTTTTTCTTCTTTGTGTAACCTCTTGCAAGTCTTATTGCAGTCATTGTAGCTTCTGAACCAGTGTTTACTAGCCTGACTTTGTCAATTGAAGGAAAATTTCCGATAATTAGTTTAGATAATTCTATTTCAAGCTCTGTTGGTGCACAAAACAAAGTTCCTTTTTTTAGTTGTTGTGAAACTTGAGAAATAATTTCTTTTCTTGTGTGACCTAAAAGTAATGAGCCATAGCCATTGCAAAAATCAATGTATTTTTTTCCATCTGCATCCCAAATTGATGAACCTTGCGATTTTTTTACAAAGAATGGATATGGTTCAAAATATCTTACAGGGCTATTTACTCCTGATGGAATTACTTTTTTTGCTTTATCAAATAGACTCTTTGAATTCAATATTTTGCTCTGTTTATTGTCATTATTATTCGTACTAACGTGAAGCTGTAACCTAAGAATTATTTTTAGAATATTTCTTGTAGTAAATTGTTCCAACTATTGCTGCACCTATGAAAGGTGCTGTCAAGTATATCCACAAATCATCAGGAATTCCTGAAATAATTGCAGGTGTTAAAGAACGAATTGGATTCATAGAGGCCCCAGAAATAGGACCTAGAAAATACACATCCAATGCAATTATTCCACCGATAGCAACTCCAGTTAGTTTACTTAGTTTTTTCACATGAACAACTGTAAGAATTACTCCCATTAAGAGAATGGTTGCAATTATTTCAATTCCGTAAAAAAATGGAATAGAATAAGAATAGTTTGGATAGTTTAATCCAAGATCTGCAAAATCACCAATTACATACTTGACAAAAAGTGTTCCTAAAAAAGCTCCAATTGCTTGAGCAACAAAATAAACTGGTAATGCTTTGGCTTTGATGTATCCTGAAATAAAATATCCTATAGTTACAGCAGGATTAAAGTGAGCCATAGAATATTTTCCAAACGCATAAACTACGATTGCAAGACCAATAAAATGAATTCCTGCAACGAAGATTGGCCCTAGTGAAAATCCAACTCTTGCATCGTAAACTATGGAACCTGTTGCAGCTACAAGAAGACCAAAAGTTCCTAACAATTCAGATACAAAAATGATTAATTTAGAATATTTCATTCTACATTGCTAGGAGTTAGTTAAACAAAAAGATGAATGATATATGTAAATGCAATTGCCAAACCTGCTGCTCCAGGAATGGTAATTAACCATGAAAACACTATTTGACGGCTAACTTTCCAACGAACCGCAAACTTTCGTCGTACAGCACCAGAACCCATAATGGTTCCAGTAATAGCATGTGTGGTACTTGCAGGAATACCAAATACTGCAAAAATAGCTAACATTAATCCACCACCGGTTTCTGCAGCAAATCCTTGATAAGGTCTTAATTTAGTAACTTTCAGACCAAGTGTTCTAATGACTTTGTAACCACCAAAGAAGGTACCTAACCCCATTGCAGTAGCTGCTGCAAAAATTACCCAAAGTGGCATAGTAAATTCTTGGATCATACCAGCAGCAAATAATATTAGAACAATTATTCCCATGGTTTTTTGTCCATCATTTGCTCCGTGAGTTAGAGCAAACCAAGCTGATGATATAATTTGTAATCTACCAAATGTTTTGTTAACTACAGCTGAACGTTTACTTGCAAAAACTGTTATAATAGCAGTGGTGATTAATAAACCAAAAATTATTCCGCCCACTGGAGCGATTACAATTCCAGCAAAAACTTTGGTTAATCCATCTAGAACAAGTTTTTCAAAACCTAATCCTGCAATTCCTGCACCCATTACTCCTCCAATTAGAGAATGGCTATTAGAAATTGGTAATCCAAAATATGTACAGACGGTACTCCAAGTAATTGCTCCAGCTAAACCCCCAATAATCATGAAGAGGGTAATATCTTCAAAAGAAACGATTCCCTTTGCTATTGTTGTAGCTACTGCTACACCAAAAACAAAAGGGCCTATAAAATTTGCAGCTGCAGATAATGAAACAGCTTGTAATGGAGTCAATACTCTGGTACCTATTACTGTGGCAACAGAATTTGCTGAATCGTTAAATCCATTAACAAAATCAAATACTAGTGCTACACCTATTGCAAAAATTGCTAATTCTAACATGTAAAAACCTACGCGTATTTCAGAACGATGTCTTCTATGACATCAGCAACATCTACACATCTATCTGATGCAGTTTCAATAGCCTCATAGATATCTTTGAGTTTAATGATATTAACAGGGTCATTTGTTTCGAAAAGCTTGCCTACAGCTTCTCTATACAAGTCATCAATGTTGTGTTCAATATCACTTGTAGTTCTACAATGATTTATCAAATCTTTATTTCCTTTCATGTTTCCAAGTTTAGAAATCATAAATTCTACTTCTCTAGTAGCTTTTGCTAATTCTTTTGCAATTTCAAGCATAAATGGTGGGGTAGATGTTATGTGATAACTTCCTATTCTACCTGAAATTCCTTCAATAAAATCAATAACATCATCTGTTTTTGATGCTATTCTTTGAATATCCTCCCGATCCAAAGGTGTGATGAATGTTTTATTTAATTCTGCAAAAACAGATCTTGTTAACACATCTGCTTCTCGTTCAACAATCTTAATCTTTGTTTGATGTTCCTTAGAATTTTCAATGTCTGAAAATAGTTTTACTAATACATCAGAGGCTTCTACAGATTTTTTAGATAAATTATTTAGAATAGTTAAAATTTCTTTTTCATTTGATTTAACCCAGGAAAGCCATTGTCCCATAACCAAGCATAATTTCTTTAGATTAAATCTCTGTACTCCATATACTATATTGTAACTATATAGAGAAAAAAATTGTTGCGATCAATTAAAAAATAAAAAATAAAAATTTTTGAATTTAGTTACCAAAGAGATGTCTTTGTTCTTCTTGGTAGGCTAAGCTACTTTTTGTAGTAGACTGACTGTCAATTGTGTTCTTTTCTACAAGAGATGGATTGTGTGGAGTATAACGTTTGCAATCAATCTCAAATACATCTATGACAGAAAATCCTTTACTTGTATTCCATCCCTCTTCTTTATCAAAGAGAGTTTCTACAAAAGATGCATCAACAAAACAGTCTTGGTATGCAAATACACGTTTTAGTTCTCCTTCGTTAGACAGGATAATGTCTACGTCAAACTCATTTTGGTTTGATGATTTTTCAACTGGAGAATTCCTGTATTTGTAGGAATTATCTGCATGTTGGTGTAAGAGTGGAGTATTATCGCCTACAATTTTTTGTAACTCAATACCATAAGCTTCTGCTCGTTCCCATCCGCTTGTTTGTTCAAAAACTTGGAATTGAGCCATTTCATCACCTTGTTTGAATTTGAAGTATGCAGTGATTGAAACATTTTCGCCAAATGTATATCCCTTGTCTTCGTCTTCTTCAGCAGTAATTGTCGATAGTTGAAATCCAAATATCGATGCAACTGCTAGTGTGGCAATTATACTAATTGCTGCTAAAGATATGTTTTTTATGAAATTCATTGATTCTTGATTACTGCAAGAGGGTAATAATCCTCGTGAACATTTTCTATAGTTGTACTATAGAGATATAATTTCTATATAGAATACTAAGTTAATACAGTAGTATAATACAAAAAGTAATGGGAAAAAGAAAAACAATTATGCTTGATGATGCATTAGAGAAAAAAATTAGAACAATTCAAGCAAAAAAATTACGAGATGAAAACAAATCTGTTAGTTTTTCACAAGTAGTTAATCTAGTTTTAGAAGAAGGATTAAAAAAATTCTAGGATTCACATTTTATTTCAGTATCGCCATCTGGATCCTGATTTACATTACATGCATCAATGTCATCTCCACCATCAATTACATCTATACCAAAACTACCAGAGATAACATCATTACCTGCTTGACCTTTGATAATGTCATTTCCATCTCCACCAGTTATGTTATCAGCACCTTCATTACCATAGATAATATCGTCTCCGTCTCCTCCAAAGATACAATCATTTCCTTTTTCACCCATTACAATATCATCTCCTTCCAGAGCAAAGATTAGATCGGCAACATTTGAACCAGATAAAATATCATCTTCAGGAGTTCCCATAATCATGTTATAGTAAGAATCAGCTCTTCCACAAGCTTGTACATTAATTATTTGTGATGCAGTAATTGTATTTCCAAATGAATCAACTGCAGTCCAAGTAACTATTGTTTGACCTAAAGGATATGAAAATGGAGCGTTGTTTGTTATAGTAATTTCAGAATTAGCTAAATCAATTGCAGCAGCTTGTCCTACTTCTACTGGGGTTTGTAATGATACAGCATCAATTACAATATCTTCAGGGACAAATAGTTCTGGAGCAGTAGTATCAACTACGATAATTGTATGAGATGATGTTGCAGTATTTCCAAACTCATCAGTGGCAGTCCAAGTAACTATGGTTTCTCCTAAACCAAAGTAATCTGGTGCATTGTTAGTAACAATTACTTCACTAACAGAGTCAGATGCTAGTGGAGCTACTAGAGATACTGTGTTTTCATCTGAAGAAATAGCCTCAATTTCAATATCAGATGGTATTTCAATTGTAGGTGGAGTAGAATCCGTTAGAGAAACGATTTGGGTAGCATTAGCAGTATTTCCTGAAGAATCCTCTACAGACCAAGTAACAATTGTGTCACCTAATGGAAATGTAGGTGGAGCATTATTAGTAATTGAAGATATTGCTACCAAATCAGATGCATCTGCTTGACCTAGATTTACAACACTGCCTGATGAGCTAGTAGCTTCTAAAACAATATTATTAGGAGCAGTAATTGTTGGTGCAGTTGTATCTTCAACAGAAATTTGTTGTAAGCTAGTTGCTATGTTTCCTGATTCATCAGTTACTACCCAAGTTATTGTTGTTAATCCAAATGGAAATGTTGCAGGTGCATCGTTTTCAATAGATGCAACACCGACTAGATCATCAGCAAATACACTACCATAGTCAACAACGTTTTGAGTTTCACTTGTTGCTTCAACTGTAATTATTTTTGGTGAGCTAACAGTTGGTGGAGTAGTATCGACGATGGAAACAATTTGAGTATCGGTAGAGGTTAGCCCTCCTAGATCTGTAGCAGTCCATGTAACTGTAGTTTCACCTAGTGGAAAAACTTCTGGTGCATCACTTGTAATTGATGCTATTCCAATAAAGTCAGATGCAGTAGCATTTCCTAATTCAACAATATTATTTAATTTTGAAGTAGCTTCGGATTGAACTGATTCAGGAGCAGTAATTGTTGGTGCTGTCGTGTCAATAACTGAAACTTTTTGTGTAGCAGTTGCAAAGTTTCCTGCGGCATCTGTAGCAGTCCAAGTAATCAATTGTTCACCCAAAGAAAATGATTCAGGTGCATCGTTTTCGATTGATACTACACCTACAATATCTTGGGCATCTGCAACTCCTATAGCAACAATATTTGATTCGGCATCTTGTGCTTCAATTGTGACATCATCTGGAGGGACAATAGAAGGTGCAGTTGTATCAACTATGGAAATAGTTTGAGTATCAGAAGCATTGTTTCCATGTGAATCTATTGCAGTCCAAGTAACAGTTGTGTTTCCTAAATAGAAAAGATCTGGAGAGTTATTTGAAACAGATTCAATTCCAATAGTATCTGAAGTTGTAGCTTCTCCTATTGAAATAGGCATGCCAGAGACGTTAGTTGCTTCAACAGTAATGTCAGATGGTGCTACAATGCTTGGAGGAGTAGTATCACTAATTGTTACTTTTTGAGTAGCAGATGCTGTATTTCCAGAAGTATCTGAAGCAGTCCAAGTAACTGTAGTCATACCAATTAGAAAAGTTTCAGGTGCATCATTAGCAAAAGACTCAACTGCGATTATGTCGTAAACCCAAGGTAATCCTAAATCAACTGTGTTAGCATCAACAGTTGTTGCTTCAAGTAAGATATCATCAGGTGCTTTAATTTGTGGAGCAGTTGTATCTATAATAGTTACAGTTTGATCAGAAGTAATTGAATTTCCAACATTATCAGTTGCATTCCAAGTTACTATTGTAGTTCCAAATGGAAAAACTTCAGGAGCATTGTTTGTAAGCTCAGAAATACCAGTAATGTCATCAGATGTGACATTTCCTAATGAAATTGTATTACTGTCAACACTAGTTGCTTCTACTGTTATATCATCTGGAACAATTAATGTAGGACTAGTTGTATCAATAACAAAAATTTTCTGAGTTGTACTTGCAGAATTTCCAGATAAATCTTCAGCAATCCATGTAATTACTGATTCACCATATGGGAAAACCAGTGGTGCATTTGTTGTAATCGTAACATTTTGAACATCATTTACAATTGGTGCTTCAAGTGGAATTGAATTATCATAAACTGAAGTTGCTTCAAAAATAATGTCTTGAGGAGAAATTATTTCTGGGGATTCAGTATCAACTACACTAACTAATTGTTGTCTAGTAGCAACGTTTCCTGAGGAATCAGCTGCACTCCATGTAACAGTTGTATTTCCAATTCCAAAGAATTGTGGTGAATCATTTGTAATTGATACAATTTCACCATTGTCAATTACTACTGCCTCTCCAAGATAGATTTCATTTTGTTCTAAACTTGTTGCTTCAAAAATAACATCTGCTGGTTCTGAAAGAGATGGGGCTTTGGTATCAACTACAATAATTTTTTGAAATACACTAGCAGAGTTTGATGCAACATCAGTTGCAGTCCAGGTAACTACAGTTTCACCTAGTGGGAAAGTCTCTGGAGCATCACTTGTTATCGAAATTACACCTACTGCATCTGATGCTAATGGTGCTTCTAATTCTATCATATTTGAGCCTGGATTAGTGGCCTCCATAGTAATTTCAGGAAGAGCAGTAATGGTAGGAGGAATAGTGTCTACAACGGTGATAATTTGAGTAGCAATTGCCATATTTCCAGAGCCATCAATTGCAGTCCAGATTACTGTGGTAGTTCCTAAAGGAAATTGTTCTGGAGCATTACTTTCAAGGGATTGAATTCCACTTTCATCAACTGCCATTGCTTGACCTACAGAAATTGGAGTAAGACCACCTGTAGCTTCAATTAACAAATCATTTGGTGGAGTAATTACTGGTTTAGTTAAATCACCAGGAATTGCAACTGGCTCTTGTAATGTTGAAACACTTTCTGTTGTTTCAGTTGTTTCTGTTTCTTCTACAGTTTCTTCTGGAGTAGGTTCAACAACAGTTGGTAAAATTGGTGAGCCAAATTTTTGAATTCGATGTCCGTTTGAGTCAACTACAAACAAATGTCCGTTATTATCAAGTGCAATGTCTTTTGGCATTTTAAATTGTCCAGCTTCATTTCCCATACTTCCCCAAGTGTTCAATGTTGTTCCTTCTGGAGAAATTCGTAAAATTCTATCATGTCCAGTATCTGCAACGTAAATATTTCCACTTGGATCAATTACCATTCCTTGTGGCATCATTGGGTAACCACCAAAGTTAGGTCCAAAGTCTTGCATGTATCCACCTTCAGAATTAAATTTGAAAATTTTATTTTTACTTGGTTCAGAAACGTAAAGATTTCCTTGACCGTCTACTGCAATTCCATATGGAGAAACAAATTGACCACCATTTGCATCACTATCTCCAAATTCTAAAATATATTCTCCATCTGAATTAAATTTTTGAATTCTTTGATTTCCTGTATCTACAACATAGATTGAACCATCTTCACTAGCTGTAATTCCACTAGGAAGTAAAAATTGTCCGGTACTGCCTCCTTCATCTCCCCATGTTGATAGAAAATTTCCATCAAGATCAAATTGTTGAACTCTATGTTGTTGTGTGTCAACAACGTAAATAGTATTATTGAAAAATGCAATTCCTGCTGGTGAATTAAATTGCCCAGGACCTACACCACTGCTTCCCCATGCACTCAAAAATGTTCCATCGTTGCTAAATTTTTGAACTCGCGTGTTGCCAAGATCAGTTACATAGACATTCCCAAGATCATCAATTGCAGCGTTTTGTGGAAAAGAGAATTTTCCAGGACTGCTTAATCCTGATTCTCCCCATTGAAGAATAAATGGATGACTAGAACTGGTATTTGCTTCAGCAAATGGAAGCGGACTAGCTAGGCCAATAATCGTAAAAATTACCACTAGTGGTATTACTGCTCTCACACGACTGGATTTCGATATTTGAAAAAGATCTCAGAAGTTAGGAATTGTTGTAGTTTTAGTCAAATTTGGGTAAATTAGAAGGGCTTGTTTACTTCACGAGTAAAAACATAGCTAGCCAAGGCTATCATGACTATAACAAAAACGGCAATTATTCCTATGCTGAGAGCAGCATTAACGCCCTCACTAACCCCAGTCATCATTCCCCTTACCAAAAGAACAGTGTATGTCACAGGATTGAGTTTTGCAGCAAAGGCTAACCATTCAGGTAATAGTTCTAAAGGAAATAATGCAGGGCTTAGCATAAACAAAGGCATTCCAAGAAAATTTATCATCCCCCAAAAAGTTTCTTGAGATTTAGCTGTAGCAGCTATCATTACAGAGATTCCAGAAAATCCTAGAGAAAATAAAATTACAATTGCCATGATTGGTCCAATTAAAAGAAGATTTGGAAAACTTACTCCAATTGCTAATGCAATACCTAAGATTAGACTAGCTTGTAGAGCAGCAATTAATGAAATTGCTAACATTTTTCCTAAAGCTATTGAAGATCTTGATATAGGAGACGTTAAGGCCTTATTCATAAATCCATAACGTCTATCCCATAGCGTATTAACTCCACCAAAAATACTTGTAAAAATTGCTGTAAGTATGATTACTCCAGGTGCCATAAACTCAATGTATTCACCAGAAAATCCAACTGCTTCAATCAATGGTTGAGTTCCAGCAAATGTATTTCCTATTACTATAATCCAAACAGCAGGTTGAATTAATCTAATTAATACACCACTTTTTGATTTACGATAACGTTTTAGCTCTCGCCAAAAAATTGTATATGTATCTGCAACAATCATGCCCTAATCCTCTTCATTTTTGCATGTTCTCGTCTTTTGTTGAAATTTTCTGTCTCATCTCGTAGCTCTCTTCCAGTATACGAAATGAAGACATCGTCAAGTGTTGGTTGGGTAAGCGAAATAGAATTAATTTTTATTTCAAGGTTTGATGATAATTGAAAAATTATTGGAATTACTTCTGTACCCTTAGATGAAAAAACAGTTATTCCATTCTTATTTGTAGAAATATCTTTTACCTGTTCAATTTCTTTTATTTTAGAAATTAAATTTGATTTTTTGTCGTCATTGTTATCAATTGTAAATGTAATTACTTCGTTACCTAATGCATTTTTCATTACTTTAGGAGAATCAATCACCTGAATCTTTCCATAATCAATTATTCCAATTCTATCACAAAGATTGTCAGCCTCTTCCATATAGTGAGTGCTCAAAAAAATTGTCATTCCAAATTCGTCATGAATTTTTTTGATATATTCCCAAATTTTACGCCTAGTTTGAATATCTAATCCTACTGTGGGTTCATCTAAAAAGAGAACTTTGGGTTGGTGTAAAAGTCCCCCTGCAATGTCTAAACGCTTTCGCATTCCTCCTGAATAAGTGATTACTGCTTCATCTTGTTTTTCGGTTAATTCAATCAAATTTAGAATATCATCAATCCTTTTATTCACAAGATTTTTTGGAATATGATTTAGTCTTGCTTGCAAAATTAAATTTTCACGTCCAGTAAGATATTCATCTACTGAAAGTTCTTGTTGCACATAGCCAATGTTTTCTCTAACTTGTTTTGCATCAGTTACAACATCATGACCTGCAACCAAAGCATTTCCAGAAGTTGGCTTTAGCAAAGTAGTTAGAATCATCATGGTAGTACTTTTTCCTGCACCGTTTGGACCAAGAAATCCAAAGATCTCTCCTTCCTCAACTTTAAGTGAGATGTTATCGACTGCTAGAACATTTCCAAATTTCTTTGAAAGAGAGTTGATCTCAATTGAGTTCATAAATTGAGAGTTTTTTGCAATTATAAATTGCTAACACTTTGAAGCTTGAAATAATATACAAATTATCAAATTTTTATCCTGAAAAAAAATTTATTTCGGTAGATAATTTTCATCCCTATGAAGGGTCTTTGCCAGAAATGTTTTAGCTCAAATGTAGATGTAGAATTTAATGAAGGCATAACGATCTGTTCTAATTGCTTAAAAGAAAAAAATTAAAGTTGATTTGGGTTTATTCTAGACGTTTGTATTGATCTTTAGTTATTTTTAGAATAACTTTTTCTCCAACTCCCCAAATGTGAGATTTGGATATGATCTTTGAATGCATCAAACCATCTGTAACTTCAATGGATTCAAGTTCTGTTGTGTCAGGATTTCGATGTAGTTTCTTTACTTTGCCAATTTTATGACCATCAATATCTACTACTTGAGAATCAGCTCGAATTGGTGGAATATTTAGCAATAGTGATTCTTTTGTGAATTTGTCAATGTAATCATTTGACAAATAATAGTCTCTTCGAAAACCCTCATGGATTGTAACACCAGAAACATTTAGAGTATCTCCATTGATGTGGATGTGTTTTACTTTTCCATATTGAATGCCTTCTCTATCCATTACCTTTTTTCCAGTGAATTTGTCGGCAGTAGCTAGATTTTCTGGCATTTCTTCGAGTTTGGTTGACATGATTCATGATGATGAGGTTTCCTTATGGCATCCGATATCAGAAATTCCTATCAAATGGGTTAAATTCCTTGACTATGGAATTTTCTTCGTGAATTCAAAGAATAATCAGGCTTTTACAGCAATTCTAAAAACAAAGGGTCGAAAAACTGGAAAGGAACATTCAGTAATGCTTCGAGCAGTCATGTATATGGACAAGATTTACTTTTCTCGTCATAGACCTGATGGGGATTGGTTCAAAAACGCAATTTCTAATTCAGATGTTAAAGTAGAATTTGATAATTTGAGTTATTCTGGAAAAGCTGCTATAGTATTAGATAAAAATTTGGAAAGAAAAATTTCTGAGCTAAAGTATCCAGGAGAAAAACGAGCAAAAGAAAGTAGAGTTGTTTTAGAAGTTTCTTTAAATTAGTTTATTCTGGACATCCGTCGTTGTCTCTGTCACCATCAAAGTCTTCTGGATCTGATGGGCATGCATCAAAGTCATTTGCTATTCCATCCAAGTCTTGATCATGTTTGTATCTTGATTGTTCAGGGAAATTGTCAGGACAGCCGTCTTTATCATTATACTTGTTCCATGTTTCAGGTTCTGTTGGACATTGGTCTACATCATTAGGTATTGTGTCTCCATCTGAGTCAGTTCCAGATCTTGAATGTGTTGGGAATTCATCAGGACAACCATCCCAATCAAAGTATCTGTTAAATGTTTCAGGCGATAATGGACAGACATCTTTTTTGTCAGGAATTCCATCACCGTCTGCATCTGGTAATTTTATTGTAGAGTCTGGACACCCATCATTATCAAGATATCCATTAAAGATTTCTGGTTCTAATGGACATGCATCAATTGTGTCTGCAAATCCGTCATTGTCAGTATCAACATCAGTGGAAAGTTCTTCTATTGCATCTGGACAACCGTCTTCGTCTAAGTATCGATTGTAAGTTTCAGATTCTAACGGACATGCATCAATTGCATCTGGTAATCCATCTCTGTCAGTATCTCTTGTTGGAATGTAATTATCAGGACAACCATCAGTGTCTAAAATTCCATTAAATGTTTCAGGAACTGCTGGACAATTATCTAATTCATCACGAATTCCATCGCCGTCAGTATCAAATGTTGGTCTTTCAGAAAGTATTCCATCTGGACAACCGTCAGTGTCATCAATCATGTTATATGTTTCAGGTTCAAATGGACAAGTATCAATTCTGTCATCAATTCCATCTCCATCTGAATCAATTCCACGTTCATATAGTGGAATGTCAGGACAACCGTCTGAATCTTCAAATTTATTCCATGATTCAGGCTCTGATGGACATGCATCATCAGCATTTGGAATTCCATCTCTATCAGCATCGTTAAGACCGTTACCAAGTGGAATTGTATCTGGGCAGCCATCAATATCATAATAATTATTCATAGTCTCCATTAATGTAGGACAAAAGTCCATGTGATCTGGTACTCCGTCACCATCACCGTCTGGTAATGTTACATTAACATCAGGACAGCCGTCTTCATCTTGAAATGCATTAAATGTTTCTGGTTGTGTTGGACATGCATCAAGTGTATCTGGGAAACCATCGTTATCAGTATCCAAAACCACAACACTTTCATCAATTGTGTCAGGACAACCGTCACTGTCTAAGTATCGATTATAATTTTCTGGCTCTAATGGACAAGCATCCATAGGATCAGTTAAGCCATCACGATCAGTATCAATTTTGGAAGTGTATTTATCAGGACAGCCATCAGTATCTAAAAGTCCATTAAATGTTTCAGCTTGTGTTGGACATTTGTCAGCATAATCAGCAAAGCCATCGCCATCAGTGTCTGGTGTTCCAGATTCATCACCAGGTGCAGTATCTGGACATCCATCATCATCTTGATACAAGTTGTAAGTTTCTCGTAGGTCTGGACAACCATCAATGTGATCTTCTATTCCATCATAATCTTCATCATACCATGGAACAAAGTCTGCAGGACACCCATCTATTACATTACCATATTGAGGATCATAATCTTCTTTTAATTTTGGACAAAGGTCCTCATCGTCTGGAACTCCGTCATTATCCAAGTCTGTAGCAGAATAACTCATGGTTGGAGCTGACATGAATAGTATCATAAATAGAAATGAAATTGTGAATATTCCTCTATACAACTTACTGTATGGCAGATTTTTTTGGTTTTTAACCGTTACTCTTTTTGAGTTTTGAGGTATCAAGCAAATCTTGACGACATTATTGGCACTTTTAAACTATAGGATAGTTTGAAAAATAGTTATAAAAAAAGAACAATTTTTGCTTAGTTATCTGGGCATCCATCCTGATCTCTGTCACCATCATGATCTTCAGGATCTAGGGGACATGCATCCATATCATCAATTACCCCATCTTGATCTTGGTCATGGATTACTCTTGCTTGGTCAGGAATTTGATCTGGGCAACCATCTTTGTCTTTATATTTATTCCAGGTTTCTGGCTCGGTCACACATTGATCCTCAGAATCTCTAAATCCATCATTATCAGCATCTGCGTATGCAGGTCCAGTACTAGCAGGTGGGAGAATATCTGGACAGCCGTCGTGATCTAGATATCCATTGCGGTTTTCAGGAATTGAAGGACATTGATCTTTTAGATCAAAGATTCCGTCACCATCAATATCATTTGTTCCCAAGTCAGCACCCTTTCCACCAGGTGTTGAATCAGGACAGCCGTCTTCGTCTTGGAATTTATTATAATTTTCTTTACTAGATGGACATGCATCTATTGCATCAGGAATTCCATCGCTATCAGAATCTCTAAGTGGAATATAATCATCTGGACATCCATCAAGATCTAATACGCCATTAAATGTTTCAGGTTGACCTGGACACCAGTCAATTCTATCTGGGATTCCATCACCATCAGAGTCAGGTGCCTTTCCAGCATCAGCAGTTGCAACATCAGGACATCCGTCTTCGTCCTGGAATTTGTTATATGTTTCAGCTACATCAGGACATTCATCAATTATGTTTGGTATTCCATCGTTGTCTCTGTCTATACCAGTTTCAAAGTTGTCTTCATCAGGACAGCCGTCTTCGTCTTCAAAGTTGTTGTATCGTTCACGCTCTGCTGGACAAAGATCTTCAAAGTCATAAATTCCATCGCTATCAGAGTCAGCTGGAGAACCAGTACTTGCTGCACCTGGAACATCAGGACAACCATCCCAATCTAAATAATTGTTAAAGTTTTCTCTTTCAAAGATGCATTGATCCCATCTATCTTCAATACCATCTTTGTCAGTGTCTGGGAAGGAAAATGCAAGACCACCACTCCAGAAAGTTGAAGGATCTGAGTCAGGACAACCATCAGTGTCTTCAAACTTGTTGTAAACTTCTCTTAACTCTGGACAAACATCTACATCATCATTAATGCCGTCACCATCAGAATCATTTACAGAAAATCCATCAGGACAACCATCAAAGTCTAAAAAGTTGTTATAAATTTCTGGTTGACTGTAACACAAATCAATTTTGTCTGGTATTCCGTCACCATCATAGTCTGGTGCACCTGTTGATTTGGCACCTGGAGAATCTGGACAACCATCTTCATCTTGATATTTGTTATACCGTTCTGGCACAGTGGGGCAAGAGTCTACTGAATCTGGAATTCCATCAGCATCTGAATCAACAATTGAGGTACCAGGAGCTACGTCTGGACAACCATCTGCATCATTGTATTTGTTTTTAGTTTCACGTTCTGTTGGACACAAGTCTTCATCATCGTATAATCCATCAAAGTCAGAATCAACTGGACTACCGGTTGGTGCTGCACCTGGAACATCAGGACATCCATCCCAATCTAAATAATTGTTAAAGTTTTCTCTTTCAAAGATGCATTGATCCCATCTATCTTCAATACCATCTTTGTCAGTGTCGGGGAAGGAGAATAATCGTTTACCATCTACAACTAAATCAGGACATCCATCTTCGTCTTGATATTGATTGTATGTTTCACGAACATCAGGACATGCATCAATAGAGTTTGGGATTCCATCACGGTCTGAATCATTTTTATCAGTAAATTTATCGGGGCATCCATCATTATCAAAATAATTGTTATAAGTTTCTGGTTGACTGTAACACAAGTCAATTGCATCTGGTATTCCGTCACCATCATAGTCTGGTGCACCAGTTGATTTAGCACCAGGAGAGTCCGGACATCCATCGGTGTCTTGATATCGGTTATAATTTTCTGGAACAGTTGGACATGTATCATTAGAATCGATTATACCATCAGCGTCTGAATCTGCAATAGAAGTACCAGGAGCTACGTCTGGACAACCATCTGCATCATTGTATTTGTTTTTAGTTTCACGCTCTGTTGGACACAAGTCATCACTATCATAAATTCCATCAAAGTCAGAATCAACTGGACTACCGGTTGGTGCTGCACCTGGAACATCAGGACAGCCATCCCAATCTAAATAATTGTTAAAGTTTTCTCTTTCAAAGATGCATTGATCCCATCTGTCTTCAATTCCATCTCTGTCAGTGTCTGGAAAATGAAATCTATTAGAATCTCCGGTTACTCTATCAGGACAACCATCAGTGTCTTCAAACATATTGTAAGTTTCTTTGACTTCAGGACATTGATCAAAAGAATCTAGTATACCATCTTGATCAGTATCTAAATTCGATGTATTATCATCAGGACATCCATCAAGATCTAAAAATTTATTGTAAGTTTCTGGTTGGCTTGGACACCAATCAATTGCATCTGGAATTCCATCGCCATCAGAGTCAGGTGCTTTGTCTCCCGCACCACCTCCGTAATCAGGACAGCCATCTTCGTCTTGGAATTTGTTCCAAGTTTCAGGAACATTAGGACATTGATCATCATGATCTTCTATGCCATCCCCATCTGCATCATGGTAAATCTCATGTTCAGAAGGACAGCCTTCAATTGCATCTTCAAAGTCTTCAGGTAAGTGAGGACAGTCATCTACATTATCTGGAATGCCATCTCTATCGACATCAGAAACTGCTGTTTGGGAATATACCGGAATGGTACCAACGGTAGTTGTTACGAGCAGTAAAAACCCTAACAGAATTTCTTTCCTCATTTTTCCCTTAAATACACAAATCTCAGGCGGTTAATAAGGCATACGGATATTGGCTAATTGATAACTTACAACAATTTTGTTAAAACATACTTAATTCTTGTAAATGCGATCATTTTACCAAAGTCATCATATAATGTGAATAATGGTACTAGCGCCACGTCTATCCATTTCCTGACCATTCTGCATTTCTGAAACAATTACTGTAAAAGAAATAACATCTCTTTGCTTACATTGTTCTGCGTTAAGCTTCAAGTGAATATCCATAAAATCAAATTCTTCGTTTGGGAGATTAGATTCATCAAAGAATGCTTTTCCAGTAGTTTCAATTCTAAATCTTTGTTCTTTATGATGAAATCCTAACTTTGTTTTTCTACCATCACGTCCAGCAGCTTTAAGATTAACATCAATAATTCCAGGTTTTGCCATAGAATATTCTGATTTATTATTTATAAAAACACCAATTTGAAATGGCTTTCCTGCAGTAGCTTCAGCCATTTTTTGTACACCATCATTCATTACAACATCAACTCCTTTGATAGATTGAGAAACTTTTGCAATCCATTCATTTGTTCTTAGTATTACTGCATCAATTTCTGCGCGTCGTTTTTTATCTTCATCTGGAGGAAGTTTGTAATACTCTACCCATTCAAGATAATCCCCAGAAATATCTTTGATAAATTCCATGCAAGTAACTTTGTAATCTTCTAAACTACTTGCACGCTCTGAACTTTCATCAGAACGCAAGCTATCATAATCCATTGGCAAAGCCATGTTTCTTCAAAGATGTACATATACAAAAATGAATCTAGATCATGTTTTAAAAATTAGCATCAATGAATATATTTAACAATTTACAAGTTTTTCAAATGAGTTTTTCAACTATTACTCAGGATCTACAAAAAGAATTAAAATCTAATTTACCACAAATTCGATTTCTTTTGAAAAAAAGTGAGGGTATTGCATATAGTAAAACAACTGAAATAGGTTTTGAAGTTGGCAAAAAATACAATATAAAATTAATAGTAAATTTTCCTCATCGTGGAAAAATTAATGATTTTGATGCATATGGGACACAAGATCTAAGCATCATAGTAGATCAATCAAAAACAAATTTTCCTATTGAACGAAGTATTATCAAGGATAAAGCCAAAGAAATTTTTGGAGATGTAAAAGTTGAAGACGCATATATGTATGAAGGAAAAGAAGGTGTCAAGGTTTTTTTTGAAAAAGGTAGAATAGATATTTTACCTCATTCATTACACATTTGGTGCAAGTTTACTGAAAAAGTTACAGAATATTGTGATTGGTTATTAGAAAAAGTCTATCTTCTTAATCCAGATAATTCATCCAAATCAAATACAAATTAGAAAAAACTAATTTTCATTTTCAATTCTTTTTAAGATGTTTTTTGCCTCCATGTTTTCAGAATTAATTTCTAAAACTTTGTTACAACATTCAATTACTGTATCAAATTCTTTTAAAAAAATATGAACATTTGCTTTTAAAAGAAGTGCTTCTTGATCGTAGTTATTAATTTCTAAAACTCTGTCAAAATAGTTTATTGCAGTTTTTGCATCTTTTAGAATGTAAAAAATACTTCCCATCATAAAGAGAAGATCCGCATCGTTTGGGTTTTTTTCTTCTAAACTTTTTCCAAACTCTACAGCTTCTTTGTATTCTCCTGCCTTTACAAGTTTTCTTAATTTGCGCTTTGGATAACTAAACAATCCACCCAAAATAATCACGCAACTTTTTTGTAAAAATAATTAAAATCTTTAAGCAATCTTCATTATTCCGTTTTCGATTAGATATTGAATACCAGAGACAAAGTCTTTATCAGAAATTTGTCCATTAGCCCACCATCCTGCATTGTTTTTAATCCAAGATGGAATTTGATCAGAACCAGTTCCCGTTCCAGGTGTTGTTGCAGGAATTTTCATGATACCTTGATTAATTAAAAATTGAATTCCTGAAACAAAATCAGAGTCACCAATTTGATCATTGGCCCACCATCCTGCGTTATTTTTTATCCAGCTAGGAATGTCTAGACTAGTTTCAGGGGGCGGAGGAGGTGTAACTACTCCTCCAATTGGAATATCAATTTGAAGATAGTCAGGAGATTCACTAGGAACAACAAATTGAGGAGCTAGGCCATAAATCCAAATTACGTAACGAGCAGTTCCAGAATTCTCTTTAACTAATGTATTTGTAAGAACTTGTCCTGAACCAGAATACAAGAAGTCTTGTCCTTCCTCTTGTGCAATTGATCTTAATGGAGTAAGATTTTCATCAACAACGAGAATATCATACTGGACTTGGTTTAGAAACTCAGTTTGATCAAATTTATTTTTAAAATTAATGAACCACTCTATTTCACAGTCTTTTGAAGGATCTTCAGGACCATATCTATATTCAATCAGATATTGGCCATTTTTAGTAGTCTTAGTTGCCATTGGAGTTAAATCATAATTTGTAGGGCATCCTGCAGCAGCACCACCTGTGTTTGTTGATTCAATTCCAACAAATGGATCTGAATTAACATATTGTTGATAGTCTAATAATTCAAAACTATACTCTGTTGGAGGAATTCCTTCAGACACATGAACAAATGTACCAGCTTTAATTGGAAATGGAAAATCATCTACAACCCAAACTTTACTTTGTGCTCCTCCAGTTTTCCATTCAATACGAACTGTGTTATATCCTCCAGCATCTACAGAAACAAATTCTATAGCTGTTGGAATAATTTGTTCACCACCAATGTTTGCAATTTTGCCCCAAGATGGTGCGGCAAATGCGACTTCAGTATTTTTTGTAGCATATGCAGAAAGCCAAACTATTGAAGATTTGAATGCTCCACGATAAACTCCAAGTTCACTACTTCCTCCACTTGGTTCAGGAGCAATTTTTCCAAGCTCCATGTTTCCTTTTACAATTTTGTTTCCATCATAAACTACTACTTGTGCTAGCCATTTTTCTTCAGTTCCAACTGTTATTGTTCCTTCTATCCACATATCCATTTGAAAATTTCTACATTCTTTATAGTCAACATGACAGAGATCATAGGAAAAAAAATCTCCTTGCTTTAATCCCTCTCCTACATACCATTTTCCCGGATCACTTACACCACCGCCTTGATATTGAGCTGATGCAGTAGGAATTAGTAGGTATCCTGCAAAAAGTGCTCCAACAAATATGAAAGATAGTATTAGAGATTTCAAGTGATCTTATTTACGCAATTTACTCGTTTAAAAGTTGTTCAAATAAGCAAATATAGAGGCATGATTTTTTATGTATAGAAATGTGCGAATGTGCTAAGATTCATCTTTATGAAGTTGAATTCAAGTTGGCAGGAATGGCTGTAGTTCCAACCCACAAAAATTGTGGTGACGCACTTAATGAAAAACAAGCAGATACTTTTCAAAAAGATTTAGTAAAATCTTGGGGATTAGAAGAAGAGGAAGAAGAATCTTAGTAAAAAAGAAAAGAAAAGTTGTTGTTTTATAATTGTGATACTGCTTCTTTGCATACATCGGTTTTACATTTGCAATCTTCACTACAAATACAATGACCTTGCATAGCACAATCACATGCATAATCTGGATCGCCGCTGTCTGCTTCGCATCCACATGCTTGATCTGTCATGGAAGATGGATCTCCTACCCAGTTTTAAAAGTTTTTCAGAAAACACGAGTGATAGAATCAATCATTGAGAATTGAGAGTAACTCATTTGAAGTTTGATGAAGAAGGTTTGCTTGCTGCTCTATCCTAGTCACATCATTTTCCACATCAAATGCAACTTTCAATATATGAATTAATTCAGGTGTTCTGTGAAGTGAATCTTTAATTTTCATAAAGTTATTTCGATTGATATATCCCAAATAAAAATAGCAATCAGAAATCAGTGAATTTTTAATAAAATAATCATGTTTTCTTTGAATAATTTTTGAATGATTATTTTTTTCTACCATATCAGAAAATCCCACTGTAGATTTACACATTCTAGAAAGTAAGGAAGGAGTTGCTCGTTCAATTCCTATGCATTCGTTAACTATGCTAAATTTTTCATTAATTTTATTTTTTTGAAGATCTCTTACTTTTTCTAACATGTGTGAAGGACTTGGTCTAATATTGTTAGTAATGGTTATTGCATCAGCAAGAAAAAATGCAGCGCATTTAACCCAAGATGATGCAAAAGGATCAGAATTTTTTAGACATTCTTTAGTTTTTGTAGCGCAAACTGAAGTTTCAACTAAACAACTTTTTGCATATGCTTGAAAGATTTGTTCTTTTTTTTCTGAAATTTTTGATAAGAAAATTTTTAGTTCCCATTTTTCATCCCATAAAATTTGCATGTTGCTGTATTGAGTAAGAGTTTCAGACTTTGTTTCTTTCATGGAACCATGATGAAGTCGAACAATTTCATTTCCAAAATCCATAATAGAATCATTTTCATTTTTTTCATCAAAAACTGTAATGTCATATTCACAAGAATCAAAACTATTTTTATCATTTCTACATCCACCTAAAGCAATTGGAAATTCCATTAAAGAAAATTTTTCAAGAAACTTTTTTGTGTCCATAAAAGAATTGATGTAAAATTTTCTATAAACTATCCAACTAAGACAATTTAACCAAAGTATGCAATGTCAAAACATTCCTTTAAATTGAGATTTGTTTTGGTTTTTACCTAGCTCCTGTGGTGTAGTCCGGCTAAGCATACTGCCCTCTCAAGGCAGTGATCTCGGGTTCAA
>JABAOH010144229.1_pt1 | contig 21864 bp, 18 predicted proteins | sample 7062181 | NCBI WGS metagenome assembly JABAOH01 (sample SAMN14538630, study PRJNA623070) | marine sediment metagenome | biome: marine biome [ENVO:00000428]; feature: marine pelagic biome [ENVO:01000023]; material: deep marine sediment [ENVO:00002113]; isolation source: pool of 5 deep marine... | reverse complement strand
CAACGTGAATAGATGGTTGACATTAGGTGCGAATTTAGGCGTTGTAATCGGATTGGTACTATTGTTGTTTGAACTGAACCAGAATAGCGATTTGGTTCGGGCGGAAATTCACCAATCCCGATCTGACACTTGGGTATCCAACAGAATTGACGTCGCTAACTCCGAATTTCTGCTGCCTGCCTACGAGAAGTTCATTGATGCTGGTGGGCCGGCAAACCCGAATGCAATTGATGGACTGGAGCCGATCGAGGCAGCAAGAATCCTCCGTTACGCGTCGGCCGTTATGGGAGACTACGACAATCTGTTCTACCAGTACCAGCAAGGATATCTTGAAGAAAATTACTATCGAACAAGAGTTGAGTTCGGTATAAAAAGATGGGCACCAACCTGGAAAAGATCATATTTGCTTGACGCCATGACGCCCGGATTCAAAGCGGAGATTGAGCGGCTCACATCTGAAATCGATGCTTCTCGAGAACATTGAATCAACGGTTAATGCATTGTTAATAATCCAAATGACTTCCGCTCCTGGCCGAAAGCGGACATTCAGCTAGACTTGGTCCAAAGGGACGCTAACAACCCAAAGCAGCCACAAACTGGCCAAGAACACGAATAATGGGACAGCTAATTAAAATTTCTTGGGTGCGCCTGACAGTTGAAAGCGTTGCGATTGTTGGGAGTATCCTTCTGGCGTTTGGAATCGACGCCTGGTGGAGTAATCGGCAGCAGAGGGTAGAAGAACATCTCATATTGGCTGAGTTGCTAGAAGAGTTTCAGGAAAACAAAATCAGTCTGGATGAAAGAACTAATTTCTACTATGCGATTCTAGAGACGACCAAAGTACTGCTAACGCTGTCGGGAAACTCAGATAGACAGTTGACCCTTGAGGAAATGGACCGGCATCTATTCGGCATAAATTGGTTTGACCCAGGTGGCCGCTTTGACACGCCGGTTTTGCAGTCTTTAGTAAGTAGCGGTGATTTTTCAATTATTGCGAATCCGTCACTCCGTACATCGCTGGCGAAATGGGCGCCAAAGTTTGACCTAATCAAGGGATATTTGGAATCGGATCAGGAATTTTTCACTCGCGTTTTAGAACCGTTCCTGATCAACAATACTAATATGACCCAGTTTTATTCTTCGGCTCAAGGCGTCCCGGGTGAGCCTGAGAGTCCGAGACAATTTATCGACGTGCCTAATGCCGTCAACCTCACTGACCACCGGCCTCTTTTAAACAATCAAGTGTTTGAAAATATCCTGTTAACCAGGGCGGAATCCATAAACGACATATTGACCGTGGGGTTTCATGACGTTGACTCACAACTTGATGTAACTATTCGCATGATTGAGGCGGAGCTTGCTAAATAGAGTTCGAGAAGCTGTCTGCGGGTGTTCGCCAAAGGCCGCTTCTGGCCGAAAGCGGACCTTAATCTGACCTAATTTCTGCCGCTCTGAATGTCCGCTTTCGGGAAAAGCGGTCGTTCGCCGGACAAGGCGCCCCAAGAAGTCCCGGAGCTATTCGAGATTCAATGAGCGGATCTTGCGCGTTAGCGTGTTTCTGCCCCACCCCAATAGCCTCGCCGCCTGTTGCCGGTGGCCTTTCGCCTGGTCAAGCGCGATTCTTATGAGCGTCTTTTCGAACTCGGGCAGGGCGGCTTCGATCAGCGGGCTGTTGTCATCGGAGCCCAGCTCCTGCACTGCCCAGTAAGCGAGACTCTCGGTCCATTCCTGCTGTGCGCTCTTGCCGGAAGCGCCGCCGAGGTCGCCCGGCACGTCGACGGCAGAGATGACGCTGCCGGGCGCGGTCACGGTCATGCGCCGGGTCGCGTTGACGAGCTGCCTGACGTTTCCGGGCCAGTCGTAGCCTTGCAGGATATCCAGCGCCTCGCTGTTCAGCGTTTTCGCCGGCACATCGAGTTCGCCGGCAACTTTTTCGAGGTAATGATTCAGTAACAACGGGATATCCTGGCGCCGCTGGCGCAGCGGCGGCGTATTGATGCGGATGACGTTCAGGCGGTGATACAGGTCCTCGCGAAAACGACCTTCTTCCACGGCGCGCGCGAGGTCCTGGTTGGTTGCCGCGATCACCCTGACATCGACGCTTATCGACGTCTGGCCGCCGACGCGATAGAACTCGCTTTCTGCCAGCACGCGCAGCAATCGTGTTTGCAGCGCTGGCGACATGTCGCCGATCTCGTCGAGGAACAGCGTGCCACCGTCGGCCTGCTCGAAGCGGCCGATGCGTCTTGCATCCGCGCCGGTAAACGCGCCGCGCTCGTGACCGAACAGCTCGGACTCGAGCAGCTCGGAGGCGATTGCCGAGGTATTGAGCGCGACAAAGGGCTTGTCGGCGCGCGGGCTATGCTGATGCAGTGCTCTTGCGACAAGCTCTTTGCCCGTGCCCGATTCGCCGGTGATGAGTACCGTCATGCTCGATCGCGCGAGCCTGCCAATGGAGCGAAACACCTCCTGCATGGCCGGCGCCTGGCCGATCAGCGAAGGAATCTTCGCGTCGTCGTCGCTGCTATCCCGGCTAATGACGTGGCCGCGTTGCCTCGCGGCTTTCCTGACCAGTTCGATTGCCTCGTCGACGTCGAACGGTTTCGGCAGATATTCGAACGCACCGCCCTGGTACGCGGCCACCGCGTTTTCGAGATCCGAATATGCGGTTACCACGATCACCGGGAGTTCCGGGCACATGCGGCTCAATCGATCGAGTAACGTGAGCCCGTCCATGCCGGGCATGCGCACGTCGGTAATCAGGACGTCCGGCGTTTCTTTTTCGATTGCGTCCAGCAGGTGTTCGCCGCGCTCGAAGCTGCGGGTGCGCATGTCAGCCTGGCGCAGGGCTTTTTCCAGCACCCAGCGTACCGATTGATCGTCGTCGACGACCCAGACTTCGAGTTGCGTGCTATCCGACAACTGTCGACTCCGTCTCGCTCAAGGGAATCCTTACGAAGAACACCGTTCTGCCTGGCCGGCTCTCGAATTCGATGAGTCCGCCGTGCCGACTGATGAGTTCCTGGGCCGCCGGCAGGCCGAGGCCGGTGCCATCCGGCCGGCTGGTCACGAGCGGGTAGAAGACCGAGTCCTGCAGCTCGGGTGGAATGCCCGGGCCGTCATCCTCGATTTCTATGCTCGCCACCGCCCGGTGCCGAATATCGCCGATGGTGAAATTCATGATCGCCCGCGTGCGGACCGTGATCTCGCCGTGTCCGTCGAGCGCCGTGCTTGCATTCTGCAAGAGGTTGAGAATTGCCTGCACCATCTGGTCGCGGTCCAGCGAAAAAAGTGGCAGGCCGGGATCATAGTCGCGACGGATCTTTATTCCCGGCTGTCCCGGCTCGATTAGCCGGACCACATACTCGAGCAGTTCGTGTACGTTAATCGCTTCTTTTTTTGGCGGCCCGCCCGGCCCCAGCAGGGTGTCCACCAGGTTCGCGAGCCGGTCGGCTTCGCTGATGATGACGCTGGTGTATTCCCTGAGCTCCTCACTGTCGAGTTGCCGGTCCAGCAGCTGGGCTGCGCCCCGCAGGCCGCCGAGGGGATTCTTAATTTCATGCGCGAGCTGACGGATCATTTGCCGCCCGGCGCCGTGCTGAATAAGCAAAGCGTTTTCGCGACTGATTCTCGAGCGACGCGTTACGTCCGTCAGCTCGATCAGCAAGCGATCTTTTGCCGGAGGCTCGTTTAACAGTGAGACGCGATATTCGATCCTGCGCTCATCCGGATGCACCTCCGTACGCCCGAGGCGTATCTCATTCGCATAGGTAATACCGGACTCGAGCGTGCGCAAGGATATGTCGCGGAATTCTTCGTCGTCGCCCAGCAGCTGCAGCAGCGACTGCCCGCGCGCTCTGTGCTCGCTCAGGCCCAGCAGGTTTTCTGCCGCCGGGTTCAGCTGCTCGATCAGCAGGCTCTGATCGATGATGATAACGGCGGTGTGCAGGTGTTCCAGCACGTGATCGCGCGACGGCGGTGATCCGCCGTGCATGCTCTTCCTGCCGGGGGACTTGCTGCCGGCTAGCGAGGTGGCCGGACGATCGTGTTCTGCTGCACGTAGAAGCGGTTCGGCATGCTGCGAATCATCATTGTGCCCGCTTCGTCGATGACCTCTGCCTGGATGTTGTGCACGCCGCGGTAGACTTCGTCGATCTGGAAACTCGTGCGGTTCACCATCCTTGGCTCGCCATCGAAATACACCCGGATGCGATGGCCCGACTGCAGCGCCGGCTGCAGGTTGAGCTGCACATTGAGGACGCCTTCTATGTTCCATAGCGTCTCTTCTGCGAGGGGCGAACCGATGGTAAGTGACTCATACCGGAACGGCTGTTCTTCCGGCGCGGTCTCGCCAGCAGCTTCGCCGGCAGCGGCTTGTCGCGTCGCACGCGGCGGAGGCGATGGCCGGCGGGGAGCCTCTGGCAGTTCGACTTCTTCAGCGCCTTCCCGCGGCCGGTCCGAGAAGTGGACGACGCCGTCCTCGTCCACCCACCTGTAGGCCTGTGCCAGGACGCTGGCGGCGGCAAACAGGGACACAAACGCGATAATTGTCTGCTTAAGCATAGGGTTAGCATAACAGTGCTGCTTTGAGTTTGACCAGTCACCGTGCGGTAAAGTGCCGCCCGCATCACATTTTTATTCGCCCCGGGCGCTCCGGCGGGCGCGCCCGGCCGTCTCCGGCCAGGCTGCGCCAGCGCAGATCAGAGGCTGTAATACATGTCGAATTCGACCGGGTGCGTGGTCATTCTGAGCCGCGTGACGTTGTCGTATTTGAGCTCCATGTAAGCGTCGATCAGGTCGTCCGAGAACACGTCGCCTGCTTTCAGGAAATCGCGGTCGCCGTCCAGTGCCTCCAGCGCCTCGTCCAGGGAGAACGCGACCATCTTCAGCGCCTTCTCCTCTTCGGGCGGCAGGTCGTAAAGATCCTTGTCCAGCGGGTCGCCGGGATCGATCTTGTTCAGAATGCCGTCGAGGCCGGCGAGCATCATCGCCGAGAAGCTCAGGTAGGGATTGCCCATCGAATCCGGGAAACGCACTTCGATGCGACGGCCCTGCGGATTGGGATCATAGGGAATGCGAATCGACGCGGAGCGATTTCTCGCCGAGTACGCAAGGATGGTCGGCGCTTCGAAACCCGGCACGAGGCGCTTGTAGCTGTTCGTCGACGCATTGGTGAACGCGTTCAACGCCTTTGCGTGCTTGATGATGCCGCCGATGTAGTACAGCGCCATATCCGACAGACCGCTGTAGCCGTCTCCCGAGAACAGGTTCTTGCCTCCCTTGTGCAGCGATTGGTGGACGTGCATGCCGTTGCCGTTGTCGTTGACCAGTGGCTTCGGCATGAAGGTCGCGGTCTTGCCATAACTGTGTGCGACGTTGTGCACCACGTACTTGAGGATCTGTACCTCGTCGGCCTTGCGCATCAAAGTGTTGTATTTGACGCCGATTTCCCCCTGGCCGGCGGTGGCGACCTCATGATGATGCACCTCGGTCTCGAGGCCCATTTCGTTTAGCGCCAGGCACATCGCGGAACGAACGTCGTGCAGCGAGTCGACCGGCGGCACCGGGAAATACCCGCCCTTGACCGTCGGCCGGTGGCCGGTATTGCTGTCCTCGTAACTGCGGCTGGTGTTCCAGGCGCCTTCGCTGGAGTCGATCGAATAAAACGCGCCCTGCATGTTGTCGTCCCAGCGCACGTCATCGAAGACGAAGAACTCGTTCTCCGGTCCGAAATATGCGGCGTCGGCGACGCCGGNNGTCGGCGACGCCGGTCGATTTCAAATATGCCTCGGCGCGAATCGCCAGTGAACGCGGGCAGCGATCGTAGCCCTGCATCGTCGACGGTTCGACCACGTTGCAACGCAGGTTCAGGGTCGTGTCTTCGGAAAAGATATCGAGTACCGCGGATTCCGCGTCCGGCATCAGAATCATGTCCGACTCGTTGATACCCTTCCATCCGGAGATGGAAGAACCATCAAACATTTTGCCCTCTTCGAAAAAGTCCTCATCCAGCTTGCGTCCTGGCACGCTTACATGCTGTTCCTTGCCCTTGGTATCGGTAAAACGCAGGTCAACGAATTTGATGTCTTTTTCTTTGATCAGGCTGAGAACTTCAGCTGGGGTCATGGGTATTTCCTCCATTTGGTTTTGTAATCTGCAAGGACGGGGTGCGCGTTTCGGCATGCATGGCCACTGCGGCGTCCGCCCCGAATTAAAAAGGGGATTTGCATGAACTGTGCCAGCTCTCCTCTGCACTTAAGCCGCTGATTTAGAACGGATCTTTATCAATCCTGTCGACCCGCTTTGCACCAAATCGGTGCAACACCGACAAGATTCGCACCAGTTTAGTGCAAATTCGTTCCTGTTGCACCGTGATGGAGCCGAAGAGCGTCCAAAGCCGCGCCACGCATGGATTCCCGAGCCTCACAGCAGGGCGATATGCGGTTATACTGCGCGCCTCGAAACCGCCCGCAACGAACGCCCGACAAGGAACAAGCCGCTCTCCATGCAGACCTTTCAGGAGCTGATTCTCGCGCTACAACAGTTCTGGGCAGAACGCGGCTGTGTCGTCGCACAGCCTTATGACATGCAAATGGGCGCCGGGACCTTTCATCCGGCGACGTTCCTGCGGGCGATCGGTCCGGAACCGTGGAGCTCTGCTTACGTGCAGCCCAGCAGGCGGCCGACCGATGGCCGTTACGGAGACAACCCGTTCCGCCTGCAGCATTACTACCAGTACCAGGTCGTGATAAAGCCGTCGCCTGAGGATTTCCAGGAGCAGTACCTCGATTCGCTGCGCGCGATCGGCATTGATCCGACCGTGCACGACATCCGTTTCGTCGAGGATAACTGGGAATCACCGACGCTCGGCGCCTGGGGCCTGGGTTGGGAGGTGTGGCTGAACGGCATGGAGATCACGCAGTTCACCTACTTCCAGCAGGTGGGCGGTCTCGAATGCAGACCGGTGACGGGCGAGCTCACGTATGGCCTCGAACGGCTCGCCATGTACCTGCAGGACGTTGCAAGCATCTTCGACATCACCTGGACCGACGGCCCGCTCGGGCGAATCAGTTATCGCGACGTTTATCACCAGAATGAAGTCGAGCAGTCCCGTTACAATTTCGAAGAAGCAGATGTCGAGGCGCTGTTCGCGGCATTCGATCACGCGGAGAAGGAGGGACAGCGGCTCATCGATTGCGGACTGCCGTTGCCGGCGTACGAACAGATGCTGACCGCTTCACACACCTTCAACTTGCTCGATGCGCGCCAGGCCATTTCCGTCAGCGAGCGCCAGCGGTTCATTCTGCGCGTGCGCACCATGGCTCGCGCGGTCGCCGAAGCCTACCACGCGAGCCGCGAGGCACTGGGCTTTCCTATGTTGGCGACTGCCGCTGCAAAGGAAGGCAAGTAATGGCCGATGCGGCTGACTTCCTGGTCGAAATAGGGACCGAAGAGCTGCCGCCGAAGGCGCTGCGGGATTTGCGGGATGCGTTTGGCGCCGCGCTTGCCGAGGGCCTGACCGTTCACCGCCTCGGCCACGGCGAGGTGAGCGCGTACGCCAGCCCGCGCCGGCTCGCCGCGCTGGTGTCCGCTGTGGCACTCAACCAGGAGGACCGATCAAAACGAATGAAAGGCCCGCCGGTGTCGATCGCGATCGACGATGACGGCAAGCCGACGCAAACCGGGCTTTCGTTCGCCAGCAAATGTGGTGTCGATTTCGGCGTCCTCGGTCGCGAGAAAAGCGACAAGGGCGAGTGGCTGAGCTATGACGCCGTCGAAAAAGGCCGGGCGGCCGCAAACTTATTGCCCGGTATCGTTGCCGGCGCACTCGATGCTTTGCCGATTCCCCGCCGCATGCGCTGGGGCGACCGGGATACCGAGTTCGTCAGGCCGGTCCACTGGGTACTGATGCTGCACGGCAAGAACCCTGTCCCGGGATCCGTGCTCGGCATTTCAAGCGGTAACACGACCCGCGGGCATCGCTTCCACGCACCGGGGGAGATCAGGATTCCCGAACCGGGCAAGTACCTCAAATTGCTCGAGCAAAAGGGTCACGTGATCGCCGACTTCGACGCCCGCCGCGACAAGATTGCGAAAGGCGTGGCGCAGGAAGCGAACCAGTTGAGCGGAACCGCGTTGACCGAAGCGAAACTCCTGGACGAAGTCGCCGCGTTGGCGGAATGGCCGGTGCCGATGACGGGTAAGTTCGACAAGTCCTTTCTGAACTTGCCGAAGGAAGTGATCGTCGCCACGCTGACGAGTCACCAGCGTTATTTTCCTGTCGTGGATTCCAAAGGCGATCTTCTACCGGCATTCATCGTGGTCGCAAATCTCGACAGCAAGCAGCCGGACGTCGTGCGCGACGGTAACGAACGCGTGATTAAACCGCGGCTCGCCGACGCATCATTTTTCTGGAAGACCGACGTGCAGCTTCCACTCGGCTCAAGGGTCGACGCATTGCAAAACGTGGTGTACCAGAAAGGGCTCGGCAGCATGCACGACAAGTGTATTCGAATCGCCGCGCTCGCGACCCTGATAGCCAAGCAGCTCGGCATGAATCCGGAGACGGTCACGCGCGCCGCGGTGCTGGCCAAGTGTGACTTGCTGACGGGCATGGTCGGCGAGTTCCCCGAATTGCAGGGAGTGATGGGGCGCTATTACGCGGAGGTTGCCGGTGAAGACGACCTTGTCGCCGCGGCAATCGGTGAGCAGTACCTGCCCAGGTTTGCCGGCGATTACCTGCCGACCTCCGAGGCCGGCCAGGTGCTTGCGGTCGCGGACAAGCTGGACACGCTGGCCGGCATTTTCGTGCTCGGCAAGAAACCGACCGGCAACCGCGACCCCTTCGGGCTGCGGCGAGCAGCCCTCGGGGTCATTCGCATAGTCATCGAAAAGTCGCTCGACATCGACTTCGATGAAGCCATCAAGGCAGCAATCCTGCAGCAACCGGCGGCCGGCGCCAACGTCGACGAGACCAGGGACGAACTACACGATTTCGTCGTGGACCGCCTGCGCCGTTATTACCTCGATCAGGACGCCGGCATATCGACCGAGATGTTCGAGGCAGTGCGCGCCAAACGGCCTGCTTCGCTGACCGATTTCGACGAGCGCCTCAAGGCGGTAGCTGCTTTTTCCCGGCTGGAACCTGCGGCGAGCCTTGCCGCCGCCAACAAGCGCACCGCCAACATCCTGCGGCAGGCCGACTACAAGGATGGCGGCAAGCTGGATCAGGGCTTGCTCGACGACAAGGCCGAGGTGGCGCTTTACCAGGCGCTGAAGAATGCGGAGCAAAGCGTGCAGCCGCTACTCGAGAAGCGGGCCTACACGGAGGCCCTGACGGAGTTGTCGAAACTGCGGCAAGCGGTGGATAGTTTTTTCGACGACGTCATGGTCATGACGGAGGACGCGGCGCTTCGCAACAATCGCCTTGCGCTGCTCGCGGAACTGCGCGGCCTGTTCCTGAATATTGCCGACGTATCCAGGCTGACGCCGGGGCAAGCCGGGCAGGAGTGATCCGTGTCGCGGCGGCTGGTCATTCTCGATCGCGACGGCGTGATCAATCACGACTCCGACGAATTCGTCAAGACACCCGCCGAGTGGATACCGATAGACGGCAGCATCGGGGCAATAGCCAGGTTGTCGCAAGCGGGTTTCACGGTGGCGGTCGCTACCAATCAGTCGGGCATAGGCCGCAAGCTCATTGAGCCCTCCGCGCTCGAAGCGATGCACGAAAAACTGCGGGCGCTCGTTACAGAAGCCGGCGGCTCGGTGGACCGCGTTGCCTATTGTCCGCACCTGCCTGAGGATGGCTGCGAGTGCAGAAAACCCGCGCCGGGGCTGTTCAAAAAACTATCGCGAGAGCTCGGCATGCCGCTCGATGGCGTGCCTGTCGTCGGCGACTCCGAGCGCGACCTCGAGGCAGCCCGTGCGGTGAATGCGCGACCGATGCTCGTTCTGACCGGTTACGGAGAGAAGACCGCCGCGAAACTCGAAGGCTCCGGTGACAGCGTTGAGACCTTTGCGGATCTGGACGCGGCGGCAAGCCGCTTGATCGCCGAAAGGGGTGATAAGCTTTCCTGATATGTTGTTGTTCATCAGGTCCCTCGTATTCCAGCTCTATTTTTTCGTGTCGGTGTGCATTGCGTCGGTCACGATTTTCTTGCTGTGGCCGTTTCCGTACGGGGTCAAATTTGCGATCGCGAGGTGGTGGGGTAAGAGCATGCTGGTGGTGGGGCGGCTCGTCTGCGGATTGGATTACGTTATCGAAGGCGAGGAAAACATCCCGGCCGAGCCGAGCGTCATCATGATCAAGCACACCACGGTGTTCGAGACTTACGCGCAGCTCGCCGTGTTGCCGCCGCAGACCTGGGTGGTGAAACGTTCGCTGCAGTGGATTCCTTTGTTCGGCTGGGGCCTGGCCGCGATGCATCCGATCGCGATTGATCGCAGCGCCGGCCACATCGCGGTCGCGCAGGTCATCGAACAGGGCCGGGAACGCCTTGCCGGGGGCATCTGGCTGACGATCTTCCCCGAGGGCCACCGCATGCCGGCGGGACAGACCAGAAAATACGGTATCAGCGGCGCGGCGCTGGCCAGCGAAGTGCAATGCCCGGTCCTGCCGGTCGCTCACAACGCCGGGGATCTGTGGCCTCGCCGCGGCTTAAGAAAGAAACCGGGCATGATCCGTTTCTGCATCGGGCCGCCGATCGCGCCCGGCGACCTGCCGCCCAAGGAACTGAACCTGGTCGTACAGGAGTGGATCGAGAACAAGATGCAGGAGATCAGCGTTTTCTACCAGTAACGCGGTTTGCCTTTTCGACTATCATTTTTACATTCGAGCATACGAAAGGAGCGGGACAGACATGAAAAGATTTTTTATCTTGGCGTTGATCGCCATGCTGGCGGCCTGTGGCGGTGGGGCGCAAGTCGAGACCGACCTGGCTGGGCTACGGGACATGGGTGACGCCCTGCAAATACAGTTCAACATCAGGGATACCGCCGCGATAGGCGCCATTTATGCAGCGAACGGCTCGATCATGCCGCCGAATGCGGAGACGGTCACCGGCCGTGACGCCATCGAGGCGTTCTGGGCGGAATTTCTGGCCACCGGCAACATCCTCAGCATCAAAGGTACCGAGGTTCGCGCGAACGGCAACATCGGATACCGCGTCGGGACCTTTACGATTGCCTCGCCTTACAACGAACTCCTCGACAAGGGTAAGTACATCGAGGTATGGCATCACGATGAGGCTGGCTGGCATTTGATGTACGACATCTTCAACAGCGATCGACCCGCGGCCGCCCCGCAATAGAGTGACGACTACGCTCGCATTCGACGTTTACGGAACATTAATCGACCCCTTCGGCATATCGCAGCGGCTCGAGATCATTGCCGGTGACAAGACGCCGGCATTCGCCCAGCTGTGGCGAGACAAGCAGATCGAGTACCTGTTTCGTCGCGCGCTCGGTCGCGATTACCAGCCGTTCTCGGTTTGCACCAGCCAGGCGCTCGAATATGCGGCTAGGCGATTCGATGTCGATTTATCTGTTGCCGACAAAGAGGAACTGCTTGCCAGTTACCGGGAATTGCCGGCTTATGCAGAAGTGCCGGATGCTCTGCGCCGTTTGCAAGAATCGGGTTGCCGCAACTACGCGTTTTCCAATGGCGAGCCGGTCGATCTCTCATATCTGCTCGCACACGCTGGTCTCGACGAAGCATTGGATGGCATCGTCAGCGTGCACGAAGTCAAAAGCTTCAAACCCGACCCGGCCGTTTACCAATATTTCATTGAACAGACTGGCGCCGCGCCCGCTGACACGTGGCTCGTTTCCGGTAATCCATTCGACATCATCGGGGCGCACATGGCGGGTTGGCATACGGCCTGGATTAGGCGCAATCCGGCCATGCAATTTGACCCGTGGGGCATCGAGCCGCAATTAATCGTTGCGGATACCGGCGAACTATTGCCAGCTTTGGGCTAGCCCAGGGCTAGATGTCGAGATTGGAAACAGTTACCGCGTTCTTCTCGATGAACTCCCTGCGCGGTTCCACGTGATCGCCCATCAGCGTCGTAAAGATCTCGTCCGCTTTGACGGCGTCTTCGATCTTCACCTGCATCAAGCGGCGCGTTTCCGGATTGATCGTCGTATCCCACAACTGTTCCGGATTCATCTCGCCCAGGCCTTTGTAACGCTGCACTGATTGTCCCTTGCGCGCCTCGTTCATCAACCAATCGGATACCTCGGCGAATGAGTTGACGGCGACTTGCTTGTCGCCACGCTCAACGTAAGCGCCTTTGCCGAGTAATCCCTTGAGCTTGCCGGCGAGCGACATGATGTGACGGTATTCGTTGGTGTCGAAAAATTCCCGCGGGATGTAACGCGTTTGGCTGATGCCGTGTTGCATCTTGCGAATTGCAATGCGCACACCCTCGCCCTCGCCGTCACCGCGATCGAGTTCGGCGATATAAGCGCCGCCGTTACCGTTGGTCGCGCGGTCGCCGGTCTCGCTGGGTAAGGCCGCGGATAATTTCTTCGTCCATGCCTCCAGCTTGTCCGGGTCAGTGAGCGTCTTGCCTTTTACCATGGGCAGTTTCGCAAGCGTTCGCAGCACGGTTTCGTCGTAGCGCTTCGACAGACGCTCGATGATGTTCTCGACGGTCATGTGTTCTTTGGCCAGCGATTCCAGCGCGGTGCCGGACAGTGCCGGTGCATCCGCATTCACGCGCAACGCCGCGCCATCGACCGCCGCACTCAACAGGTACGCGGTCAATTCGGCATCGTCTTTCACGTAAACCTCCTGCTTGCCTTTCTTAATTTTGTACAAAGGAGGTTGTGCAATATAAACGTGGCCGTGCTCGATGAGCTCCGGCATTTGCCGGTAGAAAAACGTCAACAGCAGCGTCCGGATGTGCGATCCGTCGACGTCCGCGTCGGTCATGATGATGATGCGGTGATAACGCAGCTTGTCGATGTCGAAATCGTCGCGACCGATGCCGGTGCCGAGTGCTGTAATCAGCGTCCCGACTTCCGCCGACGACAGCATCTTGTCGAAGCGCGCTTTCTCGACGTTAAGGATCTTGCCCTTCAACGGCAGGATCGCCTGCGTGCGCCGGTCCCGACCCTGTTTGGCCGAACCGCCGGCCGAGTCGCCCTCGACCAGAAATATTTCGGACAGTGCCGGGTCCTTTTCCTGGCAATCGGCGAGCTTGCCGGGCAGTCCCGCGACATCGAGCGCGCCCTTGCGGCGCGTCATCTCACGCGCCTTGCGCGCCGCTTCCCGCGCACGGGCCGCGTCGATGATCTTGGATACGATGGCCTTGGCCTCCTGCGGGTGCTCGAGCAGGAAGTCCTCCAGCCGCGTGGCCATTGCTGATTCGACGATAGCTTTAATTTCAGATGAAACTAATTTGTCCTTTGTCTGTGAGGAGAATTTGGGATCCGGCGCCTTGACCGACAGTACGGCCGTAAGGCCCTCGCGGGCATCGTCCCCTGAGGGCGTGAACTTGTCCTTGCGCCCGGACAGCTCTTTTTCGATGTAGCTATTCAGGGTTCTCGTCAACGCGCTGCGGAAACCGGCCAGGTGCGTGCCGCCGTCGCGCTGCGGGATGTTGTTCGTGTAACAGAACATGTTTTCCTGGTAGCCATCGTTCCACTGCAGCGCCACCTCGACTGTAACCCCTTGTTTTTCCTCCTGAAAATCGAAAACTGCTGGGTGAACGGGGTTCTTGTTTCGATTCAGGTGCTCGACGAAGGCGCGGATCCCGCCCTCGTATTCGAAGACGTCGCGTTTTTCTTCGCGCTCGTCGATCAGTTCGATGCGTACCCCGGAATTCAGGAAGGATAGCTCGCGCAGGCGGCTCGCGAGTATGTCGTAGCTGTACTCGATGTTGGTGAAGGTATCCGCGCTCGGCTTGAACCGCAGTATGGTGCCGGTCTTGTCGGTATCGCCCGTGACCGCGAGCGCCGCGACGGGCTCACCATGCCTGTATTCCTGCTGGTGCACTTTTCCTTCCCGGTGAATGGTCAGCACCAGGTGCTCGGACAGCGCATTCACAACGGAGACGCCGACGCCGTGCAGGCCACCAGAGACCTTGTAGGAATCATCGTCGAACTTGCCGCCGGCATGCAGCACGGTCATGATGACCTCGGCGGCCGAGCGCCCCTCATCGGGGTGCATGTCGACCGGAATGCCCCGACCATCGTCGCTGATCGTGACCGATTCGTCGGCGTGAATTGTTACCGTGATGACCGTGCAATAACCGGCCAGCGCTTCGTCGATTGAGTTGTCGACGACCTCGAAAACCATGTGGTGTAAACCGGTGCCATCGTCGGTGTCTCCGATGTACATTCCCGGTCGTTTTCGGACGGCCTCAAGGCCCTTTAAGACCTTGATATTACTGGAAGTATATTCGATTTCGTCGGTCATGCGTGGTCCTTAAAACTAAACCGCAACATTGTACCATTTAGGGCCAAATAAAGGGCCCCGGATACTGTTCCGAAGACGTCTTTTTCGGGGTTTTTTTCGGGCTCGAATCGTGCCCTTTGGCGTTGAAAATTGGCTTCGAAAAAAGCCTTTTCAAGTGACCGGATTCACCCGGCCTCGTTCCACGTGGAACAGCCGCGGCGGCTCCGGAAAGTGCACCGAAGCCGCGTCGAGCGCGGTGGCAATGACCTGGCAGCCGAGCCCGATGACGCCATCCAGCAGGCGCGCCAGGGAATCTGCATCGAGTTCGGCGGCAGGATCATCGAGCAACAGCAGCAATGGTCGTTCGATGTGCGTTTGCACGATCTCCGTGGCCGCCAGAATCAGCGCGCTGGCGAGGAGCTTTTGCTGCCCCCGCGAAACCAGGCGCCTGGCCCGGCGCGCATCGTACCGAAGCTTCAGGTCCGCCCGCTGCGGCCCGGCCTGGGTGCTGCCAAGCTGACGGTCCCTGGCAAGACCGGCCGCAAGCGCGTCGCCCAGCGAGGTGCCGGCAGCCCAGCCTTTCTGGTATTCCGCGTCGACCGGCGAGCCCAGGAGCTGCTCACCGATATCCGCAATCACCGGCCGGGCTATTTCCAGCGCCCGCAACCGGGCTTCGTGAACCTCCTGGCTGGCCTCGGCGAATTCCTTGTCCCAGCTGGCCAGGCTGCTCCTTTCCTCGTTTTCCTTGAGAGCGGCATTCCTTTGCTTCAGGGCCCGGCGAAAACGCCGCCAGCGGTCCAGGTAGCCCTGTTCCACGTGGAACACGATCCAGTCGAGGTAGCGCCTGCGGCCTTCCGGTCCTGCCGCGACCAGGTCGTGGATATCGGGGTCCAGTACCTGCAAGGGCAATATTTCCGCCAGCCGGGCAGCACCGGACACCCGGTCGCCGTCCACGTGAATCTCCAGGCCCTCACGGCGGTTCCTGACGCCCACAGCCGCTTCCCGGGCGCCGGTATCTACCCTCCCGAACAGCACGAACTCGCGCGCGCCGTGGCGCACGAGATCCTCTGTAGGGGCTCCGCGGAAAGAGCGTCCCCGCCCCAGGTAGGCAATTGCCTCGAGCAGGCTCGTCTTGCCCGAGGCATTAATGCCGTAGACAAGGTTGTAGTGAGGATCCAGCTCGAGTTCTGCGGATTCCAGGCAGCGGAAATCGGCGCATTTGAAGTACTTGAGTGGCAAGCGGCCCCTTCGCTATCAGAGCCGCATCGGCATGACGACGTACTTGTTTTCTTCGTTGCCGGGTTCCCGGAGAAGACAGCTCGAGTTACCGTCGACCACCGCGAGCGACACCTCCTCCGATTCGATGGCCCCGAGTGCATCCAACAGGTAATTCACGTTGAAGCCGATCTCGATGTCTTCGCCGCCATAGGCAATCTCGAGCTCCTCCTCGGCCTCCTCCTGCTCCGGGTTATGTGCCTGCAGGAGCAGCGAGCCGGACTTGATGACCAGCCGGATACCCCGGTACTTCTCGTTCGACAGGATCGCCGTCCGCTGCAGGGCGCCCCGAAAAACCTCCCTGTCCGCCGTTAGGTGGTTGCTCGTGTCTTGCGGTATCACGCGTTCATATTCCGGGAACCGGCCATCGATCAGCTTGGAGGTGAAGCGAATCCCCTCGAGCTGAATGCGGACGTGGTTGCTGCCGAACTGGAGCTCCAGGTCCCCATCTCCATCCAGCAGCCGTTGCAGTTCCAGCACACCCTTGCGTGGCACGATCACCTGTTGCTCAGGCAGCTTCTTGTCCCCGAGTTCGACCTCGCACAGCGCCAGCCGGTGGCCATCGGTGGCGACCGCACGCAGGTGGCTGCCGCCCGTTTCCAGCAGCATGCCATTCAGGTAATAGCGGACATCCTGCTGCGCCATCGAGAAATGTGTCTTGTCCAGGAGCTTGGCCAGCATTACCTTTGAGACTGACACGGTCTGTTCTGCGCTGATGTCCTCGACCGTCGGGAACTCGGCTGCCGGCAGTGTCATCAAGCTGAACCGACTACGGCCCGACTTCACGTTGAGCTTTTCGCCGCTCAGGTTCATCGAGACGTCGGCGCCTTCCGGTAAAGCACGACAAATATCGAGCAGCTTGCGGCCTGGTACCGTTACCTCGCCAGCTGCCTCGATCTCCACCTCTGCATTAGCTACCAGTTCGACCTCAAGGTCTGTCGCCGTAACAGCTACTTGTCCGTCCTTCGCGGCCAGCAAAACATTCGCGAGGATTGGCATCGTTTGCCGACGCTCCACCACACCGATAACCGCCTGTAAAGGCTGCAGTAAGGCTTCTCGACTTGCGCTTAACTTCATTGATTGCACCTGTTAATAAATACTGGAAATAATCCTTTTATTGTTATTATTACAGCACACCCGATCCTGTGGATAACTCAACTTTATCTTTGAAAATCAGTTACTTATAAAACAATCTGTTCGCGCAAAAATCCGGTATTCAATACGGAAGTGTTGTGTACTAGCTGTTGATAACTATTGCTGTGCAATGTATCCACGACTTATCCACATCAACTTGTCAGGGTTCTCAACAGGTTCAGGTAATCCTCATCTACACGCTTGTCGGTCTCACGCAAAGCGCTGATTCTGCGGCATCCGTGCAGAACTGTCGTGTGGTCTCTGCCGCCGAATGCATCGCCGATCTCCGGCAAACTGTGGTTAGTCAGTTCTTTGGCCAGCGCCATCGCAATCTGCCGCGGGCGGGCGATCGAACGGCTGCGCCGCTTGGATAGAAGCTCGGCGACGCGGATCTTAAAGTAGTCAGCAACCGTCTTCTGGATATTTTCTATGGAGACCAGGCGATCCTGCATTGCGAGCAGGTCCTTGAGCGCCTCTTTCGCAAAGTCCAGGCTGATGGGGCGCCCCGTGAAATTGGAATTCGCGATGACGCGGCGCAGAGCGCCTTCGAGTTCGCGGATATTGGAGCGAATGCGCTTCGCAATGAAAAACGCAACTTCTTCCGGCAGCACGGTCCCCTCGATTGCGGCCTTGCTCATCAGGATTGCGACCGACGTCTCGAGCTCCGGTGGCTCGATGGCTACGGTCAGCCCCCAGCCGAACCGGGATTTAAGACGCTCCTCAAGCCCGTTGACTTCCTTCGGATAGCGATCGCAGGTCAGGACGACCTGCTGCTTGCCTTCGAGAAGCGAATTGAAGGTGTGGAAAAACTCCTCCTGTGAACGCTCCTTGCCGGCAAAGAACTGGATGTCGTCGATCAGCAATGCGTCGAGCGAACGGTAAAAGCGTTTGAACTCGGACATCGTGTTGTGCTGCAGGCCGCGCACCATATCGCCGACGAATCTTTCCGAGTGTACGTAGCTCACGCGACAATCCGGCTTGCGCGCGAGCATCGTGTTTCCGATTGCCTGCATCAGGTGCGTCTTGCCGAGGCCCACGCCACCGTAGATGAACAAGGGGTTATACGATTTGCCGGGGTTTTCGGCGACCTGGCTTGCCGCCGCCCGAGCCAGCTGGTTGCTCTTGCCCTCGACAAAATTTGTGAACGTGAAATCCGGGTTAAGGCGCGTCGCGATAGAAGCAACGGCATTACGCCTCGGTGATGGCGACAGCTTACTCACCGTCGAATTGCTCAGTTGGCGTGAGCCGACCTCGACGACCACCTCGCTCGTACTGCCGGCGCTGTCCACGAGCTCGAGTATTCTTTCGATGTAATGCTCGCGCAACCAGTCGACGACAAAGCGATTCGGCGCCAGCAACTTGAGAACGTTTCCATCCTCCACCGCCTGCAACGGCCTGATCCAGGTATTGAATTGCTGCTCCGGCAACTCAGCCTGGAGGTCGCGGACACAGCGATTCCATAGTGATGTTTCGGCGTGCAAAGTTTCCCCAGTGCCCGGATGGAGTTATTTATGGTTAGAGACCCGGCAGTCTAATACGACTACTCCGCGTTCGCCAGATGATCCTATGCAAAGCAAAACTAGGTTTCGGGCGTCATCTGGAGCGATTATTAATAAGCGGCATAAGGCCTTATTCTATTGACAGAATTAGGCCCCGCGCGTACCCTTGCCGGCCTTCTTACCGGGGAGCGCCGGGGCGGCCAGCGACGCGCCGTGCCTGGAAACGGCGCAACTTTACACAGGTGTCACTAACATGAAACGCACATTCCAACCCAGCAACCTGAAGCGGGCACGCACCCATGGTTTCCGAGCGCGGATGGCGACAAAAGCAGGGCGCCAGGTATTGAAGCGACGCCGGGCAAAGGGCCGGGCGCAGCTCTCGCCGAAGCACTAACAGTCCGCGGTAATTTACCAACGGAAAACAGCCAGACAAAAGGCAAAACGGCAGACCGCCGCTTCAGGAGGCAGTGCCGGCTGCCCGATTCTCGAGCCTACAGCCGCGTCTTCAAGAACGCGGAACGAAGCCGCGACATGATGTTTACGGTTCTCTACAAGAAAAACGGCGGCCGCGAGGCTCGACTCGGCCTGGCCATTTCCAGGAAGCATTGTCGTGGCGCCGTCCAGCGTAACCGGCTGAAACGCATCGTCCGCGAATCGTTCCGGGTGCATCGAAACGAGCTCGAAGGGCTCGACCTGGTGGTGCTCAACCAGCCGGGAGCGGCACGGGCCGGCAACAAGGCGCTCTTTGACAGCCTGCGTCGACACTGGCAAAAGTGTCGTTCGGGCGTTGCGGGACAATCCCACAATGGATAACCAGAGACTGCTGGTCTGGGCGACCTTCCTCATGCTGGCCTGGCTAAGCTACCAGGCCTGGCAGAAAGACTATGCAGCACCGCCGGCCGCCGAAAACGGCGCGCCCGTGGAGAGCATACCGGCGGACGACATCGACTCGTTGCCGTCGCTGCCGGATGCAGCCACCGACTCGCCAGCGCCGGCAAGCGAAACACCGAGCCTCGAAGCGCCGCCACAAGCGCCCGCTTCGACGGAGAGCGGCATCGTCCGGGTGACGACCGATGTCCTGGACGTCGAAATCAACACGACCGGCGCCACCCTGCAGCGCGCCGTACTGCTCGGTTATCCCGTCGCAAAGGATGATCCCGACACGCTGGTCGAGGTACTGAGCCCCGCCGGGCCGGATCGCGGCAGGATCCAGACGGGACTGATTGCCGAGGGCGACGACCCGGAGCCGAATCATCTCGCATCGTTTTCGACGCCCTCGATGGAATACACGCTTGGCAGCGACGACGAGCTCGTCGTGCCGTTTACCTGGACTAATGATCAGGGCGTGCGCGTCGAGAAAGAGATACGTTTCACGCGCGGCAGTTACCGGATAGACATCACGCAGAGACTGATCAATGAAAGTGGTGCCGACTGGCGCGGCGCGGAATACGCGCAAATCGAAAGGCGCTCACACGAAATCGAACGCTCGATGTTCAACGTCGATTCGTATTCGTTCGACGGACCGATTATCTACGACGGCGAAAAGTCGTCGAAGCTCGATCGCGACGACCTGATCTCGGACGGTCCGTATAACATCAAGGCGGGTAGCGGCTGGGTCGGCTCGATACAACACCATTTCCTGAGCGCGCTGATGCCGCCGCAAGACGCGGAGTACCGCTACAAGGTCAGCGTCAACCGCGACACGTCGGTCGCGAGCCTCATCAGGAGCCCGTCAATCTATGTTCAGTCCGGCTCCGAATTCACGTTCGAGACGAGTGCTTTCGTCGGGCCGAAACTGCAGGACCAGCTGGAGGAACTCGACGACAGCCTGAAGCTGACCGTCGATTACGGCTGGCTGACGATCATCGCGCAGCCATTGTTCTGGCTGTTGAGCAAGGCATATGCGTTCGTCGGAAACTGGGGTGTGGCCATCATCCTGGTGACCATTCTCATCAAGCTCGCGTTCTACAAGCTGACCGAGGCGAGTGGGCGCTCGATGGCGAAGATGCGCGAGATACAGCCGCGCATGAAGGCGCTGCAGGACCGCTACAAAGATGACCGCCAGGCGCTCAGCCAGGCAATGATGGAGCTGTACAAGAGAGAGAAGGTCAATCCGGCCGCCGGCTGCCTGCCAATCCTGATCCAGATGCCGTTCTTCCTGGCCTTCTACTGGGTGTTGCTCGAGTCGGTCGAAATGCGCCAGGCACCGTTCGCGCTCTGGATTACCGACCTGTCCTCGCGCGATCCGTATTTCATCCTGCCGCTGATCATGGGCGCGGCGATGCTCTTTCAGCAGAAGCTGAACCCGGCACCGGCCGACCCGGTGCAGGCCAAGGTGATGCAGATCATGCCGATCATGTTCACCGTGTTTTTCGCGTTCTTCCCCTCCGGCCTGGTGTTGTACTGGGTGACGAACACCGTGCTCTCGATCGCGCAGCAGTGGTACATCAACAAGATCGTTCACGAGGAAACCACGGCGCGCAGCGGCAAGAAAGCGAAAGACAAGCAGAAGTCCTGATCCGAACCTCCGGAGAGCGAGATGCCGGAATATTTGAGGGACACCATCGTTGCTGCAGCCACACCGCCCGGCAAGGGCGGCATCGGCATCGTCCGCATTTCCGGTGACGATGCCGCGCAGCTCGCAAAGTCCCTGATCGGCGAACTGCCCGAGCCGCGTGTCGCGACGCGGGCGACTGTAAGTGACAAGGAAGGCAATCGACTCGACGATGGCATCGCCTTGTACTTTCCGGGCGCTGCCTCATACACCGGGGAACCGGTACTGGAATTTCACGGACATGGCGGGCCGCTCGTCGTGTCGTCGGTCATCGATGCCGCGATCGAGCTCGGTGCGCGCCGCGCGGAGCCCGGCGAGTTTTCGAAACGCGCGTTCCTGAACGGCAAACTCGACCTGGTGCAGGCGGAAGCGATCGCCGACCTGATCGACAGCGGCACCTCGCAAGCCGCGCGCGCGGCCTTACGCTCGCTGTCGGGTTCGTTCTCGCACGCGGTCGAAAACCTGCAGCAGCAACTAATCGACCTCAGGCTGCACGTCGAGGCGGCGATCGATTTTCCAGAAGAGGAAATCGATTTTCTCTCGGACAGCGACTTGCTCAAGAAAATAGAAAACTGTGCCGCGGCTTTGGCCAGGCTCCGGCGAGAGGCCGGCATTGGACGCGTCCTGCGCGACGGCCTGCAACTCGTCATCGTCGGCAAACCGAACGTCGGCAAATCCAGTTTGCTGAATCTCCTGAGCGGACAGGAAGCCGCCATCGTCACGGAAGTCGCCGGCACGACGCGCGACATCTTGCGGGAACAGATCGCGATCGACGGCCTGCAAGTGGAACTCGTCGATACGGCGGGACTCCGCGAAGACCCGGACCGTATCGAGGCCGAAGGCATTCGCCGCGCACGCGACGCGCTGACGAAAGCCGACGGCGCATTATGGATCCAGGATGCAAGCGAAAAGACGCCCGGCGAACTGGATGAAGACCTACCGGACGACATACCGATCATTATTCTGCGAAACAAGATCGATCTGACAAACGACGC
>JABAOH010122162.1_pt1 | contig 21872 bp, 17 predicted proteins | sample 7062181 | NCBI WGS metagenome assembly JABAOH01 (sample SAMN14538630, study PRJNA623070) | marine sediment metagenome | biome: marine biome [ENVO:00000428]; feature: marine pelagic biome [ENVO:01000023]; material: deep marine sediment [ENVO:00002113]; isolation source: pool of 5 deep marine... | reverse complement strand
GGTCTTTTCGAAGTACTCCGCCGCCGCGGCCTCCGGCGAACCGGTTCTGGATTCATCGATGTCGATGATCTCTGCTTCGCGCAGCAGGTCCGTCAGTGCAGACGTCTTCTTTTTGTTGAACTTGCGCTCGTAGATGTCCTTGGCGACCAGCCATTCCTCGTCGCTGCGCGGATTCTCGAGACAGCGTTCGAGATAGTTCTCCGCTTCCGCGCTGTCCCCGGCCGCGAGCATCAGTCGCATGACCCGCTCGCTGCACTGCGTCGACTCACCGGTCTTGAAGACGGTCAGCGCGGCATCCTTGTCGCCCGCCTGCTCGAGCTTGCGTCCCAGCCGGAAGGCGAGCTTGTCGCGGATCGATGCGCTGCCTGCGAACTCGGGTTCCGGCCAGTAGTGGACCTGGCGGACCATCGGCGTGAGGTGTTCTGGCGGAACAGACTTCAATTCGTGCAGCTGTGTGGCGAAGAAGAAGTGCTCGTAGGCCTCACGGCGCTCGCCAAAGCGGGGTTCATAGCTATCGGTGAACGTCTGCGTCCTGACCAGCCCCAGGTCACGCATGGTGAACTGAGAGAGCCCGTCCTGGATGCGTCCGAAGTAGAGGAACAGGACGTAGCGGACTTCGTCGCCTCGGCCCTGTACCAGCAGTCGGCGGGTGCCGGCAGCCGAGAGGAAATCCTCCGGCGCGCAGTGTTCGCGAGCAAACTCGATCAACTCCGCTTTCTTCATCGACCGACCGAGGCCGGTGAATTTCCGGAGCAGGACGTCGTAGATCTCCGCGCGGGTCAGAAATTTCAGGATATCGTCGAAGTGCTCCGCCCCGGGGCCTTCGATCCACTGGCCTTGTCGCAATTCCGAGATCAAAGGTTCGACGTCGCCAAGCTCCGGATAGCGAAGTTTGCTGCGGGCGAACAAGCGGCCCTTGCGGTTCACGAGCCGGACATACAGGCACTGCGCTTCACGTGACAACTCGAAGAAGTCGCCGATCATCGCCGCGTGCTCGTCTTCCAGCACGTGCGCATAGCGCGCGCGGACGAACTCGAGCATCTCGACGAAGTGCTCGTGGTAATAGAAAGTCGGCAGCGGTCCGCGACGACGCTGCGGTGCCCAATGCGTCTGGTCGAACTCCATTGGCCCCAATGTATCAGAGGCTGGCTGTCTCCCGAAGCCCGCCTTGCGGAAGCCCGTTGCGCTGACTACATTGATGAAAACGACAATAAAAGGCGATCCCATGAAAATCCCGAAGCTGCAGGTCACCGCGCTGCTGGCGGCTATGGTCTTTTCCTTACACGGCTGTCAGCGAGAGGAACCTGCCGCGACCCAGGCAGTGGCCGAGCCCGAAATGGTCGAGGAACGGGGCGCCGCCTGGATCGACCAGGAGCGGCTGGCGAACGCCGATGCCGAGCCCGGCAACTGGCTGGCGCACGGGCGCACCTGGTCCGAGCAGCGTTATAGCCCGCTGGAGCAGATCAACGACCAGAATGTGAGCGAGCTCGGACTCGCCTGGTACTTCGATCTCGACACCAAACGGGGCCAGCAGGCGTCGCCGATCATCGTCGACGGGACGATGTACACGACCAGCGCCTGGAGCAAGGTGCAGGCGCTCGATGCAAAAACCGGCACGCTCAAGTGGCAGTACGACCCGGAGATCGAAAAGTCCTGGGATGCGAAATCATGCTGCGGCGTGGCAAACCGCGGCGCTGCCGTATGGAAAGGGCGCGTCTACGTCGGCACGATCGACGGCCGGCTGATCGCGCTCGATGCGGAGACGGGCGAACTCGAGTGGGAGACGCAGACGACAGACCGGAACGACGACTACTCGATCACCGGCGCGCCACGGGTTGCGAATGACCTCGTCATCATCGGCAACGGCGGCGCCGAATTCGGCGTGCGCGGCTATGTCACCGCGTATCACGCAGACACCGGCGAGCAGGCCTGGCGTTTCTGGGTGGTGCCGGGCAATCCGGCCGACGGCTTCGAGAACGAGACGATGGAGATGGCGGCCGAAACCTGGACGGGCGAGTGGTGGCTGAACGGCGGCGGCGGCACCGCATGGGACTCTTTTGCTTATGATCCCGAGCTGAACCTTCTTTATATCGGTACCGGCAACGGATCACCCTGGCCCCGCAGCATGCGCAGTCCCGGGGGCGGCGACAACCTGTTCCTTTGTGCCATCGTGGCGGTGAACGCAAGCACCGGAGAGTACGTCTGGCACTACCAGACGGTGCCGGGTGACACCTGGGACTACACGTCGGTGCAGCACATGATCCTTGCCGACATGGAAATCCGTGGACGTGATCGCAAGGTCATCATGCAGGCGCCGAAGAACGGCTTCTTCTATGTGATCGATCGCGAAACAGGCGAATTCCTGTCCGCCGAGAACATCATGCCCGTGAACTGGGCGACGCATATCGATCCCGAGACAGGCAGGCCGGTCGAGGCCGAGGGCGCGCGCTATGACGAACTCGGCATCACCAGGAAAATCTCGCCGGGTCCCGGCGGCGCGCACAACTGGCAGCCGATGTCCTACAGCCCGGATACGGGTCTTGTCTACCTGCCCGCGAAACAGGAGCCGGCCGTTTACCGGCTCGACAAGAATTTCAGGGACGACCGCGCCGGCATCAATTTTGGCGTGGATTTCTGGAGCCCGCAGGAGGAGATCAGCGACCTGCCGCCGGAATTCGGCGAAGAGTTCCAGGGTTACCTGCTGGCGTGGGATCCCGTCAGGCAAAGAGAGGTTTGGCGGGCAACGCATTCGACCATGCACAACGGTGGCGTGCTGTCGACTGCAGGCAACCTGGTCTTCCAGGGCAATATCGACGAACACATTGTTGCCTACGACGCGGAAGACGGCGAAAGCCTGTGGTCGATGTATACGCAGACCGCCATTAATGCGCCGCCGGTCAGCTATGCGGTTGACGGCGAGCAGTACGTCGCGGTCGTTGTGGGCTACGGTTCGTCTTCGACTTTGTGGCAGTCAGACGTGTTTAATCCAAACGGCACGCGACAAAATATCAGCCGCGTCCTGGCGTTCAAGCTCGGCGGCACGGAAACGTTGCCTGCAATGCCGGCAATAACGGATGTCCCTATACCGGCGACCGAGCCGTTCGGCACTGACGAACTGGTCGCCTCCGGCGAGGTTCTCTATAACCGTAACTGCGGCGGTTGCCATGGAGGCAATGCACTCGGGAACAATTTATTGCCCGATCTCCGGTTTTCCGGATTTACGGCCACCGAGGAAGCCTGGAACAATGTCGTTATCGGCGGCTCGTTGGTTGATCTCGGCATGATTTCCTTCGCAGACCGGGTCACCGCCAGCGAAGCGGAAGCCATCAGGGCCTACGTCGTCAGCAAGGCGCACCAGTAACAGGTTCCGGCACAGGATCCGGCGGCTCGAGCAGCTCCTCTACGCCGTTTGATGCCGGTGAGACAAGAACCAGGGGGAGACCGTTATGCTACGTGATCGAATCGCGACCCTCGCAGGGCTCGGGGGTGTGCTGTTATTTGCAGCGGCATGCCAGAGAGATGAGCCTGTTGCGACCGAGGTCCAGGAAACGCCTGAAGCAGAAGAAAGACCGCTTGCGTGGATCGACGACGAACGCATTGCCAATGCCGATGCCGAGCCCGGCAACTGGCTGGCGCACGGGCGCACCTGGTCCGAGCAGCGCTACAGCCCGCTCGATCAGATCAATGCATCCAACGTTGGTGGCTTGAGTCTCGCCTGGTATGCGGACCTCGACACAACACGCGGCCAGGAGGCGACCCCGATCGTCGTCGATGGCGTCCTGTACTCGACCAGCGCCTGGAGCAAGGTGCAGGCGGTCGATGCGGCCACCGGCCGCTTGCTGTGGCAGTACGATCCCGAGGTGCCGGGTATCTGGGACGTCCGCGCTTGCTGCGGCGTGCAAAACCGCGGAGCGGCCGTGTGGAAAGGTAACGTCTACTCGGCAACGCTTGACGGCCGGCTGCTGTCTTTGAGCGCGGCGACCGGCGAGCTCAACTGGGAGATAAACACCACCGACCAGGCGCAGAGCTACACGATTACCGGCGCGCCGCGCGTGTTCGGTGACAAACTCGTCATCGGCAACGGCGGTGCCGAATACGGCGTGCGCGGTTACGTCTCTGCCTACGACACCGATACGGGTGAGATGCTATGGCGCTTCTACACGGTGCCCGGAAACCCGGCCGACGGTTTCGAGGACGAGACCCAGGAGATGGCCGCGGCGACCTGGACCGGGGAATGGTGGAAGCAGGGCGGCGGCGGTACCGCATGGGACTCGTTCGCGTATGACCCCGACCTGAACCTGGTCTACATCGGCACCGGCAACGGCTCGCCATGGGCGCGCGCACTGCGCAGTCCCGGCGGCGGCGACAACCTGTTCCTCGCGTCCATCGTCGCGGTGGATGCCGATACCGGAGAGTATGCCTGGCACTACCAGACGGTGCCGGGTGATACCTGGGATTACACCGCCGTGCAGCACATGGTGCTGGCCGACCTCGAGATCGACGACCGCGAACGAAAGGTCATCATGCAGGCGCCCAAGAATGGTTTCTATTACGTCATCGATCGTGCAACGGGCGAGCTGATCTCTGCGGAGAACATCGTGCCCGTCAACTGGGCAACGCACGTCGACCTGGAGACGGGGAGACCCGTGGAAACGCCCGATGCCCGCTACGACGAAACGCTGGCGGCAAAGATGATTTCTCCCGGTCCCGGCGGCGCCCACAACTGGGCGCCGATGTCGTACAACCCGGATACCGGGCTCGTCTACATCCCCGCCAAACAGGAGCCGTTTGCGTTCATGCTCGATGAGGATTTTGAAGCGCAAGCCATCGGCATGAACCTGGGCGTCAACTTCTGGGATCCCCCTGAAGAGATCATTCCGTTGGCGCCGGAATTCGGGGAGACGTACCAGGGATTCCTGCTCGCCTGGAATCCGGTCACCCAGGAAGAAGCGTGGCGGATCCCGCTGCCCTCGTTCCAGTCCGGTGGAATACTATCGACCGCCGGTAACCTGGTCTTCCAGGGTCATTCCGAGGAAGTCCTTGTCGCATACGCAGCGGACACCGGGGAACAGCTCTGGTCGGCGCCGACCCAGACGGGTGTGCTCGCTCCCCCGGTCAGCTATTCGATCGATGGTGAACAGTACATCGCGGTGGTTGCCGGCTGGGGCGCCGTATCGGCCAATTTCCTGGGGGCCGTGCTGAACGCGGACGGTCAAAAGCAAAACATCAGCCGAATCCTCGCGTTCAAGCTGGGCGGCAATGCGGCGCTACCAGCCAGGCCGGCGCCGCTGGCCATTCCGGAGCCGCCGGAAGACTTCGGTTCGGAGGAGCAGCTCACGGCGGGCGCGGCGGACTACATGAAGTACTGCGCCGTCTGTCACGGCGTGTCGGTCATAAGCGGTGGCGCCATCCCTGATCTGCGGCACTCGGCGATGATCGCGACAGAGGAGTCCTTCCGGACGGTCGTGCTGGATGGCGTTTACCTGGACAAAGGGATGGCGTCATTCTCGGAAGTCCTCGATGACGGGGAAGCCGAGGCGATTCGGGCATTCATCGTCCAGCAGGCCAACCAGTAACGGAAATTGACACCTCTGTAGCAGGGAGTCCTTCATCCCCGTATATTGCGGCCGGGTGAGGGCCCTTCTTGCGACATTTGCCGCGGTATTCCTGCTGACCTTCATCGCCAATCCGACGATGGGCGCGGGCTGGTTCTGGGACGCGGGCAACGCGCTCGGCTTCGCGACATATGCGGGACTTCTGTACCTCACGATTACGAGCAGCCGCAGGCTCGACGTGCGCGCGCACCAGGTGCTCGGCTACGGCGTATTGTTTGTCGCGATCCTGCACGTGTTCTGGTTCCTGCTCGGTGATGGCGCGGTCGTCGAATTCATGAAGGTCGGCGCGCCCGATTACATGTGGCACGGCATCGTGAGTTTCCTGTTGCTGGGCTACCTGATCACGGTAGCCCTCGTGCCGGATCGCTTCAAAGTTCACCGCGATTATCCATCATTCAAATACTGGCACCGCGTGCTCGCCATCATCGCGATCGGCACGGCGACCTATCACATCGGCGTCAGCAATTTCTATCTCGGCACCTGGTACCAGGGTTTGCTCTTCGCCTTGCTCGCGACCGCGGTAGCGTTCGGCCGACCCTGGTGGATCAGGCTCGGTCAGCTGCCGATCGCGAGCACGACCGCTTACGTCGTCGTCAGCATCGCGTTCGCTGCCGCTTTCACCGTCGCCAGGAACCTGCCGGCATGAAGATCGCGTTTATCGTTACGGTCCTCGCCGGCATCCTGATCGTCGCATTCGGTTCGCCGATCGCGAAGGAAAAACCGGTGCGTGACTTGTATTACGGTGCGCCCGAGCCGATCCTGCCGATGAACTTCGCGCACCTCGACCATGTCACGGAAAACTGCGTCGTCTGCCATCACAACTACGTCGACGACACCGGTGGCGGCCTGTGCATGAACTGTCACGTAACCGACCCGCAGGTCTGGCCGCTACTCGAGCGTCAGTACCATGACCTTTGCCGTACGTGTCATGCGGAGAAAGCGGCAGAGGGTATCGACGGCGGTCCGCCCAGGGAGTGCATGGCCTGCCACCTGGGTGACGATCTGCCCTAGCTGTTATTCAGCCGCAGCTGCTCCGCCAGCCAGCGGTTCATGCGCGTCTCGAGGATCTCCATCGGCAATGCGCCGCCGCCCAGGAGCGCGTCGTGGAACGCGCGCACGTCGAAGTCGTCGCCCAGAGCCTGTTCCGCTTTGCGACGAATCTCCAGCATCTTCAGCTGACCGATCTTGTAGGCGAGCGCCTGGCCGGGCCAGGAGATGTAGCGGTCGATCTCGTTGACGATGTCCTGCTCGGTCTTTGCGGCATTATCCTTAAAGAAATCAATCGCTTGCTTCCTCGTCCAGCCCTTGTAGTGCATGCCGGTGTCGACGACAAGGCGGACTGCCCGCCACATGTCATAGGTCAGCGCGCCGAAATGCGAGTAGGGATCCTTGTAGAAGCCCATCTCGTAGCCGAGGCTTTCACTGTAAAGACCCCAGCCCTCGGTGAATGCCGTAAAGCCCGAGTACTTGCGGAAATTCGGCATGTTCTCGAGTTCCTGCTGCAAGGCGATCTGCAGGTGATGGCCCGGCACGGCCTCGTGGATAGACAGGACCTCCATCTCGTACTTCGGTCGGACCTCCGGGCGATAAAGGTTGACGTAGTAGTAGCCCGGGCGACTGCCGTCGGCCGCGGGTCCGTTGTAGTAGGCCGTCGTCGTGTCCGGCGCGATATTGTCGGGGATCGGGCGCAGGCCGTAGGGCATGCGCGGCAGCTTGCCGAACACCTTGACGAGTTCCGGGTCGATGCGTTTCGAGATCGCGAGATAACCCTCGAACAATTCTTCCGGCGTCTCGTAGTAGAACTGCGGGTCGGTGCGCAGGAATTCCAGGAACTCCTGGAACGAGCCTTCGAACTCGAGCTCGTCGATCACCAGCTGCATCTCGTCGCGGATGCGCTTCACTTCGTTGAGGCCGAGGCGGTGGATCTCGTCAGGCGTCATCTGCGTCGTCGTATACAGGCGCGTCCGGTATTCGTAGAAGGCTTCGCCGTTCGGCAGCGCGGAGGCGCCGATGCTGTCGCGGCTTGCCGGCAGATAGACGTCATTGAAGTAGTTGCTGAACCCGCGATATGCAGGCACCACCGACTCGTCGATGACGTCTTTCGCCATTTGTTGCAATCGCTCACGTTCATTTGCGTCGATGTTGTCCGGCATCGTGGCAAACGCCTTGTAGAAAGGACTCTGCTCCGCGTCCTCCACGAGTTGCGACGAGATCTGGGCAGGAATCCGCTCCATCAGGATCTTCGGCGGCATGTATCCGGTGCTGCGGCCTTCCTCCATGCGTTCCATCGTCTGCTCGATAACCGTCTCTATCTGCGACATGCGTGCGAGCCAGTCTTCGTAGTCCTGCACATTCGCGAGCCGCAGTGTTTCGGCAGTCGATTCGAGCGATTGCACACCGCCGCGCTGGCTCATCGGCATCAGGTAATTCCTGAACTGCTGCCCGTCAATCGAATTCTCGAGCGAGCGCCGGAACAGGTCATAGTTCAGCGCATCCGCGTCGGACAATTGCGACGAGTCGATCAGCCGCAGCCGGCGCAGGAGATCCCGCTGCTCGCCCTGGCGTCGCTCGACGGCCGCCAGGCTGCCGTCGGTCCACCGGTCATTCCAGCGCCGGTCACCCATGCGGGAAGCGCGCACAGGGTTTTCCCGCATCTGCCATTCCCAGTGTTCGTCAAGCAGCGCCTGGAAATCCTCGGCCGGCCCGGCGCTGGCTGGTAAGGCACTGAAAAATATGGAAAAAATAATTAAGCTTGCGTAAGGCTTCATGCGGCTGCTCCCGGTGAACACCGCGCATTGTTGCGGCAAGGACGGCCGGTGGCAACCGCAGGATGACTTGGCTATCATTGCGCCCACTAATCGATAGCGTTGGCAGAAGAGTCCTCTTTACGAAGGGGCGCCGAAGGCGCAACACGCTCGGAAACGCTCAGGCACACGGACTGACAGCGCTGATTGGCTCTGGAGAGCGGCCGTAAATGGTCCACCGAAGGGGTATGCGGCGAACATAGCGCCGGCGATCTCTCAGGTTTCAGGACAGAGGGGCGACCGAACAGACCAGCGACCGGGTCTGTTCGGTCGCCCTTTTTTTGTTGCTGTATCCAGGCGGAGCGAATCATGGGACAGAAAACGCCGCTCTACGACGTGCACGTCGCGGCGAACGCGAAGATCGTCGACTTCGGCGGCTGGGATATGCCGCTGCATTACGGCTCGCAGCTCGAGGAGCATCACGTCGTTCGCAACGAGGCGGGCGCATTCGACGTGTCGCATATGACCGTCGTCGACGTATCAGGGACCGACGCGAAAGGATTCCTGCAAAGCCTGCTCGCCAACGATGTCGGCCGACTGCAGGATACCGGTAAGGCGCTGTACAGCTGCATGCTCAATCCTGACGGCGGCGTCATCGACGACCTGATTACCTACTATCTTGGTCCGGATCGTTACCGCGTCGTCGTCAACGCCGCGACGCGGCTAAAAGACCTTGCCTGGATCAACGATCAGGCCAGCGCATTCGACGTCGGCGTCCGTGAGCGCGACGAACTCGCGATGATAGCCGTCCAGGGCCCGCAAGCGCGGGAGCTTGCCGCAACGGTCCTTGCCGACGAATGGCGCGAGCAGGCGCTGGCACTGAAGCCCTTCTTCGGCCTCGAGGCCGGCGACCTGTTCATTGCGCGCACCGGCTATACCGGCGAGGACGGCTGGGAGATCGTGATGCCGGCCGGCCAGGCCGCCGACTACTGGAACAGGCTCGTCGACGCGGGTGTGCGTCCCTGCGGGCTCGGCGCACGCGACACGCTGCGGCTCGAGGCCGGCATGAACCTCTACGGCTCGGACATGGACGAGACGATCTCGCCGCTCGAAGCCGGGCTCGGCTGGACGATCGCCTGGGAACCCGAGAATCGTGCGTTCATCGGCCGCCAGCCGCTGACCGAGATGCGCGCAAAAAAGGACCGACGCCGGTTCGTCGGCCTGGTGCTCGAGGACAAGGGCGTGCTGCGCGATCACATGCGCGTTGTCGTCGATGGCGTCGGCGAGGGTGAGATAACGAGCGGCGGTTTCTCGCCGACGCTGCAACGATCGATCGCGATGGCCCGTCTGCCGGCCGGCGACTACGATCGCGCCAGGGTCGAAGTCAGGAATCGAATGCTGAACGTGCGCGTTGTCAGGATGCCGTTCGTTCGCAACGGGAAAGCACAGATCGATATCTAACGGGAGAGAATGATGAGTGAGTTACCGGGGGATCTCCGTTATACGGACGAACATGAATGGCTGCGTCAGGAAGAGGACGGCACGGTCACGGTCGGCATCACCGATCACGCGCAAAGCGCACTCGGTGATCTTGTCTACGTCGAACTGCCGGAAGTGGGGCAGGAAGTGGAAGCGGGCGGCGAGATGGCTGTCGTCGAATCGGTCAAAGCGGCGTCCGATGTCTACGCGCCGGTCGGCGGCGAAGTCGTCGCGGTCAACGAGGATCTCGCGGACGATCCCGAGAAGGTGAACGCCGACCCCTACGGCGACGGCTGGATCGTCCGCCTGCAACCGGCGGGCGACGGCGAGACCATGAGCCCGGACGATTACCAGGCCTTCCTGGATCAGCTGGAAGACTAAACATTCAATTAATTCAGTAGCTTACTATGCCATATATTCCGCACACGGAAGCCGAGGTCGAGGCGATGCTGGAGACCATCGGTGCGCAAAGCATCGATGATCTTTTCGACGAAATTCCTGCCGAACTGCTCATCAAGGACCTCGACGGCGTCCCCGAGGCGCTCAGCGAACAGGAGATCTCGCGGCTGATGCGCGCCCGCGCCGCGGCCGATCGCGGTGCGCTTTGCTTTATCGGCGCCGGCGCCTACGAGCACCACATCCCGGCGCCGGTGTGGGACATCGCCACCCGCGGCGAGTATTACAGCGCCTATACGCCATACCAGGCGGAAGCCAGCCAGGGAACGCTGCAGACGATCTACGAATACCAGACGATGATGACCAGCCTGACCGGTCTCGACGTCAGCAACGCATCCTTGTACGACGGCGCGAGTTCGCTGGCCGAAGCGGCATTGATGGCCGTGCGGGCGAATCGCAAGTCCAAGTCGCGGCGCGTGTTGCTGGCGGCCGGCGTCAATCACCTTTACCAACAAGTGGCGTCAGCAATTGCCGGAGAGCAGGGCTTGACGTTCGATCGCTTGTCGCTGGACACCGCGTCCGGTCAATCGGACCTGGGCGGGCTGGATAGCGGGGACGAGGCGCCGGTGGCGGTCGTCGTTCAACAACCGTCATTCCTCGGCACCTACGAGGATGTCGACAGCCTGACCGACCGGGCGCACGAACAGGGCGCGCTGGTGATCGCAATCGTCAATCCGACGTCGCTGGCCGTCCTCAAGCCGCCCGGCGCGTGGGGAAGCGACGGCGCGGATATCGCTTGCGGCGAGGGCCAGGCGCTCGGCGTACCGCTGTCCTCGGGCGGGCCCTACTTCGGCATCATGGCTTGCAAGGAGAAGATCGTGCGCCAGATGCCGGGCCGTATCGTCGGCCGGACGACGGACCTCGACGGTAACCCCGGATTTACCCTGACGCTGCAGGCGCGCGAGCAGCACATTCGCCGTACCAAGGCGACGTCGAATATCTGCACGAACCAGGGCCTGATGGTGACAGCGGCGACCATATACATGTCCCTGATGGGGCCCGACGGATTGCGGCGCGTTGCGCTGACCTCGCAGCAGCAGACCGCGCGGCTCGTCGAGCTGCTGACCGCGATCGACGGCGTCGACAAGGCTTTCGACGCGCCGCATTTCCACGAAGCCGTGCTCACCCTCGACAGGCCTGTCGGACCCGTGCTCGAAGCGCTTGCCGGCAAAGACGTGCTCGGCGGACTGGATCTCTCCGCACGCTACCCGGAACTCGGTCATGCGCTGCTGGTGTGCGCCACGGAGACGAAGACCGATGCCGATCTGGAGGCCTACCGCGACGCCCTTATGGGCGTCATGGGCTGACCGGAGCCGGACCATGCACGAAATTGTCTTCAACGGAACGAGCTATCGGACCTACAGCGAGCTGCCGGCGATTGGCAGCCGCGCGCCGGACGTATCGCTGGTAAATACGGAACTGCAGGACGTGTCGCTCGCGAACTTCGGTAATCGCCGCAAGGTCCTGAACATCTTTCCGAGCATCGACACGCCGGTCTGCGCGAAATCGGTCATCGTGTTCAACAAGCTGGCGGAGAACCACGAGGACGTCGCGATGCTGATGGTGTCCTACGACCTGCCGTTTGCGCACGCGCGCTTCCACCGCGAGCATTCGCTGCAGAATGTCGTCGGCCTGTCCGCCATCCGGCACGCCGGGTTCGGCCAGAACTACGGCGTGCAGATCATGGAGGGACCGCTGGCGGGCATGTTTTCCCGCGCGGTGGTCGTGCTCGACGAAAACAACACGGTCGTGCACCGCGAACAGATTCCCGACATCGGCAACGAACCCGATTACACCGCCGCTTACCGCGCGCTCGGCATCGACGTCGACCCGTCCGACCTGGAGGTTACTTTCTGAACATGGGCGAACAACTGATATTCGAAGAATCCCGGAGCGGTCGTCGTGCGCTGGCGCAGGCGCCGATTGCCGAAGCCGTTGACGGCATCCCGGCAGCGATGCGCAGGGACGACGTGCCGACCCTGCCCGAGGTATCGGAATTGCAGGTCGTCAGGCATTTCACGCGGCTATCGCAACAGAACTTCTCGATCGACACGCATTTCTATCCGCTCGGTTCATGCACGATGAAGTACAACCCGCGGATCTGTAACTCGCTGGCGCTGCTGCCGGGCTTTGCAGGCAGGCATCCGCTGGGGCCGGAGAGCCACGGCCAGGGATTCCTGTCCTGCATGCACGAGCTACAGGACATGCTGATGGCGGTAACCGGCATGCAGGCCGTCTCCCTGACGCCGATGGCCGGCGCGCAGGGCGAACTCGCCGGCGTCGCGATGATCCGCGCGTATCACGTCGCCAACGGCGACCACGAGCGCGACGAGATCATCGTCCCCGACGCCGCGCACGGCACCAACCCGGCCACCGCGACGATGTGCGGTTGCAAGGTCACTGAGATCCCTACCGGGCCGGATGGCGACGTCGATATCGAGGCCCTCAAGGCCGCGGTCGGGCCGAATACGGCCGGCATCATGCTGACGAATCCCTCGACTCTCGGCGTCTTCGAGCGGCGCATTCTCGAGATCGAGAAAATCGTCCACGATGCCGGCGGCCTGCTCTACTACGACGGCGCGAACCTGAACGCCATCCTCGGCAAGGTCCGGCCCGGCGACATGGGCTTCGACGTCATCCACCTGAACCTGCACAAGACCTTCTCCACCCCGCACGGCGGCGGCGGGCCGGGCTCCGGCGCGGTGGGTGTCGGCGAACGGCTCAAACCTTTTGTGCCGGTGCCGGTCATCGGCAAATCCGCAAAGGACGGCGCCGATTACTATCACTGGCTCACGGAGGACGACCTGCCGCAGAGTATCGGGCGACTGTCAGGCTTCATGGGCAATGCCGGCGTCCTGCTCCGTGCCTATGTCTACATGCGCCTGGTCGGCCGTGCAGGCATGAAGCGCATCGGCGAGTTCGCGACGCTGAACGCCAATTATCTCGAGAAGCGGCTCGACGAGGCAGGCTTCGAGCTGGCGTTCCCTTCCCGTCGCGCGAGTCACGAGTTCATCGTTACGCTCAAGAACGAAGCGAAGGAGCTGCACGTCAGCGCGATGGACTTCGCCAAGGCGCTGCTCGACAAGGGTTTCCATGCACCGACGACCTACTTCCCGCTGCTGGTGCCCGAATGCCTGCTGATCGAGCCGACCGAGTCGGAAACCCGGGAAACATTGGATCGATTCGTGCAGGCGCTGGTCGAAATCAGGGAGGAGGCGAGAGCCGACGCCGACAGGGTCAAGGGCGCGCCATACACCACGCCGGTACGGCGTCTCGACGACGTCAAGGCGGCCAGGCATCTCGATCTCGCGTGGAGGAAAAGTGACTGACTTTTGTTCGCTTCGCGAATACAAGTCAGTCATCGCGAGAAGCCCGAAGGGCGACGACGCGACCTCCTGATGACACCTCGATGCCATCAGGAGATCGCCACGGCCTCTGCGAGGCCTCGCGATGACGGGTTTTGCTACGCTCGCGATGACGTTGGCACAGATCGGGCAGTGATCCAGGTCACGATTGCGACGATTTTGCGGGCTACGGCACCGTAATATTCGGAATTTCCGGCATAATTCACGATCCCCATCGAGGCAGGTAACAGGGGAACCGCGGCTCGCGCCGGTAGTCGGAATGTCCGGTGGCGCAGGTGGACGACGCCCTCATTCGAACGGAACCATTCATGCAAAAAATTCGCTTCATTTTCCTTTCCCTGGTCCTCGCCGCGGTCGGCGCAGCTGCCGAAGAGCCGGAATGGGCGGGTACCCTCGAGAGAATCTCGACCGGCGTCGTCTCGATCCGCGTCGACAGCACGCGGGCGTTCGATACCGAGTGGAACTCGTCGAGCCAGGCCACCGGATTCGTCGTCGACGCGAAGCGGGGCCTGATCCTGACGAACCGCCACGTGGTGACCCCTGGCCCGGTGGTGGCGGAGGCAATCTTCCTGAATAACGAGGAAGTGCGGCTGACCCCGGTCTATCGCGACCCGGTGCATGATTTCGGTTTCTTCCAGTATGACCCTGACGATCTCGTCTACATTGAGCCCGCCGAATTGCCGCTGGCGCCCGGCGCGGCCGGCATCGGCCGCGAAATCCGCGTCGTCGGCAATGATGCGGGGGAACAGCTGTCGATCCTGGCGGGCACCATTGCGCGCCTCGACCGCAAGGCGCCGGACTACGGCCGCGGCAAGTACAACGACTTCAATACCTTCTACTTCCAGGCCGCCTCGGGCACGTCGGGCGGATCCTCGGGGTCGCCGGTCATCAACATCGAGGGCGAAGTCGTCGCCCTGAACGCGGGTGGCAACAACAATGCCGCCAGCAGCTTCTTCCTGCCGCTCGATCGCATCGAGCGGGCGCTCGACCTGATTCGCGACGGTGAGCCCGTTACCCGCGGGACCATGCAGACGATGTTCGAGCGCAAGGCGTATGACGAGCTGCGCCGCCTGGGCCTGAGCGAAGAGACCGAGGCGCTGGCCCGCAAGCGCTTCCCGGAGCAGACCGGCATGCTCACGGTCGAGCAGGTCATTCCCGAGTCGGCGGCGGACGGCAAGCTGGAGCCCGGGGATATCCTGATTCGCGTCGACGGCGAGATGGTCACCGAGTTCGTACCGCTCGCCGCGATCCTGGACGCCCACGTCGGTGAAACGGTCGCCGTCGAACTCGAGCGGGGCGGCCGGTCGATCGTGGAGCAGGTGCGGATCGATGACCTGCACGAGATCTCCCCCGACGAATTCCTCGAGTTCGGTGACGCCATCGTCCATGACCTTTCCTACCAGCAGGCGCGGCATTACAACCGCGGCATCGACGGCGTCTACGTTGCCAACCCGGGGTACATGTTGTCGCGCGCGGCGATCCCGCGCGGCGCGATCATCTCCGAAGTTGCCGGCGAGCCGGTCTCCAATATCGAGGATCTGAGAACACAGCTCGCGAAGCTCGCGGACGGCGATCGCGCCACGTTTCGATACAACACGATCGACGACCCGCGCAACAGCATCGTGCGCTCGGTCGAGATGGACCGTACCTGGTTCCCGGCGCAGCACTGCAAGCGTGACGACGCGACCGGCGTCTGGCCCTGCGAAGACCTCGAATCGGGTCCCGCGCCGACGCCGCCTGAAGCCGGCAGCACGCGCTTCACGGAGAACGGCGACGCGCGCATCAATGCCGTGATCCCGTCGCTCGCGATGGTGACCTTCGATCTGCCGTATACGATCTCGGGCGTTGCCGATCGCCACTATTACGGCACCGGCCTGGTGGTCGACGCGGAGCGCGGTCTCGTGCTGGTCGACCGCAATACGGTGCCGATCGCGATGGGCGACGTGACGATCACGTTCGCCGGGTCGCTGCAGGTAAACGGCCGCGTGCAGTCGGTCCACCCGCTGCATAACCTGGCCATCGTCTCTTATGACCCGGCCCTGGTCGGCGACACCCCGGTGAGGGCGGCGACACTCTCCGACGAGGAATTGCAGCCCGGCGACGACGTCTGGGTCGTCGGCTTGAAGGGCGACCACCAGCTCGTGCACCAGGCCAGCACCGTCGCGTCGGTCGACCCGATGTTGCTGCCCTTGTCGCGGACGATGCGCTTCCGGGACACCAACCTCGAAGCGATATCGCTGGTCAATGCGCCGGGCGATATCGACGGCGTCATTGTGAACGAGGAAGGGGCGGTGGTCGCGAAGTGGGTGAGTTTCGCTTTCCAGTCGGGCGGCGATGCCGGCCAGATCAATCGCGGCATCTCGGCCGAGCTGGTTCGCGAGTTCGTCGACGTCGTGCGATCGGGCGACCCCATTTACTCGCTCGAGGCCGAGCTCGGCTACACGCCGTTGTTCGCGGCGCGCAAGCTGGGGCTGGACGAGGCCTGGCTCGACAAGCTCGAGGTACACAATCCATCGGCGCGGCGCGCGCTGACGGTTTCCAGGCTGGTCGCCGGCACGCCCGCGGCGAAGCAGCTCAGGAACGGCGACATGATCCTGTCGGTCGACGGCAAGCTGGTATCGACGTTCCGGGAACTGGAGCGCGCGGTGCAGAAACCCGACGTCGAACTGGTCGTCTGGCGCGACGGTGAGGCCATCGAGATGAATATCGATACGGTCGCGCTGAACGGCGACGGCATCCAGCGCGCCGTCTCCTGGGCCGGCACGCTGCTCCAGGATCCGCACCGCGCGATGGCCGCCCAGCGCGGCATAGAACCGACCGGCGTCTATATCGCGTTCTTCAGCTATGGCTCGCCGGCGACCCGTTACGGGCTGTGGGCCGGACGCCGCATTGTCGCCATCGACGATACCGAGACGCCGAACCTGCAGGCATTGCTCGATGCGATAGAAGGGATGGACGACCACGCGTCAGTGCGGATCAGGACGATCACCTGGAACGGCGCCGTGCAGGTCATCACCCTGAAGCTCGATAACCAGTACTGGCCGGCGTATGAAATCAAGCACACGGACGATGGCTGGGTCAGGGAATCGATTGGTTAGGCGCCGACCGGCATTACTCGGCATCGCGTTGCTGTTCGCGGGCGGCCACGCGGGCGCCCAGTCGATGTACAAGTACCAGGACGAGGACGGCAACTGGATATTTACCGACCGCGCGCCGCCGGTTGAGCAAGCTGCTGAAATCCTTGCACTTTCTACCGGGCCAAGGCCACCCGCCGTCGCCGTGACGACGCGCCTCGACCAGCGCGAGCTGGTGTTCGTCGCCAGCAACGAATTCACGGTGCCGGTCGAGGTCGTGCTTGCCCTGGACGAGCTCCACAACGTGGAATTCCCGCATCCCGAGCAGAATATGCGCTGGCTCGTGGATCCGGAGAGCAGCATGGAAATGCTGCGACTGGCGGCCCTGGAGAACAATGCCGTGCCCGGCGCGGACTACCGTTATCTCTGGATTCCGGGCGACCCGCGATCCGCGCACGAGCCCGGGCGACCGTACCGGGCGCCATTCGCCGTGGCCAAAGACCACCGAATTTCGCAGACATTCCCGATCGGCATCACGCACACGACGCCGGACTCGTATTACGCGGTGGACATCGCCATGCCGATCGGCACCGATATCTACGCCGCGCGCGGCGGCCTCGTCTTCGAGGTCGCGAGCACCAATTTCCGCGGCGGCATGGACCCCGAACGGGATGGCGCCGCGGCCAATATCGTCAGGATCATGCACGATGACGGCTCGCACGCCGTCTATGCACACCTGAACTGGAATTCCATCCGGGTCCGGCCGGGCGACCGTGTCGAGCGCGGCGAATATATTGCCGATTCCGGGAATACCGGCTTCACGACCGGGCCTCACCTGCATTTCGCCGTGTTGATCAACCGCGGCATGCGTCTCGAATCGGTGCCCGTGGTCTTCGAGGGACCCAACTTCGTCGAGGTGGTGCCGGCCACCGGGAATACGCTGGTCGCTTATTAAGCGACGCACCGACCGCCGTTGATCGTCAAAGTTCAATCTTCGCGCAACTTTCTGCGCTCCGTCACACTTTGGTTTCAGCGTTAAATCGATATAACGAAAAGTTTTCTCGATTCGTTGCAACGTTTTTCGTCGTGCGCGCATCCATAGATCAAACTGATTCGAAATTAACGTGCTGCAAGTCGGGTCGAATCAGTTATGCGATGACAACAATACCGTTACCTGCGTGTAACCAAATTTTGTTTCACTGCATATAGCTAAGAAACGGGAATGAACTTGTTGATGTATCGGCTGGTCATTTTCGGATGAGAAGGTTGGTATCTCATTATTTGTTTAGTACGAACTGGTGTCTGAATCCTAAAGAGAGGGAACAATGAAAGAGTCGAAATTGATCAAAGGTGTTGTCGCAACCGTAGCTGTCGTTGCACTCAGTGTGCCGGCCATCGCGTCCGCGGAGGACTTCAAAGGCCGCACTGAGAAAGTGGCCTACTCGGATCTGAATGTCGAAAAAGAGTCTGGCGCGCAGGCGCTTTACAGGAGACTGCAACAGGCTTCAAAGCGGGTCTGCGGCGTGGAGTCAGTAAAGAACGCGGGTGGTATCCGTCAATACTCGGACCAGCAGCGTTGCTACCGGGACACGCTGGATGCAGCCGTAGCAAAGATTGACAACGCTACGCTGACGCAAATCCACGAAGGATAGTCCGCAGAAACTGCCCCTTAATCCAGGGCGGAAGTCCCGCAAACCGGGCATCGTAAAGCGGGTGTTATCGAGTTACACGGTTTCGACTCGGTAGCACCCGCTTCTTTCTATGTAAACAGCTGTTTGTAAACCTGGACGAAATATTCCATCTCTTCTGGTTTCGACATGCTGATACGCGACCACTCGTTATTCAGCGGCGGGAAATTGCGGCCGGTCAGGATGCCGTACTCCTCCATCGTCGCCTGAACGGTGTCATTATCTATCCCGGTGCGGATGAACGTGAAATTTGTATTCGACTTCACGTACCTCAGGCCGAGCTCATCGCACATTTTCTCGACGATGGCTCTCGATTCCCTGTTCTTGCGAAGCGAGAATTTCGGAAATTCGTCGTCCAGGTAACTGGCGTGCGCGGCCTCGAGCCCGAGGACTGCATTGCGTCCAGTCTTGCGCCAGCGCATCTCCTGGATAATGTCCGGGTGCGCGAAGCCGAAGCCGACACGCATTCCCGCCAGGCCGTGGATCTTGGAGGCGGTCCGCGAGACGATGATGTTTTTGTGTCCTTCGGCAATCAAAGGGATCATCGACTCGTAACTCGGGTCCTCCACGTATTCATGGTAGGCCTCGTCGACGAAAACGATGTGATCCTCAGCCATCTCGAGCACGAATTCGCGCATCGACCGGCCTTCGATGATATTCGGGATGGGGTTGTTCGGGTTGACGAGATAAACCAGGCTCGTATCGTCACGGAGCGCTCGCCGCATGCCGTCGAGATCCGCTTTCAGCCCCTCATCGACCGGTACGCGAATAATCTCGACGCCCGCATTTTCTGCGTAAAGCAGCAGTGACTGATAGGTCGGGTCGGCACAGACGACCGAGCCGCCGCGCATGCCGGTCAGCATGCCGACCGTCGCGAGAATCTCACTGGAACCGGTGCCGACGACGATGTTGTCCGCGCTGACGCCATTCAATTCTGCGAGCGTATCCATCAGCGGCCCGGGATCGTCCGCATAGCGATTGACGAGATGCATATTTTCATGGATCGCCTTGAGGGCGACCCGCGAGGGGCCGTACGGATTCTCGTTTGCGCCGAGTCGGACCATATAGTCCGGACGCGGTATGTCCGCTGCGATGGAATCGCGCATGAACTTCATGCGCGGCGTCAGCGGTGTCTTCGGTATCCCGGTAATCATGCTTGCTGCCGCGATCGCCGTGCCGCCGAGCAGGACTTGCCGTCTCGTCAGGTTCGTCATTCGTTTTCCCCCTTGCTATCGTTCTCTGTCGCCGGCGACTCGACCTCGTCGCAGACGCACTGAATTTTTCTCGCGCGGACGCGAATCAGGTCGACGTTCTCGCCGATCGACTGTTTACCCTCGATCAATACTTTCCGGTCGTCGTCGCGATGCCAGGTGTGTTCAGTGTCAATATTGTGCACTTCACCGGACTCGTCCCGATAGCGCACTGAAATCGTGTAGGAACCCCCGGAAGCGCCGCAGTCTTCGTTGCTGATTTCGCCGTTGTATGCTGCGATCGTGTCGTACTGGTTGAACTCGACCCAGATGCTCGCCTTGCAGTATTTCCTGTGCTCGGACGTCTCGAAGCGGATCGAGTACTTTTTCTCCGCCTGCATGGCTTCCTGGGCTGTCGCCAAGCCGGGCAGGGCGACGACGAGCGCCGCCAGCACGATTCGAGATTGCACGAATTTCCCCATGCCCGGAGTATACGAGAGATTAACCTGCCGATCCCTCGAGGAGCGGTTCGAAGGGCATCAGTTCGGCGCCATTCTCGGTGCAGACCGCGTAGCGGTCGCGGCCATCCGGGGCGTACATGCCGACGCCGGCGTAATCGCCCGCCTTGTTGATCACGTAGAAATTGATGTTGAAGTTGGGCAGGCCGCGATCGTTCAATAGCCTCGGCTCGATCGTGTTGGCGCGGATGCGTCGCAGCGCCTCCATGCCGGCATCCTTCGGGTGCTGCCCGCGGCGCATTTCCTCGACGCACAGGTACGACAGGAGCCCGTAGAGGTTGGCTTCACCGCGTCCCGTGGAGCCGGCCGCGCCGACGTCGCCGTCGACATAGAGCCCAGCACCCAGGATCGGAGAGTCGCCGACACGTCCCGGGATCTTCCACGCCAGGCCACTCGTGGTCGTCACGCCGCAGACGTCGCCATTACTGTTGACACCGTTACAGTTGATCGTGCCGTAGTAATCCTCGGCGGCGATCAGGCCTTCCCTGACCATGTCGAGCCCCGCCTGCGCGCCGGCTTCGAAGCGCTTCTCCGGGTCGAGGTAATGCTCGGGATCGATGCGGCGTTTCCAGTTGAGCCAGAGCTCGCGCGAGCGCGGCGTGTTGAGGTCGTCCTCGATGCCGAAGCCCATGTTGCGGGCAAAGTTCTGCGCGCCCTTGCCGACGAGGAGATGGTGGTCCGTGTACCGCATGACCGCGTGGGCCACGCTGGACGGCGTGCGAACGCCTTCCAGCGCCGCGACGCCACCGGCCTGTTTCCGCGGACCGTGCATGCAGCAGGCATCGAGCTGGACGACGCCGTCTGCGTTCGGCAACCCGCCGTAGCCGACGCTGGTGTCCTCGGGATCGAGTTCCACGATATTGACACCAGCGATCAGCGATTCGAGGACGTCCTCGCCCCTGGCCATCCTCTCGAACGCCGTTTCGACGCAGGAGACGTCTCCGCCGTTCTTGCGGGTGATCCCGTTCTGCGACGCGATCACTATCGGGGAGGATCCCGATGTCCGGACAGCCGGCGCCTGGGCGCTACCCGTCGATGGTGCGGCTGCGGCGATGCCCGCAACGGCGCCGGAAACGACGAAATCCCGTCGGCTGATCTTGCTCATGACTCCCCCTGTGAATGCTTTTTCGACCTGTTCTTGCGGCATGCGAGGCAACCATACCTCAGTTTGGACAAGTACCTAAAGCAGAATAATCGCGGGGATGCGGATAATCATGGACACCGCTTTCCCGGAGCCTGAAGCCTATGGATAACCCCAGCGACTAAAGGTCGACATTGAAGGCAACCTCATCGCCGTGCTCCTCGACCTGGACGAGTACCCGTCGAACGTCGGCGAGGTCGCTGCGGTGTCCGACCAGCAGCTGATGGTGATCCGCCGGGACAAACGGGAGCTCGTCGGTTTCAAGCCGATCTACCTGGATATCGGGGGCTGCAGGCGCATCGAGTACCAGCAGGAAACCGCCTGGTATCGCATCGTTATTGCCGTGCTCGGATTCGCGCTGGCCGCGGTTTTCGCAGTCATGCTGGCGATGAACATCGGCGCTTCCTCCGAGCAGATTACGCCGCTGATCATCGGCATGATCATGTTCATCACCTTCGGCGTCCGCTTCGTTACCAGCACGCACCGGCACCTGATCCTGTTCGAAATGCCGGACGAAATGCTGAAATGGGAATCGCCGCCAATCGATTTCAAGTCCAAGGCGGAGGGCGCGCGGGGCGTGCGGGAGTTCGCGAAAACCTGGG
>JABAOH010048260.1_pt1 | contig 21874 bp, 5 predicted proteins | sample 7062181 | NCBI WGS metagenome assembly JABAOH01 (sample SAMN14538630, study PRJNA623070) | marine sediment metagenome | biome: marine biome [ENVO:00000428]; feature: marine pelagic biome [ENVO:01000023]; material: deep marine sediment [ENVO:00002113]; isolation source: pool of 5 deep marine... | reverse complement strand
AAACACCGGACCATGTGGCCCTTATCGGGCAAATTCCAAATCCCAAATCCCAAATAACAAACAAAATCACTTACAGCGAATTAAATCGAAAATCAAACCAACTGTGCCATTTGTTAATGCAAAAAGGTGTCAAACCCGATACCATTGTTGCCCTGTTGGTAAATTGTTCCATCGAAATGATCGTGAGTATCATGGCTGTATTAAAAGCCGGCGGGGCCTATTTGCCCATCGACCCGGAATACCCGGAAGAACGAATAAAATACATGTTAAAAGACAGTGGAGCCAGGGTTTTGTTGAGTGAGGTGAGTGAGGTAAGTAAGGTAAGTGGGGGAATTGATGTGGTAAAAATCAATGAATTGAGCGAGCTACTCCCTACTCACCTTACTCACCCTACTCACCCTACTCACCCTACTCACCTATGCTACATCATCTACACCTCCGGCACCACCGGCAAACCCAAAGGCGTGATGATCCAACATAAAAATGTTGTCCGCTTAATGTTTAACGATAAATTCCAATTTGATTTTAATGATAAAGATGTATGGACGATGTTTCATTCGTACTGTTTTGATTTTTCCGTGTGGGAGATGTACGGGGCATTGTTGTACGGTGCCCGCTTAATAGTCATACCCCGGATGATGGCACGGGATACAGTCCTTTTCCTGGAACTGTTAAAAAAAGAAACCGTGACGATTTTAAACCAGACGCCCTCTGCCTTTTACCGGTTGAGCGAAGAGGAACTGAAACAGGAGAAAAATGACCTGAAGTTAAAATATGTAATTTTCGGGGGTGAAGCCCTCAACCCACTAAAATTAAAGGCATGGAAAACCAGGTACCCAGATACCCAGTTGATTAATATGTTTGGTATCACAGAAACCACGGTTCATGTCACCTACAAAGAGATAGCAGACCAGGAGATCAATTCCGGCATCAGCAATATTGGTAAACCCATTCCCACGCTGCGTACTTATGTCATGGACAGCAACTTGAACCTGGTCCCTATCGGTGTTCCCGGTGAGTTATGGGTTGCTGGAGAAGGTGTGGGCAGAGGGTATTTAAATTGCCCGGAATTAGCGGCAGAGAAGTTCTTAGTTTGCTATAGGTCCTATAGGACCAATAGGACCTATATTCCTTCTAAAAAAATCTACAAATCCGGTGACCTGCTTCGCATCTTAGCTGATGGTGACCTGGAGTACCTGGGCCGAATCGATCACCAGGTCAAAATCAGGGGGTTCCGCATTGAACCGGGAGAAATCGAAAATCAATTATTGAAGCACACCAACATAAAAGAAGCTGTGGTGATGATGAAAAAAAAAGAACCCCAGGATAATCATTTATGTGCTTATATCGTTTCTGATACCCAATTGGCAGTATCGGAGTTGAGAGACTATTTATCAAAAAATTTGCCCCATTTTATGGTCCCTTTACATTTTGTTCAATTGGATAAAATCCCTTTAAATTCAAATGGCAAAGTAAATAGAAAATTATTGCCGGATCCTGGATTAAAAGCCGAGGGAAATTATATTGCCCCTGGCGATGAAATAGAAGAGAAATTGGTAGAGATATGGTCCCAGGTACTGGGGATAGAGAAGGAGAATATCGGCCTGGATTCCGACTTTTTCGAGTTGAGCGGCCATTCCCTGAAATTAGTCATTGTGATCGCCAGCATACACAAAGAACTTGGAGTAAGGGTGCCCATGGAGAATATATTTACGAATCCTACCGTGAGAGAGTTATCGCGATATATAAAAGGGCTGGCAAAAAATGAATACAAATGCATAGAGCTGGTTGAAGAGAAAGAATACTATCCACTCTCGTCTGCCCATAAGAGAATGTACATTCAACAACAGATCGATAAGACACTTACAAACTACAACGTAACTTTATTTGTGGTCCTGGAAGGTGAACTTGACAGGAAGCGGATGATAGAGAGCTTTAGCAAGCTGATTAAGAGGCATGAAAGTTTAAGGACCGGTTTTGAAATGATAAATGAAGAACCGGTACAGAAGATCCATAAACATAAAGACGCAGACTTTGAAATAGAATATTATGATTTGACGGAGAACGGTACGGCATCCGAAGCGCAGATAAAAAAAGATTTTATAAGGCCTTTTGATCTGGCACGGGTGCCGCTGCTGCGGGTGAGACTCATAAAAACGGCAAAAAACAGGCAGACACTGATGGTAGACATGCATCATATAATCATGGATGGAACCTCTGTGGGGATTTTTATAAACGACTTTATGGCATTATATTCAGGGCAGGATTTACCGGTGTTAAAGCTTCGCTACAAGGATTTTGCCCAATGGCATAAGAACCAGAGCCGGTCAGGAAAAATGAAGGCACAGGAAGACTATTGGCTAAACGAATTTGAAAAGCAAGTACCTGTACTCAACCTCCCCACAGATTTTCCAAGGCCTGGGGTCCGCAGCTTCGAGGGTGATCGAATAACATTCGTGTTGGATAAAGAAGAAACAGGGTTATTAAACAGGATTGCAAAAGAGGAAGGAGCAACCCTCTTTATGGTGGTGCTGGCCCAATTCAATATACTTCTTCAAAAACTGAGCGGCCAGGAAGAGATAACAGTAGGCACCGGGGTAGCCGGCCGCAGACATACGGACCTGGTGCAGGTAATCGGGATGTTTGTCAACATACTGGCTTTAAAGAATTTTCCCGAAGGGAAAAAAACCTTTAAAGAGTTCCTAAGAGAAGTCAAAGCGAAAACATTAAAAGCCTTTGAAAACCAGGACTACCAGTTCGAGGTTCTTGTGGAAAAGGTTGGGGCCAGGAATGCTGTAAGTCGCCATCCTTTGTTTGATGTCGGTTTGGGCTTACAGAATATGGATGTGCCAGAAGTGAATATACCCGGTTTAACCCTGAAACCCTGCGAATACGAAAACAACACGTCAAAATTTGATTTAAGCTTAAATGCAACAGAGAAAGATGGAAGGATCGTCTTTATGGTCGAATATTGCACAAAACTATTTAAAAAAGAAACAGTGGAACTATTTATTAAATATTTCAAAGAGATTATTACCGCAGTGGCAGAGAATAGAAATGTTAGGTTGGAAGATATTCGCGTCTCTCATCATTTTTCATATCAGAAGATTAATAACCCTCAAATCAAATTCGGCTTTCAAAACAAAAATGGGAAAAACAACATATCAACAATAAGGAGATATAATTAAAATGAATAGGAATTATTTGATGGAACTTGAATTAACTGCAAACCAAAATGTTAAAGAGAATTATTCGCTGGATTACAAATTAGTTGCAAATCAAAATATCAAAGAGAAAAATTTCTGGTTAAATAAATTGTCAGGAGAGCTGACAAAAATAAACTTTCCCTGTGATTATAAAGGAAAAGAGAGTAATGAAGATCCTTTTGATGAGATAAAGTTTGAATTCATCGGGGACGTTTCCTCAAATTTAGTGACATTAAGCAGTGGTTCACACCATACATTGAATGTAATCCTGGTGGCTGGATTGGTGGCATTACTTTATAGATACACCGGTTCCCATGATATAATCGTAGGAGCACCAATTTATAAACAGGATTTTGAAGAGGATTTTATTAATACGGTACTGGTATTAAGGAATCGGTTAGAAACCCCCATCACATTTAAGGACCTGCTGATACAGGTGAGCCAGACGATTGTTGAAGCAACGGAAAATTTCAATTACCCGGTTGAATTGCTGCCGGAACAGTTGAATATCCTGTTTCCCGGAGGTGGTGATTTCCCTTTATTTGATATTGTCAGTTTACTTGAAAACATTCATGATAAACGTTATATCCGGCATATCAACACCAATATGATTTTCTCTTTTTTAGAAACAGGGGGAACAGTCGAAGGAGTCGTGGAATATAATCCGTCACGGTACCGCAAGAGTACCATAGAGAGAATTATTTCTCATTTAACGAACCTCCTTGAAGATGTTCTTTTGGACATAAATTTACCATTGGCGGCCGCCGATATACTGGCGGAGGAAGAGAAAAGACAGTTATTATCTGTTTTTAACGATACAAAAACCGACTTCCCGAAGTATAAATCAATCCAGCGGTTATTTGAAGAACAAGTAAACAGGACACCGGATCATACAGCGGTGGTATTTGAAGATAAACAGTTGACATATAGGGAATTGAATAAAAAAGCCAATCAATTGGCAGGGTTTTTAAGAAAAAAAGGAGTAAAACCGGATACCTCAGTGGGGATAATGATGGACCCTTCGATTGAGATGATTGCCGGGATACTTGGCATATTGAAAGCCGGTGGAGCTTATTTACCCATCGATCTCAAATTACCCGAAAATAGGATCTGCTCGATGCTGAAGGATGCCAATACCCCCCTCTTATTAACCAAAAGGAATATTAGCAAGGATCATTCACTGCTGTCCTTCAAAGAAATAGGGGTGGTTAAACAGGAACCCAGGCTGACCGGTGTGCGTCCCCAGATCAGAGATTTAGACAATCTGCCCTTTCTTGACCGCAGCCTGATCGATCATGAGAAATACAATCAATATATTGGTCTGGCTGCGGTTAAAGACAGCGTCTGTTTGCAGGGTACCCGCGGATGCCCGTTCAAATGTATCTACTGCCATAAAATCTGGCCCAAAACCCACATTGTCCGTTCAGCCGAAAATATTTTCGCAGAAGTCCGACGCCTTTATGATATCGGTATAAAACGATTTTCTTTTATCGATGATATTTTTAACTTAAATGTCAAAAACAGTACCCGGTTCTTTGAACTACTCATTAAGAACCATATGAAGGTGCAGCTCTTTTTCCCCAATGGACTGCGAGGGGAACTGCTCACAAAAGATTACATCGACCTGATGGTAGAAGCTGGCACAGTTAATGTGTCACTATCCCTGGAAACCGCATCTCCAAGACTTCAGAAGCTGATCAAGAAAAATTTAGATATAGAAAAGTTAGGGGAGAATGTCCGCTGCTTCTGTGAAAAACATCCCGGGGTCATTCTGGATATTCAAACCATGCATGGTTTTCCCACTGAGACCGAGGAAGAAGCGCTGATGACAATGGATTTTCTCAACAGCATGGAGTGGATCCATTTCCCTTATATCCATACGGTAAAGATATATCAAAATACGGAAATGGAGCAGCTCGCCCTGGAGCAGGGCATTTCAAAAGAAGTCATTCGCAAAGCTGCGGGTCAAGCATACCACCAATTGTCTGACACGTTGACCTTTGACAGGGACTTTACCTTAAAATACAAATCGGAATTCCTCCATGAATACTTTTTGTCGAAGAAGCGTTTGCTGCATGTGCTGCCTTACCAGATGAAAATATTAACCGAGGATGAGATTGCCCAAAAGTACAGTTCCTATTTAAATGTGCCCATTAACGGTTTAGAGGATTTGCTGGAATTTGCCGGGATTTCGAAAAATGAATTGAAGACGGAGGATTTTCCTGATCCGGATTATATGAAGGTGCCTCGTCTGAATGAGAAATTGAAGAAACTGGCCCCGGTGGTAACGCCGGCAGACGATGCGTTAAGGGTTTTAATTTTAGATTTATCCACTTTTTTCAGCATTGAAAAAGATGTTTTTTACAACATGGTTGAACCGCCTTTGGGCCCAATGTATATCCTGACCTATTTAACGCATCACCTTGGCAGTAAAATAAATGGTAAGATTATCAAATCTCGACTGGATTTTGACAATTACCAGGAGTTAAGGGACCTGTTGTCAGAATTTAAGCCGGATGTGATCGGCGTTCGCACACTAACCTATTATAAAGATTTTTTTCATAAGACCATCGATGTTATCCGGCAATATGGGATCGACGTTCCCATAATTGCTGGCGGGCCTTATGCTACCAGCGATTTTGCCACCCTATTGCAGGATGATAATATTGACGTAGTGGTGATGGGGGAAGGCGAAGTGACGTTCTGTGAATTAATAGAAAAAATTATCGAGAATAACGGTAAATTACCGGGGGAAGCGGTCCTGGAAAAAATCCCCGGGCTTGCTTACATACCCGGCAGGGCAGACCACGGCAGGAGGCCCGGCCGGGAAATCCTCTTCCTGGATGAAATGGAGGGGAAACTATCCGAAGAATTAACCGGGAATCCGGCGCCTGTGAACCAGCCGGCGGATTTAGCTTATGCCATGTTCACCTCCGGTTCCACGGGAAAACCCAAAGGGACATTGATAAGCCACCGCAATGTTATCCGGGTTGTCAAAGACACCAATTATATAGATATAGTAGAAAATGACCGGGTATTACAATTATCCAATTATGCCTTTGACGGTTCCGTATTCGACATTTATGGAGCGTTGTTGAATGGGGCAGCCCTGGTGTTGATAAAAAAAGAAGATTTATTTGAAATGGACAGGTTGAGGTGTATACTCAAAAATGAAGGAATAACCGTTTTTTTCACCACCACGGCCTTGTTTAATATGTTAGTGGAACTGGATATAGAATGTTTCAAAGGAATAAAAAAAGTTCTCTTTGGCGGAGAACGGGTTTCCCTGGAGCATACCCGGAAAGCCTTTGAATATTTAGGAAAAGGCAAAGTCCTTCATGTGTACGGCCCCACGGAATCCACTGTCTATGCAAGTTGTCATGAACTGGATGAAATAAAGGACGAATTGGGCACAATTCCCATAGGCAAGCCCTTATCCAATACAACAATATATATTGTGGACAGGAATCTACAACCGGTTCCCATCGGTGTATGTGGGGAAATAATCATAGGGGGAGAAGGAATTGCCAGGGGATATCAAAATTCACCGGAACTGACAGCAGAAAAATTTATCCTCAGCCCTTTTATAAAGGGGGACCGGTTGTATAAGACCGGAGATATGGCAAGATGGCTGGTGGATGGGAGTATCGAGTTTTCAGGCCGGAAAGATCATCAAGTAAAAGTCAGGGGCTTTCGCATCGAACTGGAAGATATCGAGATTCAATTGTTGAATCACAAAGACATAAGAGAAGCAGTTGTCCTGGTAAAAGAAAATGAAGGAAGAGATAAATACCTGTGTGCTTATTTCGTCTCGGATAAAGAGTTTGAAATACCTGAATTGCGTGAATATTTGAGCCATGAATTACCTGATTATATGATACCCGCCTATTTTGTAAAGTTAAAAGAGTTTCCGTTGACATCCAACGGTAAAATCGACCGCAACGCACTCCCTGGACCTTATGAAATAAGTTTAACCGGTCATGCCGATTATACGGCACCTGCAAATGCAATCGAAGAAAAATTAGTAGAAATCTGGGAACACGTATTGGGCAGAAAAGGGATCGGTGTAAACGACAGTTTCTTTGAAATAGGAGGCGATTCCATAAAAAGCATACAGATTTCGGCAAGAATGAATAAGGAAGGCTATAAGGTTGAAATGAAAGATTTCTTTCAGAATCCGACGATATCGGCATTAGCGCCTTTTGTAAAGAAGACCGGGGAAATTTCGGATCAATCGATAATCTCCGGCAACGTGCCCTTAACTCCCATTCAACATTGGTTTTTTGAGAATAAATTGACAGACCGCCATCATTTAAACCAGGCAGTGATGCTTTACTCGAAAAAAGGCTTTGATAAGGAAGCCATCGAAGCCGTATTTTTAAAATTACAAGAACATCACGATGCGCTGCGCATGATTTACAAGGAGGACAATGGAGATATTAAACAGGTAAACCAGGGAGTGGATTATCCCTTTTCTCTCCAGGTATTTGATTATAGAAATCGAAAAGATGCCGCTTCTGCACTGGAGGACAAAACCAATGAAATCCAGGCAAGCCTCTGCCTGGAAACCGGGCCGTTAATGAAACTGGGGTTGTTCCATTTAGATGATGGCGATCGCCTGCTGATGGTAATTCATCACCTGGTTATCGACGGCGTTTCCTGGCGGATACTATTTGAAGATATAGAAACCTTACTTCAGCAATACAGAAATGGTGAAGAACTGGTATTACCCGCAAAAACAGGTTCGTTTAAACAATGGTCGGAGAAATTATCCGAATATGCCGACAGCGAATCGTTTCTGCAAGAGAAAGCCTACTGGTCGAAATTGGAAGCCACCGACGTCCCCGACATCCGCAAAGACTTTGATGAGGCATCCAATATCATAAAAGACCTGGAAATGATATCCTTCAACTTAAGTGAAGAGCAAACCCATACTCTATTAACAAAAACAAATGAGGCCTTTGGAACTGAAATAAACGATATCTTGTTAATCTCACTGGGTCTGGCAATAAGAAAAACCTGGGGACATAACCGGTTGTTAATCGCTCTCGAGGGACACGGCCGGGAGGACATACTGGACCTTGATGTGAGCCGAACCATCGGTTGGTTTACCAGTTTATATCCTGTAATACTGGATTTATCTTATGAAAATGACCTGTCCCGCCAGATAAAAGAGGTAAAAGAAAGCTTGCGTCAAGTACCCCACAAGGGAATCGGGTATGGGATTTTGAAATATCTGGCCGGGACATTTAAATCCGATTTAACATTTAAATTAACCCCCCGGATTAGTTTTAACTATATGGGACGATTTGATGAGGATGTGGACCGGAAATCGTTTGAAATAGCCAGGGAGTCGGCCGGTAATCCCATGAGTTTAAGGGGAGAACGAAACGTTGAGCTGGAAATCACCGGGGCTGCAGCGAATAAACAACTGACCATGTCCATTTCTTACAATAAAAAGCATTTCAAACGGCAAACCATCGAAGCCTTGCTGAACCATTATAAAAATGAACTTATTCGTGTTATCTCCTATTGTAGGGAACAGGAAAGGAAACATCTAACCCCCAGTGATTTATCCTATAAGAAACTTTCGATAAACCAACTTGACCGCTTAACGGAACAATACCCGGTAGAGGATATATGGTCGTTATCCCCGATGCAAGAAGGTTTCTATTCTGTTGCCATTTCCATATCCGCAGGCGCTTCTTACGCATACTTTGAACAAATGGTTTATCATCTTCGCGGGGAATTGAATATCGTATATGTGGAAAAGAGTTTTAATGAACTGTTAAAGCGTCTTGAAGTATTGAGAACCGTGTTTATCCATGAAAAACTTGACCGGCCCCTGCAAATCGTATTGAAAGAAAGAAAAATAGATTTTTATTACCAGGACATACGGAACCTTCCCAATAAAAAAGCAAAAGCTTCTTTTATCAAGCAATTCAGAGAACAAGACAAACAGCGTTCCTTTGACCTGGGTAAAGATGTATTGATGCGTTTATCGATTATCCGGGAAGAGGATGATTTCTATAAATTTATCTGGAGCTTTCACCATATATTGATGGATGGGTGGTGCGTGGGGGTCTTATTTTCAGATTTCTTTGAGATTTATAATAGTTACCTGGAAGGAAGAGCATATCGATTACCACCGGTAAAGCAATTTCGACACTACCTGGAATGGTTGGAGAGGCAGGACAAGGAGGCAGGACTGGCCTTCTGGAAAAAGTACCTGGAAGGATATGAACAGCCTGTGGGTTTACCAAAGCCCCTGGACCGGTTGAGAGATGATAATAACTATAAACTGGAAGAACACCTTTTGACAATCGATGAGAAACAGGTGTCAGGATTAAATAATATTGCCGGGCAAAACCAGGTAACCCTCAATACGGTATTCCAGGCTTTATGGGGTATTTTGCTGCAGAAATATAATAATAGTGACGATGTTGTCTTTGGAGCCGTTGTATCCGGCCGGCCTGCGGAAATCGACAGGATTGAAGATATGGTGGGCCTTTTTATAAATGCCCTTCCCGTTAGAATAAAGAGCCACGGACAAGAAACCTTCACTCAATTCTTAAAATCCATACAAGAAGGCGCCTTACCCGCCAAAACCTATGAATATTTACCACTGGCAGAGATACAGTCCAACACCCCATTAAAGAGAAATTTAATCGATCATATGATGATTTTTGAGAATTATCCGTTCCAACTGCAATTAAAACGCAGTGACGGGGAGATAGAGCAAAGCACCGGTTTTAATCTCGAAAATGTGGAAATGCATGAACAAACCGATTATAATTTTAATATCATTGTTATCCCGGGGAAACATTACAAGGTGAAGTTTAGTTACAATTCCCTGGTGTATGAAAGCGATTTCATAGAAAAGGTCGGATTGCATTTCAACCAGATCATAAAACAGGTTATCGACAGTCCCGAGGTAACTCTAAGCCAGATAGAAATTATAACCGAAGAAGAAAAGCGGCAGATCCTGGAAGATTTTAATCGAACCGCCTCCCCCTATCCGCAAGATAAGACCATTCACCGGTTATTTGCAGAACAGGCAGAGAGGACGCCTGACAGCGTTGCCGTTGTCGGGCATGGATGCATGGATGCATGGATGCATGAAAATATCTCCATTACTTTCAGAGAATTAAATCAAAAATCCGATCAATTGGCCCGCTTGTTATGTGAAAAAGGTGTTGGCCCCGATGCCATTGTGGGCATTATGGTGGAGCGTTCCCTGGAAATGATTATCGGTATCCTGGGCATATTAAAAGCCGGGGGTGCCTATTTGCCCATCGAAGCGGATTACCCGGAAGAACGGATCAAATTCATGCTTGCCGACAGCGCAGCAAAGGTCTTGCTGGCTGCGCCAGCAGCTCAGGTTGAGGCTGAGGTTAAGGTTAAGGAAGAATCTATCGAGCTGATTGATATTTCTAAAGACTTTTCTCCCTCAACCTCAACCTTAACCTCAACCTTGGGCAAGGTTAGCTCGGCTAACCTTGCCTATATCATCTACACTTCCGGTACCACGGGAAAGCCCAAAGGAATCCTTACCACCCATACCAATGTCATCCGGGTGGTCAAGAGCACCAATTACATTGATTTAGATGAGAATGACCGGGTATTGCAGTTATCCAATTATGCCTTTGACGGCTCTGTATTCGATATATACGGGGCGTTATTGAACGGTGCGGCCCTGGTTATGGTAAGAGCCGATGATGTGTTATCGGCAGACAGGCTGGGGGATATGATCAAGAGAGAGAAAATATCGGTATTTTTTGTAACCACAGCATTGTTTAATGCGTTGGTGGAAGTAAAAATCGATTGTTTCGACAGGATAAGGAAGGTTCTCTTCGGCGGCGAACGGGTATCGGTGGAACATACCAGGAAAGCGCTGGAATACCTGGGTAAAAACAAGATAATTCATGTATATGGTCCCACGGAAACCACGGTATATGCGTCGTATTTTAATATAGACCATATCGGCAGCGGGGCGGCAACAATACCCATTGGTAAACCTATAGCCAACACGACAATATATATACTGGATAAAAATAAAAAACCGGCACCGGAACTGGGATATGGAGAAATATACATTGGTGGAACAGGCGTTGCCAGGGGATATCTAAACCGCCCGGAATTAACCGCAGAGAAGTTTTTTAACTATAGGTCCTATAAGTCCTATAGGTCATATAGTCTCTACTCTTCTGAAAAAATCTACAAAACCGGCGACCTTGCCAGGATGCTTCCCGGTGGAGATATCGAATTTTGCGGCAGGATCGATCAACAAGTGAAGGTCAGGGGGTTTCGCATCGAATTGGGCGAGATTGAATATCAACTGCTGGGAATAAGGGGGATAAAACAGGCCTGTGTGCTGGACCGTGAAAAAAAGTCCGGCGAGAAATATTTATGTGCCTATTTTGTAAGCGAACAACCGTTAGACCCGGCAGAAGTAAGGAATTTCCTCAAAATGCGCCTGCCGGATTGCATGGTTCCAACCTATTTGATCCCGGTGGAAACCATCCCGTTGACACCCAACGGCAAAGTGGACAGGCATGCGCTTCCCGCTCCTGAAGCCGATCCCGGGGCAGAGTATATTGCACCTGAAACCGAAAACGAAAAAATGATCGCCGAAATCTGGAAAGACGTCCTTGGATTGGAGAAGGTGGGCGTTGAGGATAACTTCTTCGAGGTTGGCGGGACTTCCCTGGATATCGTTCGCTTGAACAGCCGGTTGAAGGAAGCCTTAAAACGTGAAATCCCGGTGGTGGATTTGTTTCGCTATACAAGCGTCAGTTCATTGGCAGCGTATTTAAGCCGGGAAGAAAACAAGACCGGTTTTCCCGGGGATGACCGGGTTAACGCTGTCGAGAGAGGTAAAAGAGATAGAATGAGACGATTACAAAAAAAACAGGAGGCCAGATGAATAATAAAATGAAATTAACAGGCTTTGAAATTGCCATTATCGGTATGGACGGCCGGTTCCCCGGAGCAAAGAATATCGATGAATTCTGGAACAATTTAAAAAACGGGATAGAATCTATTTCCTTCTTTAGCGAAGAAGAGCTGCTGGAAACCGATATCCCGCCGGCGCAGCTAGAAAATCCCGATTATATCAAAGCCAACGGTTTTTTAGAAGGCATCGAGTACTTTGATTCGTCCTTTTTCGATTATACCCCGGGGGAAGCAATGCTCATGGACCCGCAGGTACGGATTTTTCATGAATGCTCATGGAAGGCATTGGAAGATGCCGGGTATTCTCCAGGTACCTACAGTGGGATAATCGGGGTCTACGGCGGTGCCTCCCCTAACTTTCACTGGGAAGCCAGGGCGGCATTATCCGGGGAAAGCATTAATGCCGGCGCATGGGCATCAACTCAATTGGCGGATAAAGATTACATTTGCACGCGGGTCTCCTACAAACTCAACTTAAAAGGACCCAGTTTTTCAATGAATACCGCCTGTTCAACGTCATTGGTGGCCATTCACGTGGCCTGCCAGGCCATATTAAACGGTGAATGTGACATGGCCCTGGCCGGGGGAGTCAGTGCCACGTTGGTGGAAAAGTGCGGTTATTTCTACCAGGAAGGCATGGTGGCATCGCCAGACGGCCATATCCGGGCCTTCACTGCCGGCCCCCACGGCATTGTGGCTGGAAACGGTGCAGTGGTGATAGTATTAAAACGGCTGGAAGATGCCATTGCCGACAGGGACCATATTTATGCCGTTATCAAAGGTTCTGCAATCAACAACGATGGACTGGGAAAAGTTGGTTTTACCGCCCCCGGCGTGGAAGGACAGGCCCAGGTCATCCGGTCCGCCCTATTGATGGCGGAAGTAGAACCTGAAACCATCGGTTATATCGAAACACACGGCACAGCAACAGAACTGGGTGACACGGTGGAAATCGAAGCATTAAAACTTGCCTTTAATTCCGATAAACGAAGGTTTTGCCCCATCGGTTCCTTAAAAACAAATATGGGGCACCTGGATGCGGCTGCCGGGGCTGCCGGGGTGATTAAGACAGCCCTGGCCATAAAAAACCGGCTTATTCCACCCAGCCTGCATTTCAATAAACCCAACCCTAAAATCGATTTTGAAAACAGCCCCTTTTATGTCAATAGGGGATTATCACCATGGGAAAATGGAACATATCCCTTACGGGCCGGGGTCAGTTCCTTTGGCATTGGCGGTACCAACGCCCACGCCATCCTGGAAGAAGCACCACAAATGGAGGTTTCGTCACCCAGCAGGGAATTTCAACTGCTTTTACTTTCCGCCAAAACAGAGGGCGCACTGGAACGAATCACCCGGAACCTGGCCAACCATTTAAAAGAAAATCCCGGTATTAACCTGGCAGATACCGCTTATACACTGCAAACCGGGAGGAAGGAATTTCAATACCGACGCATGGTGGTCTGCCCCACTCATAAACACCAGGAAGCCGTCGAGTATTTGACATCACCGGACTATGGAGACCTGCAAACCCGGACCGCCCTGGTAACCGAAAAAAACCGCCATCTGGTATTTATGTTTTCCGGCCAGGGATCGCAGTATGTCAATATGGGCCGCGACCTCTACCAGCATGAATCCGTATTCAGGGAGGAGGTGGACCGGTGTTTCCATATCCTGGAATCCTTAACCGGCAAGAACGTTAAAGATATTCTCTACCCGTTCTCTCAAGAGGGAGCCGGGGAGGATACAAGTCCTGATAAGATAAACGATCTCCTTTACTCCGGTCCGGTAAAATTGTTATTCGAGTATTCCCTGGCGAAATTATTAATGGCATGGGGCATCAAACCCCATGCCATGATCGGGCACAGTTTTGGTGAATATACCACCGCTGCCCTGGCCGGTGTATTCTCCCTGGAAGATGCATTAAAACTGGCGGTGCTGCGGGGCCGGTTGATGCAGAAAACCCGGGATGGAGCCATGATGAGTGTTCCACTCCCGGAAGCTGAACTCAAACCTTTGTTAAGCCCGGACTTATCCCTGGCTGCTATCAATGCCCCTGCTCTTTGTATTGTCTCAGGTCCCACCGAGTCTGTCAACCGCTTTGAAAAAGACCTGGAAGAGAAGGGACATGAATGCTTGCGCATCAATTTCCCCAGGGCCAGTCATTCCCAATTGATGGCTCCCATTTTAGAGGAATTTGCCCAACATGTCGGGAGAATCGACTTAAAAAAACCGCAAATTCCTTATATATCAGGACTAACCGGTACCTGGATTACAAAAGAACAGGCCACTTCCCCCCATTACTGGGCCAGGCACATGGCAGAAACCATCCGCTTTGCCGACGGTATCGGGAAATTAATAAAGGACATAAACCCGATCTTCGTACAGGTGGGTTCGGACAGGGGATTGCCCCTCGCTGTAAATCTACACCCCATTAAAAAGGAGGATAATTTTCCCATCAATATCATACGCCATCCCAAAGAAAAATACCCGGATTTATTTTACCTGTTGAGTAAAATCGGTCACCTCTGGATTTCAGGTGCCCGTATAGATTGGAGCAGTTTTTATCAGCAGGAGAGACGAAACCGCATCCCGCTGCCCACCTACTCCTTTGAACGCACCCCCTACACCGCCAGGGACAATATCCATAAAATCGCAGAGCAAATGGTGTCCGGAAATACCATATCCCCACATGACACGGCAGTGCTGATGAAACGTCCTGCAGCAGAAATTGAAAACGAATCTTCAATGCCCATGAATCGTAAACAGAAAAGAATCAAATTAAGCACAGAATATGCTGCCCCCCGGGATGAGATGGAAAAAACCTTCGTAGAAATATTTCAACAATTCTTTGGAATCGAACCCGTGGGAATATATGATGATTTTTATGAATTGGGCGGCGATTCATTAAAAGCGGTCCAACTGGCAGCCCTGATAAAAAAATCACATATCGATATTACCTTTCATCACCTGCTGCTTCACCAAAACATCCATGAAATTTGTAAGAATTTACCCCAACCGGGAAAATCCGACGCGGACATGGAAGCCATCGCACTTTATTTATCAAAAAAATACAATGCCTACGTTTATTACCGGACGTATCACCATGACGACCTCTCCTATCGAATATTATTCTTAGCCCATCAACCCTTTGACATCCGGCGGGTGCTGGAAGATACAGAGAATAGAGCAGCCCCCGGCACCAACATTTATCCCCACTATATCACCTTCATTTCACCCGGGGACCGGGTCCCGGAATCCGGGGATATCGATAGAGATGTACTGCCGGAGCTCCTGGATTTAAAAAACAAGTTCAGTGCAAACGAACTGTACCTCATGCGGGAGGAATTAAATAAAAATGACCGGTTAACCGGTTTATTAAAAAAGAATAACAAAACCCGCAAATATGGCGTATCACCAACACAAAAAACCTTTTTAATACCTCCCTACAAAAACATTACATCCAATACGATATATTACTCCTATGATTTTTTCTATCCCCTGGACATCACCGCAATCCAAAAGATCGTCACTGCCTTGATTCAAAAAAATTCCCTGCTCAGATCTGTGATTGTAAAGCGAAAAGGCGTTTATACAGAGCGAAAAGAAGGTTATTTTATCAGGGAATTCGATTCCTTTGCCAATATCCGGATACCCTTTATCGACCTCTCCTCGTATTCACCAGCCTGCCAGGAAGACATTGCCACTCGACTGGGGCGGCACTTAAAAAAGCCTTTCGATGTATTAAATCATACCCTGTTTAGAATCGTATTAGTGAAGGTTACCCATACCCAGTACCGGCTGGTATTCCTGTTTAACCATCTTATATTTGACGGCGAAAGTGTCGGTATCCTTCATAAACAACTGCACAGCCTCAGCCAGGGCATCGAGGAACCAAAAGAGAAAGAAACACCGATAAAGGATTATCGCGATTACGTTAATTTCTTGAAAGAGCAGAATTACGAAAATATCCAATTGGAACCGTACATTCATTTCCCCGAGTATGCCCGTGCCATTGAAGAGATTTTAAAAAATTACCATGTCCAGGAATTGAAATATGAGGCGTTCGAATTGGATATTTCAATAATAAATGAACGATTTAAAGGTTATTATAATGAAATCGCCCTGGTGGTATATACGAAACTACTGGGTCAGTTATTCAAAGTTAATAAAGTACCCATCGAGTATATATCCAACGGCAGGGTTTATAAAGGGGCGGAATTTAATCACATCATCGGTGATTTTCCCGACAGCATCCCCGTACTTTTCCCCGAGGATGTTCACAGCAACCCCCGGGGGGTGCTGGATCATTTTATCCAATACAAAGAGTTTCTCAAGGCCAATAACCTCAATTTCCTCAACTATGCCTATAAAGGGTATATTACCGGTATCGACAATTACGCAAAATTGTTATCTCCCTTTACGTTTAATTCTATATTTGGGAATTATCATTATTGGAAAAAAATGGAGTATGAAGACGTGGAAAGAGAGAAAAGGGCGGGAAAACACCATCCCTATTTTTACATGAAAGTGTTGGAAGATTATGACGGCGCTGTATTGTATGTAACATTTTTACAAAATTCAGGTTTTGCCATAAAAGAGGTATTTATGAAAAATTATTTCGATCTGGTTCATCATTTGAATAATCAAGCATTCGGCCAGGAAGAGAACGTCAGCGCCGTTCTTATTAAAAACGAAAATTCTCTTGCCGACAGTTTAAGAAAATAAAAAAAAGGAGGTTAACGTGAAAACAACATTGATTTTAGCAACTATCCTGGTAACCGGGTTCTTACTTTACCCGGAAAAAGTCGCAACTCTTGACGAGTTAGCGAATCCTTTTATTATGCAAGTAGATGAAAGTCAACTCTACATTACTGACAGCGAAACAGTGTTAATCTACTCATTAAAAGATTATAAGCTTCAAAATAAGTTTGGGAAAAAAGGTGAAGGCCCGGGAGAATTTAGAATCAGCCCCACGATGAGTATGGGATCGGTAATGCTCGATGTTTACCCGGATTATCTTATTGTAAACAGTATGGGAAAGGTCTCCTTCTTTAGCAAACAGGGAAAATTTATTAAAGAGATGCGAACAATCTCTCCCCTGGGGATGTTTAAACAGATTGGCAATAGGTTTGTCGGTTATGGGTTTTCTATGGACAATGATGGAAATTATATGACAACAAATATTTGGGATGCAAAATTAAGCCGGGTGATAAAAGAGCTTCACCAGGAAAAGCAATGGTTTGTCCCGGGCAGTAAAATGGATGCATTCGGTCTGCGCACCGGATTTTTCTTTGTGGCGGATAACAAAATATTTGTTGAAAATGAAAAACGAAATATCCTTATATTTGATGAAAATGGCAAAAAACTGGGTTCGATTGATCCGGCAATTGAACCGGTAAAAATGACAAAAAGCTTTAAAGAAGGATTTCACCACTATTTAAAAACAACGGCTCGCTTCAAACAATTTTATCCGTTCTTGAAAGACATGTTGACGTTTCCCGATTATTTTCCCGGGATTCGTTTATACTATGCAGCGGATAACACAATTTATATATTGTCATGGAGGAAAAAAAACGGGCAAAGCGAATGCTTTGTATATGATTTAAAAGGTAAATTAATAAATAAGACGTATCTTCCCTTTATTGAACAAACTGAATTTTTCCAATACACGCAAACGTTTGGAAATGGTAAGTTTTATCAAGGGGTTGAAAGTGAAGATGGAGAAGTATGGGAATTGCATGTAACAGAGGTAAAGTAGTGTAAATTCACTGGAACCAGGGAATTTATTGAAAACATAATAAAGGATAAAGATAAGGAGGAAATATGAGACCAGTAACTATTTCACTAAAAATGGTTGTTTTGTTTGTATTTGCTGTGTTCTTTTTAAGCGTCTCATTAGGCGCTGAAATGGAAAGTAAAGGTTTTTCAATCGCTGAAATTGAGAAAACCGTTCAAGAGTTGATGGAGGAAGGGGATATCCCCGGTTTAAGCCTGGTGATTTTAAGGGCTGACGGAGCGAATGTGGTAAAAGGTTTCGGTTATGCAGACCTGGAAAAAGAGGTGCCGGTCACGTCCGGGACACTCTTTGAATTGGCTTCTTGCAGTAAAAGTTTTACCGCCCTGGCTGCCCTTCAGCTTGCAGCACAGGGATTAATTCGTCTTGATGATAATGTTTCCGACTATTTCCCGGGATTTTTTGTAAAATATGAGGGTCAAACCTACCCGGTCACCATCAGGCAATTGCTGCACCAAACCAGCGGTATACCCGCCAATACGATAGACCTCATCCCCAAAGGGAATGATAAAGACGCGCTGGAACAAACAGTGAAAAATGTATCTGGGATTGAATTAAACCATATTCCCGGGCAAAAATTTGAGTATGCCACGGTTAATTACGCTATTGTAGGAGCCATTATTGAAAAAGTATCCCACAAAGACTTTGAAACCTATATGGCCGAAAATATATTCAAACCATTGGGGCTCACCAGTACCGCTGTCGGGGTGTACTCCCGCTCCGGCCACAAAGCCAAAGGCTATAAAATCGGTTTTTTCTCCCCGCGGGCCTATGACGCCCCGGCTTATCGAGGAAATGATCCAGCCGCTAATGTGCTTAGTAATGCCAAAGATATGGCCAGGTGGCTGCAAATCCAGATGGGATTGGTGGAAACAGAACTCACCCCACTCATTCAAAAAACCCACCGGCGTGACAGAACCATAGCTGTCGGGACGGCCAATCTATCATCATATGCGATGGGATGGTTCGTCTCATTAGTCGGTGAAAAGCAACTCTCTCATACCGGGTTGAATCCGAACTTTACCAGTTATGTCGGTTTTCGGCCGGAAAAGAAAATCGGTGTCGCCGTCTTAGCTAATTCCAACAGTAATCATACCGCTCATATCGGTAATTACATCCTGGGGGCATTGGTGGGTGAAGATAAATCTGTTCATGTGCCGGACAGTGGGTTGGACAGGACCGCTTCAGTCATTTCAATTCTATTGGCAGTGCTTCTGGCAGCATGCCTGGTCTATGTGGTCTTCATCATCAGGGGAATTTTTAGAGGCAGGCGGGACTATGCGCCCTTAACCATGAAAAAAGTGTTCGGGATTATCGGTGGATTACTGGCCACAGTGCCACTTCTAATAGGCGTGCATTTGCTGCCCAGGCTCCTTGCCGATGTTTCCTGGGAGACCGCGGTGGTATGGGCACCATTAAGCTTACCCGCAGCCGCCGTCTTACTGCTGGCCGTCCTGGGAGCCGCGGCTGTTATTTCCATCCTCTCACTCCTCTTCCCGGAAAAAGATCAATTAAAGCGCGTCCTGCCCTTTGCCGTTGCCTTAAGTGCTGTTTCCGGTGTTGCCAACGCCGCCGTTTTGTTTATTGTCATTAATGCATTTTTCCTGACACAAGCGAAGACATATCTCTTATACTATTTTATTTTAGGAGTATTTGTCTCTATCGGAGCGACCAAAGTCGGACAAACCATGTTAATCAAAACGGCAAACGGTGTTGTATATGACTTAAGGCTCAAGTTAATCAATAAAATGTTTTCCACCCGGTATCAACGCTTTGAAACTCTTGACAGCGGTGAAATATATACCACCATAAATAATGATACGGATACCCTGGGCAATACCCCCAATACATTTATGATTATCGTAACCGGCCTGGTAACCCTCGCATCCATATTTGCCTATCTTGCCATCCTGGCACCGGTGCCCACCCTGATGACATTGGGAATCATATTTGTCATCATCGTTTTTTATTCCATCGTCGGTCAACGTGCTCAACGCCTTATGGACCAGGCCAGGGACACCCAGGATGTTTTTATGCGATTGATAGACGGGTTGGTGAAAGGGTTTAAAGAATTGGTCCTCCATCGTAATAAAAAGATGGAATATAATAATGAGCTGCAAGACGTCTGTCTGGAGTTCCGTGAAAAACGAGACCTTGCTTACATAAAATTTGTCAATGTCATGGTGATTGGGAATTCCATGCTCATTTTTTTATTGGGTATTATAAGTTTCGGGTTTGAAAAGATGTTTCCAGCCTTACCGTCATATACGCTGCTGAGTTTCATATTTATCTTCGTATATATGATCGGCCCTATTACCATGGTAATGGGAGCCGTCCCCGAAGCCACAAAAATCAGTGTATCATGGAATCGCATCCAGAACTTCCTCAAAGAGACACCGGAACAACCGCCAGCCGCACTCCCGGAAGAGGATTTCATCCGGAATAAAACCAATGTCGAGAACTTAAAAGCCAGGGACATATTGTTTAAATATGAAAGCAAAGATGAGCATGAAACGTTTATTTTGGGACCCCTGGATTTTGAAGCCAACAAAGGTGAGGTTCTCTTTGTCACTGGCGGTAACGGCAGTGGTAAAACCACCCTCGCTAAAATTTTGACCGGCTTATACATCCCTGCTAAGGGGACCATTGAAATCGATGGCAAAGAAGTGAACAACGGACAATTGGGTGAATATTACTCTGTTGTTTTCAGTGATTTTCACCTGTTTGAAAAACTATACAATGTTAACCTTGAGAACAGGGACCAGGAAATTCAAGAATACTTAAAAATACTGGACCTGGAAGGAAAAGTCCACATAGAAGATGGTGCATTCAGTACCCTGGATTTATCCGGAGGTCAACGAAAAAGGTTGGCATTACTGAAATGTTACCTGGAGGATTTCCCAATCTATCTCTTTGATGAATGGGCAGCGGATCAGGACCCGGAATTTAGAAAGTTCTTTTACCGGACGCTGCTGCCGAAAATGAAAGAACAAGGAAAAATTGTCATTGCCATCACCCATGATGATAATTATTTTGATGCTGCCGACAAAATTATTAAATTGGATATCGGTAAAATTGAGCTTATCGAAAATGGCAAACACCCTCAATTCATGAATAAACCGTTAGTTTTTGAAAAAGCGGGTACAGAGGTAATCTCAGAAACGTCCGAATTTTCACGAGTTGAAAAGTACTGAAAAGAAAAGGTAACCTATTAAAGGTTGAGGTTGAGGAAAAGATTTTTTTCCTTAACCTTAACCTAAACCTTTATCTGAGTTTAATCCAGTTCCCTGTATTTCTTACTGGTGCCTTTGGATTTTTCTACGGGGTATTTTTTGTCATTTAATTCAATCTTCTCCAGGACTGCTTTTCCAATATCGATCCCGGTTTCATGGGCAAACAATAAGCTGAATATAAAAATATCCGCCAGTTCCTGTGATATTTTCTGTTTTTTTTCTGCAGCAATTTTTCGTGACTCGTCTACGTTACTCCAGAGGAAGACTTCCTGCAATTCAGCAGACTCAATGGCTATAGCGGCTGCCAGGTTCTTGGGATCATGAAACTGCTGCCAGTCCCGTTTATCCCGGAAATCAAGGATTTTTTTCATCACATCTTTAACATTCATATTACTACCTGTCGTCTCACGTCGCACACTTAACAAATAAATGAGCCGAGCCCGAAATAAAAAAAGGGCTTGGCTAAACTCAGGTTAAGGTTTAGGTTAAGGTTAAGGAAGAAAATCTTTTCCTCAACCTCAGCCTTAACCTCAGCCTTGATTTTTAATTGATCTTGGATATTTTAAATAAGGGATCACACGATCATTTACCGGGGTCCCGGTTCCATCATAAGTCAAAGTTACAATCGGTACTCCGGTTACCCTTTCAATTTCACGGCCCATGGCTTCGGTTATCAGCGACGG
>JABAOH010017640.1_pt1 | contig 21876 bp, 21 predicted proteins | sample 7062181 | NCBI WGS metagenome assembly JABAOH01 (sample SAMN14538630, study PRJNA623070) | marine sediment metagenome | biome: marine biome [ENVO:00000428]; feature: marine pelagic biome [ENVO:01000023]; material: deep marine sediment [ENVO:00002113]; isolation source: pool of 5 deep marine... | reverse complement strand
GGGTACTCATCGCGCTCAGCCTCGGCCTTCTGCTCTTTGCGGCCTCTATGCTCAATCCCCTCTGTCTCAAACTGGCGCCCCTTCTGATCCTGGTTCTTTTCATCTACTCGTACACGAAACGGTTCACCTGGGCTTCCCACATCATCCTCGGGATGGCGCTGGGAGCGGCGCCCCTTGGCGCGTGGATTGCCGTTACGGGGTCCATCGACTGGAGGATACTTCTGCTCTCCTTCGCCGTCACCTTCTGGGTGGCGGGGTTCGATATAATCTACGCCCTCCTGGACATCGACTTCGACAAAAGGTACGGGCTCCACTCCATTCCCAGCTATCTCGGGCCGAAAAATGCCATCACCGTTGCCAGGTTCTTCCACTTTTTCATGGTTGTCCTGCTCCTGGGGATCTATTATTTCTTTTCACTGGGCTCCCTCTACCTTGTTGGCCTCCTGTTTTGCGTGGCCCTGCTCGTCTACGAGCACTCCCTGGTAAAAGAGGACGACTTCTCGAGGTTGGACATGGCTTTTTTCACCTTGAACGGCTATATAAGTATAACGTTCTGTTTGCTCACATTTCTTGATATAGTTTTAGGGGGAAGATAGCGATATGAGATATTTTGTAGCCATAACCGGTGCAAGCGGCTCCATCCTGGGAATTCGCACCGCACAGAAACTCCTGAACTTCAACCATGAGGTGTATCTGACGGTGACCGGGACGGGCCTCTCCATCATGGGTGACGAAGTGCCCGGCATGGAAAACGTTGCCCAGGGAACCCTGCAGGAAATGCTTTCCGATTATCTGGGGGTTCACGGGGGAGTTTTAAGGGTCGTTTCGGAGAATGATTTCAGCGTTCCCTTCTCGTCGGGGTCCAACCCGCCGGACGCAATGGCGATCGTTCCCTGCTCCATGGGGAGCCTGGGGCGTATTGCCGCGGGCGTGTCGGGCAACCTGATCGAGCGCGCGGCTGATGTGTGCCTCAAGGAGCAGCGGCGCCTGATCCTCGTCGTGCGGGAGACTCCCCTCAACGTGATTCATCTCAGAAACATGGAAGCGCTTGCGGTGGCAGGGGCAGTGATCATGCCCGCGTCCCCGGGGTTTTACCACCGGCCGGAGACTGCCGGGGACCTGGTGGACTTTATCGTTGAACGTGCCGTCAACCTGCTCGGGGAGGCGGGAGCCCTCTCGAAGAGGTGGGGAGAGAAGGAGGTCATCAAATGAAAAAAATACTCGTAGTCGACGACGAGGAGAGCATACGGCTCCTCTACAAGGAAGAGCTCGAGGACGAGGGATACGAGATCGAGGTGGCCTCGGACGGACCCGAGGCGCTCAGCAAATTTGCCTCCTTCAAGCCCGACCTGGTGACGCTGGATCTGAAGATGCCCGGCATGGACGGGCTCGAGGTCCTGGAGAAAATCCGGGAGAAGGACATGGACATACCGATCGTGCTGCTCACGGCCTACAGCGAGTTCAAGCAGGATTTTACCACCTGGGCTTCCAACGCCTACATCGTGAAGTCGATGGATCTTTCGGAGTTGAAGGGGACGATAGAGGAGTATCTCGGCACGGAGTGAGGGATTTTTTCTCATGAAGGGAACTTTCAAGGTACTGCGGGACGTGTTTTTCCGGGGGGGGGACCGGAGTGATATCCGGGACGTGGTTCATTCGGCAAAGTTCACCTCAGCGCTTTTCGAGATAAGCAAAGCAATGGTATCCACGGCTGGTATCATCCCGGGCAGCATGAACCAGATCGTCAACGCCGTCCTCCTCATCATGAACGTGAGCCGGTCGGTCATCTTCCTGTTTGATCCATCGAGAGAGCACATTTCACCGGCAGTCGGGGCGGGTCTCGTGTACATGGGCCTCTTCAGAAAAGTGAAGATTTCCTCCGAAGACGAGATTCTCACGGGGATCATCGATGCGGAGGGGCCCTCCCTGCTTCACGTATCACAGATACGCGACGAGCGGCTGAAGGGGATCATGGAAAAGATCGGTATCGACGATTTCATCGTGGCGCCCATCTTTGCCCAGGACACGGTGGTGGGCATAATCATGGCCGACACTCCCGTTGACGGCAGAAAATTTTCCTCCGATGACATGAAGATACTGTCGGTCATGTCGAACTTTGCCGGCGTGGCGATCCAAAATTCGAACATGTTCCAACGCCTCGCTTTGAAGGCGAAAAAGCTCCGGGCTATTTACGAGGTGGGAAGGGCTTTCGGTGATACGAATGACCTGGACCGGCTCCTGGAGATGATCATCGAGAAGGCCGTCCTTCTCATGAACGCCACATCGGGGTCGATAATTCTGATAGACCGCGAGAACAATACCCTCATCATCCGCGCGGCAGTGCATTTGCCGGTGGAGGTAAAGGAAGGTGTCCGGCTCAAGGTGGGGGAGGGAATAACCGGTTGGGTTGCGAAGGAAGGCATGCCTGCCCTGGTTAGCGACGTGAAAAAGGATTCCCGCTACGTGATGATCCAGGAGGATATCCACTCCGAGATGGCGGTGCCCCTGAAGTGGGGACAGGAGGTCATAGGGGTGCTAAATCTGGATCACGTGCAGCGCGCGGCATTCAAGGAGGAGGACCTGGAGCTTTTGGAGATCTTCGGGCACAACGCCTCCGTTGCCCTCAGACAGGCTTTTTTACTCGAAAAGGTGAAGAAGGGCGATCAAACCAGCAACTAATTCAAACACAGTTCAAAGCTCACAATTTCCAGATAAAACAGCATACCTTCAATTGCGCGAATTAATCGTCACTATATTAGCAGTTAGAAGTTAGCAGTTTAGGAATGAGAAATGAGAAATTTTATATTTCCCTCTGAACTCTGAACTATGGACTCTGGACTGGTTTTCCTCTGAACTCTGAACTATGAACTCTGAACTGCCTTTCTGCTTCCGTCGGGGGTATACTGTTTTTGCCGAAATGTGATACTATTTAAAGTCCGACGGCATAAAGAGGTATGGTTCTTGCTACTATCAATGGAATAATGCTAGATAACCGCAAGAATATACATAGGATCTTATGAAAGACAGGATCGTCATAACGGTTAATTCTTTCTGGCCCCTGGTAAAATCTCTCTCATCCTCCCTCAAGAGCCAGGGATACACCATTATGCCCATGGATTTCGGGGAGCTCGCTGCCCTCGAGGATGACTTCTCGAAGAACCGGGATCTCTATCTGGTGCTCATTGGAGACCTGGGACTCTCGCCGGGAAAAGTCGAGCAACTGGCCACCCTGAAGTCGAAAAGGTTTAGCGTCTCGCTCCCCATGGTGTTTGTGGGCGGTATGAACGTGATGCTCCGGGCGAGGACATACCTCAGCGAGGGTGTTGATGAGATACTTCCTGCAGACATGTCGGTGGAGGAAGCCTTTTCGAGGATCGAGCCGCATCTTCGCAACAGGCAGGCTTTTCTCGACCTCTATCGTGTGACCGCGAGGTTGCGGGAGCTGTCTTTGACCGATGAGCTCACGGGACTGCCAAACAGGCGGTGGTTCATCAGGGACCTGAAAAAGGGTTTCGAGATGGCGAAGCGGCTTCGTGCCCCCCTGGCGTGCATCCTGATCGACATCGATGATTTCAAAGAGGTAAACGACACGTACGGGCACACGGGGGGCGATGCCATCATCACCCAGTTCGGACTGCTCATCAACGGCATCAAGCGGGCCTACGATATCGTTTCACGCCTGGGAGGCGACGAGTTCGGATGGATCCTCTTCAATGCAGACCGGGACAAAGCCTGCAGTGTGGTCGAGAGGGCGCGGAAGATAGTCTCCATGCACCGATTCAGCGTGAAGGACCATCAAATTAATATAACAGCCAGTTTTGGCGTTGCCACGTTCAGCGGTGACGGAATAAAATCTCACGAGGTGCTCATCGAGATGGCCGACAAAGCACTCTACATTGCCAAGGACAGGGGNNCCGAGGGGGAACCGGGTGAAACGGGAAATATTGAAATATCCTGATCCTGCTTTGAAGAAGGTGTCGAAGCCGGTAGCGGAGATTACCGACGAGATCAGGGAACTGATCGACGACATGTTCGAGACCATGTACGAAAACGGGGGCGTGGGCCTCGCAGCACCGCAGGTGGGTGTGCTTTCGCGGGTCATCGTCATGGATATCTCACCCGTTGTCGAGGGGGGGGAACCAATGGCGATGGTAAATCCCGAGATCGTCGATGCCGAGGGTGAACAGGAGAGCGAGGAAGGATGTCTCTGCATCCCCGATTTTACCGCATTGGTGAAACGGTCTCAGAAGGTGGTCGTCAGGGGGATCGACAGGGAGAACAGGGAAATCGAGGTTGAAGGCGAGGGTTTTCTGGCCAAGGCGCTTCAGCATGAGGTAGATCACCTCAACGGAATACTGTTCGTCGACAGGCTGAGTCCCGTCAAGCGGGATGTTTTCCGCAGGAAATACCTGAAAAAAATCAAATCGGGAGCTGCGGTTTGAAGCAGGAGAAATACCGTATCCTTTTCATGGGTACTCCTGAATTCTCCGTTCCCACGCTCCGTGCGCTTGCAGAAAGGGAGCACGTCACCATGGCTGTGACAAATCCCGACAGACCGAAAGGGCGGGGGAGACAGTTGGTAGCGCCCCCGGTAAAGGTGGTCGCCCGGGAGAGGGGGATCCCCGTCTATCAGCCGGATCGGGTGAAGAACAACCCCGAAGCCGTCCGGGTCATCCGGGATGAGGAGCCAGACATTATTGTCGTGGTGGCCTACGGCAAGATACTCCCGCCGGAGATACTCGAAATTCCGAAATTTGGCTGCATCAACGTTCACGCCTCCATACTGCCGAAGCTAAGAGGTGCCGCGCCGATCAACTGGGCCATCATCAACGGCGACAGGCGAACGGGTGTAACGATCATGAAGATGGATGAGGGCATGGATACGGGCCCGATACTGCTCGTCCGGGAAGAGGCCATCCGCGATGACGACACGGCGCAAAGCCTGGCAGGACGCCTGTCAGAGCTCGGTTCGCAGGCGATGGCCGATGCGCTTTCCCTCATGCGGGGNNNNATACAATCCGGAACCTCGTTCGGGGGCTCTATCCCTGGCCCTCCGCGTACACCTCCCTGTCGAACAAAAACCTCAAGATTGTCGCCTGTCAGGTGGAGCAACCACCCGTTGATATCGGGGTGGCACCCGGTGAGATCGGGGAAGTCAGGCGCGACGGGATCCTCGTTCGCTGCGGCCAAGGATACCTGCTCCTGACGCGCCTCCAACCGGAAGGGAAAAGGGAGCTCGATGCCTGGTCATTCGTTCAGGGTTACCGGGTTTCTGAAGGACAATGTCTCGGAACGTAAGGGGTCTTGCCGCGCGTATCCTCTGCAGGGTTGAAGAGGGCGGTTTTGCCGATGCCCTCATAGACGGAACGATAAAAAGGGGGGGCTTCGCAAATCCCGCCGACCCGGCACTGTTAACGGAAATCGTCATGGGAACCCTGCGACACCGGCTCCTCATCGACGAGACCATCACGAAATACCTGAGCAGGGGTATCGACGAAACCGATTCCTTCGTTCGCAATGCGGTGAGGATCGGTGCCTATCAGATGCTCTTTCTCTCCCGGGTTCCCCCCCATGCCGCCCTCAACGAAACGGTTGAGGCGGTGAAGAGAAAGAAGGGAGTGAGACTCGCGGGACTCGTAAACGGGGTGCTTCGAAGCCTGCAGCGGGACCTTGAAAAGGAGGGCCTGTCGGAAGTGCTGCGCTCCCTGTCACTCCATATGCGCCACTCCGTTCCTTCCTGGATGGTCGATGAGCTGGCAAGGTACGTGGAGAAACAGCGCCTCGAGGCGGTTCTTGAGAGGCTCGCGACACGCCCCCCCGCGCACGTGAGAATCAACCCCTTGAAGGATGATGCGGAAAGCATCCACAGGTCGATTCGGCATCAGGGAATCCGCTTTTCCCCTCATCCTGCGGCAGATGATTGCCTGGTTCTCGCCGACGCTCCCCCTCTTGGGGAGGTGGAGGCGTTCAGGGATGGGTCGGTGACACCGCAGGATGTGGGTTCCGTCCTGGTTACCCGGGTGGTGGCAGGGGTTGCAAAGACGCTCCGCACCCATGGAGGGAGGCTCCTGGATGCCTGCAGCGCTCCGGGGATCAAAACCTCCTACCTTCGCTCTTTGCTCCCCAGATGGGAGCTGTGGGCCACCGATGTCTCGGGGAAGAGGATCGACAGCATGCGGGGAAATTTTGCCAGGATGGGCGTTCGAGACGTAACCATCGAGCGGCTCGATTTCACCGGGGACGTGCCCGCCCATTTGCATGCAGCCTTCGACCTGGTATTCGTCGATGCCCCCTGCAGCGGGCTGGGCGTGATGCGGAGAAATCCCGAGGTGAAATGGCGTATCGGAAGAAAAGATGTGGATCTCTGTGCCGAAAAGGCAAGGGTGATCCTCGGAAACGCTCTTTCCTGCCTGAAAGAGGGGGGATACTGCCTCTATTCGACCTGTACCTTCACCGGGGCGGAAAACGAAGAAGTGGTAAAGACTGTTTCTCTCGAAGGGGGGTGCGTGATAGAATCGGTGTGTGAGGCGTTGCCGGACCTCCCCAGGGGGATGGCACACGGGTTATTTGCGATTACGCCGCCGGACCTGTTCGATAGCGATTTTTTCTTTGTCGCACTTGTGAAAAAGGAGGTTGCGTGAGTGGTTGAAGAAGTGAGGATTGCCCCGTCTATTCTTTCGGCGGATTTTCTGAAGCTGGGGGAGGAGGTGGAGAAGGTTGAGCGGGGAGGCGCCGATCTTTTGCACGTCGATGTCATGGACGGCAGGTTCGTGCCCAACATAACCATCGGCCCCATCGTCGTGAAGGCCTTGAGGGGACAGACGCGCTTGCCGCTGGACGTGCACCTGATGATCGTAGAGCCGGAAAAATATGTCGAGGATTTTGCCACTGCCGGAGCGGATATCATCACGGTCCACGTGGAGGCCACCGTTCACCTTCAGCGCCTCCTGAAAAGGATACGGGAGCTGGGGAAAAAAGCGGGCGTTTCCCTCAACCCCCACACACCGCTGTCAGCCATCGAATGGGTTCTCGGCGACGTCGACCTGGTTCTCATCATGACGGTGAACCCGGGGTTTGGCGGGCAGACATTCATTCCCCAGATGATCCAGAAGGTCGAACAGCTCCGGCAGAAAGTTGACCGATATTCCCTTCCCGTTGACATCGAAGTCGATGGCGGTATAAAGGTAGATAACGTGGCCAACGTTGCCGGTGCAGGTGCGGATATCATCGTTTCCGGATCCGGTATATTCCGGACTGTCGATTACGGCGCCACGATCAAGGAGATGAAAATGCGCACCCGTACGGTTGCGTAAATGGATATAATGTCCACATAAGGCGGGATGTGGCTCAGTCTGGTAGAGCACCTGGTTCGGGACCAGGGGGTCGCTGGTTCAAATCCAGTCATCCCGACCATGAACGCCAAAAAGCCCACGCACGTGGGCTTTTTTCATTTCCCACGTCCCCGGTGGGAATAAATTATGCTAAACTCAGGGTGAGCATTGTGGCTGCGTTCGCGCACCGGGTGAGAGTGCATCGCATGAGAGAATTTTTCCGGAGGCCGGTTTGTCGGAGAAACCCCACCTGAAACTCCTCGCCGGAGAGGAATGTTTCACCGAGGCGGTACCTATTCGAGGTATTTACGCCCGGAAGAGCTGGCCGCTCTCGCTTATGGGGTTACCGTTCCTGCTCATATCGGGTATTCTCATTTACCTGTGGATCAACTACGAGCCCTTAACGCCGGGTGCTGAGCTGGTGCGGATGATGCTGCTTCTCTCGGCTGCCCCCTTCCTTTTCCTCGGCCTTTTTCTCACCCTTGGGCTCTACCTCCTCTTTTACATCGAAGCACCGGCGGTGCTCTACACGGTTACCAGCAGGAGAATAATCATCCGCCGTGGCATTATCGTCCAGAAAGAGTTCGAGATATTTGTGGACAATATCGCCGGCCTGAAGGTCATTCATCACGGGGGCAGGCAAAAAGTCGGAACGATCCGGTTCATGGCTTCCGGGAGCACCCCCGGCGCGCCATTTTATCTGAAGCGGTTCCCCACGGAGAAGTTCCGGGGTGAGGTCAGCTATGCCATCGAGGCAGTCGCAGACGTTGATTCCGTCCGCTTTCATATCGAGAAGGCCGTCGATCAGAGAAGGCGGGTAGATGCCCTATCCTATTAACCAACCGAATAACTCCTCATTCTTCATGAACGTTCGATTTGTAGGATAGACGAAGATCCGGTGTTTTAACTCTGAACTCTGAACTATGAACTCTGGACTATTTTTATCCTGTCCACCCGGTATCGAAGGTTTCTACGGTTCCCCCCTCTTTCGCCGTTTCGAACAGTTTGAGGGCCTTGGTGAGGACACGGGTCTGCATTTCCCTGTTGTTCGGCTCTCCCAGCGTTGCCCCGCGCGGGTGGGGAAGGAGCAGCGTCCGCGGGGGTTGAACGTTCCGGGCGATCTTTTCGAAGACGACCAGGGTTACCGTGGGAATCCCCCCCGCCTCTATCGCTCGCGCCAGCAGACCGCCGGAGTGGGTGCAGACCGGTCAGACCAACACGAGAAGGGCACAGTCCACCTCCCCCCGGGAGAGTATGTTGAGCATTTCCGCCCCTGTCGTGTCGATGAAATATGCCGCGTTGGGAATATAGCCGGAGAACGACAAAACGGGCGAGAAGAGCTCGCCGATTCTGCCTTCCCGCTCGAGATCCCGGAGGATCCAGAGGGGGAAGACGACGTTCGGGTCGCTGGTTGCGAACTCTTTGCCGTACTGCTCGTGCCGGAAGCTGATCTCGTTTATGTCGGTCCCTATGGGAACGGGTCTGAAGGAAGGGTCACCGAGGGGGTTCCCGGAATCGAAGGGTTCCTGGTTTTTCACCACGAAAGCGCCCGATGAGCTGATCAGGGCCAGCCGGGCATCTTTCAACGCGGAGCGAAAAGGCGCAAACGGTGAAGCCCCGTTGACCACGAAGGGGTAGGTGGCGAAGGCTTTCTTCGTTTCCCCGCCCTCGATGACGGGAACTGCCTCTTTCGCCCAGGCGATGAACTTTTTTTCCCAGTCTCCTCTCTCTTCGATAATCTCCACGATCGGGCCTCCGAAATATGCGCATTATTTTCGGGAAGAATGCCTCCTCCCTTACGGATGGAACTCTTCCTTCACTCCCATTATAGAGTATGATAAAACCATTCAGTAAAATAGTTTGTCCCGAAAGTCCGGGGAGATGAGATATGGTGGCCGCCTGCAGGTAAATCCTTGCGGGGGCACCTGGTTGGGGCGGATTCGAAGGCGTCTCATACCGGCCTTGTGCTAAACTAAGAGAAGATTTCCAGAAGGAGGAGCAGATGGCGAGATACAAGTGCATTCTCTGTAATTACGTGTATGATCCTGAAGAAGGCGATCCCGACAACGGTGTGCCCGCCGGAACCCCCTTCGAGGATATCCCCGACGATTGGGTGTGTCCCCTGTGCGGAGCCACCAAAGACGAATTTGAAAAAGTCGAGGATTAAAGCAGGCCTGAGCGATACGAACAGCCGGAGGTGAGCCAATGAGTTCTATCCAGATCAGCGAAGGTGTCTTTTGGGTAGGGGCAAAGGATCCCGAACTCGCCGTCTTCGATATCGTCATTCCCACAGATTACGGGACGACATACAACTCCTATCTTGTCAGAGGCGAGAATGAATCGGGCGTGATCGACTGCGTGAGCCACGCCTTTCACGGCGAGTGGCTCGAGAAGATATCCGAACATATCCCGCCGGAAAAGCTCGATTTCGTCGTCATCAACCACTCCGAGCCCGACCATTCCGGCGCAATCGTGGAGCTTCTGAAGGTGAACCCGAACGTCAAAGTCTATCTGTCCAAGGCGGCGAAGGGGTTCGTCGACAACATCGTCAACGCCGAATACAACGTCAGGATCGTTGACGATGGCGATGTTTTGGATCTGGGAGGGAAAAAGCTCTCCTTCATCCTTGCCCCTTTCCTCCACTGGCCCGATACCATTTTTACCTACGACGAGACGGAGGGCGTCCTTTTCCCCTGTGATTGCTTCGGCGCTCACTACAGCAGCGAAAAGCTCTTCAACGACGAGCTGGAAGGGGAAGAGAAGAAGTCGGCCCAGATGGCATTCCGCTATTATTACAACACGATCATGAGGCCCTACAAGGAGTACATCCTGAAGGCCTGCGAAAAGATCAAGACGAAAAAAATAGAGATCATCGCTCCTTCCCACGGCCCTGTGCTCAGGGAAGGCCCCTGGGATTACGTGGAGTGGTACCAGGAGAGGGCGTCGATATTGGATCGAAAGGGCGACGAGAAAAGGGTTGCGGTGATATACGCCTCGGCACACGGCAACACGGCAGCCATGGCGAAGAAGGTTGCCGAGGGCGCAAAAAAGGCGGGCGCAGTCGTTTCCCTGATAAACACCGCTGACGCCCCGATGAACGAGATAATAGACGAGATAGAGATTGCCGATGCGGTAATCTTTGGCACCTCAACGCTGAATGCAACCATCCCGAAGCCGATTTTGAACATCATTTCCAACATGGTCGTCCTCACCGTGAGGGGCATGTATTTTTCCGTATTCGGCTCTTACGGGTGGAGCGGAGAGGCGATTAAAATGGTGCAGGATATTCTCTCCACCATGCGGTTGAAGCTTGCCAGCGATCCGGTGAGGGTGAGAATGACCCCATCGGAGGAGGATCTCGAGCAGTGCGTCAAGCTCGGTGAGGATGTGGCCAGGAAAGTAGTGGAAAACAAGAAAAAATAGTCCAGATTCCATCGTCCATCGTGCAGAAAAAACCAGAAGGCAGAAATACCTAGAAAGAAGTAAGCAGCATACCTGTTCCGGGATTCGGGTTCTGAGAAAAGAAGAAAAGACCAACGGGAAACGGTGAACTGAGCACTGAAACAGCTGAAACAGTTTGATTGTGTGCTTAAAAATTGTGCAACCACGGCGAAACGGTTGTCCTTTCGTTTTTTGGACTATTCTTTTAACATAAGAGGGAGAGCTTTTTCGGGAAGGGTGTTTAAAGCAAGCCGGTTGCCACCGACCGGGGCTTGGAGGAAGGAATGACACAGAAAAAATCCAGGTGCATGGTGTGCGGGAAAGAGAAGCTCATGGAAGGGAGCATTTGCGAGAACTGCAAAGCGATCATACGGCAGGAAGCTTCTGAGGGGCAGAGGAGAATCAAGAAGGAAGCGGACAAAGCTTTGAAAAAAGAGGGTGTTACCCCCGAGAAGAAATGAACCGTGAAACCCTGCCTTTCTTTTTAAATTCCCGCAGATATGTTACATTGAATCTACCTTTATTTTCACCACAGGAGGAAGGGCATGTCGATGACGGAAGAGGAAGTCCTGCATATCGCCCGCCTTGCGAGGCTCGAGCTTTCCGGCGATGATGTTCGCCTCTTTGCCGAGCAGCTGGGAAAAATTCTCGAATACATGCAAAAGCTCAATGAGCTCGATACGCAAAAGGTCGAGCCGACGGCCCACGCGATAACCCTCAGAAATGTCTTCAGGGGTGATCGGATGGAAGCATTCGGTGACCCGGAGAAGATACTCGTTAATTCCCCGGACAGGAAGGATGACTGTTTTCGGGTACCGAAAATTATCGAAGATTGATGAAGGGGAGTTGGTCGATGGAACTGCATCTTCTTGCGATGGGTGATCTCACTGACCTTGTAAACAAGCGGGAGGTTACATCGAGGGAGGTGACGGAGCACTACCTGAGCAGGATCGGAAGCCGTGACGAGAAAATCAACGCTTACATTACCGTACTCCATGAAGAGGCGCTTAAAAAAGCAGAAGAACGGGACGCTTCGCTGTCCCGTGGTGAGCAAGCGGGGCCGCTCCACGGCATTCCCATCGGGCTGAAGGATATTTTCTGCACCGGCGGCGTCCTGACGACCTGCGGGAGCAAAGTGCTCTCCAACTTCATCCCCCCCTACGACTCGACGGTGTACCGGAAGCTCCTGGATGCGGGTGCTGTTCTCCTCGGCAAGCAGAACATGGATGAATTTGCGATGGGCTCTTCAACGGAGACATCCTATTGGGGGCCCACGAGAAATCCCTGGGACCTCTCGAGGATCCCCGGCGGATCGAGCGGTGGCTCCGCTGCTGCCGTGTCATCGTCCCTTTGCACCGCAGCCGTTGGAACGGATACGGGAGGGTCGATTCGCCAGCCGGCTTCCCTTTGCGGGACGGTGGGGATGAAGCCCACCTACGGAAGGGTGAGCAGGTTCGGGATGATCGCTTTTGCCTCATCCCTCGACCAGGCGGGTCCCATCACGAGGACCGTCAAAGACGCCGCCATCCTCCTGGAAGTCATCTCCGGTTACGACCCGAAAGATTCCACATCGGTAAACGTGGAGGTGCTACCTTACAGAGACTGGTGCGGGAGGGACATTGCCGGCACCAGGGTGGGTGTGCCAAAGGAATACTTTATCGAGGGAATGCAGAAAGAGGTGGAGGAGGAGGTGAAGAAATCAATTGCCGCTCTTAAGTCGCTCGGCTGCGAGATTATCGAGGTATCCCTTCCCCACACCGATTACGCTCTCTCCTGTTACTACATCGTCGCTCCGGCCGAAGCGAGCTCCAACCTGGCACGCTATGACGGCGTGCGCTACGGCTACCGTGCGGGCGGGTACGCCGACCTTATCGACATGTACCGGAAGACCCGGGCCGAGGGTTTCGGGGAAGAAGTGAAAAGACGCATCATGCTGGGGACCTACGCCCTGAGCGCGGGGTATTACGACGCGTTCTACGGCAAGGCCCTCAAGGTGAGGACGCTGATCAAGAACGATTTCATCGAGGCGTTCAAGAGCGTGGATGTCCTGGTTACCCCAACTTCTCCAACCACCGCTTTCCGGCTCGGAGAAAAGACGCAGGACCCGCTCACCATGTACCTTTCAGACGTTTTCACGATACCGGCGAACCTTGCGGGCCTGCCCGGGATCTCCATCCCCTGCGGAAAAGACGGAAAGAATCTTCCCGTGGGAGTGCAGATAATCGGCAAGCACTTCCGGGAGGAGGAGCTCTTCCCGGTCGCATCAGCGCTGGAGTCGATCCTCGGGACCCCCGGCGTCGCCGAAGTGTAAGGAGAAAGAAGGAAATGTGGAAGGAGCTGTGATGAATTTCGAGGCAGTCATAGGGCTCGAGGTACACGCTCAGCTGAAAACGGAGTCGAAGGTATTCTGCGCATGTTCAACGAAGTTCGGCGAGCGGCCAAACATAAATACCTGTCCCGTATGCACGGGAATGCCCGGCGTTTTGCCCGTTTTGAACAGACGGGTCGTGGAATATGCCCTCAAAGCAGCCCTGGCCACAAAGAGCACGATTCGAAGGGTGAACGTCTTCGCCCGGAAGAACTACTTCTATCCCGATCTGCCCAAGGGATACCAGATTTCCCAGTTCGAGCTGCCCCTGGCTGAGGGGGGCTATGTTGAGCTGGATACGGCCGGCGGGAGGAAAAGGATACATTTGACGCGCATTCACATGGAGGAGGATGCGGGGAAACTCCTTCACGAGGCAGAGTTCGAGCACGCGCAATTTTCGCTGGTGGATTTCAACAGGACGGCCGTTCCTCTCCTCGAAATTGTCTCCGAACCGGAAATTAAAAGCCCCGAGGAGGGAGGGGCCTACCTGAGAATGCTCAGGGACATTCTCGTCTACTTGGACATCTGCGACGGCAACATGGAAGAGGGCAGCTTCCGTTGCGATGCCAACGTTTCCGTCAGGCCGGTGGGCCAGGTAGCCTTCGGAACCAAGACGGAGCTGAAAAACATGAATTCTTTCAGGAACGTGGAGAGGGCGCTGGCATATGAGATAGAGCGGCAGATCGGGGTCTTGCAGGAGAAAGGCCAGGTGGTTCAGGAGACGCGGCTCTTCGACGTTACCTCGGGAAAAACGGTGGGGATGAGAACGAAGGAGGAGGCCCACGATTACCGGTATTTTCCCGACCCGGACCTGGTGCCCCTGGAGATCGACGATGGGTGGATAGAGGAAGTGAGGAAGACGATTCCGGAGCTTCCTCTCGAAAAAAGAGACAGGTTCCAGAGAGATTATGGACTCCCCCCTTACGATAGCGAGGTCCTCTGTCATTCGAGACACCTGGCGGATTTCTTCGAGGAGGCCGTATCGATTCACAACAACCCGAAGGGCATATCGAACGTGATCATGACAGAGGTGCTGGCAAAGCTCAACAAGGATAAGGTCGATATCACCGAAACGAAGTTGAAGCCGGCCCATGTAGCCGGCATTGTGGAGGCAACCGACGAGGGGATTATCAGCGGGAAGATCGGGAAGGAGATCTTTCAGATCGTCTACACAACCGGCGACGATCCGATGAAGGTGATCGAGGAAAAAGGATTGAAACAGGTGAGCGATAAGGGGGCAATAGAGGACATTGCCCGAAAGGTTCTTAAAGCCCATCCCGCGGAGGTGAGTTCTTACCGGGAGGGGAAAAAGGGAGTTCTGGGATTTTTCGTGGGGCAGGTGATGAGGGAGACGAAGGGGAAGGCGAACCCGGGGCTCGTCAATGACGTTTTGAAAAAGTTGCTCGAAACCTGATTCAGGAATGGAAAAATTGGCAGAGGCGTCAGATGAAGAGGGTCATTGTCATAACCGTTCTCGTCATCGCGGCAGTGGTCGTTGGCCTAACCGCTTATCTGTCCCTTGCCGTCAAACCGGAGAAATATCAGCCTCTGATCGAGCGCACGCTGAGCGAGAAGGTGGGGAGAAAGGTGACCATGGGGAAGATGGATTTTTCCCTCTGGGGCGGCCTGGCTTTCGAGGTGAGCGATCTCAAGGTTTCCGGTGACAAAGCGCACCCCGATGAGTACCCCCTGGCATTCGGAGCGGGAAAATTCAAGATGAGGATCTTTCCCCTTCTCCTGGGTGAGGTGAGAATCAAAGAGGTGGTCGTGGATTCTCCGGTGCTCTTCCTGAGAAAATACCGGGACGGGCGTCTCTCGATCGACGATATGCGGGAGAAGCTGGAATCGGGGGAGAAAGAAGAGAAGGGAAAGGAGAGTTCGGGGAAAAAACCGCTCAAAATGGAAGTGGACACGGTCCGGGTATCTGCGGGAAGCGTAACCTTCCTGCGTGAGCTGGCCGGCGGGAAGGTGGAGAAGACAACCGTCACGCCGGTAAACGTCAGAATGAGCCAGATCGGTCTTGGCAGGAAGGTGAGCACGGACATCTCCCTCCGTATCAGCGAGCCTCTAACGGGAGCAATCGATCTCTCGGGCTTTCTTCTGGCCTCATCCCGTACAGATGGAGAGCAGGATGTTTCCCTGAGCCTTTCGGGAAAGATTCTCGATCTGCCCGCGAAGATCGACGGGAAAGTCTCGATGGCCGAGGAAAAAACGGAATTTGACGGGACGGTTACCGCAGACAACATCGAGATCAATCGGTTGGCCAAAATCTATTCGACCCTTTCGGGGAAGGAGATTCCCCTGCGGTCCGAGGGAAAGGGAGCGTTTTCCCTGGCAGCCCGGGGAACCCCGGATGCGTTCAATTTTAACGGAGAGATGGATCTTGGCAGGGCGACCCTCCTCTACGGAAACATACTGGAAAAGGATGCCGCTTCGGAGCTCGCCCTCATCTTTCAGGGGAGGTACGTCGAGCGGATCGTCATCATATCGAAGGCCGAATGCAGGTTGCCCGATCTCGTATCATCGATAAACGGGAAGTATAACATCGGGAGCGGTCTCTATGAGCTCCAATCATCCTTCGAAGTTGCCCGGTTGGAATCCGTTTCCCGTATTTTCAAGGGCCTGTCGCAGTTCACCCCCTTTGGAAGGGTTACCACGTCGGCCCTCGTGCGCGGAAAAGGGGGAGCGCTGCAGAGTCTTACCGGTAAGATGGATCTGGCCGGGGTCAGCCTCGAGGTGCCGGGAAAGAAGGTGCAACTCAGTGAACTGACCGGGCAACTCGAGTTCGGCAAGGACGCGTACGCCATCAAACTGCTGACGGGTCTCCTGAATGGACGGAGAGTTTCCCTCTCGGGAAAACTTCTCATGAAAGAACAACCGAAAGGGGAGTTTAACGCGAAGGCGGATTTTTTGGATGTGGATGCCCTTCTGGGCACCGCGGCCAGAGGGGGCGGAAAAGAGAAAGGGCCTGGGCCGAAAAAGAGCGTTCCCGGTGTGGTGAAGAAGGCCGATATATCAGCGAAAGTGGTCGTTGATAAGATGCGATACAGGGGGGTGGATCTCCATAACGCCGCCGGTACTCTCCGGTTGAGAAACGGGAAGGTGGAGTGGGAGGGGATAGAGGTGGGTCTCTTCGCCGGAAAGATCCAGACAGCTGGTTCCGCCGGGTTGTTTGCCGAGGACAGGCCGTTCCAGATCAGCCTCGACTCGAAAAACGTCTCCCTTCTCGACTTTTTCGAGAGCCTGACCTCCTACGGCGGTTTTATGGGCGGGGCGGCCGACCTGAAGCTCGCCCTTTCGGGCGACGCATCGTCGGTCGGCAATATGAGGAAGACCCTCTCAGGGAAGGGAGAGATAGCGATTACGAGCGGCATGATCGAGGGAGTGGACCTGCTGTCGGATATCGGAAAAGTCGCAGGAATCCAGAACGCTCTCGCTGCCTATACGGGAAAGGGCACGGCAAAGAGGTCGGTAACCGTTTTCGATAGCCTTTTCGCCCCTTTTGAAATCAAGGGCGGAGAGGCGATCGTTAAAAATTTCCTTTTCAAAACGAGCACCTTCAACCTGAAGGGCGTAGCGCGCTTAACGGCAGAGAACAGATTCGCCTTTTCGGGGGATGCCGTTATTCCCCGGGCTATAGCGGGGAAGGCTGCGGGTATCGAAAAGTTTGTGACCGATGACCAGGGGAATCTCATCATACCGCTGAGCATTGCGGGGCCGCTTACCGGGCCGACGGTATCCCTCGACGCAAAAGGCCTTCTGGAAAGGAAAAAAGAGGATATCATCGAGAGGGAGAAGAAAAAAATCGAGCGGAAGATTCTTGATACGATAAAAGAGAAGAAGGTGTTTTAATATATTGCATAAAAAAGAGGATGAAAGCATGGGAAAAAGAGAGAAAAGCGCGCTCGTCGTCATAGATATGCTCAATGATTTTGTGCGGAAGGGTGCTCCCCTCGAGGTACCTGAGACGAGAAAGATTATTCCCGCCCTGAAAAGAAGGATTGCTTCCGCCAGGAGAAAAAAAGAGACCGTGATTTATGTAAGCGACGCTCACGCGAAGAAGGACAAGGAATTTGAGAGGTTCGGATGGCCTCCGCACGCCGTCAGAGGAACGGAGGGGGCAGAAGTCGTGAGGGATATTGCTCCGCGCGAAGGTGACATCCTGATCGAAAAAAAGAGCTATTCGGGCTTTTACCGGACCTCCCTCGAAAGGATGTTGAAGAAACGGGGCATTCAAAAGCTCCATCTGGCCGGATGCGTCACGAACATCTGTATCCTCCACACGGCATCGGACGCTGTCCTGAGAGGGTTCGACGTGTGCGTGGACGAAAAACTCGTGGCCGGACTCGACAGGAAAAGCCACCTCTTCGCACTGGAGCACATGAAGAGTGTCCTGGGAGTAGATGTCCTGAGAAAGGGAAGCCGGTGATGGATTATATCGCTACGTTCAAAGAGATCAGAGAGGGGAAAACGACGGATATCTATTTCAAGAGGACCGTTGACATTTTGAAGGCACGTGGCCTTGAGGGGGTACGTGTCCAGGCAGAGGTATTTCTCAAGAGATTTCCCGAGAATTACCGGTGGGGGGTTTTTGCCGGGCTCTCAGATGCCCTCGCCATTTTCGAGGGAAAAGGGGTGAGCGTGAAGGCCCTTCCCGAGGGGACCGTATTTATGGTCGAAGAGCCCGTCATGGTTATCGAGGGCCCCTATGCGGCGTTTGCGGAACTGGAGACGGCTGTTCTCGGCGTGCTGTGCCAGGCGTCGGGGATCGCGACGAAATCGGCGAGGGTAAAAAGGGCTGCCGGAGACAAACTCGTCTTTTCCTTCGGGGCCAGGAGGATGCACCCTGCCCTGTCGGTTTTCATCGAGAGAAATGCCTATATCGGCGGCGCAGACGGGGTATCTACGGTCCTCTGCGGCAAGAAGATCGGCATCGAACCGTCGGGGACCATTCCCCACGCACTGATTCTCGTCATGGGCGATACCCTGGAGGCGATGAGGGCCTTCCACCAGGTGGTGCCATCGGGCGTCAAGAGGATCTGTCTCATCGATACGTTCCAGGACGAGAAATTCGAGGCGATCAGGATAGCGGATGCCTTCGGGAAGGACCTCTTTGCCATCAGGCTCGACACGCCATCGTCACGGAGGGGCGATTTCAAGAAAATTCTTCAGGAGGTGCGGTGGGAGCTCGATATAAGGGGGCACGAGAAAGTGAACATAATCGTCAGCGGCGGGTTGAGCGAGGATGACATCATGGATCTTCGAAACCTGGTCGACGGTTTCGGCGTCGGCACCTGCATAAGCAACTCACCGGTCCTGGATTTTTCCCTGGATATCGTCTCGATGGAGGGAAAGAATATGGCGAAGCGGGGAAAAATGTCGGGTGCAAAGGAAGTCGCTCTCTGCAATCAGTGTCTCAGGCGGCACGTTACACTGGAAGGGGCAGAAAAGGCCTGCCCGTGCGGGGGAGAGTGCACATCTCTCTTTTCTCTTGTTCTCAAGGAGGGCACCATCGTTCGTCCCCCGGAAACCCTTGACGATTTGCGAAAGAGAGTCAAAGAGGGAATCATTACGTTCGGGAGGGAGCCATGAACTTTAAGCACATCGTTTGGACCGGTGATGAACTGATACTTCTGGACCAGAGAATACTCCCCATCAGAGAGAGTTACCGTAAGTTGAAGACCTGCGTTGAAGTGGGAAACGCCATAAAGACGATGGTGGTTCGGGGAGCCCCGGCTATCGGAATTGTCGCCGCATTTGGCATCGTGCTCGCGCTGAAGGGGGCGGTTAGCCGCAAGAGGGTCCTCAAGGAGGAGCTCAACGAAGCGTACAGGATACTGGCGGGGACGAGACCGACGGCGGTGAACCTCTTTTTCGCCCTCGACAGGATGAAGAACGTGTTCGAACGGATCAGCGACCGGGACACGGAGGAAATTCTCTTCCGGCTCGAGAAAGAAGCCCTCGACATCATGGAAGAGGATATAAAGGGAAACAGGGCGATCGGAAGGAATGGTGCCCGCCTGGTCAAGAAGGGAAGCAGGATATTGACCCACTGCAACGCGGGGGCGCTGGCTACGGGGGGGTACGGCACGGCACTGGGAATTGTGCGGCGGTCTGTGGAGATGGGAAAAAACGTGCACGTTTTAGTGGACGAAACGAGGCCCGTTCTTCAGGGGGCCCGCCTCACGTCCTGGGAGCTGCAGAAAGATAAAATCCCCTGCACGCTCGTCACCGACAACATGGCCGGGTACCTCATTTCTCAGGGAAAGGTGGACATAATCATCGTTGGCGCCGACAGGATCGCGGGCAATGGGGATGTGGCAAACAAGATCGGCACCTACTCCTTGTCTGTGCTCGCCAGGCACCATCGGATCCCTTTTTACGTTGCTGCGCCCACGTCGACGATAGACGCAAAGATAAAAGGCGGGAAACAGATCCCCATTGAAGAAAGGGACGCCTCTGAGGTAACGAACCTCATGGGGACGAGAATCGCCCCCTCGGGAATTCATGTCTATAACCCCTCCTTTGACGTGACACCTGCGAAATATATTACCGCTATAATCACAGAGAAGGGGGTAGTGAAGCCCCCTTTTAGCGCAGGTATCAAAGCCCTTTTAAAATGAGTAGCAAAGCTCGATTGAAAGAGTTGCAAAGCGTGTGCGGAGAAGAAATTGCATCAACTGTGCTCCGTTTGTCCTCGGGGGTGCCGGATCCGGACCTCTTTCTCTTGCATTTCATGAAAGTAGCGGAATCTGTCGGTGCCGCTGACACGGAGCGGATCCTCCTGCCGAGTAAAACAGCGAAGCTGCTCCTTCCTCTTTTGTCCTGCTCTTCGTTCCTTACCGAAATATTGGTGAAATATCCTGAGTTCTTCCCGTGGCTTTTCGATGAGGAGAACGTGGGAAAGCTTCTCGATGGCGAACGCCTGATAGAGGAGATCATAAACGTGGTGGGCCAGCTGGAGGACGAGGAGGAGGTGTCGAAGTTTCTGAGGAAGGTAAAGGCCCGTGAGATTCTGAGGATAGCCCTCAGGGACATCGGCGGGCTTTCGGAGATGGAAGAGACGACCCGGGCTCTCAGTGATCTTGCCGAGGCAGCCCTCGGTGGCGCAACCATGCATGCACTGACAAGCCTCAAAAAGCGCTTCGGGACCCCGATGACCGAGGATGAGCTGGGCGAGAAAAGAGAGTGCCAGTTCTGCGTCCTGGCCCTTGGAAAATTCGGCGGCAGGGAGCTCAATTTCAGCTCCGACATCGACATCATGTACATTTACGAATCGAACGGAGATGGTGCGGTGCAGGTGCAGAAAGATGCAACCGCCGCCGGAGAAAAGGTAAGCTCGCACCAGTTCTTCATCAAGGTGGCGGAAGTGGTGACACGCCTCATCGGCGAGATTACGGAAGAGGGATTCGTCTTCAGGGTCGACCTCAGGCTGCGGCCCGATGGTACGCGGGGACCTCTCGCCAACTCGGTGAGTGCCATGGAAACCTATTACGAGTCTTGGGGGCAAACCTGGGAGCGGGCGGCGCTCATCAAGGCGAGGCCCGTAGCCGGCAGCAGGAAGCTCGGGGAGAGACTCATAAAGGTGCTCACGCCATTTGTTTACAGGAAGTTCCTCGACTTTGTGACCGTCGAGGAGGTGAAGGAGCTCAAGAACCGGATCGATCTTTCCCAGAAGGTGAGAAAAGAGAACCTCTGGAACGTGAAGCTTGGGGAGGGGGGAATACGGGAGATAGAGTTTTTTATCCAGTCACACCAGCTCATTTTCGGGGGGAAAAATCCCCGGATCCGGGAAGGGAACTCGATGAAGGCGCTGGTATCCCTGAGGGAGGAAGGGTTTTTGTCTCCGAAAGAGGAGGAGGCCCTTTACTCGGCGTACCGGTTTTTGCGGAATCTCGAGCATCGGATCCAGATGCTCAGGGGCATGCAGACGCAGATTCTCCCCGAGGACGGTGACCTGGTAAAAGTGGCCTATCTCATGGGTTTTGCAGACACGAAAGATTTTATGAAGGAGCTTGGGTCGAACCGGAAGAAGGTGCGGGATATCTTCGGGAAGCTCTTCGCGGAGGAAAAAGATGACGTGGATACCGACGTGGCGCCTGAGGTGATCGGCCTGCTCTACGGCGAGATGTCTCAGGAGGAAACGGACAAAGCGCTTGGCAAAATGGGATTTTCCGATCCCGCAGGCGCTTCGCAGAACCTCGAGCTCCTGCGGTCGGGTCCGCAGTCCTCCCGGATGACCGAGAGAGCCCGGAAATATCTGAGGAAGATAGCGCCTCTCTTGCTGTCAAAGGTCGTGGCGACTCCCGATCCCCACATGGCGCTCGCGAACATTGATAACTTTATCAAGTCGATCGGCGCCCGGACGACTTTCTATGCGCTTTTGTCGGAGAATCCCAGGGTAATCGAGCCGCTCGTGCAGCTCTTCGGCTCCAGCCAGTACCTGTCGGGCTATTTCATCAACAACCTGGAACTCCTGGATGTTCTTCTCCGGAAAGGGCATTCGGCGGTCATCAAGACCAAAGGGGAGATGAGGAAGGAGCTGGGAGAGAAGCTGGTCATGGCCGAGCACTTCGAAGATGAGCTCGGCATATTGCGCAGGTACAGAAACGAGGAGTTCTTGCGGATCGGCATTCACAAGCTCGGCGGCAACCTTTCCCTGGAAGAGTTTTCCTTCCAGCTCTCAGCACTGGCAGAGGTGACGATGGGCTTCACCCTTTTCCTCGCAAAGAGGGA
>JABAOH010009700.1_pt1 | contig 21877 bp, 19 predicted proteins | sample 7062181 | NCBI WGS metagenome assembly JABAOH01 (sample SAMN14538630, study PRJNA623070) | marine sediment metagenome | biome: marine biome [ENVO:00000428]; feature: marine pelagic biome [ENVO:01000023]; material: deep marine sediment [ENVO:00002113]; isolation source: pool of 5 deep marine... | reverse complement strand
TGTCAAGTAACATAGGTAACATTTTTCTAAGAGGAGTATATTTTACCTCTTTTTGATAATTATAAATATTCCTTAATGTTTTTCGACAAATCACACTTGTACAATTAAAGTTACCGATCTCAGTTGACATTACAGCTATAAATAAATCATATGAGGGAAATACTTACAACATTATTTCCTCTTAAGATAATAGTCCCAAGTCTTCTCTTATTTTCCTCATATGTTTCTTCAACGTCTATCAAGACCATATTCATATATTCATCATAACCTGTTAATTTCCCTTCAACAAGTCTTCCGTCCTTTAACAAAAGAGATAATTTCTGATTCAAGGCTTTTTCTAGAACATCTAAGGGTAATGCCATAAGGAAGGTGAATTAAGTTTACCTTTTTAAATTATTCCCTATTAAAAAATGGTAAAAATTAATATACATATGTTTATTACCAAAATGCCGTAGTTTGGGGAGGTGATAATCTATGGCTGATGAGTATAATGTGCATGTAGTGGGAGTAGGCACAATTGGAGAACCTTTAATAGGCTTATTATGTGATGCCCAAGAGGATCTTGGAATTGATGAAGTTACTTTTTATAAACATAGTCCTATTTTAGAAGATAGACCAAAGTTGAAAGGTTTAATCAATAGAGGCGCAAATTTAGCAGTTAGTGATGCTAAAATTAAAGATTTTCAAGAATTAGGAATAGAACCAATGTATGAGGCAGAGGAAGCAATAAAAAGGGCTTCTGTTGTAATTGATTGTACTCCAAAAGGTACAGGTCTAATGAATAAGGAGAAATATTACAATAAATACAAAAATAACACAAAAGGATTTTTGGCACAGGGCTCAGAGTTTGGCTTCGGAAAAATGTTTGCTGTTGGTATTAATGACGAAGCAATCACTCCTAAAGATAAATTTATTCATATTGTAAGCTGTAATACACATAATATAGCAGTATTAATCAAAACACTTGCAATAGAAGGAAAAAAAAATAATCTTAAAGAAGGTAAATTTCTTTGTATTAGAAGAGCAAATGATATAAGTCAAGTAAAGAGTTTTATCCCATCACCAGAAGTAGGAAGTCATAAAGATGAAAAAATGGGAACCCACCATGCAGTTGACGTATATCATTTATATAAAACTCTTGGTATCGATCTAAATGTTTTTTCTAGTGCTCTAAAGGTTAATTCCCAGTATATGCATTCTATATGGTTTGATATGAAACTTGATAATAAAATATCCAAGGATGAAGCAATTCAAAGATTTATTAATAATCCACGAGTTGCTGTGACTCAAAAAAAATCAGCAAATATAGTTTTTTCGTTTGGACGAGATCATGGTCATTATGGAAGAATTCTTGATCAAACAGTGGTTGTTTTACCTACAATTCATGTTTTAAATGATAATGAAGTAATAGGATTTTGTTTTACACCACAGGACGGAAATTCAATTCTTAGTAGTATAACTGCAACAGAACGTTTTTTATATCCAGATGATTATGAGGAAAAACTTAATGTTTTAGGAGCATTTTTATTACAGGAAGTATAAAATAAACTATTTTAATTTCCTTTTCATAAACCTTTTCGTAAAAGATCTTTGATAATATGACTCACGAAAAAAAGGTTATACGTGATCCAATTCATGGTGATATAAAATTTGAAGGATTAGTTCTTGATTTAATTGAAGCACCAGAGCTTCAAAGGTTATACAACATCAAACAACTTGGTTTTGCTCATCTTGTTTTCCCTGGTGCTCATCATACCAGGCTTGAACATTCTCTTGGAACCTATTATATGGCCTTAAAGGTCTCAGAAATACTCAATTTAAAAACAAATGATAAAGAAGTTATTACATGTGCAGCATTGCTACATGATATAGGACATGGACCGTTTTCACATACTCTAGAATTCGTTTTAAAGGAACTTCTAAATGTTGATCATATAGATCTAACTGAGAAATTAATTCTTGGTAAACACACCATTTTTGATGAAAGAGAAAGAAATTTAATTGCATCAGAAAGTGTGGTAGAAATTCTTGAAAAAAAATGTATAGACAAAAAGAAAATAATAGATATTATCAAGGGAAAGATAGATAAAAAACCATATTTAAGTCAACTTTTAAATGCTCCAATTGACGTTGATCAACTGGATTATATTGTACGGGATGCATATTATACAGGTGTTGCTTATGGAATGATTGACATTGAGCGATTTTTACAGACTTTAATAATTAAAAATAACAATTTAGCAGTTAGAAAAAAAGGCATTGGAGTTATTGAAAATATCTTAATGGCTAGAACATTGATGTATTCATCTGTATATTTTCATAAAACAGTTCGTATTGCTGAAATCATGCTTTCAAAAGCTATTGAGATGTTAAATAAAATAAAACCTTTTGAACTTTTTAAAATGACAGATGGAGAGCTTCTAAACAAATTAAATAAAAAAGGCGTATATCAATATGAAATTGCTACCCGAATTAAATATAGGAATTTGTTTAAACAGGCATATTTGGCATCTAAAGAAGATTTTGATGAAGAAGAGATTAATATTATTAAAAAATTAGAAAACAGTGACTATAGAAGAAAAAAGGAACAAGAACTTGAAGAACTTTTAAATATTCCCCAAGGTCATGTAATAATTGATGTACCTTTTCAAGAATTATTTCAAGCTGAACCCAGGATATTTAAAACAGATATCCCAATAATTGATGGAAATAATGTAAAATCATTTGATGATTATACCCCTATGGCAAAGGCAGTAAAATCCAGATCTATTCCTGATTGGATTATAATGATTGTTACAGACGATAAATATCGAGAAATTGTTTCAAAAAAATCAGAGAAAATACTTTTTGGATAGTTTTTAAACTCTTGGTGCAAATCTTGTTTTCCAAAGTAATGAATTCATTCCAACAAAATAAACAATTGCAAATACAAGTATTATTATAACTTCTTTTGAACCTATTATTGGAATTAAAATAAGTGGTAAAAGAAATATTGTAATAATTTCTTCTAAAGCCATATCTATTATTGCCTTTTTTCTATTCCATATCCTCTTCTTTGTTAATTCAAAACAAAAGTAAATAGCCAAAAATGCAAAAAGTGCAAATAATATTACAGTTGTTATATTAAAAGTAAATTTGTAGACAATATAACCACCTACTGCTAATCCTGCAAGTTTTAGTCCCCATGGATATATTATCGATTTACCCATGTTAAAGGTATTTCCATCAAATTTTGTTCCAAGTTTAGTAAGTAAGTTTATTTCATTTTTTAGCTCTATATCTTTTATTTCCCCTTCTACTCCTATTTCAAACCATTGGAGTAAAATGATATAAAGAGCAATTAAGATAATGAGTTCATTGAATTCTTTTGCTACAAGAAAGTAAGAGAACAAAGAAAGAGATGTAAAACATAGAGATATTGGTATAACATCCCAAAATGATACTTTTGATATTCCACTATTATAGATCATTCCACCTATTAAAAATAGGGTTAAAAAAGACATTGCATAGAATTGGTTTCCATTACTATATCTTACTAATAAAATTGCGATAAACGTTGAAATAACTATTCCAATAGATATTACTTTTAGGGCAGTTTCCTTTTTTATTATATTTGCTACAAGAGGGTGATGAAGTTTATTTTGATCCATAATATCCCACCCCATCAATGTATCCATTATAGTATTATGACCAAATGCCATGTGATGAGCCAAAATACTCCATAATGCTAAAACTAAAGTGTTCCATGTAAATAGACCGCCGCCTGCTAAAAGGTATGGAATCATTACAAGCATGAATACAGCAGCTGCAGTCTGCGCTCTAAATATACGCAGCCAATTTATAATTTTTTCAGGCATTCCCAATTAATTACCCCAATCAATTTTTATCTTATTATTGGCAATCATCAAAATAATATCCATTTATTTAAACGTATTGTAAAAGAAAAATTAAAGTAATATAACCTAAACTTGTGGTCGAAAATATGTTCCCCACAATATTTTGTTCCAGATAAAGAGCCATGTAATCACAAATAAAATAACAATAATTGGCAAAAATGGATGTATAAAAACATATATCATACTAATAAATAATATTGATGTAATTTCTTGTAAGGCAAAGTATGGCTTCATCTTTTCTCGATTGGATGATAATCTTTTAAACATTAGCAATCTTACAATAAAATTTAAACCAAAAAAAATTAACGCAAATATTTTCAAAGTTATTTCAACATTCTCTAAATATAAAATGTAAAAAACAAGAATATACATTATTATTTTAATAAATTCATTTAATAAATAGAACTTGGTAATATTTGTAGCTCTATCATTTTTAAATTTTAATCCTAAAGCTCTTGGGACATTAACAATATCACCTTTAATGTCTTTAAGATCGGCTTCTATAATGTTTAAATATACTCCATTTAAACCTATAACTATTGCAGACAAAAATACTCTGTAATCAAAATTTACTATAAATGACATGCTTGCTAGTACCACAAAGCCGGCATACATTTGACCAATTACGTTTATAAACATATTTGATTTGTTATATTTGTTATACAAATATGCCAGTGAATATGCAGCAAGAAAATATCCAATTGTTGTAACCTTTGGAGACATACTAAGAACCAATATTGCAATTATTATAAAAATTGAAAATTCAATTTTTTTTGCAGTTTTCAATGATATAGTACCAGAAACTAATGGTTTATGAGAACAGTAATCAGCTGTTTTATCAATCTTTAAGTCTAGTCTATCATTATTGTAGCATCCCCATAAATGGGATAATATACCAATCGCAAATAATCCAATTATTATTCTATAATCAAATTGAACACCATAAAGTTTAGAGGTAAACAAATATGAAAGAATAAAGATAAGGGCTAGTATTTCAGCATTAAAGATTCGCCCTAGACGTAGATACTCTTTTAATTTATTAACCATACAATCCTAAATTTTAATTTTTAATATTATAATGTATCTCATTGCTATTTTAATTAGATATAAGAAGTTTGTGTATAATTTATAATTTTAAATTTAAACGTTGTAATAAGGAGAGAATGGGGAAGATTGAAGGTGGTGAGGAGAGATTTTTGTAAAAAAAATCTGTATATCTCCCCCATTCGCATAAAATATATGGAGAAAGAGTATATAAATTTTATTATACAAATATCTTAATTTACTAAAATATTTCTGTTTTTATGTAATAAAACAGTAATTAATTTATTAAATTTTAATTTAAATAATTATTATAATATATAATATAATTTTGAATAACCTCATTAATATCGTGTTAGACTAATATTTATAAATTCAATAACTTTAAAATGCATTGTATTTTCTCTATATGGCAAGTATTTCATATCTTCCATTTTAGCCTTTTTTGAGAGCATTGCTAGTTAAGGAATACCAAAAAAATTTAATAAACCAATGGTTGGTTTGTTAAGTAGAAAAAAGATATGATAGATTAAACAACTTGCATAAACTGAGCCACCGATTACAACCGTAAAGTAATAAATAAAGCATCTTTTTGTAGGAAAAGCACCTCTCTTTGGTTTTAGTATTAGTAATCCTATAACTGGTATTCCAATAACAAGAGCAATTGTAATATAGTAGCCTAAAGAATATAATAGTATAAGTGGGATTAATAGAATTAAATGGAGTATTGTAAGAATTTCTATAGAAATTTTTGCTTTATTAAGTCCTATCCAAACTGCAAAAGTCTTAGTTCCACTAGCTTTATCATAAGAGTAATCACTTATATGATTCCCAACTTGGCCAACGGAGCTCCACACTCCAACAGAAATTGCAACTAGCCAACTAATCAGGCCAACAGATCCTGCAATTATTGAGCCCCATATAACATAAGAAAAAAATCCTAAGAAATGCCATATTATATCCAGTCCTGGTCTATTCTTTGTTCTCAAAGGTGAAGCAGAATATCCCCATCCTAAAAAAAGTAAAAAGGTACAAAATAGGAAAACCTCGAATTTATATAAGATTGAAACAACTAATGGAACAATTATAAACGTTATATTAAGAATAATCCCAGTATGTTTTGAAATTTTTCCAGAAGCTATTGCATTGATATGCATTCTTCTCGGATTTTCTCTATCAGAATCTGCATCATAATAGTTGTTCAATGTAAAAGTAAACGACATAACAAAGAAGGTGGAAACTATAAAAACTAATAGAGGAATAATATAACTAGATAAATCCAAAGAGGACATTCCCAATATAAAACCGCTAAAAGAAATCGCAGACCATGCAATTACATCTTTTATTCTAATAAACTCTGTTAGAAATATTAAAACTATATTTTTATTGTTTTTATTATTCATGATATTTACCAAATTCTAAAGTAAATAATTTAGGTTGTATAGTAAAAATTCTTTATGTATTTTGCTAAACTAAAAATTTCATTTAGAAAGCATGAATCTTGAGAAGAATTCTTAAATAATAAAAAAAGATATCCTAATTATATAAACATTAGAATAATAATGTACTATTGAAAATTATATCGAATTAGAAAACCTCATATAATATCAATCTGTTTAATATCAGATGAAAAACAGAAATGCTCATATTAGAACTATTCCGCAGAATATAATTCCTAAAGACGACGTGTTTCATGAATCAAAAAACAATTTTAATATTGAATGGTGGTATTTTGAGGCATTTTTTAATAATAAATATAGTACTGTTATAAGTTTTACAAATTCTTTCAAAAATCTTATTGGTTTTCCAACTATTGAGATATATAAAGATGGTGCATTTGAGGGACGAGCAATAAAACGATATCTACATCATGATTTTCAGATATCAAAAAATCTCCCTTCAATAAAATTACTTGATAATAAAATCATCGAGTTTGATCAAGAAAGATATAATACTAGAGGCGAGTGGGTTTATAATATTTCCCTAAAACTGGATGATCACGAAATTAACTTAGAGTTTATTGGTATAACTCAAGGATGGAAAATTGAATGGGTAGGAGAGAGTTGGATTGTTGCATTACCAAGAGCATCTGTAACTGGTGAACTTGTGGTTCATGGGAAAAAAATACCTGTATCTGGTAATGGATATCATGATCATAACTGGTTCAGTAACCTATCAATGGTTTTTAACGTATGGGGGTGGTATTGGGGCAAAATAATTAGTGAGACTTTAAATGTGACCTGGGCAAATATGGTTAAGAAAAATTCCAGAGGAGAATTGATGGCTGTCGTTAATCAGAAAAATAAAGGATATTTTACAATTAATCCAGAAAATATTAATTTCAAACCTGATAAATTTATTCGTAATTACGGTAGAAAAATGCCAACAAGTTTTACTATTCAGATCGATGATATTGTTAATAATATACCTATTAATATAGATGTCAAGATGATTGTAAAGAGTATTCATAGAAGATACAAAAACCTGTTAATTGCTCCTTATTGGAGATATCATATAGAGGCAAAAGGTTTTATCTCATTTGGCTCAAATAGAGAAAAGGTGAATAGAACCCAGATTATGGAGTTTTTCCGTTTGATCTAGTTAAGAAAAATATAATTAATTTCCTAACTTTCCAGTTGAATATTTTCTACCTTTCCAGATCACTTCTTTTCCTGACATGGTTTTATAAGCAGAATTTGTAAATATTCCCATTATGATAATTCCACCGAGGAATAACGATAAAGGGGAATATCTTGCCGTACCAATATGATATACTTTTTGAACATATACTATTGAAAATATTGAGACTAACCAGGTTATAAGTGCAAATATTGATAGATAAATCCATAGAGAGGATCGGAAAATTAAAAATAATAGAAATGAACCTATCATTGTAGAAAAAGGCAAAACAAGCAAATCAAACATTACAAATAAAAATATTAAAAGTATTAAAATTTGAAGGGATTTTGATTTTATTTTTCGTTTTTGAACAAATCCTGGAAAACTGTTTTTACTCCATCCTTCCCATATTTCACTAAAATTTTCATACATTCTAAGATTGATCATAGTTTGAGCATTTGCATATCCAATTCTAAAACCATGGCTTTTTATCAGTTGAGCAATTTCAATATCATCTGCAATACGTCCCTTAATGGTTTGATAACCGCCCACATCATCAAAAGTCGTATGTTTTATCATGATAAAAGGTCCACTAGCTGTGGCAACCTTACTTTTTGGATCATTAACTTTGGCTAAAGGAGTTCCAGCAGGTATTGCTCCTAAAGGAATAGGTTGAATAACTTTCTCCCAGAAAGATTTGCATATATGGCTTGGTGCCAAACTAAGCATATTTAGTTTGTTTTTCAGAGCAAATTCCATAGCTCTTTGAATAAGAACCGGATCATAATAGGTGTCTGCATCAATAAAAAGAAGCCATTCCCCTTTTGCAATTTTACTACCTTGTTGTAGAGCAAAAGGTTTTCCTATCCAATCCTTTGGTAGCTTTTCTTGTTTGATTATTTTAAATCTTTTATCACTTTCAACTATGCTTTTAATAACCTCTACTGTATTATCAGTTGAATCATCGACGATAATAATTTCTAATTTTGGATAGGTTTGTAATTTTAATGTTTGTATACATTTGCTTATCCTATGTGCTTCATTTCTAGTTGGAATAATAATAGAAATTAAAGGGTATTTTTCTTGTGTTATAGTTGAAGGTTTTTTTGATAAATTTGGTATTTTACGATAATAGTAAACAATAATTATAAAATACATTATCCATGCTAGAAGAGATAACGATAGTAATATGTACAATATTAAATCAAACACATTTATACTCCTATTAGTTATTAAAACAATGTAGAAATTGTTAATATATAGTTCTTTTCATTTCTTATATCTTAGGATATTATCAAAAAATTTAATACAAACTTTCATCGAATCTTTCAAAAATAGAAAACTAAGTAACACAAAACAATAAATTTTATTATAATATGAATCATACTTAAAACAAGAGATCCTATCCTAATATAAAATGTGAATAGGTTTGGTTGAATATGGAATATATTTCATTATTATTTTTTCCTGGCATTATTGGACTTGTTTTTATAGCGATTTTCTATGTAAAAAGTTCTAATAGTAAAACAGAAAAAATCTTTGAAAGTAGTAAAAAGAGCAAATTTGTTTTTCTTCCAAGAGACATTCAATTAAGCGATGATGCCTTTTATGGATCAGGTTTCTCACGTTATACTGAATGGTGGTATTTTGATGCAGTATTAAATGATGGATATAGTGTCCAACTAAGTATAAGATTAATTAGTTTTTTGAGGCAAATTCTAGGATTTGCTGTTTTAAGATTAGATATCTATAAGGACGGAAATCTGAAGACACATAACAGGAAAGTATATTTCCTTAAGCAACTTCATCTATCTACCAACGAGCCACTAATAAAACTTGGAAAAAAACATATTATGAAGGGATATATAGATGAAAAAACAAAAAAATGGACATATGATCTTTCTTTTAAAATTGATGATGCATCAGCGGATTTATGTTTTATTGGTATTACAAAAGGTTGGAAAGGAACAAATCCAAGTGGAGATGGCTGGGGAGTTATATTACCAAGAGCAGAAGTTAGTGGAGAAATTAAGATAGGAAATGAAAAAATTAGTGTAAATGGAATTGGATACCATGACCATAACTGGCAGGTAAAGACAGCTGCAGTACTTAATTTCGGATGGTTCTGGGGGAAAATAAATACAAATAATTATACAATAGTATGGGCAACAATATTTAAAACAAGGTTATTTGGACAGCCTTTACTTGTGATAAACAAAAAAAACCAGGATTATTTTAATATTAAACCAGAATATATTCATTTTATTGGTAAAGATATCTCTATTGAAAATGGAAAAGAAATACCTCGTTCTTTTATAATTGATGCCCAAGATGAAAATGTTTCTGTTCATGTAGAAATGGAAGTTATAAAAATACATCATGTGAAAATGCTTTTTATTATGAATTACTGGAGATATCATGTGAAATGCAAGGGTTTTATTTCTGTTGATTCAAAAGAGGAAAGTATCCATGAACAACATATTGCTGAGTTTCTGAGATTTGGGTAAGTATATATAAATCAATTTTTTGATTCTTATATCGATGAGTTTTTATTTCGATTTTCATTTTGTGATTCTGATATGATGGTTAGAGAATATCTGAAACTTGCACGTTCATTTAATGCAGTTTTAACAGGTATTTCTCCTGTTATGGGCGCCATTGCCATGGAGGAATATAACTTAATAATTCTGTTCCTTTTATTTGTAATAGGTTTTTTAGGACATACATTTGGATTTGTGTTAAACGATATTATCGATTATCAAATCGATAAATCATCTAAAGATATTAGTGATCGCCCATTAATAAGTGGTACAATTTCATTAAAAAATGCATGGATTTTTGGATTTATTTCTATTGTTTTTGCATATCTAATAGCATTCTATCTTGCATTTTATACTCAAAATTTTTTTCCAATAATAATTCTCATGCTGTCCGCTATTTTCATTATAATTTATGATTTAACAAGTAAAAAATTACCTGCAATGGATATTTTTGTTGCACTTGGAATATTTTGTTTAATACTTTATGGAGCAAGTATACAAGTAAAAAGTATATTTGATCTCACTAAACTTGCTTGGATAGTAAGTATCCTTGGTTCAATACAGGTTCTTTTCATGCAGTTTATTGCTGGAGGTTTAAAAGATATTGAAAATGATTATATGAGAGGAGCAAAAACTGTTGCAATAAAACTTGGTGTAAGAATTAATAAAGGTAAATTAAATATTTCAACGAGTTTCAAAGCTCTTGCATATTTAATTCAATTATTTGATTTAATTGTTGTATCCTTACCATTTTTTATTATATGGAACATAAACAATCTAACAAATTTACAATTTTTTCAATGGGCAATTATTATATTGATTGGGATAACCATGATTTTTATATCTTATAAGCTACTTTCGATGAAACATTTTGAAAGAATGAGGGCAAGAAAACTAATAGGAAGTCACTATATGATTAATTTTACAATTGTTCCTATTATGCTTATGAGCCTTAATCCATGGGCAGGAATTCTAATGTTTTTCCCAGGTCTAGGTTTTATTATATTCAATATAATTTTACATGGTACAATTGCACAACCAAAAACAATGTAATAATCTAAATTGCTGGTAATATTGCTTTTCCATAAAGTAACATATTAAAAATTATATACCAAGCAACTGGAACAATTAATAGAATTAAAAAAATTTCAATACCAATAATCGGTAATAAACCTATTAACAATAAAATACCAACTCCTGTATTTATTACAAAATACAATCTTTTTACTCTTGATCTATCAAATTCTCTAAGAGTTAATAGTTTATAACAAGAAAATATTATTCCAAATAAAAAAATTTCAACTAAAACAAGTAATGCATAATTTGGTTTAAAAAAATTAATTTCAGGTTGGTATAATAATAGTATTAACAGAATAAAAGAAATTGTTAAAAGTGCATAGGCAAAAGAAGAAAAATTTCTACTAACTTTAAGTTTTCCATCTTTTACTTTTACTCCCATAATTATAGCTAATGTTCTTTTACCACCTATATAATCGTGATCAATATCTTTAAGACCACCCTCAACAACATTTGCAAAAATGATACCAACGAAAATTAATCCTCCAACTATATATACCAAATTTGTAAAAGAAATTGTCACAGTACTTACTCCAAAAAAATATGCAAAAGTGAAAGAGGAAGCAATTATTGCATCTGATATTCCAGGAAATTTTTTTCCAAATATATCATATAATCCACCAAAAAGAAATCCTAATGTAAGAAACAATATTGCATAAATTTTTGGAAAAAAAATAATTGCAAGTATATATCCAGCTACCACAGATAATATTATAATAATTAAAGCATGTGATATCGGAATAATATTACTAACAAGAGGTTTAATTTTAAGTTCAGCTGATTTTTTATCAACTGCTATATCTAGATAATCATTTAAGACATGACCAAAAATATGAAATAAAAGACCTATAACAAAAATGATTGCCAATAATAATATATCACGCATGCCAACAACTAGTGCACCAATTAGTAAAAATAACGCTTCTTGTGCACCTGCATGAAAACGTAGGAGGCGAAAATAGGCGCGAATTTTATCTTTTACACCCATATTATCATCTGTTAATATGTAAATCTAATATTAATATTAAAATGCACCGTAAATTATAAGCATAAAATCAGAAAAACTCATATAGCCATATTTTCTTCCAAAATGAAATGAAAAAAATAGTTGCTTACGCAAGATTACTTAGAATTCCAGGTATCGGAGGTCTTGCCATACCTCCAGTTATAGGAGCTATTACTGTTGGAGTCTTTGACCCATATAAATTGGCATTACTTTTTATTATTGGTGCATTAGCTGCTCTTTATGGATTTATATTAAACGACTATATTGATGTTGAGGTAGATAAACTTAGTAAAGATCTTCAAGGTAAACCATTGGTAAGTAAAAAAATATCTAGAAAAACTGCCCTGATTATTTGTATTTTTTTCATTCTTTTTTCATTTTTATTTATGGGAATATTATGGTATGATCAAACAATAGATATCTTTAAATTAGGAGCTTTATTTAGCATTATTTTTGCTGGAATATTGGGAACTATCTATGATTTTTATGGTAAAAAATTCGTAGGTTCAGATATCCTTGTTGCTCTATCAATGGCTTTTGTCTTTATATTTGGAGCATTATCTTTTGGTGAACCAACTGTTATTACATGGATCATTTTTATCTTAACATTTAATAACCTTTTACATATGAATGCAATTGAGGGAGGCATAAAGGATTCTGATCATGATTATGTTATGGGTGTTAAAAACATAGCTCTTAGCTCGGGTGTTAAAGTTACAGGAGATAAAATAATAATTCCAAATAAGTTTAAAGTCTTAAGTCTGGGTATTAGGTCATTTACTGCCGTTCTTTTATTTATGCCATTTTTATTCTATGGGTATAATTACTACACTTGGCAAATTATAATTTTAATTTTTGCAATTATCGGAGTCTTTTTTCTAACAATTAAATTAGTATCAATAAAAAAATTTGACAGAAATAAAATAAGGAAATATATAGCAGGACAATCTTTTTTACGATATTCGTTGGTTCCAATAATGCTTATCTCGACAATCGGTTTAAATTATTCAATTATTTTAATTATTTTCCCAATTGCTTGGTATTTAATATTTGCCCCACTTCTTGGAGAAAAAATGTTTAGACCAAGGATGTAAAATGACAAACAAAAAAAATATTTGTATTATTGGTGCAGGTATCGGAGGTCTTACTGCTGGTGCACTTCTAACAAAACAAGGATATAATATTACTATATTTGAAAAAGAATCATTAATTGGTGGCAGGGCACTTTCATTAAAAGGTGATGATCTTACTTTTGATTACTATAAAAACCTTCTCTCTAGATTTAATATGAATATTTTTCATTCTGAACCAGATATTGAGGAAATTTTTAATAAACAATTATTTCATGGATATTACTTAGATTTTGGATTCCATGCCATTGGAGGAGGAGCAACTGCAATAATTCAAGATATTTTTTCTGAATTTAATGATCGCGTCGATATAATTGAATCAAATACAGGATTTATAAAAAAAGGTGGTATTGATTTTCCGTTTCTCTCATCATTTGATAAATTAAAGATATTTCCACGTATCTTTCGTTTGTTGTTAGCTGGTGAAAAAACAATGAAAAAAATGGATAATATTCCCATGTCAGAAACAATAAAAAAATATGGAAAGGGAAAATTAAAATTAACTTTAGAAGTATTTTCTCGGTCTATAACTACTGTAAATAACCTTGATCGTATTTCAACAGGTGAGATGCTAAGAGCCCAAAAAAATCTTGTAAAAGGCTCAAAACCTGTAGGTTATCCTGTAGGGGGGCTAAAAACAATTAATCAGAAATTAGCAGAATACATCAAAAATAATGGTGGAAAAATATATCTTGAAACACCGGTAAAAAAAATTATTATCAAGGAAAACAAGGCAACTGGAATCTTAGTCGGAGATAAAGAGCATTTTTTTGATATTATTATATCAAATATTTTAATCCAAGATCTTTTTAAAATTGCTGATGAAATGGTTTTTCCTGAAATGTATGTAAAAAAAATAAAATCTCTTACAGGAACAGGATGTTTATGTGCATATTATTCGTTAAAAAATATAGATCCAAATCTTATAGGTAAAACCTATCAATTTATTGAACGAGATATTGGTGTTGATGGTAATGACGTTGTTGGAATTATTGATTTTATGACAGCTTTACCAGAATCCAAGTTATCACCCCCCCTTCACTATCTTGTTCAAGCCTATATTATTTGTACACCTGATGAAGCAAAAAATGTAAAAATCTTGGAAAAACTTAAGATTTTATTAGATAAAAATCTTGAACGTTTATTTCCTGATTATCGTTCACATCTAAATTGGGTTATTTATCCGGCAATTTGGCATCTTGATGGGGTTGCCAAAACAATTGAAAATGAAAAACCTGATATAACTACTCCAATTAAAGATTTATATTTAATAGGAGATTGTGTTAAAGCACCAGGTATTGGGATGAACTGTGCAATTTATTCTAGTAAAATATTATCAGATACCTTACAAAGGATGAGTTAACTATTAAAATATATAAATTTCATATTTTTTCAGGAAAAAACATTTAATTTACATAACGATACTGTAGGAGAATGACTAAGCAAAAAAAATCGATTGATACAGAGGGTATCGGTAAACTTACAATGAAGGAATCTTATACAAAAACAAAGTTTCTTTCAAAGCAAGCAAGAGGTGCCATTGATCTATTTCGACCGTTTACGCTTGCTGCCCCTTTTATTGTTTCAATGTCCATAATGACGGCGAGTCTTATCTATAGTGGAAAAACAATTCCAGAAAATTGGTGGATAATAATTGGACAGGCAAGTTTTACTGTAGCTCTTGTCAATGCAGCATCAAATTCATTAAATCAAGCAACAGATGTTGCAGGGGATAAAATATCAAAGCCATATCGTCCTATACCCCGGGGAATTGTAAAAGCAGAAAGTGCACAAAGTCTTGCTTATATTTTATATCTTTTTGCACTTATGAGAGCTGTAACAATAAATTTTTGGTTTGGATTATTTATCTTTTTAATAATGGTCTTTACTGTAACATATTCTCTTCCGCCAAGGATCAAAAGATATCTTTTTTTAAATCAGATTTGGATAGCTATTCCCAGAGGCATGTTTGGTATCCTTGCATCATGGAGTGTTTTTGGTGATCCCTTTACCCCGACACCATTAATCATTGGAGTTATTGCAACAACCTATTTAATCGGAGGAATGACAACTAAAGATATTGTTGATATTGAAGCAGACAGAAAAACAGGAATAAGGACAATGATTAATACGTATGGTCCTAAAAAAACTGCTTTGATAAGTTTTCCATTTATGTTTTTTCCATTCACCTTTATTCCAATTTTTATAAACCAGAACTTAATAAGCCCATATCTTTGGCCTTTATCTTTTCTTGTAATATTTAGTATAATCATTCTATATTTAATGATGAAAGAAACAGAGAGTACAACACTTGAAAATGTTCCAGCATGGGCTTTAATGTATCTTCAATACATATTTTTTGGATTAGGATTTGGATTATTGACAATTTATCAAGATATTCTACCTTTTTAGTTTTTAAATCTTTAAGTATAATGTTTTAAACCAAATATAAAAAAATTATATTATAAAGCAAACTTAATATAATAGAATCATTTTTCTAAATCTATGGAAAAGAAAACAATTTTATTGGAAATTTCGTCTGAATTAATTGATAAAATTGATCAATTAAATACGATGGGAAACAGATCAGAATTTATTTCGTTTTTATTACATGAACAAATTAATAAAACAATTGAAGATGAATCTGATTCAACATTTCCTCCAAAATCAAAAATAAACGAAGATTAATTTTATATTTTCAAATATCTTTAAACTCGATAACATAACTGAGCTTTACAAAAATTATTAAATAATTAATCAAAAGAAACATTTTTAATACTCTTCTTTTAAATTTGTTAAAAAAAATTAATGTGGAAACTAGATTAGAGGGAGGAAGAATATGAAAAGTAGTTAATCAAAAAGATTCATAATTAGTTCCAAACTAGTTCCCATGATATTTTAAATTATTAACGTGTTTTTTTATAAAAGATTACAGCATACAAGGGGTCAATAGAATTTAATAAGAAATAATAATGTCGGGGGCAAGAACAGGTATTAGGGGTTCAGAGTTTATCGATATTTTCAATTCGAAAAAATGTTATGTTTGACTAGGTTGAATTCTTAAATTGTAATCTTTTTGTTACTGAATATCTTATTAGAGTTGGAGAGGAGATTTTGTTTCGAATTTGCTAGTAAAAAATCATTAAATACCTCTGTTGACTTAGAATAAAAATTTATATTTTGTATTCTTATTTTTTAAAGATATTCTTGGATAGTATCAAGTGGTTATTATTAGACACATAGCTTAAAAAAATAGATGAAATTTTTGACTGTATTTTTGACGAATTTGTCAAAATCTTTTTTCTTTTTTTTAGGTTAGCATCCGGATACAAACGGCTAAATGACGTCACATTTTGATGTTTTATATCTAATAAAATGATATGATTCCAAAAATATTTCGAATCGAAATTCAAAAATCATATATACTATGAAGTTAAAAAAAGAGATGATAATTAAGTAAAGTTTATAGTCCCATAAGGTATCTTAAAATCGAAAATAATCGTAGACGCTGCTCTAAGAATCTTTGGAATGGTAGATTTATGTTGTATGGCTTATTTTTATGAGTTGTAACCTTTATATCTATTGTACAATTGTCTTCAGAATCATCCTTATTTTGAATCTTTATTTCTCCAACATATGCTTCATTTTTTTTATCTGGCACAATAACAGTCACATATATTGTAAAAGGAACTCCAGTTTGAAGATTCTTTCCAGACATTGGATCAATCGTCCATTCTCCCCAACTTGGTTTGTTAACGATATTCCAATCTAGTAATGAAGCATAACCGCCAACATTTTCAATCTCAAACCACCCTATTTGGGTTGAACCAGCTGACACGTTTTTCCATCTTAGTTCACCTCTACAATACAAATCTGGTATTTCTAGTGCTGCTCTAAGCGTTTTGTAAGCATTTATTCGTCCTGTTCCAATATAATATTTTGAGATATATGGATCAACATTATCACAAATGAGTGATTTAATTTTATCTGGAGTAAAGGTTGGATTTACTGATAACAGCAGTGCAGCAAGACCGGCGATTATAGGAGTCGAAAGTGAGGTTCCCGAGTACGCTTTATAATAATTAAACGTTTTATCTAAGCATGTTGTAAAGATTGAATTGCCAGGTGCTGCTACATCAACCCACTCACCATAATTACTACCTGAACCTGGACCCCAATCATCTTCATCACAACGTTCATCATGTTGGTTTGTAGCTGCTACAGCAATGACATTTTCATAAGCTGCAGGATAAAATTCGTTTGATGTATTATAGTTATGTGCACATGCACACAAAAAAACTCCTTTATCATAAGCATAGTCCACGGCATCTTTTAATATATTAGGAACCTGTGGAGTTCCGAAACTCATACTTATTATATCAGCAGTATTATCAGCAGCATATTTTATTCCATTTGCTATATCAGTCCACAATGATTGCCAAGTTTCGCTGGCAATTTGTACCGGCATAATTTGACAATTCCAGCAAACACCAGCTCCACCAATACCATTATTGGTTACCATCCCTGGAACACCTGCACAAATGGTACCATGACCATGACCATCCATTGGATCAGAATCGTTATAGTGAAAATCCCATCCACGGACATCATCAATATATCCATTATCGTCATCATCAATACTGTTACCAGGGATTTCATCTTCATTAACCCAAATTTTATCAGCAAGATCTGGGTGAGTATAATTAATTCCTGAGTCGACGATTGCGATAACAACATCTGAATTACCTGTTTCTATGTCCCATGCTTCTGGTGCGTCAATATCACAATCAGGGGTACCATTCTTTGGTGGTAAAGGTGGAGGCATGAAATTTTGGCCGGTATTATGCAATGCCCACTGATAATCGAAATATTCATCATTTGGAATAATTCCAGGATAAACAATGCCATTTGGTTCAGCATATTCAACATTTGGATTAGATGAGTAATCCTTCACAATAGATAATATGTCAGAATCCTCTTGAACCTGTATAAGGTAAATATTATCAAGTATGGTATTTTCAGCTCTTCTGAAAATTTTCTCAACAAAGGTTACCTGATATTTCTCATTAAGCATTATTATATTTGAACTTTTAATAGTTGTATATTTAGTAAATTTTACAATAAACTCTCCAGGAATATATTCCAGGTGGGTATTTTGATCCAAGGTTTTTTCTTCTTCTTCAACTAGTTGGTTAATAGCCCCTCCTGTGGGAATCATAGTTGAAGTCACCAGCATTGAAATTAAAATCCCAATTGATATTATTGTTATTATTTTCTTCACATTTATTCTTCCTTATATTTATAGTAGGGTGTTAATATATAAAAAATATTCTTTTAGAAATTTTTACAATACGATAATTAAAGTATTAAAAAAATATATTTCGTTCAATTCATCAAATCTATCTTTTATCCATTCAAATTTATTGATTTATTATCGCTCTTCACTATCTTAGATTCTTATGGCTAAAAACAAAATTGGTAGAATTTAAAAAATGGATAGAAGTATGGATATTCGAATGTTTCTATGATAAGCTGAGTATAGGAATCGAACTTAAAGTTTGTTTTATTGTCTAATAATGACTCCTCAAATTTCAGAATTTGAACAACAGAGTCGGTAAAAAAATTCAAAAATATTATTTTATTATTAACCAATTATTTTAACTATATTCTAAATAATATTACAATTAAAAATTACATATGAAAAATTTATGTAATATAAATATTTATTTTATGTTTTATATATTACACATAAGATAAGCATGTCGGGGGCGGGATCTGAACCCGCGACCTCCTGATTTCTTAGCATAAAGCTAAAATTCGAACCCTTTAGCTGAGCTTATGAGTCAGGCGCTCTAACCAGGCTGAGCCACCCCGACTTTGATTTTAAGTGGAATAGATAATATATTATTTAAAGTTCCTTGAAATAAAATTAATAAAAAAATCTATTAATATTTTTTAAAAAAAAATCAAACAAGCTCAAGCCTTTTCTTTCCTCTTAAATAAATTACTGAAATTGAATTTTCTTTTAGTTTTTTTCTTAAATCTCTATCATTTGTAACAACAAAACCGTTTGTTTTTTTTGCTAAAAGATAAACTGATTCATCAGCATTAATTGCATCAATTTTTACAACACTATATTTTTTAATAATATCTAAAGAAGCTTTTGCATTTATTTTCTTTTTTCCTTTTCCTTGTTTTGATAAATAATTTAGCTCATCAAAAATAGGTCTTGGAATAATTATTTTAAATTTACCAAGAAGACGTGTTAATTCAGATTCTAAATCTATTGAAAATTCAAAAAGCATTAAAATGGCATTGCTATCTAAAATTACTGTTTTTTCTGTATTTCCCCATATCCTATTAGATGCCATCTACCGTCAATCCTTCTACTAATAGCTATTCTTTGTCCATAATCTGCACATACAGATAGTTTCAATTTTATACCAATTTTATCAGATTTAAGATCTGTAACAATGCCAACTGTTGTTGCTGTTCCAATTGTTAGCATTAAAGGTTCATTTGTTTTTATAGGTTCAACATTTTTTTCTTCAATAGTTCCAACTACCCTTTTTAATAGATTAATTGATAAATCAAAGCGTTCCATTATTGGAGGTAACTGACCTTTTTTACCAACAACTTTTCCTGCAAAAGAATCAGATTTTGTTCTTGTTGGATCAAGTTTTGTACCAATTGCTATTAATCCACCTGGAGTAGCCTCTTTAACAGATTTTCCACCAGTAAATAAAGAATCAATATTTGTTGTAATAGATTCTAAGATTTTTTTGCCCTCAACTTCTGTTCTGCGTCCAGGTGCAATTTCAATATCTTCTCCATGTCTTAAAATACCTTGGATTAATGAACCTCCAATTACCCCTCCTTTTAATTTATCTGGTGATGAGCCAGGTTTATTTATATCAAAGCTTCTGGCAGTATACATAATAGGTGGCTTATTTAAATCTCGATGTGGGGTAGGAATAATATCCTGTAATGCTTTAACTAAAACATCGATATTTATATCCTGATGGGCACTTACTGGTATAATTGGTGCATTTTCAGCGCAAGTCCCTTTGATAAATTTTTGAATCTGTTCATAATTAGTAAGTGCTGCTTTTTCTGTAACAAGATCTACTTTATTTTGAACAATAACAATGTTATTAATTCCTGCAATATCAAGAGCAGTTAAATGTTCTCTTGTTTGAGGTTGCGGACAAGGCTCGTTTGCAGCTATAACTAAAATTGCGCCATCCATAATTGCTGCACCAGATAGCATTATAGCCATAAGTGTTTCATGTCCTGGTGCATCGACAAATGAAACAACTCTTAAAAGCTCGGTAGCACTACCACAATTTGGACATTTATTTTTTGTGCAATAGCATCCAGGGTCTTTACAATTTAAACATTTATAAAAAGCTGCATCAGCATAGCCAAGTTTTATTGATATACCTCTCTTAAGTTCTTCAGAATGCTCATCAGCCCATTTTCCAGTAAGTCTCTGGGTCAATGTTGTTTTACCATGATCAACATGACCAATCATACCAATATTTAATTCAGGTTGTTTTGGAAGGCTCATTCTTGATCCTCTTTTTCACCCTCTTTTTTCTCAATTTCAGTTTTTTCTTCTGTTTTAATTAGTTTATCAATAGGTCTTGAGCTATATTTAATTACCTTCATATTTATCTGAACAATATCTTGATTTATTGTATTTCCGCATATAGATTTTTTTCTTCGAATCCCATTTTCTTTTGAATTAAAACCTTTTCCTTTACTTAATAAAAGTTTGCGTCTTACTGTCCCTGGTAAATCTGATCTCATTGTAAAACCATCTTTATCAGTTCCACCTGAAATCTGTAATTTATATCCTGGTAGAGATATGAAAATTCCATCTACTTCGTCACCAATTTTTTTCCCAATTAAAGAGTTAGCATGATGTCCACTTACTTGAACTTGATGAGATTTCCCGGTTTTTATATCATTAACTACAACTTTGAACTCCACCATAATAGCTTCTCCATTCAATCAATTTATATCCTAAACTTTTTCTCGGTAACAGTATAGTATATTAATAAATTTTGGGAAAAACGATTATATACTTTTTATAACAATTATTTGAAAAAATAAATTTGGATGAAAAATATCTAAATAATTTTACCTGGTGAATGTTTGTTTAATGGTGTAATATATTGATTTAAGCAATATTTGTAAAGATACTGGGTAACAGTTGTAAAATAAGACTTTTATAAAAAAACTGATAAAACCATAAATTGTGATAAAAATTGATAATACAAGAAAAACAAGAAAAAATTGTTAATAAAAATTTATTTTACTCTAATTTCATTAATAATAGAAAAAAGGAAATAAAAACAAAATTTTTATACATAATTAAAAAACCGAATAAATTAATTAAATGGTTTACAACAAATCCCGATATAGCAGAATACGCAAGTAGATGCGGATTAATTGTTACATGTAAAAGTATCAAAAAGAAAATAATAATATAATGTTTTATATTAACTTGACTTTGTCAGATTTATTTTTTTGATCGATTTGTAGGTTACACAATATCAATAA
>JABAOH010248327.1_pt1 | contig 21881 bp, 18 predicted proteins | sample 7062181 | NCBI WGS metagenome assembly JABAOH01 (sample SAMN14538630, study PRJNA623070) | marine sediment metagenome | biome: marine biome [ENVO:00000428]; feature: marine pelagic biome [ENVO:01000023]; material: deep marine sediment [ENVO:00002113]; isolation source: pool of 5 deep marine... | reverse complement strand
GCACACAAGGGCAATGCCGTACTCGTTTGTGGCTCTACTACGGTGAAATATCCGGGCTAGGCCAGCAAGCCCGGTAGCCAGAGCGAGAGCGAGGGAAACGCGCAGAGGACGAACAGGCGGACCACGTCGGCCGCGATGAACGGCATGGTGCCCCGGTAGATCTGCCCCAGCGACAGGTCGCGCGCAATGGAATTGATGACGAACACGTTCATGCCCACCGGCGGGCAGATCATGCCGAAGGTCACCGCCATCACCACGATCACGCCGAACCACACCGGGTCGAAGCCCAGGTGCACCATGGCGGGGAACACGATGGGCACGGTCAGCAGCAGCATGGCCAGTTCGTCCATCACCGCGCCCAGCACCAGGTAACCCAGCATGATGAGCGCCAGCACGCCGTAGGGCCCGATCGGCAGGTTCACCAGGAATTCCACCGCGTTCTGGGTGAACTGGGTGATGGTGAGGAAGTAGCCGAACAGGTAGGCGCCGACCACGATGGTCATGATGGCCGAGGACACGCGCAGCGCGCTGATCAGCGACTCCTTGATCTGCGGCCAGCGCAGGCGCCCGCGCGCCATGCCGATGGCCAGCGTGCCGGTGGCACCCACGCCGGCCGCTTCCTGCACCGTGAACAGGCCGCCATAGATCCCGCCCAGCACGAACACGAAGAGCACGATGACCGCCCACAGGGGCTTGAGGGTGGCCAGGCGCTCGGCCCAGCTGTGGCGCTCGCCCTGGGGCATCCACTCGGGCTTCATGCGCGCGATGATGGCCACCACGATCGAGTAGAAGGCCACCGCCATCAGGCCGGGCACCACCCCTGCCGCGAACAGCTGGGTGATGTCCACCTCGGTCATGATCCCGTAGAGCACCAGGATCACCGAGGGCGGGATCATGATGCCCAGCGTGCCGCCCGCGGCGATCAGGCCGGCGGAGATGCCGGGCTCGTAGCCGGCGCGGCGCATCTCGGGCAAGGCCACCTGCGTCATGGTGGCGGCCGTGGCCACCGACGACCCGTTGATGGCCGAGAAGCCGCCGCAGGCCGCCACCGAGGCCAGCGCCAGCCCGCCGCGGCGGTGGTGCAGCCAGGCGCGGCCGGCCGCGAACAGCTCGGCGCTCATGCCCGAATGGGACGCGAAGGCGCCCATCAGGATGAACATCGGGATGACGACCAGGTTGTAGTCCGTCAGCACCGACAGCGGCACGTTGGCCAGCAGGTTCAGACCCGGCGTGAGACCACCGAGCGCGGCGAAGCCCGCCACGCCCGCGATGCCCATGGCCACGCCGATCGGCACGCGCAGCGCCATCAGCCCGAACATGCCGATGAAGCCCAGCAGGGCGACAAGATCACGATCCATGGACGCCCTCCACGGTGACCTCGTCGACCGGGTCGGCGTGCGCCTCGCGGCCGAAGGGCAGCAGCGCCAGGCGCACCAGGGCCAGCACCGCGGCCACGGTGGCGCCCACGGCGGCCGCGCTGTAGAACCACTTGAGCGGCAGGCGCAGGTCCATGGTGCCCTGACTGCCCGTGCCGCCCACCTTCACCCACACCATCCAGGCCAGGGGCAGCAGGAAGGCCAGGGTCACGGCGGTGGCCAGCACGTCGATCCAGCGCTTGCCGCGCGGGCCCATGGCCTCCCACAGCAGGTCGACCGCGATGTGGTTGCCGTACCAGGTGGCCAGCGCAATGCCCCAGAACATCGCGATGCCCAGCAGCATCTGCGTGCCGTCGAACCAGTCGGGAATCTGCCAGCCAAACGCGTAACGCACGAGCACGTTGCCCGCCGTCACCAGCGCGATCACGAGCAGCGAGAGCGCGGCCAGCGTCTCGACCGCCGACAGCAGCCGCTTCATCAGTTGGCGCCCCCGCGTGCGCTGAGCTCCTTGCGCAGCTCATCCAGCGCGGCCTGGCCGTTGACGCCCGTGGCGCTGGCGGCCTTCAGCCAGTCGGCGTAGATGGGCTGCACGGCCTTCTTCCAGTTGTCCATCTGCGCGGGCGTGAGCTTGACGAGCGTGTGGCCAGCGGTCTTCTCCAGCTTTTCGCGGCCGCTGTCCTCGTCGTCGCCCCAGGCGGCGCCGACCTTGCCGGCCCACTCGTTGTTGCAGTGGTCGTCGATGACCTTCTTCTGGCCGGCTGCCAGGCCGTCGTACCAGGGCTTGTTCATCACCCAGACGAAGTCGGAGGCGTAGAAGCGCATGTCGGTGTGGTACTTCACCGCCTTGTCGATGCCGAAGGACAGGATGGAGCCCCAGGGGAAGGTGATGGCGTCGGCCAGGCCTTTCTGGATGGCGTCGCGCGCCTCGGGCGCGGAGACCTGCACGTTGGTGGCGCCCAGCAGGCTCATGGTCTGCGCCACGGTGCCGTTGGCCGAGCGGATCTTCATGCCCTTGAGCTGGCCGGGCTCGGTGATGGGGTTCCTGGAGTGGAAGGTGCCCACGTGCACGTGCGCGAAGCAGAACTTCACGTCCTTCATTTCAGCGCCCGAGTACTTGCGGTACCACTGGTCGAGCGCGGCCGAGGCGGGGCCGGGCTTGCCGAGCAGGAAGGGCAGTTCACCGGCGGCGATGAGCGGGAAGCGGCCGGCCTGGTAGCCGGGGTTCACCCAGGTCATCTGTGCGATGCCGTCGCGCGCCATGTCGTAGTGGTCGGCCGCCTTGCCGAGCTGCTGCGCGGGGAACAGCATGACCTTGATGGAGCCCTTGGAGGCCGCTTCGACCGACTTGGCCCAGGGCTCGAAGCCGAGCTTGGCCAGCGGGTGCGTGGCGGGCAGCCAGTGCGCGAACTTGAGTTCGGCGGGCTTGTCCTGCGCCTGCGCGCCCAGGGCGCCGAGCGAGAGCGCCGCCAGCGCGGCGAGGCGGATGGCGGTGGTGCGGGTGTTCTTCATCGTGTGTCTCCTGGTTGTGGATGTCTTGCTATTGAAACGTGAGCATGCCATCGGCGGGGCCGATCATGCGGCGGGGGGAACCGTCGAGGCGTCGCCGGCGGGACGGCGCGGCGCCCAGAACATCGGTTGCGCGGCGGGTGTGCGCGCGTGGGCCTTGTTGAGCGTGCCCTCGGGGTCGGCCAGCGTGGCGCGCAGGGCCTGCTCCAGCGCCAGTGCGCTGGCCGCGTCGTCCACCTCGCCCACCAGCGCGGGCTTCACGTGCGTGGCCCACAGGCGGGCGTAGTTCTGGCGGCCACGCACCTGCGTGTCGCCATAGCCCTTGATGACCTGCGGCAGGCCCGCCACCGAGGCGGCCAGGCGCGGCGTGCGCGGGGCCAGGTGCGCCATGGCGGCGAGCCAGGCGCGCAGGGCCTCGTCCTCGTGCGCGAAGCGCAGCGAGCGCGGGCGCAGTGGGCGCAGCCAGGCCAGGGTGCGCAGCATCAGGAAGCCCCACAGGCTGCTGGTGCGGATGTGAAGGCCGACATGGGCCTTGCCCATCCAGCCGCGGCGCTCGGCCAGGCGCAGCAGGGCCTCGCCCAGGGCGCGCGGCAGCACGGCGGCCACTTCGTCCGGGCCAGGCTTGAAGTGCTCGGTGATGCGCACGATTTCGCCGGTGCGTGCCTCGGCCTCGCGGCGCACGCGCTCGAAGCGCGAGGCGCGGCTCTTGAGGTCGGCCACGCGGATCACGTCCTCGTAGCACATCCACAGTGCGAGGTGGCGGATGGCCTCGTCCCGCGCGGCCTCGGCCTCGATGGGGCAGGCTCTCACCAGCGCGTCGACACGCTCCAGGAAGCTCTGCGCGTAGGCGCGGTTCTGGTAGTCCAGGCAACGCAAGGCGCCGTGCGCGGCCAGGCGCTGCACGGCCTCGGGCCAGGCCTTCAGGCGCGCGGACCAGTCGGCGCGCAAGGCCTCGGGCAGCTCGGCGGCGGAGAGCGCGGCGGCGGCTTCGGCGTCCACCGCCCCACCCTGCGCGGCGTCGAAGGCCGCGCCGAACCCGGCCAGGCTGGCCTGCACGCCGCGCCCCGAGTCCTTGATCACCGCCTCGCAGACCTCGCGCGGCCAGGGGAACACGCCGGCGCCGGCCAGGGCGCCGAACATCACGGCCGACACCACGGTGCCGTGGCGGCGCGTGAGCACGTCCATGTCGAACAGCACCGCGCGGCCCGCCAGCGCCTGCGCCGCGCCGGCCAGGCGCTGCGGGTCGTGGCGGCCGTCGGCCATGTGCATCTTTTCCATCGTGGTGTAGACGCGGTGCGTGGACGCCACCAGCGTGGTGCGCGCGCTCACGAAGCCGCGCTCGACCATGCGCGCGGCCTCCAGCAGTTCGCTGGCCACGAGGGCGTCGACATTGCCCGGCACGGGCGAAAGCGCGAACACGGGCTGCGCGCCGGTGGCGGGCTGGCGCAGCAGCTCGATGTAGTAGCTGGTGGCGCCGGTGCGCTGCGCCACGCCGGGCACCGAGGTGGCCTGCACCGGCAGGCCCTGGCGCAGGGCGCATTCGACGATCCAGTCGGCCAGTACGCCGCCGCCCTCGCCGCCCAGCGCGGCGATGAGGATGGTGAAGGGTGCGTTGGGTTGACTCATGGAATCAGGCCGGCTGGAGCAGGCCGATGAAGAAGCGGTTGAGGCGTGCGTTGACGCGGTCCCACCAGCTCGGGTTGGAGATGATCTCGATCTGGTGGAACGAGGGGCACAGCACGGCGGCGTCGGCCACCTCGCCGCACAGGCCGCAGCCCACGCAGCCGTTGGTGACGTGCGCCACCGGCTCGCGGCGCAGCGGGTCCGACGATGCCTTCACCGTGAGCGTGGGACAGCCCGAGAGCCGGATGCAGGAGTGGTCGCCTGTGCAGGTGTCCTCGTCGACGCCATAGCGCACGCGCACGCTGCGCAGGCCTTCCTTCATTCGCCGTGCGCGAATCGGCTTCAAGCGGCGTTGGCGCTCGAGCTGGCATTCGCCCTCGGCAATCACCACCTTCAGGCCCTTGAAGGGCGAGCGGATCGCTTCCTTGAGCGTGTCGCGCACGCGCGAGACGCGGTAGTTGTGCACCGTGCGGATCCACTTCACGCCCATGCCCTTGAGCGTGTCCTCGATGGTGGTCTCGGTGGCCGTGGCGCTGTTGCCCTCGGCAAGCTGCTTGGCCTCCTGCTCGGGCGTGGAGATGGTCTCCTGCGTGCCCGTGGCCGAGGTGTAGCCGTTCTTCATGATCACCAGCACGCCGTCGCCCTGGTTGAGCAGCGCCGAGCTGACGCCCGAGAGCAGGCCGTTGTGCCAGAAACCGCCGTCGCCCATGATGGCCACGGGCCGCTGCGCGGAGAAGTTCTTCACCGCCGCGCTGGAGGCCATGCTCATGCCGTAGCCGAGGATGGAATTGCCGAAGGAGAACGGCTCGAAGGTGGCGAAGGAGTGGCAGCCGATGTCGGTGGAGATGTGCAGCTTGCCGGTGTCGCGCTCCACCAGCTTGAGCGCGGCGAACACCGGGCGCTCGGGGCAGCCGACGCAGAAATTGGGCGGGCGCTGCGGCACGCCGCCGCCCAGGGCTTCGCTGGCCTGGGCGCGCAGTTGCGCGACCTCGGTGCTCAGGGCGCGCGCGGGCTGCACGTCCACCGTTTCCAGGTGTTCGGCCATGAAGGCCTCGATGCCCTTGAGCAGCACCTCGGCCGTGTACTCGCCGCCCATGGGCAGCAGGTCCTTGCCGTGCAGGGGCGTGTCGACCTTGGCGCGGCGCAGGTGGGCGCTGATCTCCTGCTCGATGAAGTCGGGCTGGCCCTCCTCCATCACCAGCACGGCGCGCTTGCCGCGGCAGAAGTCGGCGATCTGTTCGGGCACCAGCGGGTAGACCACATTGAGCACGAGCATGGGCACGTCGGTGTGCCCTTCGCCATCGGCCAGGCCGGCCAACTGCAGCGCGCGCAGGGCGGTGTTGGTGAGGCCGCCCTGCACGATGATGCCGACCCCGTCGTGGCGGCCCGGCAGGTGCTCGTTGAGGCCCGCGTCCACGATGTAGCGCCGCGCGGCGGGCAGACGCACCTCGTACTTGAGCTTCTCGTGGCGGAAGGTGGCGGGCGGGTGCGAGAGACGGTCGTAGCTGAAGTTCGCCGCCTGGGTCTGCAACTGGCGCGTGGAGATGGCCGGCGCGACGTTGTCCTTGGTGTCGAAACTGCCGCGCACGTGGCAGGCGCGGATGCGCAGCTCCATCATCACCGGCGTGTTGGAGGCTTCGGAGAGCTCGAAGCTCTTTTCCACCATGCGCACGATGGTGGGCAGGTTCGGGCGCGGGTCCATCAGCCACAGCGCCGACTTCATCGCGAAGGCGTGGGTGCGCTCCTGGATGACGCTGGCGCCTTCGCCGTAGTCCTCGCCGACCACGATCAGCGCGCCGCCCATGACACCGGCCGAGGCCAGGTTGGACAGCGCATCGGAGGCCACGTTGGTGCCGACGACCGACTTCCAGGTGACCGCGCCGCGCACGGGGTACATGATGGACGCGGCCAGCATGGCAGCGGCCGAGCTTTCGTTGGTGCAGGCCTCGACGTGCACGCCGAGCTCGTCCATGTAGTCACGCGCCTGCACCATCACGTCGAGCAGGTGGGTGATGGGCGAGCCCTGGTAGCCGCCGACGTAGGTGACGCCGGACTGCAGCAGGGCCTTGGTGACGGCGAGGATGCCTTCGCCGTGGAAGGTCTCGCCCTGGCCCAGCTTGAGGGCCTCGATCTCGCGGTGGAAGGAACGCTCCACTGTCTTGTCTCCGTGTCGTGGGTCGCCTGGCCCTGTCGGGTTCCGGCGTTGGGGCGCGAATGTAGGTCTGGCAAACCCATCTGTCCAACCGAATGTGTCGATGTCAACCATCCATGGCATGGATAATGGTGGAAACCCTTATCCGCCAGCGCCATGAACTTCCGCCAGCTCGATCTGAACCTGTTGCGCGTGCTCGCCGCCATCCACCGCACGGGCTCGGTGACGGCCGCGGGCAAGGCGTTGTCGCTGTCGCAGTCGGCCACCAGCAGCGCGCTCGCGCGCTTGCGCGGGCACCTGAAGGACGAGCTCTTCGTGCGCACGCCGGGTGGCCTGAAACCCACGCGCGTGTGCGAACGCATCGCGCCCGAGGTGACGGACCTGCTGCAGCGGCTGGAGTCGACCATGAACGCGCAGGAGGCCTTCGACCCCGTGCGCAGCGAGGTGCGCTGGAAGACGTCCCTGTCCGACCTGGGCGAGATGATGTTCATGCCACCGCTCGCCGTCGCGCTGCGCGAGCAGGCGCCGCACGCGCGCCTGTCCAACGTGGCCGTGGCCGCCGAAGACCTGGCCGGCGCGCTCGAGGCGCGCGAGATCGATTTCGCCATTGGCATCCTGAACCCGCGCCACCGCGGCATCCGCGCCGAGCTGCTGTTTCGCGAGCACTATGTGGCCATGAGTTCCGGCAACTGGCGCCCGCCTTCGGGCCGTGCCAACGGCCGGCTCACGCCCGACCAGCTGGCCCGCGCCTCGCTGGTGGTGGCCTCGCCCACGGCCACCTTCCACGGCAGCGTGGAGAAGATGCTGGTGCGCCTGAACCTGTCGGACCGCATCGTGCTGCGCGCGCGCCACTTCGGCGCCCTGCCCGACCTGGCGCTCAGCACCGACCTGCTCACCATCGTGCCGCAGATGTACGCCGACAACCTGCGCCAGCGCCACGACATGCGCGTGTGGGAACTGCCGCCCGACGTGTCACCCGACTACGAGGTGCGGCTGGTGTGGCACAGCAGCACGGCGAACGACCCGGCGCAGGTGTGGATCCGCGAGCAGGTGCACCGGCTGTTCCGGCGCTAGCCCGGGCGCCTCCTTCAATCCGCGCGATGGAGGACGGCGTAGTCCGTCTTGCTGAAATCCGGATCCGCCTCGAAGTCTGCGGCGTGAGCGGCGCCGGTGTCCACGACCAACGTTGCCTCGGGATGCAAGGCCCGCACCTCCTTGATCCGTCTCATCATGTCCTGGCTTCGTGGAAGCGAAGTGGCTTTGATGAGGTCGAGGAACGCCTTGATGGCGTCACTGGCAACCTGGAGCCCTTGGACCAGCTCGCCTTCGTCCTGACTCGACAGCTTCGCCACCACTTTCGGATCCTTGAGCGACGCCAGGGCCAGCGCCATCAGGTCTTCCGCGACCAGATCGGCGCGCCACTGGCGTTTGAGCGAGGGGTCGAACCGGGCAACCAGTTCAAAGAACTCGCTGGCGGTCCGAATCGCCCGTACGTCCGCCTCATGCAGTCGGGCCTCGGCCTCGCTCACGTCGAGCGCCACGCAAGCGCTGACGTGGACACACTCACCATCGTTCTCGGGCATGAGAATGCTGTTGCTGCCCAACAGAGGGGCGCGCAAGGCCTGTCGGTCCGCCTTCACGGCGGGGTCGCGGTGGGCGGGGTCGGACACCACCACGACGGTGCCGCGCAGGGTCCGGTCGGCCCGCTTGGCCAGTGAAGGGCTCAGCTTCACCTTCCAGCGGGCGTTCGTTGGCGTGTTCGCCACCAGATTATTCAAGCCGCCGATGGTGGTGACGGTCGCGGGTACCCCGCAATCCCCCTGGCCGATGGCGCAGACGCCGTCGATCCGGGTCACCGGGTTGGCCGTGCCTGCCTGCTGCGAGCCTTGCGCGGCAGGCGCGGGCTCACGGTCGCCAGCCCCATACCAGGCCCAGCAATTGCGTGCCAGATCGCTCAGGTTGACGGGGCTCCACCACGCGTCGAGGGATCGGTTGGAAGCGTCGGCCACCAGGGTGCCCGGCGGGACGATGGGAGGTGTCGATGTCGGGGTCGACGCAGGCTTGCTCGCACCGTGCGTACCGTGAGGTCGCGCGCTGTAGAGGGGGCCGGGTTTATTGGCACGCCGGGAATACACCAGGCCAGGCGTGCGATCGCGTCGGCGCTTCTGCGCATCCGTGCGCGGGTGCTCGCCCTTGCTGTGTGTGGCATTGGCGTGCTGCGTCTTGTGCGCACCGCCGTTGCCGTGGACCTGGTGGACGCCGCCACCGCTGCCATCCGCCACGATGACCGGGCCCGGACTGGCCTGCGTCTCGATGGAGGTGGCGTTGCGGTACGCCGTGGTGCTGTTGCCGCTCAGTCGAATGCCCATGGTTCCCCTTGTGGAATGGATGCGGGTTGATGAAGGTGAAATGGCTCAGCCACGAATGAGGCCAACCCCGACATGGGGTAACCCTTGGGCTTCACCGAGAAAGTGGTCGCGGCGCCAGGCCTTGATCTGCTCCGCCATGTGCACCAGCGCCCGCACAAGGGCGGATGGGGTGGTCTTGGCGAGGCTGGCGCCAATGGCATACACCAGCCGTTGGCCACCGGGGGCCAGGCCGAATCCGGCCCGGCCCTGCCCGGCCTGCGCCAGGTTGATTTCGAGGATGCGTTGCAGGCACGCCAGCGCCTGGTCCTGCGGCACCTCACCGAACTCGGCATAGACCATGAACTCGTCGCTCTGCGCGTCGGTGTGCACGAGCAGGAAGCGCTCGTCCTGCAAGAACAGTTCGGCCATGACCTCGCCGTCAGGGCCCGTCTCGGTGGGTTCAACCGCCTCGTCCAGCAAATGGGCAAGGGCGTCCAGTAGCGTTTGAAGGGGAAGCGGCACGTGGCGGAGACCGAAGGAACGGGCCTGAGTAGCCCCGTGCCGGCTCGGGTTCCGCCCGAGCCACCGCCGCACCTATCGAAAGCCTGATGTCAAGCCGAAGGGGCCGTGATCCGCTGCGTGAACAAGCGCTCCGCGAACTTGCGCCGGTCGTCCTTCTGCGTCTGCGTGCTCAGCGTGGGCATCAACGATTCCGACACCACGTAGCTGTACAGCAGGAAGGCGCGCGAGCGCGCCTCCACCACCGGAAAGCCCAGCGCCGAGAAGAGCTGCGCGATGTAGCCGATGCGGCTCGAGTCCGCCTCGTCGACCGCGAAGCGCGCCATCTGGTCGCGCCGCGCCCAGGCGCGGATGGCCAGCTCGATGCGCGCCGCACGCGCCGCCGCGCGGCCCCGGAACGGCAGCGACAGCACGCCGCGCAACTGCGCCATCGGGTCGTCGGTGGCGGACTCCAGGCGCACCGTGAGGTTCTCGGTGGCCGTCTCGCGCCAGGCCTGCAGCACGCGGCGCAGCAGGTCCTCGCGGTCCTTGAAGTGCCAGTAGAAGCTACCGCGCGTCACGCGCAGGCGCTGCGCCAGCAGGTCCACCCGCACGTGGTCGATGCCCTGGTCCACCAGCACCTCGGTGGCCGCCTCGATCCAGGTGTCGGGCGTGAGCGAGGCGCGCGTGGCCTCGCTGGCCGCACGGGGCTTGCGCGCGGAGCCGGTGGGCGTGGGAGCACTCGAACTCATGCCGGAAATTCTATCGACCCCATCCCGGAAAACGTCCGTACAGAAATGTATGGAACTAGGGAAAAACCCTGTACATCACTGGTGAAAACCCTCGATAGGATTCGTTATGAAACATACATAACTGTATGGAGACATGAATCAACTCGACTGGCTGAACGACCCGGCGTGGATGGCCCCACCCGCTGCCACGGTGGAACACCGTGCCGATGGCAGCTTCGTCCTGCGATCGCCCGAACCCCTGGGCGACTACGCGCGCTGCATCGGCGAATGGCTGGAGCACTGGGCCGCGCACACGCCCGACGCGCCTGCGCTGGCCGAGCGCACCGCCGGCGGCTGGCGCCGCCTGAGCTGGGGCGAGCTGCGCGCGCAGGTGGGCCGCGTGGCGCAGGCCCTGCTGGACATGAATCTGGCGCCCGACGCGCCCGTGGTCGTGCTGTCCGACAACGCGATCGACCACCTGCTGCTGGTGCTGGCCACGCAGCACATCGGCCGCGCGAGCTGCACCGTCTCCAGCGCCTACTGCCGCCTCACCAAGGACCACGACAAGGTGCACGGCATCCTGCGCACGCTGCGGCCGGCGCTGGTCTATGCGTCCGACGGCGCGGTCTATGGCCCGGCCATCGCCAGCAGCGGCATCGACGCACCCGTGGTGCTGAGCCAGAACGCGGGCGCGGTGCCCGGCGCCATTCCCTTCCAGCGCCTGCTGGACACGCCCGAGACGCCGGCCGTGCGCGCGGCCTTCGAGGCCATCACGCCCGACACCACCGCCAAATACCTGCTGACCTCCGGCTCCACCGGCACGCCCAAGGTGGTCATCAACACGCACCGCATGCTGTGCGCCAACCAGCGCATGATCGCGCAGGCCTGGCGCTTCCTGGAACGCGAGAAGCCCGTGCTGGTGGACTGGCTGCCCTGGAGCCACACCTTCGGTGGCAACCACAACCTGCACATGGTGATGTGCCACGGCGGCACGCTGGTGATCGACGAGGGTCGGCCCGCGCCGGGCCTGGTGGAGAAAACCGTGGCCAACCTGGCCGAGGTGCAGCCCACGATCTGGTTCAACGTGCCGCGCGGCTTCGACATGGCCATGCCCTTGCTGGAAGCCGACGAAGCGCTGGCGCGCCGCGTGCTGGAGCGCCTGCGCGTGGTGTTCTACGCCGGGGCCGCGCTGCCTCAGGCCAGTTGGGAACGGCTGCAGGCACTCGCCAAGCGCGTGCTGGGCCGCGAGATCTGGCTCACCACTTCCTGGGGATCCACCGAGACCGCTCCGGCCGTGACCAGCGCGCACTGGCGCATGGAGCGCGCGGGCGTCATCGGTGGCGTGCTGCCGGGCGTGTCGCTCAAGTTCGTGCCCAACGGCGAGAAGCTGGAGCTGCGCATCCACGGCGTGAACATCTTCCCTGGCTACCGCGACGCGCCCGAGCTCAGCGCGCAGGCCTTCGACGAAGAGGGCTACTACCGCATCGGCGACGCCGGCTTCCTGGCCGATGCCGAGCGGCCCGAGCGGGGCGTGGTGTTCAACGGCCGCGTGGCCGAGGACTTCAAGCTCACCACCGGCACCTGGGTGTCGGTGGGCACGCTGCGCCTGCGCGTGGTCTCGGCCTTTGCGCCGCACGCGCAGGACGTGGTCATCACCGGCCACGACCGCGACGAGATCGGTGTGCTGGTGTTTCCCACGCCGGCCGCCATGAAGCTGCCGCGCGAGGCGCTGCAGGCGCATCTCGCCGATGGCCTCGCCGCACTGCGCGCCGAGGGCGGCGGATCCTCCCAATCGCCCACCCGCGCGCTCGTGCTCGACGAGCCGCCCAGCGCCGACGCCGGCGAGATCACCGACAAGGGCTACCTCAACCAGCGCGCGGTGCTGCAGCGCCGCGCCGACCTCGTGACGGCGCTGTACGCCGATGCCCCCGGCGTCGTGCGCCCCACCTCTCCTTCGAAAGTTTCCCGATGAGCCGCGGACAGAGCCAGCTTTTCAACGACGTCTTCATCCTCGATGGCGTGCGCACGCCCATGGTGGACTACCAGGGCGCCTTCGCCGACGCCAACCCCATCGACCTGGGCATCAAGGTCGCGCGCGAGGTGCTCAAGCGCACCGGCGTGTCGCCCGATTCCATCGACTCCGTGCTCGCGGGCAACATGGCCCCCGGCGGCTTCGACCAGTTCTACGTGCCTCGGCACATCGGCCTGTACGCGGGCGTGCCGGTGGAGGTGCCCGCGCTCATGACGCAGCGCATCTGCGGCACCGGCTTCGAGCTGTTCCGCCAGGCCGGCGAGCAGATCGGCGCGGGCGTGGCGAAGAACGTGCTGCTGGTGGGCACCGAGTCGATGACGCGCAACCCGATCGCGGCCTTCGACCACCGCGGCGGCTTTCGCCTGGGCGCGCCCATCGGCTTCAAGGACTACATGTGGGAGGCCCTCACCGACCCGGCCGCCGACATCAGCATGATCCGCACGGCCGAGAACCTCGCGCAGCGCTACGGCATCAGGCGCGAGGACGTGGACGCCTTCGCCTCGCGCAGTTTCGAACGCGCGGTGGCCGCGCAAGCGGCGGGCTGGTTCGACGGCGAGATCGTGCCGGTAGGCAACGAAACGTTCGAGCGCGAGGGCTACCGCCCGCGCGGCATCCGCCTCGCGGGCAAGGCCACCGTGGCCGACCGCGACACGCACCCGCGCCCCACCCCGCCCGAGGTGCTGGCCAAGCTGCGCACCGTGTTCAAGGACGGTGTGCAGACCGGCGGCAACAGCTCGGCCCTGACCGACGCCGCCGCCGCCGCCGTGGTGACCGATGCTGCGGGCCTCGAGGCCTTCGGCAAGCCCGCGCTGGCGCGCCTGGCCGCCGCCGCCGTGGTGGGCGTGCCGCCGGAGATCATGGGCATCGGCCCCGCGCCGGCCATCCGCCTGCTGCTGGAGCGCGCGGGCCTGGCGCTGGGCGACATCGCCCGCTTCGAGATCAACGAGGCGCAGGGCGCGCAGACCGTGGCCGTGGCGCGCGAGCTCGGTCTCGACGAAGACCGGCTCAACGTGCACGGCGGCGCCATCGCGCTGGGCCACCCGCTGGGCGCCACCGGCGTGCGCCTCACCATCACCTGCGCACGCCAGTTGCGCGACATCGGCGCGCGCTGGGGCATTGCTTCGGCCTGCGTCGGCGGTGGGCAAGGCATTGCCCTGCTGATCGAAAACACCCAGGCCTGATCGATTTCAAGCCCTCGCGCGTGCGGGCCACGAGCACACGCAACACCAACGGAGACAACGCATGGAAAAACTGCTGAAGCACACCCTGGCCACCGCCGTCGCGGCCACGCTCGCCGGCGCCGCCTGGGCCGACATCACCATCGGCGTGAGCGCGTCGCTCACGGGCCCGGCCTCGGGCCTGGGCATTCCAGTGGCCAACGGCGTGAAGATGTGGCCCGCCACCATCGGCGGCGAGAAAGTCAACGTGATCATTCTCGACGACGCCACCGACCCCACCAAGGGCGTTCAGAACGCGCGCCGCTTCGTCAACCAGGACAAGGTCGACGTGATCGTGGGCTCGGTCGCGACGCCCGTGGCCATCCCCATGGCCGAGGTGGCGATCGAATCGAACACCGTGCAACTCGCGCTCTCGCCCATCGGCCTGCCGCCCGGCAAGGACGCCTGGAGCTTTCGCATGCCGCAAAGCAACGGCGTGATGGCCGAGGCCATGGTCGAGCACATGAAAAAGCAGGGCGTGAAGAGCGTCGGCTTCCTCGGCTACACCGACGCCTATGGCGAACAGTGGCTGCAGGCCCTGAACCCGCTGCTGGAAAAAGCCGGCATCAAGATGGTGGGCGCCGAGCGCTTCGCACGTTCCGACACCAGCGTCACCGCTCAGGCCCTCAAGCTCGCCTCGCTCAACCCGGACGCCATGGTGGTCGTGGCCTCGGGCAGCGGCGCCGCCATGCCGCAACTCGGCCTGGTCGAGCGTGGCTACAAAGGCAAGTTCTATCAAACGCACGCCGCCGCCACGCGCGACCTCATGCGCGTGGGTGGCAAGGCGGTCGAAGGCACCTTCGTCACCACCGGCCCGGTGGTGGTGGCCGAGCAGTTGCCCGACAGCCACCCCAGTAAGGCCCTGGGGGTGAAGTTCAACGCCGACTACGAAAAGATCCACGGCGCCGGCCTGCGCAACCAGTTCGCCGCGCACTCCTACGACGCCTACCTGCTGCTCGACAAGGTGGTGCCCGTTGCGCTCAAGAAGGCCAAGCCCGGCACGCCCGAGTTCCGCGCCGCCCTCAAGGACGCGATCGAAGCCGAGGGCGCCATGCCCGTCACGCACGGTGTCCTGGACTTCACCGCCACCGACCACTGGGGCTTCAAGGCCGGTTCGGGTGTAGTGATGAAAGTCGTCAACGGCGACTGGAAGCTCGAAAACTGATCGGCCTGAAACGATGAACGCGACGGGAGACCGCAACCCATGGACCTGAGCATTGCCGCCATCCTCGGCGTCGACGGCGTCATCAACGGTGCGATCTACGCACTGGTGGCGATCGCCCTCGTGCTGGTGTTTGCGGTCACCCGCATCGTCTTCATCCCGCAGGGCGAGTTCGTCGCCTTCGCGGCGCTGACCATGGCGCTGTTCCAGACCGGCGCCCTGCCGGGCACGGTCTGGCTGCTGCTGCTGATGGTGGCGCTGGTGCTCGTGCTGGACGCCGTGCGCGCCTGGCGCGAGGCCTGGCCGCTGGCGCGCTGGGCGCGCCTGGCCGTGCGCACGGCCGCGCTGCCCGTGGTGGCCAGCGGCCTCACCGCCTGGCTGGTGCCCCAGCAGCCGCCCCTGATCGTTCAGGCCCTGCTCACGCTGGCCCTGGTCACGCCCATGGGGCCGCTGGTCTACCGCCTGGCCTACCGCTCACTCGCCAGCGCCAGCGTGCTGGTGCTGCTCATCGTCTCGGTCGGCGTGCACTTCGCGCTCACCGGCCTGGGCCTGGTCTTTTTCGGTGCCGAGGGCTTTCGCAACCCGCTGTTCTGGGACGAGCGCCTGAGCCTCGGGCCGGTCACGCTGAGTGGGCAAGCGATCATCATCGTCGCTGCATCGGTCGCGCTCATCGTCGCGCTCTTCGTGCTGTTCGACCGCACGCTCACCGGCAAGGCGCTGCGCGCCACCTCGGTCAACCAGACCGGCGCGCGGCTCATGGGCATCTCCACCGACGCCGCAGGCTCGCTGAGCTTCACCCTCGCGGCCTTCATCGGCGCGCTCTCGGGCCTGCTCATCGGGCCCACCACCACCGTGTTCTTCGACAGCGGCTTCCTCATCGGCCTCAAGGGCTTCGTGGCCGCGGTGTTCGCCGGCCTCACCAGTTTTCCGCTCGCCCTCGTGGGCGCGCTCGGCGTGGGCCTGATCGAAGCCTTCGGCTCGTTCTGGGCCAGCGCGTTCAAGGAAGTGATCGTGTTCACCGCCATCCTGCCGGTGCTGCTGTGGCGCTCCTTCGTCGACCCGCATGACGAGGAGCATTGACATGGATATCCGTCGCCATGGCCTGCTGGCCTTCACCGTGGTCATGCTCGCCGTGCCCTTCCTGCCGGTGCCCGACTACTGGATCACCAAGCTCAACTACGTGGGCCTCTTCGGCCTGGTCGCCCTGGGCCTGGTGCTGCTCACCGGCATCGGGGGGCTCACCTCCTTTGGCCAGGCGGCCTTTGCCGGCCTGGGCGCCTACGCCAGCGCCTACCTCAGCGTGAAGCTGGGCCTGTCGCCCTGGCTGGGCTTGCTCGCGGGCCTGGGCATCACGGTGGCGGTGGCCCTGGTGCTGGGCTGGGTCACGCTGCGCATGTCGGGCCACTACCTGCCGCTGGCCACCATCGCCTGGAGCCTCGCGCTGTTCTACACCATGGGCAACCTCGACGCCCTGGGCAAGTACGACGGTTTGCTGGGCGTGCCCGCGATCGACTTCTTCGGCATCAGCCTGCAGGAGGAGCGCCGCATCTACCTGCTGATCTGGCTGGTAGCCATCGCCTCGGCCATTGCCATTGCCCGTCTGCTCGACTCGAGGCCGGGGCGCGTCATGCGCGCGCTCGACGTGCACCGCGGCGGCGGCAAGACCATGCCCGAGGCCATGGGCGCGTCCACCTTCCGCCACAAGCTGCTGATGTTCGTGATCGCGGCCATCCTGGCCTCGATCTCGGGCTGGCTGTTCGCGCACATGCAGCGCAGCGTCAACCCCTCGCCCTTCGGCATCAAGTTCGGCATCGAATACCTGTTCATGGCGGTGCTCGGCGGCGCGGGCCATGTGTGGGGCGCCTTCACCGGCGCGGCCCTGGTGAAGCTGGCCGAGGACCAGCTGCAGACCTGGCTGCCCGCGCTGCTGGGCACCTCGGGCAGCTACGAGATCATCGTCTTCGGTGTGGTGCTGGTGCTGGTGCTCAAGTTCGCGCCCGACGGGCTGTGGCCATCCGTGGAACGCCTGTTGCCCGCGCGGCGCCCCCGCCCCATCAAGGCCGACGCCACCGAGGCCCTGCCCGCGCGCGACAAGCCCGCCGCCGGCACCGTGCTGCTGGAGGTGAAGGAAGCGCGCCGCACCTTCGGTGGCCTGGTGGCTGTCAACAACGTCAGCTTCACGCTGCGCGCTGGCGAGATCTTCGGCCTCATCGGCCCCAACGGCGCGGGCAAGTCCACCACCTTCAACCTGGTCTCGGGCGTGCTGCCGCTCTCCAGCGGCGAGGTCTGGCTGCGCGGCGAGCGCGTGGACGGCAAGGGCGCGCGCGAGATCGCGCGGCGCGGCCTCTCGCGCACCTTCCAGCACGTCAAGCTGGTGCCGGACATGACCGTGCTGGAGAACGTGGCCCTGGGCACTTACCTGCGCACGCGCAGCGGCACGCTGGCCGCCATGCTGCGCACCGACCGTGCCGAGGAAGCCCGCGCCCTGGCCGAGGCCGAGCGCCAACTGCGCCGCGTGGGCCTGGGCGAGCACCTGCACGAACTCGCGGGCAACCTCGCGCTCGGCCCCCAACGCCTCGTTGAAATCGCGCGCGCCCTGGCCAGCGACCCGGCCCTGCTGCTGCTGGACGAACCCGCCGCCGGCCTGCGCCACCGCGAGAAACAGGCCCTGGCCGAGGTGCTGCGCCAGCTCAAGGCCGAGGGACTGAGCCTGCTGCTGGTGGAACACGACATGGACTTCGTGATGAACCTGACCGACCGCATTCTGGTGATGGAGTTCGGCACACCCCTGCTGGAAGGCACGCCCGCGGAGATCCAGTCCAGCGAACAAGTGCGCGCCGCCTACCTCGGTACGGAGCACTGAAATGGCCGAACTTCTGCTTGACGTGAAAGACCTGCACGCCGGCTACGGCAAGGCCGAGGTGCTGCACGGCATCCACCTGCCGGTGCAAGCGGGCCAGGTGGTCACGGTGATCGGCCCCAACGGCGCGGGCAAGTCCACGCTGCTGGGCGCCCTCATGGGCCTGCTGCCGCTGCGCGGCGAGCTGCGCTTCGCTGGCCAGGACATCTCGCGCCTCACGCTGGAAGAGCGCGTGATGGCCGGCCTGGCGCTCGTGCCCGAGCGCCGGGAACTGTTCGGCACCATGAGCGTGGAAGACAACCTCGTGCTCGGTGGCTGGCGGCCCATGAAGCAGCGCCTGCCTCGCTGGCGCGACGGGCTGGAGCAGGTCTACGAGCTGTTCCCCCGCATGAAGGAGCGCCGCGCGCAGGCGGCGGGCACGCTGTCGGGCGGCGAGCGCCAGATGCTGGCCATCGGCCGCGCGCTGATGGGCCAGCCCAAGCTGCTCATGCTCGACGAGCCCAGCCTGGGCCTGGCCCCGCTGATCGTGCGCGACATCTTTCGCATCATCGAGACCCTGCGCGAACGCGGCGTGAGCATCCTGCTGGTGGAGCAGAACGCGCGCGCCGCGCTGAACGTGGCCGACGAAGGCCACGTGCTGGAGACCGGCGACGTGGTGCTCTCGGGCCCGGCCGCGCAACTGGCCGGTGACTCGCGTGTGATCGACACCTACCTCGGCGCGAAGAAGTGATGAGCGTTCCCGAATGAGCTGGACCTACGAAGCCCCTCTTGACCACATGCGCTTCGTGCTCGGGCACGTGCTCGACGCGCCGACGCACTGGAAGGCCTGCGAGGCCTTCGCCGATCTCGACCTCGACACCGCGGACGCCGTGCTGCAGGAGGCCGCGCGCTTCGCCAGCGAGGTGCTGCAACCGCTCAACAGCACGGGCGACCTGGAAGGCTGCGTGCGCGAGGCCGATGGCCGCGTACGCACACCCACCGGCTTTCCCGCGGCCTACCAGGCCTTCGTCGCCGGTGGTTGGCCCGCCCTGCCCTGCACACCCGACTGGGGCGGCCAGGGCCTGCCGCTGCTGCTGGACGCCGCGCTGCGCGAGATGCTCGACGCCTGCAACCACGGCTGGAACATGTACCCGGACCTGCTGCACGGCGCCTACGAGACCATCAAGGCGCACGCGAGCGAGGAACTGAAGGCGCGCTACCTGCCGAAGATCGTGAGCGGCGAATGGCTCGCGGCCATGGCGCTCACCGAACCGCAGGCCGGCAGCGACCTCGGCCAGTTGCGCACCCGCGCCGAGCCACAGGCCGACGGCAGCCTGCGCATCAGCGGCAACAAGATCTTCATCAGCGGCGGCGAGCACGACCTCACGGACAACATCGTTCACCTGGTGCTGTGCCGCCTGCCCGACGCGCCCAAAGGGACCAAGGGTCTGTCGCTCGCTCTGGTGCCCAAGCGATTGCCCGATGGCTCGCGCAACGCGCTCTTCTGCGATGGCGTCGAGAAGAAGCTGGGCATCAAGGCCAGCGCCACCTGCGCGATGCGCTACGAAGGTGCCACGGGCTGGCTCATCGGCGAGCCACACCGCGGCCTGGCGGCGATGTTCCTGATGATGAATTCCGCGCGCCTGCACGTGGGCCTGCAGGGCCTGGGACACCAGGAGATGGCCACGCAGAACGCGCGTCGCTACGCCGCAGAGCGCGTGCAGATGGGACGCCCCATCGCCGGACACCCGGCCGTGCGCCAGTTGCTCGACCGCCTCGACACCATGACCCGGGCCCAGCGCGTGCTGGCCTACCGCGCCGCGCTCGCGCTCGACCTCGCGGAGCACCACGGCGACACGGCCGTGCGCGAGCGCGAAAAGCGCTTCGCTGCACTGCTTACCCCCATCGTGAAGGCCTTCTGCACGCACCAGGGCTTCCATGGCCCGGCCGCCGCGCTGGGCGTGTGGGGCGGCTACGGCTACGTGCACGACTATGGCATCGAGCAGACCGTTCGCGACGCGCGCATTGCGATGATCTACGAGGGCACGAACGAGATTCAGGCGATCGACCTCGCGCAACGCAAGCTGCTGGCCGATGGCGGCGCGACCGCGTTCGAACTGCTCGACGCGCTGCGCAGCGAACTGCACCAGACCGGGCCGCTGCGCGATTTCATCGACGACTCGCAGGCGCACCTGCGCCGTTGGCTGGAGGGGGCAGCGCAAGACGGCACGCGGCTGCTGGAAAGCGCCGACGATCTGTTGCACGCCATGGCCCACACGCTGCTGGCCTGGGCCGTGGCTCGCATGGCCGCCGCGGCGCATGCCCTCCCCGACGAGGCCGCTGCGCGCCAGGCCTCGCTCACTGCCGCGTTCACGCGCGATGCGCTGCCGCAAGGCCGCCTGCATTGGCAGCGCGCCCTGGCGGCATCAGCAGCGGCCTGAGCCGCCAGCCCCGTCCGCCTGCGCGCGACAAGCGCGAGCCGACCAAAGAAAAAGCACCTTGCAGGACCCTGCACAGGTGCTTTTTCATCGTTCGTGTGGAGGCGCGTGGCGGAGTCGAACCGCCCTAGACGGATTTGCAATCCAACACATCCCAGCTAAGTTGTTGTCAGAGAATGAATTTTCCGGACAATTTTATCCGCTACTCGTTGCGCTACCCGCATTCCATAATGCAAAAAACGCAGATCGGAGATGGCTGACAGATATATTTGGCGACGCAATGGGCCTTCATAGAGTTGATGCACGGCAACGAGCATCAGCGCACACGCTTCGTAGACCACATGGCTCATAGCTGACGCCACGTATCCACTCCTACAATCTGGTCATCGCAAATTTGATATGCTGCTTTGGCGGTTCGATGTGTACGTGTCCCCCAGTGGCCGCAACGATGTCCAGGCTGAGGTCAACAGCTACGACGACTACGCTCGCGAGGCGTTTTCGAGGGCTGTAGCTCATCTGGCAGTAACCGAACGAGAGCAATGGCAGTCTCCACAAGCCAAGAAGCTTGTGAACGAGGATCCGATATATGAAATCCGCTACAAGGCGAACAACCGCGCAACCCGCGCCCTTGGCTACTTTGCGGAAGGTGGAGAGAGCTTCGTCATCGTCCTTATCTGCTATCACAAAGGGCGGGTCTACTCTCCCGCAGGTGCGTTCAAGTCTGCGCACAAAAGGATTGCGCAAGTTAAAGACGGAAGCGCATCAACAGTATCTCTCCAAGTCCTTGGAGAAGACTTTCCTTCGAATGAAGACTAGTCGCGCCGCACGCGATGCCTATGTCCGAGCGGAGGTCACGACCGCAGTGGCTCACCAGATCAGAGCACTACGTGTGCAACGAGGTTGGTCCCAAAAAGAACTGGCCGATCAACTGAACACGTCGCAAGCAGTTGTCTCGAGACTTGAAGATCCTAGCTATGGGCGCCTGTCGCTCAACACCCTGTTCGATCTCAGTCATGCTTTTGACACTGGCCTTAGCGTCTGCTTCGAGTCGCTTGTGACCATGCTGCAGAAGACGTACAGGCCATCCGCTGAGCACCGCTTGGTTCCCCGCTTCGACGAGGAGTCTTCGAGTGTTTCGTTTTTCAGCGAGAACCTCCCTTCGCATCTAGTGGTCGAGTTTGCATCTGCGCACCCCCTCCCCGAGACATTGGAAGTGACTTCCTCGCATTGGGAATCGATACTCCGTCCAGCGGCGACACTGCACTTCAACGCCACGCTTAGCGAGGGAAGCCGCCCCTTTGCTGGAATCTCACTCGACAACGAGTTCGTAGACAACAGCGGCTTCATCACACGCACCAAGACGCCTGAGTGAGTTGCTCACATCGAGAAAGACTTATGAGTACGAAGACAAAGATAGGTGAGACAACACAGGCAGCCGCGCCGAGCAATCCCCAAAGACCAGTGAAGATAGTGCGGACCGCCTCCACCCCCGCGATCTTTGCAGAGGGCATCTCTCAGCTCGCAGTTGGTTTTCCCATGTCGCGAGTGGTGTTCCACAAGGCAGTCGAACTCGATGCGAATACGACTCCGCCCACAGAAGTGCACCAAGTGGCATGCGAGTTGGTGATCCCGACGCCAGCGTTAGTCGAGGCCGCCATGACGATCCTGCGTCATATGACGAACGCGAAAGGACTGGTGAACTCCAGTCGAGCTGAGTGGACACAGCGAGTAGACACCATCCTGCAACAACTCGATCAGACGCAAGGCATGGCATCGGACACGGACACCCAACCATAACGTCATTCTGAGAACGTCATTGAAGCTACCGCTTGCGCTTCCCTCGCCGGTGGCAAAGCGGCCCGCACGGACTGGTAGTCCGTCTAGCCGAGTCACTCAGCTAGATGTGATGTCTCAATAGGTTGTTCACCCGGAAGGGTCTGGGAGACTGGAGTTACCACG
>JABAOH010016605.1_pt1 | contig 21887 bp, 20 predicted proteins | sample 7062181 | NCBI WGS metagenome assembly JABAOH01 (sample SAMN14538630, study PRJNA623070) | marine sediment metagenome | biome: marine biome [ENVO:00000428]; feature: marine pelagic biome [ENVO:01000023]; material: deep marine sediment [ENVO:00002113]; isolation source: pool of 5 deep marine... | reverse complement strand
ACATGCGGTTTGCTCTGGTCACAACGACTACCGAGTTCCGTTCTATGATGAAGAATAACGAGCGCTCGGTCCCATGGGGTAACCCGCGGATTCGAGTGCTTCCTCTGCACACGAACATTGCACTGACTGCACACGGCTGGCCCAAACTGACTCGGAATTGTTTTTCCAACACCAACACCGCATTGCCGCTATCGGGTCGGCCGCAGATGCCCTTACGCCCCCGTGCCGCATAAAGCCGGTGAGCAGGACTGTCACCGATCCTTAATTTACATTTTGTTGTGGCTTTCGTGCCACAACCAGGTAAAGCCATGTGAACCTTTCATCTCTTAGCACTCCTTTATCCAAGCGCGTACACAGCCCGTTCACTGCCCATGTAAGCACGTCGACAAGTGGCGCTAGTATTCCTCGCCGAAATCGTTGCAGGTAATAGCCGCATTCTGCGGAGAACGTCGTTAGAAATCCCGCAAGGGCGCAAACCTCGACGACCTCGAAACCAGCCTTTTCAAAAACATACTCAAGCCCATGACGCGTGTAACGGTAAAAGTCCCGCGGTGCCTCGTGAACATGCCAGTACAGGGGTGCCGTATAGATTGCCGTTCCGCCCGGCTTGAGTACTCGTAACGCCTCTCTCAACGCCGAAACCGGCTCCTCCAAGTGCTCCAGCACGGCGGTACTCAACACACAATCGAATGAACTGTCCTCTCTAGGAACGGAGTATGCCGTACCGATTAAGTCAGTATCGCTTATATCATGTGGAGAATACTCGTGATCGAGGCCCACGTACTCCGAAACGAAGTCGCCGACAAGCAGGCTCTTTGACTTATCACCACATCCGATATCCAGCATCCTACCAGATAGGAACTTTGCCGCTCTGCCACGAATCTCTTTACCTGCGATCCGTCGCACGAAATACGCAGGATGAGATCTTCTGACCAGAGAATAATATTGTTCTTCAGGGACCATAATCAGGTCCTCACCTCGTCACGTACGAGACGACTTTTGACAGTGACTCCAACATACTCAACGACTTTGCCTTACCTTCACGCTACGTGCTGGAAACTGTCGGTACTCCTGCCACGCGCTTGACCAAGCCATAAAGAAAGCGCCAGTCAAGAAGACAGATTAAGCAGCCGTACACAACGGCGCCGACTAGTACAAGGGTCGCGAGATCCACAGAAGCCGCACCGGATAGAGAAAGCTTCGACTTTAGCAAGAAGAGTGCTACAACCATCGACACACTGGCGAGTAAGGGCTTCCACAAGCCGTTAAGATACTCATCCACGCGGATTCTCGCTACCATCCACCTCACCCAGAAGCCCAGAGGAAACATCACTAAGGCCACAGACAGAACGAGCGCCCACGCTATGCCTGTCAGCCCGTACGACGCGCCGACAGAAATAGCGGCGCCGAACAGAAATAGGCGCAGTGCGTTGATATAGAACCCTATGTCCGCCCTTCCTTTAGCCAACAACAGACTCCCAAGCAGATTGCCGATCGCGAAGAACGCCCCCAGTATCGCAAGAGCTTTCAGCACCGGCGCGGCCGCGACCCATTGCGCACCCAGGAGAACAACCACCAATTCTTCGGCTACGACGAACATTCCCGCGTAAACAGGAAACATTGCAAGTCCCACAACCCTTGTGAGCTTTAAAAATCCTCGCCTGAGGCGGGTGAGATCGGTCTGCATTCGCGCAAACACCGGGAACGCCACACGGGTAAGAACCGGATTGAAGAACTGGCTTGGTACCTGCATAACGCGATGCGCCACGTGATAGACGCCTAAAGCCTCAAACCCCAACAGTCCACTGATAAGCAGCTTGTCGAGATTTGCACTGAGCAAATTCAGTGTTCGTTCCCCCATTTGAAATACGCCAAAGCGAAGGTAAGCTCGAATGTCATTTAGACGTAGACACAGCTGAGGACACCATCGAGACACACCGTACTTGGCGAATAACGTTGCTCGTATAGTTGAATTCACGAGCTGACCAAACACAATGGAATAGGCTCCCGCACCCCGCGAAGCGGAAATGATCGCGACCGCGAAACCCGCGGCAGAGCCGGTCACTTCTATGCATGCAATACGCCGGAAATTCAGTTCCTTCTCAAGCAAGACCTTAAACTGCTGACCGACGGGAACGACAAGGAAAGTAAGCGATGCCACTAAGACGATGCCCAACAACCGTGGCTCATCATAGAGTTTCGCGACAACCGGTGCCAGAAGCGCTAGCACGACAAAAATCACTACACCTGCTATCAAATTTGCGAAGTACAGTGAGGAAAGCACTGCCCGGCTGGTCTCCTGCCTGTATATGATCCCGTGGCTGAAACCCATATCCATGTAGGCACTGCCAAACACGACCATCACCATCGCCAGACCGACAAGACCAAACTCAGTCGGTTCCAATAGCCGAGCCAGTATTGCTAATTGAGANNGACGACGCCATAATGCTGGAGGGCACACTGCACGTGCAGGTATCTTTCAAATCTCATCGCGGACTCGCCATACAACCATCAACCGCAGTCGGGCCCCTTGTAGTGCAAATTGGCAGTCCCCGGGGCACAAAATGGAACGCCATCAATCCCCGCGATCCCGCAGGTTCTTACAACCCGACCAACTGAGCCGTTTTAGCTGCCGGGCTCCGGGCACGCGCTGTGCCTCAGGAGGCCTCACCTGACGAACTTGCATCAGCGCAGGACCGTTTGAATACCGTCTTCGCAGGATTCCCTTTCGCAACAATATTGTCCTTTATATTTCCTCCTACACGTACGACGCTGCTTGGCCCTACCCACGCGTCGCGCCCGATTGTAGAACCTGGCAAGACGATGACACTCGAGGCAATTCCGGCGCCATCGAGGAACTTGACTGACCGTACCCGTCAGGGTTTTGAGTGCAGACCACGATAAAGTCGACATCATCGCTCGCGATGTTCTCTTTCGCAGCGAGGTTGCGAAACGCGCCCACACAAAGGTCAGACGTTTCCTGGCCCGATCCCATCCGAGAAACTTGATGCACGCCAAGCTTGTCTTTTATGAAAGCGTCGTCAATTGCAAACAGCTTTTTCTTCGTAAAGTTCGATTCACGATCCGATGGCACGTAACTTGCGATGTCGACAATGCTGATCATTGAATGTCTATGTTCATAGCTAGGCAACCGAAAAAAACATGCTTCCGATAACGCTACCGCCAGAAAGAATACGGGACCGCGTAATTCGAGTGGCAAGCGCCTGCTCCAGTTTAACCTCCAAATTTCCAGCGTCCGCGGGACGGAGCAATCGGTTTAGATCGATCCGCGAAAACACCCAACGCTTGTCTGATGAGGGAAATAACCGGTTGTGCAAGAGCTTGGTCATACTCACGACTTCCTCAATGGATGAGAAACCGCTTCTAGACTCTATGCGCACTGACCTGCCGTTTATCACGCACAAACCGTGTATGTTTTCCTCCAAGTACGGGTATCGGCAGCCAATCGGCACATCTGTTTCGGTAAGCCACCCCTGAAACTCGTCGGCTTCGCTGGTTAGCGCGAACTTGCCGACGAGATTCTGCGGCTCACTCTGCAAACGACCCTTTGCAAAACACATCTCAACCTGTTTGCGCGCAAAACCATGAAATGCCAGTCGAAAGTGGGATATGCGCAATCCAGCCAAATAGTCGTCCAGACGCGCAACGAGGGCTGCGTACAGGTCCGCCCCGGACAGGTAATCTCGGTCGCCTTTCAAACAGAGGTCAAGACGAACCGGCTTCATGGCCGTGCAATGACGTTTCATCCACCAGAATTGAAGACCTGACAAAAAATATTTCCATTCAATGCGCTAGCTCAAAAACTGTTACTGTCCAGCCCACGAGTGACTCGAATTGGAGTGGGAAACAGAGTCGTGCAAAGAATCGATTACGTGAGCCACGTCCGTATCACTCAATCCGGAACTGAGTGGCAAACTCATCGTCTGCCTACCTATTCGAACTGCGTTGGGATAGTCATCCAGCCTCCATCCGAATGTATCTCGATAAAAGGCGTGCTCGGGGATGCTCAAGTAGTGAACGCCGATTCCGATATTGCACGCAGTCATTCGTTGCAGAAGCGCATCACGCAATATACCTGTTCGCCGCTCGTTTGCTAAAACACAATAGAGGTGATAGGCGTGACGCATAGTCGACTCTACAGCCTGAGGAAGAGTTAGAGGTAGGTGTGCAAACGCGTCGGTGTAATGCTGCCAGATCTCCTGTCGCCGCAGCCAGTTCTGCTCCACCCGCGCCAACTGGTGAATGCCCAGAGCGGCCTGAATATCCGTCATATTGTATTTGTAGCCGACCTCCGTCAGGGAGTAGTGCTCGTGACCCGCGTCTCGAAAGCGCTTCCAGGCATCCTTGCTAAGGCCGTGAAGAGCGAGTTGCTTGATGCGCGCGGCGTCCTCTGCGCGCCGCGTTAGCACCATGCCGCCCTCGCCGGTAACCACGTTCTTTGTCACGTAGAAACTGAAACAGCCAAAATCACCGAACGTGCCAGCCTTTCGGCCCTTGTACTCCGTCTCGATCGCGTGAGCGCAGTCCTCAATTAATTTCAGCTTGTGCTGCGCTGCGAGTTCGGTCAGCGAATCCATGTCGCAGGGACGCCCCGCGAAATGCACCACGACGATCGCCTTGGTGCGGGGAGTGATCCTGCGCTCGACCTCGACAGGATCAATGTTCATCGTCGTTGGGTCGACATCAGCCAACACCGGAGTCGCTCCGGCATGGACAATCGCGTTGACGGTTGCCACGAAGGTCAGCGCCGTGGTGATAACTTCATCGCCGGGTCTCACTCCGGCCGCCAGCATGCTCAAATGAAGCGCCGCCGTGCAGGAATTCACGGCCACTGCATGCGCCGCCCCCTTGTAGGCGCGAAAATCGTTTTCGAAACGCTCGACCTTGGGCCCGGTTCCCAGCCAGCCGCTGCGAAGGCTGTCGACCACCTCTTCAATCTCGGCCTCCCGGATGTCCGGCGCACCAAACACCAGGAACGTGTCTCTGCTTCCCATCGCTCGACTCACTGAGCGCCCCCTACCCTGCGCCATAGCTCCATCCGCGGACTCAACGAATCACTCTCCGCGAGCTCCGCGAACTCGTGGTGCGTAAGGACCAACGGGCGGATCTTGCGCCGGATGTATCGCTCGGTCTTGCAAACCACGTCGTCGAGTTGCTCGCGGTCGATCTCACCGATGAGCACCACATCTATCACGCCCGTATCCCGCCCATCGGCATAGTCTCCGGTCAGATAGGCGCCCTCGAGATTGCCCAGGCGCGCCAGAATCGACGTCACGAGACCATCGATGCCGGTGATTTTACGGACGATGGACGAGAGTTCCGGAAACAGCGGATGGTCGGTATTGGCCCGGTAATAAACGGTCCGACCCTCCCGCTGCGAGACGAGAAAGTTGTTGGCGGTGAGACTGTTCAGCTCAAGTCGTACGGAATTGGTAGAGACACCAAACTCGCTTGCCAGCGAGCGCAGATAGGCGCGGGTCCCCGGATTCAGAAACAGCTTTACCAGGATGTGTGCCTTGGTCTTGGAGGAGATCACGCCTTCGAGCACGGTTACGAGTCCTGAAATCTTCCTGTTTCGGGTAGTGATACTACTCAATTATTGATCTAAATTGATCCACGTCAAGCGCAAATCTGGCTTTGACACACCCTCGGAACCCTCGGCTGGAGGAGGCAACCCCCTCCCGGATGGCACCACACCCCGGCCTTCCATCCGTGCCGGGCCGTAACTCTTACCGGCCAATGATGACAACCTTTGGAAATGGCTCTGGAGGGATCGGGAGAAACGCGTCCTTGCAAACTGCGTTTCATGATCGCCGGACGTCAAGGCACTTGTTGTGCAGTCGGTCGAGAATAGGTGCGATATGCGGAAAGCCATGCGGCATTACGGACGGCACGGCAAGGGCGGTGGGCAACAACACTCGCGCCGCGCCTCTCCACCTGCCCGTAACCTCCCCCACTCCACGGCCCGCACGACCTTGGGTTGGAAGCGAATCGCGCGGACGCCGGTGCGAAGTCGCAATCGATATCCGTCCTCGACGGAACCGGGCGACCGGTTATCGAGGACGATGATTTCGGTGCAGTTCCGCGACCCACTCTGTCCGAGCAACGCATCGGGACAGATTCGCAGACGATCCGTGTCGTCGTGGACCGGAACGATGATCGACGCAAACGGCTGATTCAACGAATCCAAGCAGAGTCTTCACGGGTTCCGGGCATCTGATGTTTACCCATGGGGTATCTGGGTCCACTTAATGTGAACGCGTATCCACCTCAATGCATGGTTTCAGGTCGATCGAGCGGTATCGAGAGAGGCCGCGTGGCAACCGGTGCCACGGGCTAGCATCCAAAGGCAGGCATTGGCCGCCCGGTGTTCTGAAGTTCGCACTGCTACTCGACGAGGAGTTCTGCGGCTTCGAGGCCGTATGAGTTCTCTCTTAGATCCATATTTCCCAATGCGGTCCTCTTCCATAGGTTCCCGCTGAATCTTGAAGCGGCGATATGGATATTCTTGGGAAAGTCTCTCGAGCACGCCCCTCACCATTTAATCCAGGCCGACTGGCACTTCTGCAGAGTATGGCCCGTAATCGAGCTTTGCGAATGCGAAGGAATTGCGGACCGCTTACTTTAGCCGAGTTTCCCTTCAGCACGCTGGTTATCGACCCCCCAAGTCGGTATCCGCAGAATGTCTTTCACGAAGGCTCGCCATCAGCCTCCATGCGAGCATCGCCGTCCGACACGGAAGATGGACAGCCCAAATAACCGTTTCCAGAAATTCGATCCTACGGTCAAACCTGATCAACACGGCGAGGACGCTGGTTCGTGGATTCTGGATGTCGGACAGGGCCCGCGCGGCAAACACGCCGGAACACGTGCCTTGACAGCCGCATCAACCGGATGGACAAGCGCCCTAGACGGTAGCGCGGTGAGCGCGGCACTGGATGGCCCCGTTCGGCCAGCCACTCCCGAGCCCGCTCCAGGTTGTCACTGGGCGCGCTAACCGGCCAACGAGCCTCGGCGGCGCGGAAGGCCGCCACCGCACCCGACCAGTCCCCCAGGTTTCCGAGCATGCGCGTCCTCGCCACGCCCAGAACGGCCGCCCCATGTCGGTCCGCGTGCTCTTCGAGTCGTGCTGCTGCCCGCTCCACCAGAGCCTTCGCGCGCTCTGCCCCCAGGGCGGCGAGGCTGCTGGGCAGGCCGCGCACGATGTCCTCCGGCAGGCCGCCGGTGAGCTGAAACGACACGGTGTTGGCGCCGAGATCGTGAACCAACGCCAGCGTCACGCCCTCCCGGTGATCTGCCGCCTCGATCAGGAGCTCGATGATCACCGATACCCAGTAGCAGCCCCAATACTTGTAGTCCTGGCAGACCAGCAACGCGCCGTCGGGCACAAGGTGGGCGGCGGTCTCGCGGAGCAGGTGCGTCATGCCGGTCCATGACTTGGCGCCGTCCACGAATAGGATCTCGATGGGTTCGCCAGGCTCCCAGGTAAAGACCGGTTGTTTTTCGGCGTTGTCATCGACAATCGACGCCGCCAGCTGATCGAGGACCTCCTCGTCGTCGGGTAGGGCGCGCCGCCATGGCACGATGTAGTCGGACCATGGCGCCACATATTGCTCGAAGAAGGGCTGAAAGGAGTCGCCGACAGCGAGCGGCAGGTCGACACGCTGTGCCATGAACGGGCGCCAGGTGAAGTTGTCGACGGTGTGGATGCGGCGATCGGAAACCGATCCGCGGTCCTGCAGTCCTTGGGCGAGACAGGCCGTGCTGCCGCCGAGCCATGGACCGATTTCCAGCACGTGCCCGTCACCGCGGGACCACGTCGCGGTGAGCCAGCGCAGGTATCGCCGCTCCTCGGTCGACAGCATGGTCGGGACCGATACGCTTTCGAGCAGCGGGGTATCCTGCCAGGCGCTCACGTGCACTCCTTAAAGGTTAGGCAGCACAAAAAGCGTTTTTTGACAGGTCGTAGAGTATGTTCCGCGGCAGAGGTCGGTCAAGGACTGCTGCTCATTTGCACCAAACCCTGACCCGGGGCTGGCATTGAATCTTGGTTCACATTTCGCAGTTGGACGTGAGTAACATGGACGGCGATTCAAGTTTCCATCTAAAGACCGACTTGCACTTCGAACAGTATTCGACCTTAATTGGGCATTGCCCGCAGCAGGTTCTACGGCGGGCAGCGTCGGTACCGGGAACGCGGCCCGCAGGGTCTGGCAGACAATGCCGGGCGCGATAGGCGCAACAAAGGCGGCTCGGTATCGAGATCCATGCACGTGTGGCCTGACCCTCATGCTTTCCGGGCGCACGTCAGCATCGCCGGCATGGGGATGCTCACCGTGCCCGATCGCTCAAACTGCCGGGCCCTCTCCACGATCGCCGACTCGATGTTTTTTTTCGCGGACGTGCTCTGCGCATCGATCAATGTCTTGCTCCGAGCCATGGCGTTGTAAATGGTGTCGAGAACCTCCCTTGGTCGTGGCCAGCTGCCGAGCAACGGGATCTCCGTGGTGGAAACGTCGCGAAAACCCACGCCTTGGAGCGTGCGCGTGCAATTCTCGGGCGACGCAAAATGGGATTCCGACGGCCCGGGAGGAAGTGCATCCTCAACGTCCGCGTATTTGTTGACCGCCTCGCGAATAATCTGCCGAAAATTTACCTTTACGTCGCTCGGCGGGCTCCATACGGTAAAAGCGTAACGTCCACCGCTTTTCAGGACTCTGTGCGCTTCGCCCAATGCAACCAGGGGATCGGAGAAATGGTGAATACCGAAATTACAAACCACGGCGTCGAATATTTCGTCTTCGAAGGGCAACGCCTGGGCGTCGCCGGATCGAAAGTCGATACCCGGATGCAGCCTTCTCGCTTGTATCAGCATACCATCGACGAAATCGACTCCGATGGCCACGGCGCCCGCCTCGGTGGCGGCGCGCGAAATATTTCCCGTGCCGCAGGCCACTTCGAGCAGGTGAGTGCCTCTCGTCACGCCGGCGGCCGATAGAAGAGCAGCGGCGGCCTGAATCGTGATACGGCCGAAATGCGAATCGTAGGTCTCGTGCATCTCACTCCAGGTGCGATGCTCGAACTGCGCGTGCGCATCCATACCGGAGGGATTCCCGCCATCGCCCGACTTACTTGCTGACATGGTTCCTGCCCCGAAAGAATCTCGCGGTCAAGTGTTGAAGGCGATGAGCTCGCCGCGAAGGGGGGATTCCGCCGGTGAGTGGCTCGCCGGATTCCCGAGCCAGCGGTGTCCGGTGTAGAGGATAGACAGCATAAAATCGATATTTCCCATATGGAGTCGTCATACGCGGGTCCAGCCATAACTTTATCACTGCCGACACGCCGGCTGTCCCTCATGACAGCAAATTACTGCGTCGATGGGTGCTTTACGGCCACCGAACGGGCTGATGCTCTCCGTCGTGGCGGCCAGCAGGCGAGCGAGAACACAGCAATCCCTGCCTTATACCCTCCAGCAGCGCAGAGCAGGTTGCTCGGCATCACTATCCGGTGTCATACAGCGGTGTCAGGCGTGCAATCCTCGCTGGAATCTGCTCGAACAGCGCCTTGGGCACCGCCACCTCCGCCATCTGGAAGGTGACGTAGCGCGCATGGCGCACGATCCGCGCCCCGGTCTTGATCAGCTTCTCCCGAAGCGTCGTCAGCGACCAGTGCTTGACACGGCGGGGGAGGACAAGCCGGCGCAGGAAGTTGGCGAGATTGTAGGCCAAGGCGAACAGCTGCAGGCGCACCGCGTTGTCGACGAAGCGCCGGCAGGACAGCCGCGTCCATTTCAGGGCGTACTTGCCTTCCTTGATCCACTGCTCGGCGGTGCCGCGGCCGTTGTAGAAGCGCACCACGTTGCGGGCCTGGCGGTTGAGGGTCGTGACGAGGAATCCGACCCGCGGGAACAGCTCCCCGGCGTGCCACACGACCTTGGCCACGATTCGCCGGGAGCGATCCCAGCTCTTGGCTCGACAGTCAAAGCTTGCGCAGCGTATCTCCGGCCTTTTTGAAGGGCGTCCCGCACGGCGCTTGAGCAGGAGCGCGATACGCCGCTCCGTTTCCAATCGAGTTTGCTTGAGCGTCTGGAATGCCTTCTATTGAGTGAAGCCGTAGGAGCAACCGGGGAAAGTGCTGCAAAGTGCCTTACAGTGCCGCACCCCCGAATTGAGTTGTCGCTAACCGGGGGCGCCCCGATCTATCCGGCACCCACGACCGATCGCCCAGCTCTCGGGAGAGCCCGGCGCTAACGCGGCACGAAGCGACCACTCGTGTCTCGATCGCGTTCATCGCGCGCCCGTGCACGTCCGACGCGGACTCCTTGCGCGCTTCGCGGTTACACGACTACCCTGATTGCGTCTTTTGTTGCACCGAAGACGATGCGGATGAGACCAGCCTTTTACTTAAAGCACCTTTTGAGCCGGCCCGGCATTGCGGATTCTTGCGTTCTCGCTCTGTTACTACTAGCTCACCCCATCGTCTACCTGTTCAACTCCAGCCTCGGCGCCTTCTATCCCGACACCGGGCTGTACTTTCGTTTCGCGCGCGATGTTCTTCCTCAGGGTTTGCTCTACGTCGGCGCGGACGACGCCAGCAGCGGCGCCATCCTGCCACCGCTGTACCCCTTCTTGCTTACGATCGGCCAGACGTTCACCGGGGATCTGCTGCGATTGAGCGAGTGGACGAACAGCATCCTGATCATTCTCGTCAGCGTTCCCCTGTACTACCTTCTGCGTGATCGCGTCGGCCGCGGCAGCGCATTCGTCGTCTTGTTGCTGGTCCAACTGAACCATTTTCTCGTTGTCTGGGCGTTCCTACCGCTGACCGAGGCCAGTTTTCTGCTCGCGAGCAGCCTCACGTTATTGCTGCTCTCGCGGTGGCACCCGCGGCGCGCAACGGTCCATGCCGTGCTGATCGGATCGCTGTGCGCGCTTGTGTTCTTTGCACGCCAGATCGGCATTGTCGCGCTGCCCTTCGCGATCCTGTATATCATGAGCTTCGGCGTCCGCAAGACGACGAAGCCCGTCGCCATGGCGCTGATCGGCTTCGCCGTGCTGGCCGGTCCCTACGCCTTTCTGCTGCAGGAGCAAACAGGTCACGGACCGCTCACCCAGAAATTCAGCAACGCGAGCACCCGCACGAATGCCGATCCCGCGGTCGTAGAGCGCGTTGAGGCGATTCACCGCCTTCCGGCAAAGAAATACGAGGATTTTCTCGTCAAGCGACGGATGCTGCGGGAATTGACACCCGACAGCTCCGCGATGCTCCAGTCGATCCAGGTCGAAAGCCGGGCTCAGGTCTCGAACCGGACACAGGTTGAGCAGGCGCTGGCGACGCTGCTGCGCAGTCCATCGGCGTATCTGCGGCGTCTGCTTAATAATCTGGAGTTCCTGCACCTGTCGCTGGGCAGGGTAGGAAGCATCGCACTGCTGGTGGCGTTCTTGAGCCCTTTGGCCGTGAGGATCGATGCAATCACGTTGCGGCAGCGTTACCTGATACCGGCATTCGCCGTATTCTACGTACTGGCCCTGTCGCTGGTGTCAGGCGCCATCGACCGCTATCTTTTCGTTCTCGTGCCGCTGGCACTCGTTCATGTGGGCGGCGAGATCGCTTTGGTTGTTCGCAGCTCAAAAACCAGCTTGTCTCGTTCCGTCCAGCATGTGTCGCTGCTTCTGGTCATGCTGGCGATCTCGTTGACTCAACCCCAGAAGCTCAACCCGCAGGAATTTCGCCCCAAGGTGCCTGAGCTCCAATGGCCGCAGGCAGCCTTCCGACAATTCATCACCCCGGGCGCACCGGTGATGACGATACACCCGAGACATGCCTACTTTGCGGGAGGCGAATTCCGCATACTGCCCAACGACCGGCTGGAGAAAATCGCGGCGTACGCGAAGAAAACAGGCGTCGAGTGGCTGCTTCTATCACGTTCTCCCCGCGACCGTGCGGAGATCGAGCTCTACAGCAACTCGAAGTGGTACCTCGACCCGCAGATTCACGTCAATTACAGGCACCTCCTCACGGCGCAGGCGACGACTGCCGGAGGCGCGTTCATTCTGCTTCGCTTCAATTAGCCGAGTCGGCTCTCCGGCCCAAGCCCGGTGCACGCTGGCTTCCACCCGGCGGCGCCGGTCATCGTTCGCCGGGTACGAGCTTTGCAGCCCGCCGCTGTTGGGCGAACAAGCCATAATGGTCGCGGGGGAGTGCCGGGCGGCCACCCAGCAGCGGCGCGCATAGGCCTTGGGGTGCCCAACCCATGGTGAGGACTGGCTCCCCAGCACGGACTCGAACCGCGGACCCGGTGGTTAACAGCCACCTGCTCTACCGACTGAGCTACCGGGGATCGGAGCAGCGCGCATCCTACTGAGGGGGCCGCGGCGGGTCAAGTGGCCCTCCCCGACGCACGGACCTGCGCACGCGCCGCCCCGACGGCTCCCGGACGGCGCACACCAGGCGACAGACCCGATGGAATACCCGACGACCAGTCGCACGGCCCGTTGCCGAAGCGCTTAGCATACCCTATAGATTAACAAGGCAACGTAATTATCTAGATTGGAAGCGTTTTTTGTTCAAAACCGTTGGCAGAGCACAGTCTGGCAGGGGGCGAGGGAAACGCACTCGGCCGGACCGCGCGCGAGCCACGACGGGAGCGGAAGCCTGACTTGCGCCGCACCACAACCCCAGCGCGCCGCGCCACGGCGCCGAATCCGACCTGAAGACCTCTGAGGGCAGAGACATGAACCGACGTCACCACGGCTTGATCAAACTGACCGCTGCCGCCTGTCTGGGCTGCGCTCTGGTGTCCACAGCCGCGGCCGAGGAGTTCACCTGGTTCGGCGAGAAGGCCCCGGGACAGTGGATGGTCGGTCTCAAGGGGGGCGTCGCCGACCACGGCGCCGCCGGGTTCGATAGTGCGACCGCCTACGGCCTGATGCTGGGCTACCAGTTTGCACGGCCGGCCGCTTACGAGGGCAAGTCGGCCATCGAGTTCGAGTTTCTCACCACCGATGAGGGCGATATCGACGCCGAGGACGCGGGAGTGAGTGGCAAGTGGGAGTCCGACATCATCAGTATCTTCTTCGCTTACCGGACCGCCGGCAGCATCTACTTCAAGGGCAAGCTCGGCGGGACCTATAACGACACCACTGCCAAAACGGACGGCGTCAACACGGACGGCGATTCCGTCGGCCTCGGTTACGGTGGCGGCTTCGGTCTGCGCTTCGGCAACGATGAGCGGGACACGGCACTGATCGAGCTCGAGTTCAGCGGCAACACCGGGGACGAGGACATCGGCGTGTTCACGCTGGCTGGGTCGCTCCTGTTCTGACCGCCCTCCGCTAGGGCGATCCGAGACCGGCCCCCTGCGGGCCGGTTTCTCTTTGTGCCCGCTGCGCTGCGGCGGCGCCCAGCTCCAGCGGCAGCAACGGTGCGATAACGAAGTTGAGCTGCCGGTGCGCCTCGCGCAGCGCCGCTTCGGCGAGGGCGGCGCTCGGAGCGCGCGCGTAGACGAACCCCGTATAAGAGGACCCTTCGGGCCACGGCACCAGCACCTGCCCGTCGCGAACGTCGATCTGCAGCTTCTCGACGTAGGGTACGCGCATCGCCGACGCTACCCCTTCGACCCGGCGCAGGACGCCGGCGCGCGGTACCGGAATCATGAGTACGCCGAAGCCGCCGTCGAGGCCGGCGGCAGGCAAGTCCAGGCCCAGGGCATGGGCAAGCACCCGCTCCTCCAGCGACTGTCCGCTCGCCAGGTGAAAGAGCCGGGCGCAATCACCGCCGATCGTGCGTGCCGCCGCTTCCAGCACCCACACGCCCCGCTCGTTGATACGGCACTCGGCGTGCACCGGACCCTCGCGCAGGCCGTAGGCAAGGCAGACCCTCTCGATCTCCTGTGCCACGGCCCTCTGCACGTCTGCGCCGAATCGCGAGGGGCTGACGTAGTAGGTTTCCTCGAAGAAGGGTCCGTCGAGGGGATCGGGCTTGTCGAACACCGCCAGCACGCGCAGCGTGCCCGCGCGCAACAGGCCCTCAACCGCGACCTCGACGCCGGGGACGAAATCCTCGACCAGCAGCCGCCGGCGCGCCGCGGCATCGTCGATCTCAGCGAGCAGCGGCGCCACGCGGGCGACCGCTTGGCGCAGCGCCGCAGTGCTGTCCACGCGGATGACACCGCGGCTCGCCGACAGCGCCAGCGGCTTGACCACGCTCGGGAAACGCACCGCGCCGATCTGTCGCTCCAGGGGCCGGTCGAGATCGACGGTCACGGCACGGGGCGTGCGCAGCCCGGCCCGCGCCGTGAGCCGTCGACCGACGTCCTTGCGCCGCGCCGCGCGCACCGCCGCGGGGGCATTGTGCGGAAGGCCCAGCGCCCGGGCGACGTGAGCCGCGAGCTCCGTGGTGACGTCCTCGGTGCCGACCACAGCGCCCAGGAGATCGATGCCCGGATGCGCGAGGATCACGGCGAGGGCGCGCTCGGGATCCCGGGCGTCGACGTGGATACCGCCGCCGCGGGTGGGCACCGGCACCGCAGCACCGGCGCTGGCGACGAGCACGTCGACGCCCAGACGCTCGCCCGCGCGCAGGAACGGCACCGTGCGGTAGCTCGAGGGCGGCGCAACGAGCAGCACGCGGGGCCGCGGACGAAGCGAAGCCGCCGCCATCACCGCTCGCGGCACCGACCGCAAGGGCAGATAAGGGAAGCGCCCGGGGGACGGGACGCGCCGCCCCCCACGGCAGCGTTACATCGCGCCGCCGCAGCCGCCGCAGGCACCGCTGCCGCCGACCGCCTGGAAGACGTTGTTGAAGACGAAGGTGGCGTTGACGCCGTCGTCGACGTAGTCGATCTCGGCGCCGGCAAGGTAGTTCAGCGCGACGGGGTCGACGATCAGCTTGAAGCCCTCGCCGGCAAGGACGCTGTCGAACTGCGACTGCGCCTCGGCGAAGGTCATGCCGTAATTCATGCCGCTGCAGCCGCCGCCGGCAACGAATACGCGCACCCCCGCCACCTCGTCGTCGGCTTCGCCAATGAGGGCGGCGATCTTCGCCCGGGCGGCGTCGGTGACGCTCAGCGCCTCGGCGGTGATTTCGTGACTGTACATGGCTGAGATCCGTGTGGCTGACTGAGACAAATCCTTCTACAATATACGGCCGGTCCGGTCAATATTCCACCACCCGCTGCATCCACGACAGGCTCCCATGACTCGAACCGTCAACTGTGTTGTCCTCAAGCGCGAGGCCGAGGGCCTCGACAAGCCGCCCCATCCCGGTCCACTCGGCCAGCGCATCTACGACAACGTCTCCGCGGAGGGCTGGTCGCAGTGGCTCGAGCGGCTGGTCATGATCATCAACGAGAATCAGCTGAGCACCGCCGACCCCGGCGCCATCGAGCTTATCGAGCAGCACATGCTCGGCTTTCTCTTCGGCGAGGGTGACCTCGGCCAGCTGCCGTCGGGTTTCTCGCCGCGGCGCAAGAAGTAGCCGCCCGCTGCCGGGGTCTCAGGGCCTCGGCAGGCGCACGCCTCCTGCCGCCGCAATCAGCGACTTCATCGTCCGCACCGCCTCGGCAAGGCCGACGAACACCGCACGCGCCACGATGGCGTGGCCGATGTTGAGCTCGGCGACGCCTTCGAGCGCTGCGATGGGCTGCACGTTGTGATAATGAAGCCCGTGTCCGGCATTGACGCGCAGCCCGCACTCGCGGCCCACGGCCACAGCGGCACGGATGCGCTCGAGCTCGCCCTGCCGCTCGGCGTCGGCGGCGTCGGCAAAACGGCCCGTGTGGATCTCGACGGCGCGGGCGCCGGCGGCAGCGCTCGCGCGCACCTGCTCCGGCTCGGGGTCGATGAACAGCGACACGCGGATACCGTCGCCCCGCAGCGCAGCGCAGACTTCCGCCATACGCTCGGTTTGCGACACGACGTCGAGACCGCCCTCCGTAGTCAGCTCCTCGCGTCGCTCGGGCACCAGGCACACGTCGTCGGGGCCCACCCGGCGGGCGATAGCCACCATCTCGGCGGTGGCGGCGATCTCCAGATTCATGCGCGTGGTCACCGTGCGCCGCAGCAGCTCGACGTCACGCTCCTGGATGTGGCGACGATCTTCGCGCAGGTGCAGCGTGATGAGGTCGGCGCCGGCCTGCTCTGCCTCTAAAGCCGCCTGAAGCGGGTCGGGATATTGCGTGCCGCGTGCCTGACGCAGCGTCGCCACGTGATCGATGTTTACGCCGAGTTCAACCAAACCGACTTCCCCGGGCCGCGGCTGCCGCCGGGAGCCGCTGGAGCGCGGATGGTAGCACGAGTGTTGCCCGCGGGCGGCTGCGTATCAACTCGCGTCTGCCTCCGGATCGGGCACCGCCTGCCCGCCGGCGCCGGCCGGCGTCGCGAAACGTGCCCTCGTCGCCTGCATCCCGCGAAACAGGCGTCTCGAGCTGAGCGTGCGGCCGTCGAGGTAGCGCGAGAGCACCGCACGCAGCAGCTGCTTGCTCTCGGCCAGTGTCTCGGGCGTCTCCAGGCTCTCGGCGGCGAGCGCAAGCAGGGTCGCGCCCGACACCGGAAGAGCCCCCGCGGCGGCGGCGGCGAGCGGCGTCGGGCCCTGGTCCGGCACGTAGTCGTAGCGCCGATCCGCGCGCACGGGGGTGCGCCCGCCGGCCTCGTGATCGAGCACCAGGGCATAGCCGATCTCGCTCAGCAGGTGCTTCTCGAAGAGCCTCAGCGTGGCCTCGGGGTGGCCGTCCGCGCACAACGACGCGAGCGCACGCGCGTAGGTGTCGAACAGCGCCTCGTGGGCGTCGTGGCGGTGGAGCAGCAGCATCATGAGTTCGTTCAGGTAGAAGCCGCACAGCCAGGCGCCGCCCCGCAGGGGAACGGCCCGCGCCGTCGTCTCAGCCCCGGTCAGCGTCGGCAGCGCGCCGCGCCCGGCCCAGCTCAAGGCCAGCGGCTGGAAGGGACGCAGCACGCCACGATGAGGCGACTTGCGGCGCCGCGCTCCCTTTGCGATCAGGGCGAGGCGCCCGAACTCGCGTGAAAACACCTCCACCAGCAGGCTGCTCTCGGAGTACGCCCGTGTTCGCAACACGTAGGCGGGCTGTTGCTGAACGCGCATACCCCAACGGCGGCCGGCCCCCCAGGCCCGCCCTACCCGTCCTCGAGATAGCCGAGCGCGCGCAGCGCGCCGGTGTCGTCCGCCCAGCCCGAGCGCACCTTCACCCATAGCTCGAGATGCACCTTGCGCCCAAAGCGCGCCTCCATCTGCACCCGCGCGGCCTGGCCCATGCGCTTGATGAGCTCGCCGCGGTGACCGAGTACGATGGGCTTGTGTCCCGGCTTGTCGACCCAGATGACGGCGTGGATGCGGGCGCGGCGCGCATCCATGTCGAACGCTTCGATCTCCACTGCGCTGGAATAGGGCAGCTCCTGGCCGAGGAATCGGAACACTTGCTCGCGCACGAGTTCGGCGGCGGCAAAGCGCTCGCCGCGGTCGGTGACGATGTCGATGGGATAGTCCGGGCCACCGACGGGCAGCCGCGCCTTGATGACGCCGACAAGTCGCTCGACGTTAGTGCCGCGCCGCGCCGAGACGGGCACGATGTCGTCGAAATCGGCCACTTGCCGCGAAGCTTCGATCAGCGGCAGCAGCCGTTCCTTGTGCGCGAGACGATCGATCTTGTTTATGGCGAGCACCAGCGGCCCGCGGTGTCCGCGCAGCGCCACGAGCAAAGCCCGATCCGCCGGTTGCCACGCGGGGGCGGCGATCACCCACACCACGACGTCAACGCCCTCGAGACTGCCGCGCGCCGTCTTGGCAATGACGCGATCGAGGTATTTGGCACTCGGCCCGTGCAGCCCGGGCGTGTCGATAAACACGATCTGCGCGTCGGCGTCTGAACGCACGCCGACGATGCGGTGACGCGTGGTCTGCGGCCGCCGGGAGGTGATGCTGACCTTAGCGCCGACGATACGATTCAGCAAGGTCGACTTGCCGACATTGGCGCGGCCGACGATGGCGACGTGGCCGCAGCGGAACTCATCCGCCATGGGCCTGGGTCAGTGCCCTGTACGCCTTTGCCGCTGCCTCCTGCTCGGCGCTGCGGCGATTCGACCCCTCACCCCGGAAGCGTTGTGCCGCGTCGTCCAGCTCGCACTCAACGATAAAATGCTGTGCGTGGGGTTCGCCGTGAATCTCCACGACGCGGTAGGTCGGCACCTCCCGGGCATGCTGATGCAGGTATTCCTGCAGGCGGCTCTTGGGGTCCTTGACGACTTCGTCCGGATGGACTTCAGCCAGGGCTTCGGCGAAGCGTCCCAGGACGAACCGCCGGCACGGCTCAAGCCCGCCGTCGAGATAGATGGCGCCGATAATGGCCTCGAGGGCGTCGGCCAGGATCGAGTCGCGATCGTACCCGCCGTTCTTGAGTTCTCCGCCGCCCAGCCTGAGACAGGGGCCCAGTTCCAGCGCGCGTGCGACCCGCGCCAGCGACGGTTTGGCCACGATGCCGGCACGCATGCGGGTCAGGATTCCCTCGGCGGCGCCGGGAAAGCGCCGGTAGAGGTCCTCCGCAACCAGGAAATTGAGCACGCCGTCGCCGAGAAACTCCAGACGCTCGTTGTGAGGGGTGCCGTGGCTGCGATGAGTCAGCGCGACGTCGAGCAGACCGGCGTCGCCGAACTCATGGCCGAGACGTCGATGCAGCTCGGTGCGCGACGTCATTTACCGAGCGGCACACTCACACTGTTCTTGAAGTCGAGGAGCGCGCTGACGTTGTAGGCCATATGCACCACTACCTCATAATCGACACGCATGATGAAATCCTTCTTGGTCTTCTCGATCTGAAGCGTCTTGTTCATGTCAACGAGGGTGTCGGCAAAATCGATGTAGAGGATCTGATTCAGCTTGCGCACCAGATCGCGCTTGGAAAGAGCGCTGACGCCTGGCTCCTCGGAGACGGTCACCAGCGCCTCCCTGATTTTCAGATTGTCGAGATACGGCGGGAACAACTTCATGAACATCAAGCCGAAGAAAGCGATCAACGCTACGACGGTGATGAGTCCCCAGATGGTCCAGCCTTTCTGTGCTCGCATCATCAAATCCTCGTTGCTGCGGAGGTCCGGGTGCCGTCGGCGCCGCCGCTTCGCCCGTGCGCGGCCCCTTAGCGGATTGTGTGGGCGATGCGACCCCAGTTGACACCGCCGCCGTTGGCCGAATCCCAACTGAACCAGATGAAGAAAGCCTTACCGACGATGTGGGACTCGGGCACAAAACCCCAGAAACGGCTGTCGTTGCTGTAGTCGCGATTGTCACCCATGACAAAATAATGGTCTTCCGGAACGGAAAATTCCATACGTCTCATCGATTTATTCTTATCGGACAGGATATCGTGGGACTGGGTGCCCAGGGTTTCACTCAGGCGCTCCGCGTCGACGTTACGCTTTCCCGCCTCCTTGAAGGCGTAGTCGCCCACCAGCGTCTGCGGAATGCGTGCGCCGTTGATGTAGAGCGTCTTGTCCTCGTAGATGATGTTGTCCCCGGGCAGGCCGACCACGCGCTTGATGAAATTGACCGACTCGTCGTGGGGGAAGCGGAACACCATAACATCGCCGTGCCCCGGTCTGCCGGTGTCCATCATCTTGCGGTTCACGATCGGCAGGCGGATCCCGTAACTGAACTTGTTAACGAGAATGAAGTCGCCGACGTGCAGGCTCGGCAGCATCGAGCCCGATGGAATCCGAAACGGCTCCACAACGAATGACCGCAGCAGGAACACCAGCAGGATGACGGGGAAGAAGGCCCTGGCGTACTCGACCAGCCACGGTTCCTTGGGCGTAGCGGCGGACCCCGCCGAGGTGCGTGATATGACCGAACCCTCGCCGGTGCCCGCGGAACTCGCCACCGCCGCGCGGCGGCGTGCCCCGATCAGCCGGTCCCACAGCCAGATGAGGCCGGTCGCGACCAGCGCGATGAACAAGATGAGAGAAAAATCCATCGGTCTCAGTCCCCGTCCACACGCAGCACGGCGAGAAACGCCTCCTGGGGTATTTCGACAGATCCGATCTGCTTCATGCGCCTCTTGCCTGCCTTCTGCTTCTCCAGCAGCTTGCGCTTGCGCGTGACGTCGCCGCCGTAGCACTTGGCGGTGACGTTCTTGCGCAGGGCCTTGACGGTCTCGCGGGCAATTATACGGCCTCCGATGGCCGCTTGTATTGCCACGTCGAACATCTGCCGCGGGATGAGATCGCGCATCCGCCTGACGAGCTCCCGCGCGCGGTGCTGGCTTTGCTCCCGATGCACCAGCACGGACAGCGGCTCCACGATCTCACCGTTGATGAGAAGATCAACCTTGCACATGTCCGCGGCGCGAAACTCGAGAAACTCGTAGTCGAGCGAGGCATAACCGCGACTGCGCGACTTGAGCTGATCGAAGAACTCGAGCACGACCTCGTTCAGCGGCAGCTCGAAGTCGAGCACGACCTGGCGCGCGTGGAAGTGCATGTTCCTCTGCACGCCGCGGCGTTCCATGCACAGCCCGATCACGGCGCCCAGGTGCTCCGCCGGCGTCAGGATGTGCGCCAGGATCAGCGGCTCGCGGATCTCGGCGATCTTCGACGGCTCGGGCAGCACGCTCGGGTTGTCGATCATCTGCACCGTGCCGTCGCTGCGCACCACCTCGTAGACGACCGTGGGCGCAGTGGTGATCAGCTCGAGATCGTACTCGCGCTCGAGGCGTTCCTGGACGATCTCCATGTGCAGCAGCCCGAGGAAACCGCAGCGAAAGCCGAAGCCGAGCGCCTGCGAGGTCTCCGGCTCGTAGCGCAGCGAGGCGTCGTTCAGGCTGAGCTTGGCGAGCGCGTCGCGGAAGGCCTCGTAGTCGGTGCTGAGCACGGGATAAAGACCCGCGAAGACAAACGGCTTGGGCTCGCGAAATCCGGGCAGCGGCGCCGCCGTCGGATTGCGCGCGTCGGTGACCGTATCTCCGACGCGGGCGCTGCGCACGTCCTTGATCCCGGCCATCAGGTAGCCTACGTCGCCCGACCACAGTGCCTCCGCCGGCCGGCGCTTGGGAGTGAAGAACCCGGTCTGCTCGACGACGTGCTCACGGCCCGTCGCCATCATACGGATGCGCTGCCCGGGCCTGAGCCACCCGTCGAACATGCGCACCAGCGAGACGGTACCGAGATAGTTGTCGAACCAGGAGTCGACGATCAGGGCCTTGAGCGGTGCGTCGCGCTCCCCCGGCGGCGGCGGCAGCCGCTGCACGATCGCCTCCAGCAGCGCGCCGACGCCCTCCCCGGTTTTTGCGCTCACGAGCAGAGCCTCGCTGCAGTCGATGCCGACGACGTCCTCGATCTCCGCCGCGACCCGGCCGGGATCGGCGGTCGGCAGGTCGATCTTATTCAGCACCGGGACGATCTCGAGACCGAGTTCCACGGCGGTGTAGCAATTGGCCACCGTCTGCGCCTCCACTCCCTGGGCCGCGTCGACCACGAGCAACGCCCCTTCACAGGAAGTCAACGACCGCGACACCTCGTAGGAGAAATCCACGTGGCCGGGGGTATCGATGAGATTGAGCCGGTATTCCAGGCCGTCGCGGGCGCGGTAGTGCAGCGTCACGCTCTGCGCCTTGATGGTGATGCCGCGCTCGCGCTCGAGCTCCATCGAGTCGAGCACCTGCTCCGCCATCTCCCGCGCCGTCAGCCCGCCGCACAGCTGTATGAAGCGATCGGCGAGCGTGGACTTGCCGTGGTCGATATGGGCGATGATGGCAAAGTTGCGGATCTGCTTCTGCTCCCAGCCGGGCATGGCCTTGCTCGTCTCGCAGCAGGGTCAGAACGCACACGGCGCCTTCGGTCGCTGCCCCTCGAGGGCACGCGGTC
>JABAOH010000798.1_pt2 | contig 21892 bp, 15 predicted proteins | sample 7062181 | NCBI WGS metagenome assembly JABAOH01 (sample SAMN14538630, study PRJNA623070) | marine sediment metagenome | biome: marine biome [ENVO:00000428]; feature: marine pelagic biome [ENVO:01000023]; material: deep marine sediment [ENVO:00002113]; isolation source: pool of 5 deep marine... | reverse complement strand
GCGATCAGGCTCCGGTAGCGAGTTCGCGTCCACCAGGGCCTGCGGCGTGACTCCGAAGCGCTGCGCGATTCCCCACACTGTGTCTCCTGCTTGTACGGTGTAGTGGGTGAGCTTCGGCCGTTCAGGGGTGCCTACCGGCGAAGCGGTCGGCGAGGGTGCGGCGAGCTCTGGCTCCGCCTCCACCGTTGGAGTTGCGGTCGCCATCGGCTTCTCCCTCGTGCAGCCGCCAATCGGAAGCGCGACCGTTATGCACAGCACAGACACCCATTGCCATGGGATCCTGCGACCCACGGGATGACCTCCTCTCAGTCTACTTGGGAGCGTTCCTCAGGGCGTCATAGGCCGGCCTGGTAGTGCCATCAGGATTAGTGATGGCCCACCAATACTGCTCATCGGCCTCGGTCCATTTCACATCCGCAATGGAGAGCACCGTCATGGGGCCCATCCACGGCGACCAATGGTCGCGTGCCCATTGAAAGGCGCGTACTATGTAGTCAGCCTTCGTTTCCTCGGACACCGCATGCCACTGGTACGGGGATCCGGGTCTAGGATCGCTCGTCCAGCCGAACTCCAACACGGCCATCTGCTTCCCTGCGTCGCCGTTCTGCACCATGATCTGGCGCAAATCTTCGACACGCCTGAAGCAGAAGAAGCGCCTTCCTCCCAAGGCAGGGTTGTTCGCCACCTCAGCTGGATCTGTCTCTGGGGCAGCCTTGTAACCCGGTGCATGAACGCCCAGCACGTCGAAATAGTTCTTGGCGCCGGCCTGGTACATCTCACGCAGATATTGGGCATCCGGAATGGCGTGGGGGAGCCCAGTTCCTGTGGGAGCCAAACCCGCCGTCATGACCACGGCGTTGGGGTCGGCCTGCTTGATGCCACGATGGGCCACTCGCAGGAGAGCGACATATTCTGCGGCGTTGGGTGCCTTGCCACCCCACTCGCGCGCCAGATTCGGCTCATTCCAGATCTCATACGCATGGATCTTCCCGCGATATCGGCTCGCCATAGCGTAGAGAAAGTCACCATAGTCAATGTAGTTGTCCGGCGGACCGTTGTTCGCGCCGTCGGCTCTCGCCCAAATCGGCTGGAAATCCACGCGAGCAATGATCTTCAGTCCACGATCATTGAGGATCTGGACCAGCTGGTCCGCAACCGACCAATCGAAGATACCTTTACCTGCCCCTTCGATGTTTTTCCATGGGAACACCTCTTTGACCCAGGTCACTCCCGCGTCCTTTGCCAACTGAGCATCTCGATCGCGGTGCTCCCCATTCCACCACATGAAGGTATGAACCCCGTACTCTGGCGTCTTCGTGCCAGGCGCCGGGCCAGGCTTCGCGGTCGGTGTCGGAGAAACCGTGGGCCCAGGTGCTGGAGTGGTCGGTCGGGGTGTTGGCGTGGGCGAACTGCTCGGCGAGCATCCCGGGATCGTCAGCCGCTGGCCAACCCAGATGAAGGAAGGATTGGCCAGGTTGTTGGCGATGGCAATGGCCCACACCGTAGTGCGATACGCGAGAGCGATTCTCGTCAAGTTATCGCCACGCTTCACGACATAGACACAGGTCTGAGCTGGCTGAGAGGGCTGGGACGGTGCTCCCTGCCCGGGAACCCGGAGCGTCTGTCCCGCGAAGATGAGGTTGGGATTCACCAGCCCGTTCAACGAGACGAGGCCGTTGACGGTGGTTCCAAAGCGGTAGGCAATACCCGATAGGGTGTCTCCTCTCCGCACCACATAGGTGGTCGTCGAGCCCGACGGAGGCGGCGCAGGAGATGTCGAACCAGTCGGGATCACCAACCTCTGGCCTGCGTAGATGTAGTTGGGATTGGCTATCCCGTTCGCCTGCGCGATAGCCGTGGTGCTGACACCATAGCGCCGGGCTATCAAGGTAAGATTCTCACCCCACTGGACTATGTGGATCTGCGAAACCGTACTTTGAGGATTCGTCTCAGGCGCCCCCCAGACAGGAGATGCCAGGCCTGCGAGAAGCGCAACCAGAGATACCACCATCACCAGCCGACGTTTTCTGTTCCCCATTTCTCTACCTCCTTCTTGCGACCGTCATGGACGACAGGGTGCTGCTGGTCCGCGATCCGTCGATCTGAACCGAACTGCCGTGTGATAAACACTCTCTAAAACCCTCTTCCATAGGCCATACCAATAAGCCAGCCAACGACATACGCGACCACCAGGATGACCAGCAGAAACCTCACCTGAAGCAGTCCACTGGTTATCGATGCTGTGGCTCTCCAGAAGATCAGCCGAAGCATGCCCACACCTCCAGGACCGGGCTCCTCAGAGCCTGCGGCCTGCAACAACTCACCGATATACAGTCCGTTGAAATGTCAGGACGAACCCTGTGTGGATTGTCCAGTCAGGGTGCTCCGGAGTGCCCAATCCCATCCCCACCATGATATCGCTGGGCAACCCTTCTACATACGCGCTGTAAGAACAAAGCACGTTGAACATCGGATACTTCACCGGATAGTCCCACGGGTAGCAGCAACTCTGGGGTTCGCTGACCACCCGGTTGCGGCCGCCGTTCTCAAAGATCACGGCCTCTCCGAACACGCGCTGCCCGGCTTCGTCCAGCAGATCCACGTGGATCTGGATGTCTTTGCGGCTCTCCTCCTCACTCAGCCATCTCGCGCTCACCAGCCGCCAGTAGCGATCGCCTGCTCGCAGCTGTATCCCTCGATCCGCCACNNGGGGCAACGGTGTGTTTGGCACGGCAGTCGGGGAGGTATTGCTGGTTGGCACAGGAGTGGGATTCCCTCCGGAGTACTGGAAGACGATGCTGTCGAACTGTCCGGCGGTGCCGCAGTCGGTGAACCGGATTTCCGCCGTGCCCGACTCGGGTACTGGATTAGCCTCGCTCTTCACGATGTCAATCAGAAACGTGAAAGGAGAATGGAAGTTCTCCGGAGCCAACGGCGCGAACCCCCACATACCCGGGTCCTGGCCCGCTCCGCTTATGTTGTAGACGACATGACCCGCGAAGCGTAGCCGCACGGTCCTGCCGCTCACCGGCTCGCCTCCAACACCTCTGATCTGGCCCTTGAAGTACACCGTTCCGCAGTTGGGGTATTGGCGCATGCTACCCTGCACGTACGTGAATGCGTACGCGGATGGCGTCGGCTGGCTAGGAGGCCTCGACGTCGGTGTCGCCGCCTGACGAGTAGGGACAGCTGTCCTCGTCGGCACGGGCGCTGGATTGTCGTCTGCAGGTGACCGAGCCCCTGGTATGACCAACGATTGGCCAACGTAGATGAATGATGGATTCGCGATATTGTTCGCGAGGACAATATCCCACATGCTGACGCCGAAACGGGTGGCAATGCCTATCAGGGTGTCCCCCCACTGAACGTGATAGGTCGTACGGGTCGTGGGCTGACTCGCTGGCTGGCTGGGCGCTGCACCCCCAGGGACCGCCAGCCTCTGCCCAACGATTATCAGGTTCGGGTTGGTTAGACCATTCAATTGCACCAGGCGCTGCACCGTCGTTCCACGCCGAGCAGCTATGGCAGACAGCGTATCTCCCCTCTGAACCACGTAGACCCCGGAGTTGGCGGGTGCGGGAGATGTGGTCCCTGGGATAGTAAGCCTCTGGCCTACGTAGATCCAATCGGGGTTGCTGAGCTGGTTGGCCTGCGTGATCGCGGAGACGGAGGTCCCATACCGCCGCGCTATGCTGGACAAAGTATCCCCCCAGGAAACGACATAGATGGTGGGTTCAAGAGCTTCAGGTACTGCAGACATGGCTGAGGGAACACTCGCGACAAGGCCTAGCATGACCAGCGACAACAGACCAGCGACCAGGAGCCCCCGAGCAGTGAGTGTCATTATGATACGCTTGCGTGTCCTTGCCATCGTCAATCCCCTGGTCTGAGCCCTATCTTGAGACAGCGACCTTCAAGACCCTTCCTTCTTCGTTGGTGGTCAAATGCACAATCTGCTGGAACTTCTCTCCATTGGGTGAGCTCAGGGCCTTCCGGTAGGTGAAGCGATGCCTCGCCTGTCCTCCACGATTTGTGGAGCTGACCCTCGGCTTCACACTTGCCATCTCCGGGAAGTGCTTCTCAAGATGTTTCTGCGCCCTCGTTCTACACTCTTTGGAAGGCTTAGGCATGTTTCTCCTCCCCTTCCTCCCCTACCCTGGCCAATCTCCGGCGTCTTAGGAAGGTGGGCACGTCCAAGTCAAGTAGATCGACGCCCTGCCGGGACCGGTCGAACTCCAGCGATTCCTTCCCTGTGGCGGCTCGCGGAGTACTAGGCGGCCTGCGGTAGAAAGATCTACGGTCGCCCACGGGCAAACTCAGAGCGGATGGCGCTGATCGCAGACCATCCATCCCTACCGCTATGAGCATCACCTGCAATTGCCTGCCCATGCCGGGATCCACCGTAGCGCCGAAAAAGATGTTAGCCTCGGGACTGGCCACCCCGGCCACGGTGCTCACAGCCTGCTGGATCTCGTCCAGAGACAGGTCGTTTCCACCGGTGATGTTGACCAAGATTCCCGATGCGCCTGCAATGGAGGACAGCTCGGAAAGAGGGCTGGCGATTGCCAGCTCTGCGGCTTCTATTGCCCGATCATCCCCACGGCCCTGTCCGATCGACATGAGTGCGGGGCCAGCGTCTTGCAGTATGGTCCGGACGTGCATGAGATTGAGATTGATGACGCCTGTACTCGTGATCAGCTCTGCCACGCCTTGAATCCCTTGCCTCAGTACCTCGTCCGCTATCCGGAAGGAGATGTCGAGCGAGGTCTCCTCATCGATGAACTCCAGCAGGCGGTCATTGGATATGGCGACGAGGGTGTCCGACTTCACCGCGAGAGCCTCCATGCCTTCTTGAGCCGTCTCACTGCGTCGGCGCCCCTCGAAGCTAAAGGGGGTCGTCGCAACGGCGATGGTCAACGCTCCGCTCTCACGCGCCAACTCCGCAATGACCGGGCCTGCACCCGTCCCCGTACCACCACCTAGACCGAGTGCCAGAAAGACGATCTCTGCCCCGCTCAAGGACTGTCGCACTGCTTCCGCGCTTTCTTTGGCTGCCTTGGCCCCAACTTCAGGATTCCCCCCAGCTCCGAGGCCTCTGGTGGTCTTCGGCCCGAGTTGAACCTTACGCGGTGCCTCCGACAGGGCAAGAGCCTGCGCGTCGGTATTCGCCGCGAGGAATTGCACCCCAGGAATACCTACGTGAATCATCCTATCGATGGCGTTACTGCCCCCGCCACCAATTCCGATGACCTTGATCAATGGTTGGTAGTGCTGTGGAGTCATTGCTTCCCTCTGCGAACGCCCGCTAGCTAACCCATTCATTCGCGCTGCTCCCCTCAGCCTCGCTCCGATCCCACGTACCTACGGAGCACAGCCAAGAGTCCCTCCAAACGGTCAAGAAAGATGCGTAAGGCTTGCGCTGCGCCCTGGGTGACTGGCTCAGAGCCATCCGCGTCTGATCCATCGCCAATCTGTACGATGACCGGACCCACGAGGTTGTTGGCCTCGTCAACCTCAGACACGAGCCCAGCCTCTCCCTCGGGGTTGTAGGCATCCGCGTAGGCGTAGAGTTCGTGTCTGCCGGTCGGGAGACTGCCTCCGAAGTTGGTGTAGCGCCCGTCAACATCCTCCAAGGATAGGCTCAGCGATTCCTGAGCACCTAGGCTCGGCACGTACCAAAAGGCACCAACACCATCCGCCACTGCGATCGAGTTTATGGTCGGAACGGTCGGCGGGTCCACGAAGAGCTCAACCCAGAAGCCGGTCGCTATCTCAACCCTGGCCCGGTTCCCGATCGTCACGGTGATCCCTACGCTGCCCGCATCCAGTCCCGCCTCAGGCGTCACCGTGATGCCATCTACCACCAAGTCCGGTAGATCACTTGACGGAAGGTCCGGAGTAACCGTGAGCGTAGGTGAAGCCGTGGGTAGGGGGCTGGCTCCTGGCGTAGTGCCAGGGGTTGGACGCGCCGATTCACCATAGGCCGGACTTAGCCCTTCGTTGCCTGCCCTGTCCGCTATCCTAAAACGCACGTCCGCGCCAGCCATTCCAGCCGATAGCCGACAGTAGGTGACCAATGGGTCCTCCCCCTCGGGAGCGTCGCAGGAGACAGGCTGCCAGGCGCCCCAGGTCAGACCCCCGTCGGAGGACACGGAAAACACGGCGCTCGATGGATCCAGCCCGCTTCCGTGATCAAACACTTCGACGACCACCCCGCCAGACTCGTCCATGTCCACAGAGTCCCAATCGCCTGGCGTCACCGTGTCCAGACCGATGGTGTCGGTATATGTGGCTGACGTGTTCCCCGCTTGGTCGAGGAAACGCACCCCGATAGTCTTCTCTCCGTCGCCAGAACTCAGAACCCATTCCTTGGTACTTGCGAACTCCTCCACCTCGCTGAACTGGCTGGCGCCATCGTGGGTGAACTTCATGCCGGCTATGTCGCTCCGATCATCCTCGGCCTCAAGGCTGAGGGTGACCGTCAGCTGCGATGTGTAGGATGCGCCTTCGTCAATCTCGACGGAGCCGGTCGGCAGCGTGTTGTCCACTATTACCTCACGCACCACACGAGAAGTGCGGCCTTGGATGCTGGTGGCCACTGCCTCGATTCGGTGTTGGCCTTCGATGAACTGGCGTGTGTTCCATGTCCATGTGAGCGACGCCGTGCTTTCCTTTTGCACCGTTCCGTCCAGGTACAGCTGTATGCGGGAAGTCGTGGGACTCGGACTGGATAAGCGGACCTCCGTCACACCAGACACGGCCTCCCCTGCCTCCGGGCTAGCTATCTCTACTCTCGGTTTGTGCGCCAGAAGCCGCTGCCACGTCTGCTGGCGTAGCTCGGGCAGTACCTTGTACACGTTGTCGCCCGGACAGATCGTGGGCCAGAGATCGCGATGCGCCACCAAATGGGGGAACTTGCGCTGGATGAAGTACGACGATTCCAGTGGATGAATGTTGAAGCGATCAGCCTCCCACGCCATGAGGGAGATCAATGCCTCCTTCATCGCGGGGGTCATCTTGGCATATCGGTAATCACCCAGTAGAGCGATTCCAATGCTGCCGTAGCTGTAATCGCGAGCGTGTATCCCAACCACGCCATCTCCGCCCTTGCGTCCCTCGTAGACGTTGCCTTGGCGATCGATCAAGAAGTTGTAGCCGATGTCACCCCATCCCCGTGATATGGCATGATACTGGTAGATGGCACGCACGATGTACGCCGGATCTTCGGGGTTATTCGGCGTCACCGTGTGGTGGATAACGAAGGTAGTCGGCTGGCGATAGATCGGCTTCCGCGTCGCCCAAGCCTCGTTGGCTCCCCAGCCCCTGCGAGAGATGATGCGCGGTTGGGGCACTCCAGATGTTGCCTCCTGAGGGAGAATCATAGCCCTGGCCTCCTCGACACCGGGCCCGTCGCGCGTGTTCATGAGCGCGAATACCAGCTCCCGCACCAAGGGCGACATGCTAGCATCGAAGGTGCCCAGGATCAGCCGATACTGCAGGTACCGCGATGGAGACACTTCGATCAGATTGCCGTGCGTCAACTCCTCCATCTCAAGCCCGTCCTCATCTGGAGGGACCTCCGTCCAGTCAGTCCACGCCCTCCGATCACGGCTGGCACGAACCTCAAGATGAAACGTAGTCCCCGGGGGCCTGTCTGCGGCCCAAGCGGCGCCCACCATGTTGAAGACCACCGACGACTCGTGAACGGCGGAAGTGAAGCTGCCCCTTGGGCAGAACTCCGCTCCCTCCTCCTGGGACAGGCTGACCTCTCCGTCGTCCAATACGGAGAGTGCGGTGCAGTCCCGCTCTCCCAGTTCGAAGTCAGCCAAGGTGGTCTGCGTCCACTCGGCGTAGGTCCCCTCTTGCACGCTGGTTTCGCTCCTCACCAGCATCTCCTTGAACGGTACGCCCTGCAGTATGAACAGCGTAGCAGAGAGTAGAATCAAGGCGGTCAGTGTCCGTCGCATGCTAGTCTCCTCTACGAGCCATCAACCCCTTGCGGCTAGATGCCATACTCACTCAGGGCCTCTGAGAACCTCTCTGCTCGTTCCTCGATACCGGATTCCTGTCTCGCCCAACGCTGTGGATTCCAGATCTCGAGACGTGTCGCAACACCGACGAGCACCACCTCATCGCCCAATTCTGCATAGCGCCGCAGATGGTCCGGGACCTCTATTAGTCCATCAGACTCGAGGCTACCGATCGAAGCCCCCCCGTAGACATGCCGCTGGAACATCCGAGCAGCTTCTCGCAAGAATGTGGTCCCATGGTCGATCCGGTCCGACAGTTCCTTCCACCGATCACGAGGGAAAATGGCCACGCAGTGATCCAACCCTCTGGTCATGACAAACCCCGGCTGCAGAGCCTTCCGTATCTCAGCGGGCACAACAAGACCCTCACCAGAAAGCCGTATGCCTTCGTAAGTACCCAGCAACAGATCACCTACCACGCCTCCGCCACCTCCCTACCGTCTGAGCCTGCCGAGGCGAGCTCTGACCAGCTCCTTCACATCGCGGAGAAGTAGATCCAGTTCGTGCTCCAATCCCTGGTACACGTCGCGGGTATCCTGCTCAGCTCGCTGGAGAAGTCGCGCTGCCTCCTGCTCCGCCGCTTCCAGCACCTCCTGGGCTCGAACCTCGGCCATCTTCGCCAGTTGGGTCTGGTCGAGAATCAGAGCCGCCTCGCGCTCCGCCCGTTGTCTAATCTCCTCAGCCTCTACCTCTGCCCTCTCCAGTACCTCGCCCTCTTCCAACAGGATTCGCTTTGCCTGCATCATCTCCGACGGCCAGGCGGCACGAATCGCCTCCAGAGTCTCCAGGCAATGCTCCTGATCGATGATCACCCTGGAGCTCAACGGGACTTTGACACCAGAGCAGATGAGGTCCTCGATCTCGTCCATGAAGAGGTTCATCTCGTAGGCAAATGGCAGGCTCGCATCGTCGAATTGGCTGCTGCGGTCGCCACTCGTGGTCTCGTACACTTCACCGTATGAAGAGCCGTCCAGTCTCATGATCATCCTAGCCCTCTAGCTGGTGCCCTGAGATGCAGTGCTCGCTCTGACAAAGCCAGAGATGTCCTTCACCGACTGTATGGTCAGCACCTTGGTTGTGAAGCCATACCAAGCTTCGTCGCTCGGGCCGCTTAGTATCCATGGGCAGGCGGCGAACAGATATTCGGGAAGCGTTTCCCCATTGGAGAGTTCGCCGTGGCGGAACCACTCGAACATCGTCCTCGTGTATCTGGCGTGAACCATTCCATCCACGCGCGGATAGCGATGGTCATCGTATGCTCCATACAGCCACCCGCCCTCTCCGCAGATGATTGGTGGGACGAAGCCCAGGCGCCTCTCGAACACGTCGGCGAAGAACGTGTAGCCGAGAACACACCAAGGATCCTCTTGCCAGTCTGGAGGATGGTTCAGACCATAGTTGTGGGCACAGAACCAGACCCGCTCCCACACCTGAGAGTCGGGCCCCAGCGCGTGTATGGCCGCCTCCAGCTCCTCTGGCTGCAAGCACTGTAGCCCCGGATAGCCACCGGCGTTGTACACATCGATGGCCTTCTGCGCCCACAGCCCTGCCCACTTCTGGACGTAGTCCTTGGGCCTCTCGCGCCGCCATTCCCGGGGGTCCGACGGCTCGTTGAAGATCTGGAGGTAGGCCGGGATGCCATGCTCGATGAGGACACGAGCGTCCCGATCGAACGGATAGGTCCTGTTGATTTCTGTGATCTGTCTACACACCGGCATGATCCCTGCATCCCAGATCATCTTGGCGCACCTCAGGAGCTGTCCTTCGCCCTCGTAACAGAGAGTCGCCCAGGTGAGCTTCATGTCCTTGGCTCTCCTGATGTCCAGAGACATAGCCTCGTCGGTTGTATTGAGCCCAAGGTGAATCCCCATCCCGTTGTCGCCAGGCGGTCTGGGGAAATCGCTGTATTTCACCGATCGTTGTGGAGCTGGCTCAGGCGCCGGCGCTGGTGTCGGCGGCCCCAGAGGCGAGTCCTCTGCACCCGGACCCGCTTGTACAAACGTGACCAGCACTGGATGATGCTGGATACCATTCAACTCCAGGTTGTCGCCATAAAGGCCGAACCCGCTCAGTCTCTCGCTGTTGCCTACAACCTCCACCGAGTAGCCACCCCAGCCTGCGAACATGGGCATGGAAGCTGCCTGGTGCCGAGCACCTGGCGGCGCATACGGGTCATCCTTGGGACCGACTACATATTCACCATCAGGCCACGAGAAGCGGACGGTCTCCGCATCTACGATGGCAAAGGCACTCATGTTGCCGGTACCAGGCTGCACCTCGACACGAACAACTTTCCAGTATGGCTCGCTCTCGTTCTGGGGACCGCTGATGCGCAAGGTATCGATCATCTCTTGAGAGAGCCCAATGAACTCCACATCCCCGACTGAATCAGGCGGCGGGGTAGGAGAAACCGGGCCTGGATCCTGCCCATCAATAGAGCGAGGATGCTTGAGCATGCCCTTCACTGCAGAAGCCGCCTGGCACTCTTTCCCGTCTGGCCCGTGCCAAGCGTGAACCCTGGATGGGTGGCCTTCATCGGTAGCCAAGAGCCAGAATGTGTGGTTCACCACATACTCCGGAATCGACCCATCCATCATCATCCCGGCAATACTCACAGCGCGATCCGCATGTCGCTTCTCGTCGGTCCACACACCATTGACTGGGGAATATGGATCTCCTACGGTCCCACTGCCCATGCATACCAGCCCCAATGAGGCTCCCACTGTAGCCTTGATGATTTCGTCGTACCACTCGAAGAGGTTGAAGCCGATGTGATCTTGGGACTCCCCAGGGCTGAAGTACGGTCTGGCTGCCGGCCAGCGTTTCCGTCCTCCCTGACCCCAAGACAGAGATTTGTCCCAGGCATGGTTGTGCATACCCACGCCCATCCTCTCAAAGAGGGACGCCTCTACCTTTGAAGTCAGAAGTTGCAGAGCTGTCTGCAGGAAGCTCAGATCCCAATAGCTCCCCGGGGGGCGCAATGCAGGGAAGACTGGATGCAAGCCAGCGGCCTGCATCTCTTCGAGACAAGGCACCAGCACGTCCACGAACCTCTGTACGAGAGAGAGCTGACACCAGTCTTGAGGGTGCCATCGCGAAGCCACATTGGCCTCACCTAATACCTCCACATAGTTGACACCCCAGCCAGCATAAGCACCGAGAAGCTCGCCTAGGCTAGACCTGTCTATGGGCTCGACCGCTGGCGTCGATACCCGTACCACGGGCTCGATCTCATTGGCTATCAGTTCCTTGACGAAGAACTCCGGGATCGGCCCACCCAGGCGGGACAGGACGACGAGCCAACTGGCACCCATACTTTTCAGTTCAGGCACCCACTGCTTGATGTCCTGCGGGCTGTAATGCTGAGTGTCCGGGAAATAGTGAAAGCCAAACCCAGTATCGTTCTGCGGCCGCGAGTATCGCTCCAATGTCATTTTGGCCAACTTCCTCTGTCCACGCGTGTCCCACCCCTTGACATCACGACCTTCATTACCTTTCCATCAGTGTTCACGGTGACCTTGACCACCTGCCGCAGCTGCTGCGCTCCTTTCGAAACGACCCTTTGCTGAGAAGTCACCATCAGCTCAGTGACACCTCCCTCCCTTTCCTTGGCACAACTGGACTTGCTCGAGGCACAATTCTCACCAGAACAGTCGACTCTACACAGGATGAGTGGATGGCCTTCAAGCCCGTTCGTGCGAAGGAAAGGCACACTGCGCTGCAGTTGTTGCTGCACATCCTTGGCAAGCGGCACTGACTCTGTTTCCTTCATCCTTGAGCAGCAGGCCAGCGGGGGGCAGGCAACCTCGAGTTGCGTCTCCAGTTCCAGCGGTTTGGAGGCCGCTTCTAGTCTCAACGAAGGGTCACCATACAGGACAAAGCTCAACAACGCCTTCTGATCTTCCCCATCCAGGTAGCCGTGCTCTGACGCTACTGCCTGAATGAACGCTGACCTGGCTCTGCGCAACGCGCATCCGATGGGCAGCCCTGCTACGACACCCTCCCACAGATGCCTGCCAAGCAGGTCGGCACCAGAGAGTGGAGGCGCCAAAGATCCGTAGGACATTGCAGTGCTCCCAATGAACCCCAGAGCACCATTGCCGAGGAAACTCAAGGCTATTGAACCATCGCCACACTCATTCTCAACTTGAGCGCCGTAGCATGCCTCCGAGTAGATCACGGCCCCGTCTGCATTCGCCCAAGAAACCGATAGAGGCGTAAGCGCGATGGGTAGCAAGGGCGAACCGTGCTCCGATTCACCATGACCGTACCAGTACGGACTTCCCCGGAAGCCATGAAGATTGAAGTAGCCGAGTGTGCGTATCTCCTCATACGCGCTCAGGAAGTCATAATCAGTGAAAGGGGGAGAGACTTGCAGTTTGTCGGCGTCGCCGATCACTTCGAACACCGAGCGAGATGCCTCTGCCCAAATCTCAGCCGAGTAGCCAACGCTGCTCCACGAGCCCTGTCCGCTGCGGAACAATCTCGTCACAGGATTCACCCACCGCCGAGACGCATTTCCCTTGCCCAGGCGAGCGAACGCATTGTGATGTGCGATAGCATTGTCCACCAGCTGCAATAACATCTCCGGATTGGACGGCTGACCATCGGGAAGACGCCCTACGCTCAACCGGGAAAGCAACGAACTGCCGTCCGCAGCGGCGTACGGCCAGTCTGACAACACCTCGGCGTCTTCATCATCGGCAGGGTTAGCCAGCCTGTGGAAGGGAATCACCGAGTCGCCACCGATGATCAAGAGTGATCTGAGTTCCCTCGATTCTTGCTTCAATGCGGAACCCAGTTGTTCGACAAGTCGTGATACCTGCTGTGCATCTGACGGATCAACCCCAGTGAGCCCAAACTCATCAAGGCACGAGTCGTCATCTACATAGACCTTGATGACCTCATCTCCCGTCGACCGCGATGCGGCCTCACATAATTCTGAGAGCCTGGCATCCAGTTCACGGTGTCCGGCCTCCCCATACCGTGAAATCAGCCTGTCGCGACTGGACAGAATGAGACGGACCGTGGTCTCCTCGCCTGCACTGTCCACGGGGGCTTCCCACATGGGCACGTCACGGGTGGACGCCAAGTCGGCCGTCTGACCAGACCTAGGAGCCACGATGTCCCAATCCTGGCCCTTCTGGTGCCGATCTGGGCTTGACGAGAGCCAGGACCACTCCGCCGAAGTCTTCGTTGCGGCTGGTGGCTCAGGCAAAGGCTCTGCCCCGAGGAGATGCCGAAGGACTGTCGGAGCGCTGTCCATGGTCGCCGTCTCCGGACCCGGCACTTCGAGGCTTCTCACCATCACGGAATCGTACCGCTCATCCATGCCAAACAGCTCTCGTGCGACGACCCAACTGCAATCCAAGGACTGGGCGTCGTGCAGCAGAGCGACTCCCAGGGCGTCATCTCGCTGGTCCAAGGCTATGTCCGCCAGAATCAGCCTGGGCCTGATCCACGTGGGATGCTCATCGACGAGTCTTTCCAAGAGCGGTCTTGCTATGTCAGTGCGACCGGCCCTCCACGATGCCTCTGACAGGAGCGAAGCCAGTACCGGCTGCGCCACCAGTTGGTCGTCCCCCTGATCACAGCCCATCTCGTAATAAGGCAGCGCCTCTTCGTGAAGCGAAGACGCCGACAAGATCCGTGCCAGAGTCAGGGGAGATGCGTCGTCCAGCGTCCTGCCAAGCAGTCGCCTGGTCTCAGCGTCATAGGGATGGAAAACCCAGGCTCTCTGGAGATATTCACTGTCCCCGGGATTCGAGCCCTGTGCCAGATCCAGGTGGCCCATGCCTCTAAGGGCTGGGAGACTCAAAGGATCGACCGTCAAGGGATACCCGAAATGCTCTTGAGCTTGCTCCCACCGCTCGAGCTCGACGAATCTCTCGCCCAGTAGACAACGTCCAGCTACGTGGCTCGGCAGATGCTCCAGAAGATGCTCCAGCAGTGCGACTCCGAGTTCTGGGTAGCCGACATCTATGGCCAGCTTGGCTATGTCATACAGTTCGCTAGACGCTATCATCGGCACGCTGTCTTGGCCTCCTGCACCCACTCCTCCCGATCTCTGATCTGGTCGGTGGAGCGAGCGCCTCTCGCTACGAAGAAGGCGAGTGCGCTCGTCGCGGCAAGCTGCTTGTAAGCTTCACTGTTCTGAGGCTCCAGCTTGACCGCCTCCCTAAGCATCTCCACCGCCTCGGGATACTGCTTCAGGCTCTTGTAGATCATCCCTGCCCCAAAGTAGCTGTCGAAGCTGCGAGGATCGTAGCGCAACGCTTGCTCGTATTCCTGCAAAGCAGCACTGTGGTCGCCTTGGGTTCCGAGTATCTGTCCCAGGCAGGAATGGGCGCATGCGTTGGTAGGTTCGAGTTCGATAGCTTTCTTCAAATGAGCCGCAGCTTTGTCTAGGTGCCCAAGCCGCGCACAAAGCTGCCCAAGGTTGACATGCGATCTCACGTCGTCCGGCTCTGCCCTCAAGCTTTGGTGATAGGCGTGCAACGCATCATCATACTTGCCCTGTTCCTCGTACATCTCAGCCATCTCGTGATACGCCGCCGGAGTCTGGCCTGAGAGTTCGATGGCCTGTTGGAGCTCGTTCATGGCCAGGTCATATCGCTTCTCTCGTCTGTGCAACGCGGCCATCTTCACGTGGTACTCGGCGTTGGACGGGTCTGCCTGAATGGCTTTGCCGTAACTCAGTAGGGCCTCCTGTGGGTCACCTTGCGCCTCGGCCAGACTCGCCAGATGTTCGTGAACCAGTGCCCAATCCGGCCTCAGCGCAGATGCCTCCAGATACTGGGCAGCCGCATCGTTGTACCGGCCCGTCTCCTCATAGCACCGACCCAGCCGCAGGAGGAATAGCGGTTCGTCCGGCGCCAGGTGTGTGGCTTTCATGTATGCGCTCTCTGCCTCCTCCCACCGGCCCTGCGACTCCAGGGCAGCGCCCAGGTCAGCCCACCAGCGCGGGTCATCATCGCCTCGGTCGAGCGCGTCCTGTAGATACTGGGCCGCCTTCTCGTACCGCCTCATGTGCTGATAGGCAACGCCTGCATCGTGGTAGAACTCAGCCCTTTCCGGCTCCAGTTCGATCGCTGACAGGAACTCCTCCAAAGCCGACTGGTAACGGCCGCCCTTCTCATACACCTGCCCTAGATGGTGATGTCTCTCGGCCACGTCGGGATTGTTTTCCAGTGACTTGGCCAAGGTGGACATGGCTTCGTCATTGCGCTCTGCTTGCTCGTAGGCCGTGGCCAGGGCGTACAGATAGTCCGCGCGCCTGGGCGCGAGTTGGGTGGCCGCCTCCAGCGCGGCGACGGCTGGTTCCAGTCGGCGCACCGCGAGATAGGCCTGACCTAGCTCATAGTGGTTGGCTGGGTCTTCGGGATCGCTGTTGCATGCCGTGAGCAATTCCTGAACCGCCTGCTCGTCTTTCCCGACAGTGCGGAGCAGGAGAGCCAGATTGTGATGATGGACGGCGTTGTCAGGCTCGAGCTCAACGGCCTTCCTGCATTCAGCAATGGCCCTCTCTGTCTTGCCCTTCTTGGCAAGTATCATTCCCAATTGGCTATGGGCATTGGCGTCTTGGGGCCTCCTCGCCAATTGCTCATGCAACTCGCGCTCCATTCCCTCGAACCACCGAGGTGCCTTTGCATAGGGAAGCGACTTGGCCACTCTTGAGGCCACTGTAGACAGCCCTTGCCGCAAGTCCGGCGAGTCACCGGCAAGCTCGAGAGCTCGTCCGTGGCATTGTGCCGCTTCTTCAAACCGCTCCTGCATCTCATACACCAGAGAGAGTTCGTAGTAGGCCTCCGGGTCAGCGTCGTCGAGCGCCAGCGCTCGCCGCAGGGCCTCGACCGCCTCATCGGCGCGACCGAGCCTTCGCAAGAGGCTACCCCTGAGCCGATGGTAACCGGGTTCATCCGGCGTCAGATCGATGGCTCTCTCGCAGTTGTCCAGTGCCTGTTCCAGCTTTCCACCATCAGCATACGCTTTCGCAAGCTCGAACTGGGCCTCGTGATCTGTCGGATCTAGCTCGACAGCTCCGTTCAAGGCTTTGATCGCCTCAGTGACATCGCCCAAGCGCCGCAACGCTGCGCCCGCACCACGATGCGCTGGGACCAATGTGTCATCGAGTCCTATGGCTTTCTGAAACTGTGAGAGAGCCTCCTGGTACAGCTGCTGCTCGTACAGCACCTGGCCGGCCATGAGTACCGCGTCAACGTCGTCCGGCGCCAAAGCTACCGCCTTTCCCAACGCCGCCGTCGCTTCTTCCAGCCGCCCGAGCCGTGCCAGCATAGCCCCAGCACGCAAGTGGTAGCTTGGCTGGTCGGGACCCAGGCTGGCCGCCTCCTTGTATTGTTCAGCAGCCTGCTCGGCAAGACCTTGCCGCTCGTAGAGCTGCCCCAGAGCAAACCTGTTGGCCGCATTCTCGGGCGCCAGTCGGACGCTCTCCTCCAACTCGGTTGTGGCATCCTCAACCTGCCCCAGATCCATCAGAACCGCTGCATAGTCGCTCCTGTATTCTGGGCAAGAAGGCCGAAGCTGTACGGCGCTTTCGGCTGCCTCTCGAGCGGCGTCCAGGCGACCCTGAGAACGGTAAAGCTGCGCCAGCACGTGCTGGATCTCAGGCTCCTGCTCGCCCGCTCCTGCTGCCTGTTCCAAGGTGTGCACAGCTTCCTCTTCCTGCCCAAGGGTCCTGAGGAGTTCAGCCAGCCGCGCACGGTAGTGAGCATCGTCAGGCTTCGAGTCAAGAGCACGGCGATAAGAAGTGACAGCCTTCTGCGTATATCCCTGAGCTTCGGCTGCCTCGCCCAGATCCCATAGCAACTCATCGTCGCCCGGGATGAGTATCGTTGCACGCTCGAGAGCACTGATCGCTGCTTCCTCGTCACCCATCATGCGGTAGGCTCGACCCAAGGAGCGATGGTATGCTCCTGTTTCGGGACTCAGGTCAGATGCCCTCTCCAAGAGGGACACCGCCTTCTCAGGCTCATCACGCTCAAGATAGAATTCGCCCAATTGATAGTTGCTCTCCGCATCATCTGGAGCAAGCTCAAGAGCAGCATTGAGTGCCCTCGATGCTCCTGCAGAGTCACCCAACCTTCGGCAGGCTAGGCCGTACGACAGTTGGTACCTGTGGACCCCCGGTGCCAAGTCCACAGCGCGCCCGTATGCCGAGCACCCTTCGCGGTCGCGTCCAAGCTTCTCCAGAGTCAGGCCCAACTGCCACTGGATCTGCGGATCGTCCGGATTCAGAGACGCAGCCCGCTCCAGCGCGTCCAGGCTGAGATCGGCTTGGCCGTGATCGCGCAGAAGCGTTCCCTTCCCTACGAAGTACGATGCGTTCTCGGGTTCAATACCGATCGCTTCGTCCCAGTGCCTTAGAGCCTCAGTTAGGTCATCCTCTTCCGAATACACTTCTGCTAGCTCGGCGTGAATGGAAGCCGGTTCGCGGAGCGACTGCTGCGCTGCCTCGAGCGCTTGGATCGCCTCCTCTACTCGTCCGAGGTCACGAAGAGCCCTGGCATAGACGAGCTGGAGTTCTGGCTTATCTGGCGCGACGTCAGTGGCCCTCTCGAAACAGACAGCCGCCTCCTTGGAAAGACCCATTTCGTGCAGAACCCTGCCCAACTCATAGTTCACCTCTGGGTTGTCGGGGTTCAGTTCCAATGCCTTCTCAGCCTCAGCTCTAGCCTCATTGGCACGACCCAGCCGATAGGACACAGCAGCTGAGCGAACGTGGTATTCCGGTTCCTCTGGCGATACCCCAATTGCTTCCTGGTATTCCTCCAGGGCCCTGTCCAGCAATCCTCCGGCTTCATTGATCTGGCCTATAAGCGAGTGAACCTCTCCATTCTGTGCGCCCAGCCTCAGTGCCTCTTCCAGGTAGTCCCGCGCCTCCTGAGCCCGTTCCAGTTTGTGACTGAGGGCGCCCGCGCGCAGATAGTGACTCGCGTTGCCAGGATCGATCGAAATGGCTTGATCATACAAACGCAGTGCATCTGCGTCACGCTCAGAGTCTTCATACACAGCGCCAAGCTCCGCAAGTGCGTCCGCAAGCGAAGGATTCAACTCAATCGCTCTGGTCAGGGACGACAGAGCACTCTCAACTTGCCCCATGCGTCGCAAGAGCGTTCCCAAGTGATAGTGATAGGCTGCGTCTTCGGGCTCGATGGCGACTGCCGCTTCGTACTCGGCCAGAGCCTCGTCAGTGCGGCCCTCCGACTCCAATAGAAGCGCAAGTTCGTAACGAGCAGATGCCTGTTGCGAGTCAAGCTGCACAGCTTCTCTCAGGTGCGACTCCGCCTCAGTATGTTGTCGGAGATTGCGCAGAATCCTCCCAGCCAGCGCTCGATATTCAGCGTCCTCCGGATCGAGGGTTATGGAGCGCTCGGACCACACCCATGCCTCGTCGTACCGACCCTGTGACGCCATCGCGGACGCCAACTCAAACAACCAACTGGCTTGTTCGGAGTCCAGTTCGAGGGCTGCCTGAAGGTACTCCATAGCCTTTGTTGGGTGGTTCATCGCTCGCGAAAGCGTGCCTGCCTGATAGAGGTATTCAGGGTTCTGCGGATCGAGATGGGCCGCGTCCTCGAAGGCCGCCAAGGCAAATCCGGCCTGGCCCAGTCGTTCATACAGAGTTCCCAGATCATAGTGCCACTCAGGTCTGTTGGGTTCGAGGGCCAAGGCTCGCCGCAGAGCTTGGACGGCTTCGTCCCATCGCCCCTGCAAGGACAGCAGCTTGCTGATCCGCTGGGGACAAGATGCTTCGCGGGGATTACGCGCTTCGGCTGCCTCATAGGCCGCCATGGCCTCGCCGTGCCATCCTTGCTCCTCATAGGCGTATCCGAGTTCGAGATAGGGCCCTGCATCATCAGGCTCCAGCATCGTCGCTTGCTGCAGCTCCGCCTGCGCTTCTACATACCGGTGCAGACGGTTCAGTACCGCGCCGACGCCGTGGTGGTAGGCAGCCACGCCGGGGCTGAGGGCTATCGCGTGCTGGAACGAGGCCAGTGCGTCCTCGAGACGGCCCTGCTGCAGATAGGCCAGCCCCAGCTCGTGGTAAGTGTCTGAACACGCGACGTTCGCGCCATGGACGGCTTCCTCCAGTTCCGACACTGCCCTATCAACCTGGTCGAGCTCACGATATAACAGACCCAGGTTTCGCCGCGAGATCAGCTTCTCAGGTTGCTCTGGCCACGGCGTCTCCAGACCGTTCCCGGCATACTTCTGCCTGTAGCCCAGGATCTCCTGACGTGGGTACGACGCATCACGCTCGCGTCCCAGCATACCCTCGAATAGGGCATTGGCATCGTCCTTCTTGCCCATGCTCTTCAGCGCCACGCCCAACTGATAGACGGAAGTCAGGTCGAGGGTATCGACTAGAGCGAGGGAGGCAGCGAGTTCGCGAGCCTCTTGAGAGTCCTCGTTATATACGAGACACTCTGCCGCGACGCGGGGGCCCCAGCCATCGATCCGAGTGCGCAACAGTTGCTGCAAGTAGGCCAGCCGATCCGTCAGGAAGTGATACAAGTGCAGCAGAACGCCTCCCCAGTGTTGCGCCGTTTCCTCCGAGTCGAGACAGATACTCTTGGATAGGGCACCTGAATATGACTCACTTACAGCCTGTGCAGTGAAGAAATCCTGCAGCATCGGATCGGCAAAGGATACCGTGTCGTTAGTCTTGGAGACGGTTATGATGCCCGTGGAAGCAAGCCCGGAAAGCCACTGTGGCGAGACCGGCGCTCCGACCGAACCTAGCTGGACCATGGCCTGCCGTCGATCTAGCTCGACCGCTTCGGTGTTGCCCAGGTGCTGCATCTGTAGAGCGAGGGCCGCCAAACAGCGTTCGGCCCAGTCCACATCAAGCTCTTCCCACCTGTAAGTCGCAGCTTCGAGAAGCCGCTGGACGCCGTGCTCCACGACAGCGCTGCTCGCCACCCATCCCAATCCCCCAGGCGTTTTCTCTGCCAACTCCACGAACGTGGTAGAGAAGAGAGGGATCCTCAGGAGGTTCCAGAGCCGCTTCTCCCCTCTGGCCCTTGATACTGCGAAGGGCCTGGCTGACTCAGGGAGTTGGGTTTCTATGTAGATCCTGCGCCCCTCATCGCTAAGATCCTCAAGCTCAAAGACCTGCGGGTCTTCCAGCCAGCGCCGGAAGGCGACGTAGGCCTCGGAACGGCAGGAAACAACACACCTGCTATGCCCGGACTCGATCAAACGAGCGAGTTCGACCAGCACATCGTTGTCACGAATGCTCTCCAGACCATCCAACAGGAAAAGGATAGGGTAGCGGTCAAGAATGTGGCTCACCGCCTCCTCGTGCGCCGGCAAGTCGTATTCTTCGAAGGGGCGTGCGAGGGCGCCGAGCAGACCGTCAGCGGTGGCGCATTCCGACAGTTCGACATACAGCGGCAGGCAGTGTGATGGTCCGGTATCGTCTTGCGAGCGCCAGGTCCCCTCAACCAACAAACCCTCTGCCTGTTGATGTGCCAGCCAGCGCAGCGTAGCGGTCTTTCCTGACCCCGCCGCGCCCAGGAGGATGATTCTCTGCCAATCCTCGATGGATGGGAGGATGTCCGACGTTCTCTCGAGGCAGCCGTCGGACTGCGATTGAACGCCTTGGTCACGCTCTTCCGGCGCGGCGTCGGATCCCTGGAAGGGTGCGAGGCGCAATGGCACGTACGAGGAGGATATGGCTTGCAGTTCAGGATCATCCACCAGGCACCGAAGGTACCTCCTCACCGTGCTTTGCACATCTATCAGTTCAACATTGCGAGGTGCCTCCACCGGCCCGGTCGGGTCGGCCGGCGTTGCGCTCTCTATGTGGCTCATCGTCTACCTCTCACACTCTGCCGATCATCCAGAAGGAGACAACGCAGATTATGACGCCCACCACACACAGAAACGCTCCTACGCCCGCTGCTGTGCGAATGAGCTGATTGATGGCCTCCACCATTCGCGACGCTGAATCGATCAACGGCGCCACGGAGTCCTGTGTGAGGGCGCGCCCGCTGATCCTCACGGACTGCGCCGATAACTGCTTCATCGCCTGGTGATACTCCTTCGCCAAGATGATCCACAGACCGGAGAGCGATGCTAGGACTCCAATCACGAACAGGCTCACTGACATCGCGATCTGAATCTCGTATCTCATGCTCGTGCCTCCCTTCCGTACGATGATTTGTCCGCCATTATTCGAGTGATCATCTTCTTCATATCGTCAATCACGAAAGGTTTCGTGACGTAGCCGTGAATCCCTAGCTTCCTCGCTTCTTTCTCCATTTCCGCTGAGCCGTAGGCGGTCATCACAATCACCTTCATGAAGGGATCGAACTGCCGCACGGCCCTGATCAGGGCCAAACCATCCATGTCAGGCAAACGCAAGTCGACAATGAGCAGATCAAACCTGTCTGTGAGCACCTTCTTCAACGCTTGGTCTCCGGCGTAGGCCACCTCAACCAAGAACGGAGGCGTGGAGTCCTCCAGGCTCTGTCGGAGAAAGAAGGAAAGCGTATCCTCATCTTCAGCTATCAACAGCTTCGCCCAGGTGTCTGACATCTCGCTCATGCCCATGCCAAGTGGGCGCAAAGGTCTCTACTCAGTGTACGGTGCAAGATCCGTGCCAGGCCGCGGAATAGGCGGATGAGGGGCGTGAGCAATGAGGCCAACCGGGGGAAACAAGTACTGTAGCTGGCTAGGAGGCGCCTGCCTCTTACGGACGCAGGCATGGAGCCACTACATGTAGAAGGGACTTCGTCAGAAACCCCTATATCTGGGACCCTCAGCGCGCCAATGCGATGCCAATGGGTTCTAGGGGTATTGCGCACACCTTGGCCCGCTCCAGCGCCGCGCCCCGG
>JABAOH010150820.1_pt2 | contig 21900 bp, 23 predicted proteins | sample 7062181 | NCBI WGS metagenome assembly JABAOH01 (sample SAMN14538630, study PRJNA623070) | marine sediment metagenome | biome: marine biome [ENVO:00000428]; feature: marine pelagic biome [ENVO:01000023]; material: deep marine sediment [ENVO:00002113]; isolation source: pool of 5 deep marine... | reverse complement strand
TGGAGACACGCGAGACCACCAAAGTCGAGCAAATGCTGATTAACGCGGCGCTGCAGGTCCGCGGCAATGCGCACGCGCCCTACTCGAACTACCGCGTCGGCGCCGCGGTCCTGGACGAAAGCGGCAATGTGCATACCGGCTGCAACGTCGAGAACGCGGCGTTTCCGGAAGGCACCTGCGCCGAGGCCAATGCCATCGGCAGCATGATCGCGGCGGGCGGCCGGCGAATCGTCGCCATCGCCGCGGTCGGCGGCGCGGAAATTATCGAAGCCTGCGCCCCCTGTGGCGGCTGCCGGCAATGCATCCTCGAATTCGCCGACGAGGACACGCGGATCATCCTGGTCGGCGACGCCGATTCGATAGACAGCTACTCGATCGACGAACTGCTGCCGGCCTCGTTCAGGCTAAAGCAGCCGTAATACCGCGTCCCTGGATGGCAAGGCCGGCTGGGCGCCGGCCCGGGTCACCGCGGCCGCGCCGGCTGCACAGGCAAAGCCGAGCGCGGCTTCCTCCCCCTGTTGCTCGATCAGCGCCACGGTCAACGCCGCGGTGAAGGTGTCGCCGGCGCCGGTGGTATCCACCGCATCGACGACCGGCGCCGCCACTCGCGCAACGACCTGCCCCTGCCTGGCCAGCTCCGCGCCGCGGGCGCCGAGCGTGCGCGCGACCAAGCCGCCGCTCTGCTCGAGTCGGCCGCCGTAGAAGTCGGCTTCCGTTTCATTGACGACGATCAGGTCGGCTCGCTGGATCAGCGAGTCCGGCACGTCCAGCGCCGGCGCCAGGTTGATGCAGAACAGGCCCTCGAATGCGCCTGCCGCATATTCCAGCGCGGCGATCGGCACCTCGAGCTGGCAGATCAACCCGTCGGCGGGCGGCAGTTGGATGTCTGCCGCGCGCAACGCGCTGTTCGCACCGGGGGCGACGACGATCTGGTTTTCACCGTCCGCGGACACCGAGATCAGCGCGACGCCCGTCGGCCGGGTGGCGTGCGTCACGCAGGCCGACAGGCCGACGCCCCCGGCGCGCAGCGAAGCGAGCGCCGCGTCCGCCTCGGCGTCGTCGCCGACGCAGGCAACGAGCGAGACGTCTGCGCCGAGGCGCTTCGCGGCCAGCGCCTGGTTCGCGCCCTTGCCGCCCGGGAAACGCTCCAGCGTGGCGCCGGTCACGGTCTCGCCGGGCCGGGGCAGTTTTTCTGCGGACGCGACGATGTCGAGATTGACGGAGCCGACCACGACGATGGATGGCGGCTTAGTCACTGCCGTATCGCTGCAGTCGGTCGACGAGGAGATCGTAGAACCCCTGTGCATCCACCGCGTGGATCCAGTTGACGTTGCGCGGCCTGTCGGTGACGTACCAGAAGTCCACGGCGGTGTGGCCCATCGTCAGCTCCGAATCGGTCTCCACGGTCAGGTTGCAGGCCTTGCCTTCGAACAACGCCGGCTGCAGCAGTAACGCACAGGTGCAGGGATCGTGCAGCGGCGCGCCGGACGAGGCGTACTTCGCCGTGTCGTGACGGTCGAAGAAATCCAGCATGCCGGCGGTCGCCTGCGCGGCGGGATTGTCGATCGCCCGAATCCGTTCGCGCCGCTCCGCCGTCGCCAGCACCTGGTGGGTCACGTCCAGTCCCAGCACGGTAATCGGTCGTTCGCAGCGGAACACGATGTCTGCCGCGTGCGGGTCGACGAGGATGTTGAACTCGGCGGACGGCGAGTGATTGCCGCCTTCGCGCATCGCGCCGCCCATCAGGACGATCTCGGCGACGTTGTCGAGGATCGCCGGCGCCCGAGCGATCGCCGCGCCGATATTGGTCAGCGGCCCGGTCGGCACCAGCGTGACTGGCTCATTCGCCGACGACAACGTGTCGATGATCCAGTCGACCGCGTGCCGGTCGGCCAGCGGCGTCGCCGGTTCGGTGATATCGATCCCGTCGATGCCGGTCTTGCCGTGCACCTTCTCCGCGGTCAGGAGCGCCCGCTTCATCGGCCGCTCGCAGCCGGCGAACACGGGGATGTCCGTCCGTCCGGCGATGTCGCACATCTGCCGCGCATTGCGCGTCGTGAGTTCGAGGGGAACGTTGCCGGCGACCGTCGTGATGCCGAGAATCTGCAGGTCCTCCGGCGACGACATCGCCAGCAGGAGGTTGATCGCGTCGTCCTGGCCGGGGTCGCAGTCGATGATGACGGGGCGTATCGGCAACGCGGCAAGCTCAGAGGGGCAGCAGCAGTCCAGCCAGGGCTGCGCTCATCAGGTTGGACAGCGACCCGGCGGCCACGGCCTTGATACCGAAGCGCGCGATCAGCTCTTTTTTCTCGGGTACCAGGCTGCCCAGTCCGCCCAGCAGGATCGCGATCGACGACAGGTTGGCGAAACCGCACAGGGAGAAGGTGACGATCGCGACCGTGCGCTCGCTCATGCCCGCGAGGTACTCGTTCAGGTGGCTGTAGGCCACGAACTCGTTGAGGATCACCTTCTCGCCGAACAGGGCGCCCGCCGCCTGCGCCTCGGACCATGGAATGCTGAGCAAGTACATCAGCGGGGAAAACAACCAGCCGAAGATCTGCTGCAGGGTCATGCTCTCTATGCCGAGCAGCCCGTCGGGCCATAGCCAGTTCAGGAAGCCGTTCAACAGCGCAATGAGCGCGATGAAAGCGATCAGCATCGCGCCGATATTGACCGCCAGCTTGACGCCGTCGGCGGAGCCGACGGCCGCAGCGAGGATGACGTTCTCGTGCGGGCTCTTGCCGAGCTTCAGGTGCGCATCGTCCTCGGCGGCGGATTCGTGGTCTTCGTCCGGCATGATCATCTTGGCCATCAGGAGCCCGCCCGGCGCCGCCATGAAGCTCGCCGCCAGCAGGTACCTGAGCTCGGCGCCGAACTGTACGTAGGCCAGCAGCACGGTGCCGGCGATCGACGCCACGCCGGAGACCATCACGGCGAACATCTGCGCTTCAGTGAGGCCCTTGAGATACGGTCGCACGACCAGCGGCGCCTCGGTCTGGCCGATGAAGATGTTGGCGGCCGCATTCAGCGACTCGACCGCGCGGGTGCCTATGACCCAGCGCAAGGCGCCGCCGACCAGCCGGACGATCAGCTGCATGATGCCGATGTGGTAGAGGACCGACATCAGTGCGGAAAAGAAGACGATCATCGGCAGCACGTTGACCGCAAAACTGGCGACGCTGCTTTCCGTCGCCAGGCCGCCGAATATGAACTCGATGCCGACGCGCGAATAGCCCATGATGTCCAGCACGACATTGCTCATCGACTCGATCACCGCCTGGCCCGCCGGGACCTTGATGATGAATACCGCGAGGGCGAACTGCAGCGCGAAGGCCGCGCCGACGATGCGGATATTGATCGCCTTGCGGTTGCTCGAAATCAGGTAGGCGATGCCGAGAATCACGGCGATGCCCACGAGCCCGATCAGTTTGCCCGACATAGGTGGCCCCCCGGCTGAAGCGGATTTCTTGTTATTGGCAGGTCCTGCCGAGCAAGGATACCGGCTCCGTGGCCGCTTTTCCCGCCCAATCTCAGGCCAGCGTGTCGAGGATAACGGCGCCCGCCGCGGGCGCGGAATCGCTGATCTCGCAGGCCTCGAGAACGAGCGCTGCCGCCTTTGCGGCGCCCGGCTCCGACTTCGCGTGGATCACGGCCAGCGGCCGCTCGTGATCGACCCGGGCGCCGATCGGCGCGACCTCGGCAAGGCCGACGGCCAGGTCGAGCGCGTCACCGAGCTGCCGGCGCCCGCCGCCGAGCGCCATGACAGCCTTGCCCAGCTTGAACGCATCGACGGTGGACAGGTAGCCAGACGCTTCTGGATAGACCGCCCTCTGCAGGCTTGCGACCGGCAGGTGCTGCTCGTGATTGGTAACGAAATCCGGCGGGCCGCCGAGCCCGACGACCATCCGCTCGAAGACCTCGGCCGCATTCCCTGACGTCAGCGCCGCGTCCGTCCGGCAGCGCGCGGCGGCCCGGGCGGATTCGAGGCCGGACATGACCAGCATCTCGGCGCACAGCGCCATGACGACCTCATCGAGCCGTGGCTCGCGAGATTCGTCCGCCAGGTAACGCATCGCTTCGGCTATTTCGAGCGCGTTGCCGGCGGTCGTGCCGAGGCACTGATTCATATCGGTGATCAGGGCATGCGTCCTGAGGCCCGCCGCGCCGGCCGTATCGATGATGCTGCGCGCGAGTGCACGCGCCTCGCGCAGGGACTGCATGAATGCGCCGCTGCCGACCTTGATGTCCATCACGAGCGACTCGATCCCGGCGGCCATCTTCTTCGACAGGATCGACGCCGTGATCAGCGGCACGGATTCGACCGTCGACGTGACGTCACGAATGGCATACAGACGGCGATCCGCCGGCGCCAGGTCCGCCGTCTGGCCGATGATCGCGCAGCCGGCGTCCTGCACGACCTTGCGGAACTGCGGGAAGCCCGGCGTCGCGTTGTAACCGGGTATCGACTCGACTTTATCGGTGGTGCCGCCCGTATGGCCGAGACCGCGACCGGAGATCATCGGCACATAGCAGCCGCAGGCGGCTGCGATCGGCGCCAGCAGCAAGCTGACCTTGTCGCCAACGCCGCCGGTCGAATGCTTGTCTGCGACGGGTCCGTCCAGCCCGGCGTCGCGCCAGTCGAGGATGGTGCCGGAACCTGCCATCTCGGTCGTCAGGCGCCCCGCCTCCGCCGGCGTCATCGAATTGAAGAACACGGCCATCGCCAGCGCCGCCACCTGCTCCGCGGGGATCGATTCGTCGGCAAGGCCCGCGACGAAGCAGGCGATTTCCCCTGCGCTGAGCTCCCCGCCGTCGCGTTTCTTGCGAATAATGTCGGTGACGAGCACCTCAGGCGAATCCGCGCAACGGCAGCTCGGGACTCCGTTGCAGCCAGTTGTCCGCGGGGTAATGACAGGCCCGGTCGATGACGTGCAGGGTGTAGGCGTGCCGCGATCTGTCCGAGGTATTGGGCAGGCTCATGTGCGGCGCGCGACCGTCGAACACGACCAGCGTCCCGGTCTTCGCAGGTGCGGCGATTGCGCTTGCCGCCGGCCATGGCGATTCATCGAGCGTTTCGGTCGTGAGCGAGTACTCGCCGCTCCGGTAGTGGCGCTCGCGCAGCGGCCCTTTGTGCCCGCCCGGGATGAAGTGCATGCAGCCGTTCTCCAGCGTCGCGTCCTCCAGCGCAAACCAGAAGCCGATGCACGACTCGGGCTCGGTATAGATATAGGTGGAGTCCTGGTGAAAGACCACCTCGCCGCCGATCCGGGGCGGCTTGAAGATGTACATGGACTGGATGATCACGGGCTGTTTCTGGCCGAGCGCGCGGGCGACGCCATCGAGCGCGGGCGAATGCGAGAACGCATCGAAAACCGGGTCGAGGTCATGCATCGCGTGCCCCATCTTGTTGAGCGAGTGCTCCTTGGACTGGCGCAGATTGCCGTCGGCGTCGAAGGCGTCGGCCTCGAGGAAGAAACGGATCTTGTCCCCCGACTCGATGAAGTAGCGATCGTCGAGCTGGGCTTGCCCGGTCGTGGAGAAGACGCTGCGGACCTCGGTCGGGTCGAAGGCGTCGAGCAGTTCGGCGGCGCGTCGCCTGAGTTTCCTGCACGCTTCCTCGGCAACGAAATCCTCGAGGAGGATGACGCCGGCTTCGTCGTAGGCGGCGATCATCTCCGGCGTCAATTGTCCGTCTGCCGGTGCGGCGAATGCAGGCAATGCGCCGCTCACAACGATGTGCCCGGCCAGACCCGCCTGATCTCGTCCCGCGGCAGGAAGCTCTGGGCTGCCGCGATGTCATTGCAGTGTTCGAAGTCGTTCAGCGTGAAGCCGTGTTCCAGGTGCAGGATTTCGTACTCGTGGCTCAGATCGATGCCGAACAGGCCCGGATCGTCGGAGTTGATCGTGACCGGGATATCGGCGTCCATCAGCCGCCGGATCGGATGTTCGGCCGTCGACGGCACCGCGCTCGTCAGCCAGTTGCTGGTCGGACAAACCTCCAGCGCAACATTCTTCTCGCGCACCATATCCATCACCGACTCGTCGTTGATGATGTGGATGCCGTGACCGATACGTTCTGCACCAAGCGCTTCGATGGCGGAGCGGACTTCACCCGGCGCCTGGTCGCCCGGCTCCTCGCCCGCATGCGACGTCACCCGGATGCCGGCGTTCCGCGCCTTTTCGACGAGCGGCGCGTAACTCGCGAGTGGGTGGGTGTCCTTGTCGGCGAAGTCGATGCCGACGAAAGTGCCGGCGTTGGCGACGATGAAGTCGACCGTCTTCGCTGCGTCCTCGAGTGAGAGCGTCTTCTGGACGATGCCGATCAGGCCGAAAGCCGTCTCCGGACAGTCTGCGCGATCGATACCCCGCAGGATCGCTTCGTGGATCTTCTCGAACGACAGGTGGGGCTTGCCGCCGAGGATGAAATCGGGCGAGTAGCGAAACTCCATGATGCGGATGCCCTGGTCGGCAGCGTCCTCGCAGGCTTCGAGGGTCATGCGCTCGATGATCTCTGCCGTGCTCCAGATTCTCTGGATGTCGACGAAGCGCGCCAGCGCGACCTCGAGGTTTTCGAGCGGCGAGGACAGCAACCAGTCCCGGTGGAAGACTTGCGGGTCCCTGGGGACGTCGAGACCCAGTGATTCGCCAACCGCCATCACGGTTTCAGGACGGAAGCAGCCCTCGAGGTGGCAATGCAGTTCGACTTTGGGAATTTCCTTATAATTCATCGGTTTGTTAGATATACGAAGTTTCGCTAAAAAGCGCCGGGCGCAATAATCGGGTTAGAATGCGGAAAACCGGAGCACATTTCCAGCCAAGAATAACGACCAGGAACCTCCCCGTGCCGATGAAATACCACGCGCCCCTGCTTACGCTCGTCCTCGCCGTTTCCGCCTGCTCGCCGTCCGAGCCGCCGACCGCCTCACAGGAACCTGCAGCCGCGGAAGCCGGCGAAAACACGATCGACCTGATCGTCAACGGCGACTACGTCGTCACGATGGATGCTGGCGGCAACGTCATCCAGGGCGGCGCCGTCGCGATCGACGACGGCCTGATCATTGCGGTCGGCAGTGCTGCGGATATCAACAGCCGGTACACCGCGGACGGCAATCTGCCGGGCGCAAACCGGATCGTCATGCCGGGCCTGGTCAACGGGCATTCGCACGCGGCGATGACCCTGCTGCGCGGCGTTGCCGACGATCTCGACCTGATGGACTGGCTGCAGAACTACATCTTCCCGGCGGAAGTCGAGTTCGTGGACGATGAATTCGTCAGGATCGGCACGGAGCTGGCGTGCTGGGAGATGATCCGCGGCGGCACGACGACCTTCGTCGACATGTACTACTACCCGGACACGATCGCGCAGGTCGTCGAGCAGTGCGGCATGCGCGCCTATGTCTCCGCGACCGTCATCGATCAGCGCAGCCCGGATGCGGAGAGCGCCGCGGACTCGCTCGTCAAGGGACAGGCCTTCGTCGACAACTGGCTCGGGCGCAACAGCCGGATTACGCCGATCTGGGGGCCGCACGCGAACTACACGCTCAATGCCGAACAGCTTGCCGATACCCGCGCCGCCGCTGCCGAGGCCGGGATCCCGATCAGCATTCACATGGCGGAATCCCCGTTCGAGGTCGAGTACTCGAAACAGACCTATGGCACGACGAGTATCGAGCTCATGGAGTCGATCGGCTTTTTGGACGGACCGACGATCGGCGCGCACGTCGTCTGGCCCACCGGGGACGAGATAGAAATCCTCGCCGAGCGTGGCGTCGGCGTCATTCACAATCCCACCTCGAACATGAAGATTTCCTCCGGCATATCGCCGGTGACAGAAATGTTGAACGCCGGCGTCCTCGTCGGCCTGGGCACCGACGGCGCCGCGAGCAACAACGACCTCGACATGTGGGAGGAGATGCGGCTCGCCGCCTTCCTGCAGAAAGTCGACACGATGGACCCGAAGGCCCTGTCGGCGAGCACGGTGCTGCGGATGGCCACGAGCGGTGGCGCCGAGGCCATCGGTCTTGGCGATGCGATCGGCTCGATCGAGGTCGGCAAGCGCGCCGACGTCATCCAGGTTGCCTTCGACGACGTGCATTTCGTCCCGACGTATGACGTCATTTCGCACCTCGTCTACGTCGCCGACGAGCAGGACGTTGCCTCGGTGACGGTCGACGGCCGGCTGCTGATGCGCGCTGGCGAATTCCTGACGATCGACACGGAACGGGTCAGGCGGGAAGCCGGCGAACTGGCGGCGAGAATCCAGGCGGCGCTGGCCGAGCGAAACCGGTGACGGCAGATCGCGGACACCGGTTTTTCGGCAGCAGGTCCAAAGACTGCGAGCCGCAGGTAGCCGATGGATAGCTTCGAATACCTGATCGCGCTCGTCAGCGTGATCGCCGGACTCGGCATTACGAGGGCCCTGTCGGGTATCGCCAGGCTGGTCGACATGCGGCACCGGGTCAGGATGTCGTGGATCCCGCTCTGCTGGACGGCCAGCGCGCTGCTCTGGCTGGTCGCCTTCTGGTGGTTCACGTTCCTGCTGTCTTCGATCGAGGGATGGTCGACCGCGTTGCACATATTTATCCTGGTCTATGCGGGCTCTATCTTCTTCCTGATTGCACTGCTGTTCCCGGAGAACATCCCGGAGGGGCACGACATGCTCGAGCATTTCCTGGACAACAGGAAGCTGTTTTTCGGCACGCTGCTGGCCGTCGGCCTTCTCGATCTTGTCGACACGTGGATAAAAACGGTTTATGGCATTGCGCCGCCCCCGCTGGTTGGCTATTCGATTCACATGGCGCCGTGGATCGTATTCAGCGCCGTCGCGATGTTCGTCCGCAACAAGAGGTTTCATGTCGTGTTCGCAATCGGACTCCTGCTGTCATTCATCGCCTGGCTGGGCCTCTCTATCGACGGGATACTGGCGGTCGTCGAGGCCCGCACATGACGGTCGCGCTTACGCCAGGGCTGAACGACGGTTCGGCGCTTGATCACGATCGTCGCCGGATTGAACGCAAGGCCGGGAGAAACGAGACATGACCGAGTTTGAATACCTGGCCGTCTTTGTCTCGATCATCTTCGGTATCAGCGTCACCCACCTGCTGGCCGGCGCCGTGCGCTCGGTCTATGACGGCGAGGTGATCCATACGCGGGTCGTGCTGACCGTCTTCCTGTTCCAGGTCCTGGTCCTCAACTGGTGGACGCTGTTTTTCGAAAACGAGACGGTCCGCTGGAACCTCGTCGTATTCACGATCGTGATCGCCTGGTCCGTAATCCACTACATTGCCGCAATCACCCTCTACCCGCCGCGATCCGCACACAGCCAGGCGTCCTATGAATTCAGGCCGCGATGGTTCCTGTGGGCGTTCATGGGGATCGCCGCCACGGACATCCTGCAGACCGCCGCGCGCGGCGGACTGTACACGCCCTGGTACTACCTGCCCTACGTTCTGCACTACATCGTCGTCAGCGGCATCGCGGTCGCGTTCAACAGGCCGCGCCTCTACCGGGTGATTGCCTGGTACCTCCTGGTCATCACCGTGCTGTGGGCGTTCGGCGCCCGCCGATTCCTGATCTGAAGGTCGTGTACCGCCCGGAATATTCCAGGCCCATCGGCAGGACATCCAGGGTCCCGCAACCGTCCACTGATGAACGCTGTCGAGGAAATGCTTTTCATGGACTGGACGCCACGCCAGTGCGCTAAGATTAGTGGCAACAGCGGCATGGCTGGCGATCCGGCTGGTGGCTACGGATCGCAAATGACGAGGTAGATCTATGCAACCCGAACTCTCTGACCGTCCCCTGGCATGCGTCGTCGAAACCACGGTGCCGCTGCGAGCCGACGCCATCTATCACGCGTGGACCCGGGCATTCGACAGCTGGTTTGCGGCGCCGGGCAGCGCGATCATGACGGGCGAAGTCGGCTCGGTGTTTTTCTTCGAGACCGAGATGGACGACAAACGGCACCCGCACTATGGGCGCTTCCTCAGGCTCGAGCCAGACGAACTCGTCGAGATGACCTGGGTGACCGGCAATCCCGGCACGCACGGCGCAGAGACTGTCGTGACGCTCGAAATGCGGCCGGACGGCGACAGGACGCACCTCAAGCTGACGCATGCCGGCTTTTATGACGAGGCGGCTCGCGATGGTCACGAAGAGGCCTGGCCCCTGGTGTTCGAGCACATGACGCAACAGCTGTCGGGCAGCTGACGCGTGACCGGCCTGCGGATCGTCGACGAAACGCCCGCAGACTTCCAGGCCGTCCGCAGGATCAACGAGGCCGCATTCGATACGCGGGCAGAAGCCGATCTGGTCGACGCGCTCAGGGAACGGGCGAAGCCGCTGATATCCCTCGTCGCCGAGGGAGAAGGCGCCATTGCCGGCCACATCCTGTTCACGCCGGTTACGATCGCGGACTGCGACGCACGCCTGTTCGGCCTGGCGCCGATGGCGGTCGATCCGACGCGACAGCGCGCCGGCATAGGTTCGGTGCTGGTCCGTGAGGGCCTGTCCCGCTGCGAGCAACTGGGCGCTGCGGGTGTCGTCGTACTGGGTCATCCCGGCTACTATCCGCGATTCGGCTTTCGCCCGGCTTCGGCTTTCGGCATCACTTCCGAGTACGACGTGCCTGACGCGGCCTTCATGGCGCTGGAGCTTGCCGCCGGCAGCCTCGACTGCGTCTGCGGAGTCGCCCGCTACCATCCCGCATTCGCAGGTCTTTGACGGCTGCGGCTATACTAGCGTCCGGGCTCGGAGGGCCGGCGTTTCCAGTACGCGGATCCGCACGGCAACGAACCCGCCGTTTGGTCGGACAACTGGATGAACGAACCTCAGCAGGAAAAACGCGACTGGCGCATTTCCGCCACCTTGCTTGCGGTCTGGGTATTAGCGATCGTGTTCATCGTGGGCGAACGTGACGACATACCCATGTCCATGATTGGCATGGCCACGGTTTTCTTCGTCATACTCATTCCGGCGATGAATGACCTGGTCCGCAGCATCGAGCGATCCGTCAGCGGCGAATCGAGCGAGCGCCCAGATCCGAAGCAACGATAAACCTGGGATATGAAACTGATCTACATCGCCATACTGGCACTCGCGGCTTTTGTAGCGGTCTGGATTTTCTTCGTCGTGCCTGCAGAACGCAAGCACCACGAGCGGAAACTCGAGGCGCTCAGGAAACAGATCGAAAAACGCGAGGCAACGACCGCGGAGGACGAAAAATATGCCGCTCCGGCGCGGTCTGACGACCCCCCCGGCCGGGACAGCGCTAACGGTGACGAGCGGGATTAATTGAGGAAGCTCTCGCCGTAATCCAGCGGCGACAGACCGAAGAATGCGGCCAGGCTCTGGCCGATGTCCGCGAATGACTTCCGCCTGCCGATCGATCCGGCGCCTGCGGCCCGGCCGTAGACCAGGACGGGAATATGCTCGCGCGTATGATCCGTGCCCTTCCAGGTCGGGTCGCAGCCATGGTCGGCGCACAGCACCAGCAGGTCCTGGTCACCCATGCTGTCGAGCATCTCCGGCAGGCGCCCGTCGAAATATTCCAGCGCCGCGGCGTAGCCGTCGACGTCGCGCCGGTGGCCGTAGAGCATGTCGAAATCGACGAAGTTCGTGAATACGATCGAACGGTCCGGCGCGTCCCGCAGTGCGTCCAGCGTGGCATCGAACAGTGCGGCGTTGCCGGTCGCCCTGATCTCCCGGGAAATCCCCTGGTGCGCATAGATGTCGGCGATCTTGCCGACGCTGATCACCTCGCCACCGCTGGCGACCAGTTTGTCCAGCAGCGTCGGTGACGGTGGCGGCGTCGTCAGGTCGCGACGATTGCCGGTACGCAGGAAGTCTGCGCTGCTCGTGCCGACGAACGGCCGGGCGATGACGCGACCAATGTTGTACTCGTCCACCAGTTCGCGAGCGATGTCGCAGAGCTCATAGAGCCGCTCGAGGCCGAATGTCTCCTCGTGGCAGGCAACCTGGAAAACGGAATCTGCCGACGTGTACACGATCGGCTTGCCGGTCGCCATGTGCTCTTCGCCGAGCTCGGCGATGATCGTCGTCCCCGACGCATGGCAATTGCCGAGGACGCCCGGCAGCTTGCCGCGGTGAATCAGTTTGTCGAGCAGCGCCAGCGGGAAGCTGTTTGTCTGCGCCTTGAAGTACCCCCAGTCGAAGAGCACCGGGACCCCGGCGATCTCCCAGTGGCCGCTGGGCGTGTCCTTGCCGCTGGACAACTCTTCGGCATAGCCATAGGCGCCGATGACCTCGTCGATCGCGCCGCTGCCCGCCGGCCGCTCGCCGCAACTCTCTTCGGCCGCCCGCATCAGGCCGAGGCGCGTCAGGTTCGGCAACTGCAGCGGCGTGCCGGCGGCTGCCCGGACTCTCGCGATGCTGCCGAGCGTGTTTGCGCCGGCATCGCCGAAACGTGCCGCATCATCGGTTGCGCCGATGCCGAACGAATCCAGAACGAGAATGATGGCCCTGCCCATGGAATGATTCTAACAGTTACGGGATCGGAGCATGACTCTGACCCCGCAACAAAAAAAAGCCGCATGTCTGCGGCTTGGGTCAGCCGGGGTCAGAGCATTGCTCTGACCCCGGTGAGCAGTGTCAGTGGTGAACCTCGGTCGGCACGAAATCACTCTCGCCGAAGAACTCGATCCGGGTCAACCACGTGTAATCACCCTCGATCGCCATCAGCCAGATCAGCACGAGGATAAATACCGGCGGCGCCAGGATGGCCAGTTTCAGCGCCAGCCGTTCCCAGCCCATGTGCATGAAGATCCAGACGATGCCGCCAGCCTTCATCATCATCAGGGTCAGGATCGCCGTGACCCGCAGTGGACCGTCATCCCAGAAGTCCGTCCAGTATGAAATGCCACTCAAAATGAACAGGGCGACCCACATGATCCAGTAGATCTTCAGCGGATGTTGTTGTCCTTCCTCAGCTGCCATGTGCCTGACGCTCCCTTACCAGAGATAGAAAAATGCGAAGATGAATACCCAGACGAGATCGACGAAGTGCCAGTAGAGGCCCGCGATCTCGACGATCTCGTAGTTGCCGCCACGCTTTTCATAGAAGCCGTTGCGCACCCGGTTGGCGACGACGAGCAGGTAGATCACGCCCGCCGAGACGTGCATGCCGTGGAAGCCCGTGATCATGAAGAAGCTGGAGCCGAACTGTTCCGCGCCGAACGGGTTGGTCCACGGGCGGACACCTTCCATGATCAGCTTCGTCCACTCGAAGGCCTGCATGCCGACGAACGAGGCGCCAAGGACCGCGGTTGCCAGCATCAGCCAGAATGTCTTCTTCCGGTCCTTCCGGTAGCCGTAGTTGACCGCGAGCGCCATCGTTCCCGATGAAGTGATCAGGATGAAGGTCATGATCGCGATCAGCAGCAACGGCACGCTGACCCCGAACGCCGTGAGTCCGAATACCTCACTCGGATTCGGCCATGGCACGGTCGTGGACATGCGCACCTTCATGTAGGACACGAGGAAGCAACTAAAAATGAAGGTATCCGACAACAGGAAGATCCACATCATCGCCTTGCCCCAGGGGACGTGGAATGACTGCATGTCGGCCGAAAAGTCGGTGACGACGCCTTTCGTTCCTGTCGGTAGATCCGCAGCTGCAGCTTCAGACATTAATTGCTTTCCTTCTTAAGTAGATAACAGCACACCGAACAGCACGATCCAGACCAGCAGCAGGAAGTGCCAGTAGACCGTGCAGAGTTCGATGCTGAGCCGGACGCTGTCCGCTTCCGCGCCGGTCCAGACTTTCATGGTTGAGCGCGCCCACACCCACAGGCCGCCGAGCATGTGCAGGCCATGCACGGCCGTCAGCAGGTAGAAGAACGCATTCGCCACGTTCGAACCGACCGCGTAACCGGCCGCGTTGAGCTGCTGCCAGGCAACGAGCTGGCCCACCAGGAACAGGACGGTGAGCGCACCCGAGACGACCAGCCCGGGCCTCAGCTTGTTCTGCTCGCCTTTGATGGCGGCATTGCGGGTCCAGTGATAGGCAATGCTTGCAAGGATCAGGATCACCGTATTGACCCACAGCAGCATCGGCTCGGTGACCGGTCGCCAGTCCGGCTCTTCCATGCGGATCGTGTAGGCGCTGATGAACAGCGCGAACACCGAGGTCGCAACGGCCAGGAACACCGTCAGCGCCACGGCCTTGGTGTTCGCATTCATCGACGCCCCGGTGACGGCATCGTCCTCCGGATTGGACACCCAAGGCTGCGTGCTCAGGGTTTGCCTGAGCAGCCAGGTGATGACCGTGGCCATGATGACGCCGAGGAATATGAGGGTGATATACATCGTTCGTTACGCCCTAGTGCTCGACCCCGTGGTCGCGGCCCACGGGCGCCTCGGATGCCGGCACGGTCTGCGGGATATAGTCCTCGGCCTGGCCAGGCACGCTGTAGTCGTATGCCCAGCGATGAACCTCGGGCAGCGAGTGCCCCCAGTTGCCGTGCTTCGGCGGCGTGTCCGGCGTCAGCCACTCGAGCGACGTCGCCTTCCACGGATTCGGGCCGGCGGGTTCTCCTTTCTTAAGGCTGACGATGACGTTGTAGATGAAAAGCACCTGTGTCCCGGCGATGATCAGTGCCGAGACCGTCATGCTGGCATTGAGCGCCTGCGCCGACTCCGGAATGAACTCGGTGTTGCCCATCGCGAAATAACGTCGCGGCAAGCCGAGGAAACCGAGATAGTGCATCGGCAGGTACAGCGAGTAGGTGCCGAGGAATGTCAGCCAGAAATGCCATTTCGCCATCGTCTCGTTGTACATCCGGCCGGTGATCTTCGGATACCAGTGATAGATGGCGCCGAACACGACCAGGACCGGCGATACGCCCATCACCATGTGGAAGTGCGCCACGACGAAATAGGTGTCCGACAAGGGCAGGTCGATCGTCACGTTGCCGAGGAACAGCCCGGTCAGGCCGCCATGGGTAAACGTGAAGATGAAGCCGATCGCGAACAACATCGGCGCTCTGAGGTGAATATTGCCCTGCCACAGGGTCAGTACCCAGTTGTAGACCTTGAGCGCCGTCGGCACCGCGATGATCAGCGTGGTCGTCGCGAAGAAGAATCCGAAGTAGGGATTCATGCCGCTGACGTACATGTGGTGCGCCCAGACGATGAATGACAGGCCGCCGATCGCAAGGATGGCCCAGACCATCATGCGATAGCCGAAAATGTTCTTGCGCGCGTGCACCGACAGCAGGTCGGAGACGAGGCCGAACGCCGGCAGCGCGACGATGTATACCTCGGGGTGACCGAAGAACCAGAACAGGTGCTGGAACAGCACCGGGCTGCCGCCGGCATAGTTCGCCAGTTCACCCGCCTGCAGCACCGCGGGCATGAAGAAGCTCGTACCCAGCGTCTTGTCGAGAAGCATCATGATTGCCGCTACGAGCAATGCCGGGAAAGCCAGCAGGCCGAGAATCGTGGCAACGAAGATGCCCCAGATCGACAGCGGCATGCGCATCAGCGTCATGCCCTTGCAGCGCGCCTGCAGGATCGTGGTCACGTAGTTCAGGCCGCCCATCGTGAACGCCACGATGAATACGGCCAGCGACACGAGCATCAGGATGATGCCCCAGTCCGTGCCCGGCGTGCCGGGCGCGATCGCCTGCGGCGGGTACAGCGTCCAGCCGGCCCCGGTAGCGCCGCCAGGTACGAAGAAGCTTACGACAAGGATAATCACGGACAGCGCGTAAACCCACACCGACAACATGTTCATGAACGGGAACACCATGTCCCGCGAACCGCACATCAGGGGGACCAGGTAGTTGCCGAAGCCGCCGAGGAACAGCGCCGTCAACAGGTAGATCACCATGATCATCCCGTGCACCGTCACATACTGGTAATAATTCTCGGGATTGATGAACGCGAAGGTGTCGGGGAAGCCAAGCTGTAGCCGGAACATGCTGGACAGGATCATGCCGACGAGGCCGATCAGGATCGCGAGGCCGCCGTACTGGATGGCGATGACCTTGTGGTCCTGGCTCCAGATGTACTTGGTAATGAACGTATCCGGGTCGTGATGCTCTATGTCGTGATCACGATCGGCGATTGAAACGTATGCCATTCTGTATTCCTCGGATTGAATCTATAGCGTGTTGATGTACGCGATGACATCGTTGATCTGTTCGTCGGTCTGCATCTGGCGACCCATGAAGCCCATCTGCATGCCGTAGAAGTCCTGCGGGTGCCCGCCGCGGATGCCCGCCCGGAAGTTCTTCAGCTGGCTGGCGAGATACCAGTCGGTCATGCCGGCCATGCGCGGTGCATTGATCGCCCGGATGCCCTGCGCCTCCGCGCCGTGACAGTAGGCGCACACCGCGTAGAGCTTTTCGCCGCGCGCAACGTTGCCTTCCACCGATTGCGGCGCGGGATTGTCGGGAAAGGTCTGGATGTGCGCAATGACGTTTTCCACTGCCGCATCATTTGCCAGCGTGGCGGCCATGGGCGCCATCTGGCGACCATAGACATCGTCCTCATGCGCGCCGCGGAGACCAGCCTTGTAGCTCGCGATCTGGCGACGGATGTACCACGGCTCCTGGCCGGCAATCTTCGGTGCGTTCAGCGCCTGCAGGCCTTCTCCCTGCTGGCCATGACAGGCGGCGCATACCGCGTATTGCGCCTGTCCGACCTGTGCGTCGCCCTGGACCGGGCTCTGCGTTTCCGCAAAAGTCGGCTGTGCAGCGAGCCAGGCATCGTAGTCGGCCTGCTCGTCGATGACCACGGCGCCGCGCATCGTGTGGTGCGCGATGCCGCAGAGTTCTTCGCACAGCACTTCGTAGTAACCGGGTTCGGTCGGGGTGAACCAGAGGAAGGTCTCCATGCCGGGCACCAGGTCCATCTTCACGCGAAACTGGGTAACGGTGAAGTTGTGCAGTACGTCCTTGGAGCGCAGGTTGACCTTGACCGGCACGTTCAGCGGCAGGTGCAGCTCCGGGCTGAAGACCAGTACATCGTCCTGCCCCAGCGGGTCTTCCGGATCCAGGCCGAAGGGATTATCGCCGGTGATATTTTCGATCTGGGTGTCGCCGAATTCTCCGTCCTCGCCAGGCAGACGATAGCTCCAGTGCCACTGCTGACCGACAGCCTCGATTTCCATCGCATCGTCCGGCACGTCGACGAATTCGCCCCATACAAACAAGCCTGGCGTCAGCATCGCTGCGACACCGATGGAGGTGAGCACAGTCAGCCAGGTTTCGAGTTTCTTGTTTTCCGGATCATAGGTCGCCCGACCGCCTTCCTTTGCCCTGTACTTGATGACGGAATACGCCATGAACAGGTTGACGGCAACGAAGACGATGCCGCACACGATGAATGTGATGTCTATGGTCTGGTCGATCTGGTTCCAGTTGGACGCCAGGTCCGTGAACCACCATCCTGCTGCCGGTGTGATGAAATGAAACACCAGTGTTCCGATCACCAGCAATATGAGCATTATTGCCATAGGCTTACCTATTGCATCCTTATGTTTTTGGATTCGCGATTGGTGTTGCAGTTGCCAGCGATCTGCCGGCCGTAAACTCGATCAGCACGCGTTGTCGTTCCGTCTGGTTATTTGGTGTGAATCCCCTGCGGCAACCCCTTGGCAAACTTCCGGGTTGTCGCTTTTTTGCACAGCGAGCTGTTCATCGGAAGGCCCGGAAATGTTTGCATCCAGCGCCCTCAGCCAGTGCGCAGGATAGAGGATTCGACTGTTGATTTCCACCCGCACGGCGGGATCACGAGGCGTTCGGGACTCGCGCCAAGATCATGATTGTCAAAGGAAAATTTTTGCCCGAGTGGGGCGGCTGCCGGTCGCCTCCCCAACCGGGTTCAGAATGTGAAATCGAGATCCTTCCTGACGCTCTCGCGGGCCTTCTCGATATCCGACTGCAGCTTGATCAGCTCCTGCTCGAGCGGGCTGGTGAAATCCGCGGTGCGGATATCGAGGATCTCCGGCCCGATCGGCAGCTCGGGTTCGGTCGGCAGAGCGGACTCCGTCGCGAGGGTCTCGGCAGGCTGAATATCCGCACCCGGTTTGTTCCAGTTGACGACCGCGATGACGACCAGGGTCGCCGCTAGGCCGGTCAGGCTGCTCGCCCACCAGAGACCGGCTGACGACGATCGCCGCCGGGCCTGCCGTACGGGCTCGATGCCCTGCAGCGAGGCGTCGATCCGCGCCCGCAATTCGGGCGACACGTCCGCCCGTATGGCGTCCGCATCCCGCTTCAGTCGTTTCTCGAATTCATCCATAGCCTTCTCTCTGTGCTTGCGGCGCGACCTCATCGGTCAGCGCCGCACTTATTCGCTGTCGACCGCGCATCAGCGTCACCTTGGTCCATGACGCCGACTTCTCCAGCGCCGAGGATATTTCCTTGACGGACAGGTCTTCGACGTAGCGCAGCCACATTGCGTCGTAGGCATCGTCCGACAGGACACGTTTCGCGGCCTGCCAGACATTCTGCTGCTCGGAATGCGCGATGCAGGCCGACAACGGGTCCGACTCATCCGCGATCTCTACCTCCGAATCGTGCCACTCGGGCCGCGTCTGCCGCGCCGCGTTACGGATCGCGATGCGGTAGATCCAGGTCGAGAACCGCCAGCGCGAATCGAAACTCTCGAGGTAACGATAGGCGTTGATGAAGGTGTCCTGGACCGCGTCCTCCGCGTCCGCCCGGCTGCTTGCCCGCGTCATCAGGAAGCGCAGCAATCGATCCTGGTAGCGCTCGACCAGTTCGCCGAACGCCGCCCTGGATCCGTCGAGTGTCGCTTCGACCAACTGTTCATCAGTCAACACGCCAGGTTCCCAAGTGCTCGCTCCCGTCACCCCTGCTGTGCGCTCAGTCCGCGAGGATGCTGACCATCAGGTCGGGGTCGATGACCGTGTTGATCGACAGCACGTTCTCCAGGACTTCGACCTTGGTGTTGCGGATCAGGCCCTGGATCTCTGGCCCGAGCTCGCTGTTGAACGCCTGCAGACCGATCAGCCCGTTGACGATCCCGCCGATCGCCTCGGCCATCTTCGGGTCGCTGGACACGAGCTGCGCTTCGATCGCGATCTGGCCATCCTCGTCCGCCATCAGCAGCGCCGCTTCGCGCGTGTTCTTCATGATGTTCGACTCCCAGTCGCCATCGTCGTCGTGGTCGTCCGGATCGGTGACGCCGCGGGTATTCAGGCCTGCCTGCACCAGGGTCTTGTTCGCCGACAGGATCAGGAGCGCGCCATCATGACTGCCGCCCCCGGTAATCTCGCCGTCGTTATCCAGCAGGTCGTGCATCTGCGCCTCGGTACCGGTGATCAGCGCCTTGCCGCTGACGGCGAAACTGACAAACAGGGCATCCTCCAGGTCCTCGAGCGGCTCGTCGCCGTTGTCGTCGATATCGTCTTCATCGCCGAAGAAATAGTAGGTCTCGCCTTTGTATTCGCGAGGATCGACCGGACCCTCCTGGGCCGCCAGCGCGAGGATCTTGTCGGTGGTCGCTTTGCTCATCGGCCCATCGACGACGATGATCGTGCCGTCCGTATCATTGGAGAACGCCGTCACGGTGTCGACCTCTGCGGATATGTCGATGCCGACCTCCTCGCGCACCTCCTCGCCGACTTCGTCCTCGAACCAGGCGTAGACCTGGCGGCCGGCGTCGCTGGTGCGCATCGACGCAAGGTCGGCATGGAAATACCAGACCGTATTCCCGGGCAGGTCGCCGACCGTGATGTCCGCTACCGCGGACAGTGGCAGCAGGGTGGCGAGGGCCAGCAGGCCGCAGCGCAGTTTGCTCATGTCAATTCCTCTGAAAAATGGCGGATTGACGGCTTATAGCCGGCCGGCTAGGAATTGGTTACAAATAATGGGTCGGATCGCCTGTCCAATCGCACCACCGTCCGAAGGAAAGCGCGGTTCGACCCCGCTTTTCGGGTCACGGGCGTCGTTTGCCGTTCAGGCCTCGTGGACCGTGCGCCCGCCGAGGATCGTGCGCATGATCGGGATGTCGATGATGGCATCCGGCTCGACGTCGTGGGGATCGTTACCCAGAATGACGATGTCGGCGAGTTTGCCGACTTCCAGCGAACCCTTGGTGTTCTCCTCGAATGACGCATAAGCGCCATGCACGGTGCAGATGCGCAGCGCCTCGGTCACCGAGATGCGCTGACTCGGTCCCCAGACCCTGCCGCGGACGTCCTTCCTCGTGACCATGCTCTGCAACGCCATCATGGGTTCGTAAGGTCCCGGCGTATAGTCGGACGCCGGCGCCACCGGGATGCCGTAATCGAGGAAGCTGCGGTGGGCGAACATGCTCTCCATCTTCTCCTCGCCGTAATCCACCCACTTGTTGCCGTGGTAGTGCGCGTAGGTATAGAACGGCGCCGGCACGACGCCCGCGTTCCTGATCCGCGTCAGCAGCTCAGGGTTGATCAGCGAACAGTGCTCGATGCGATGCCGCGGATTCGGTCCGCTGCGGTCGCGCAGCGAGCGCTCATAGGCATTCAGCACCATGGCGATCGTCACGTCGCCATTGGCATGGATGCCGACCCGGAAACCATGTTCGACGGCGTCATCGACCGCTTCGTAGATCTCCTCCTGCGACATCGTCAGGATGCCGTGATCGTCGGTGCCCTCGAACGGCGTGCTCATGTACATGGTCCGTTCCGATGCCGAGCCGTCGGCAGAAAACTTGACCGCGCCGATGCGGATCATGTCGTCGCCGAACCCGGACCTGACGCCGGCCGTCTTCAGTCCCTCGTAAACCGGGCTGTTGCCGCCGGGCATGAAGGAAATGCGAAAGTAAAGTTCGCCTGCGTCGCGGGCGTCCTGGTAGGCGACCAGGTCATCGAACTGGCCGTAGGCGTCGGTGGTCGACGTCAGCCCCGCCGCCGCCATGTTCTGCGACGAGATCGTGGCCGACTGCTGGCGGACGGCCCGGTCCATCACGGGCCAGGTGCCGACTTCGAAAAACACGTCGCGCGCGTGCTCGGCGACCTTGCCGGTCAGTTCGCCATCCTCCCGGAAAAACCGGCCGCCGCTCGGGTCTGGGGTGTCGTTCGTGACGCCGGCGAGTTCGAAAGCCATCGAATTGACGACGCCGGTATGGCCGCCGCGGTGACCTACGTACACCGGGTGATCCGGCACCGCTTGGTCGATGTCGTTGCGATTGAGCGGCCGCTCGTCCTCGAACTTGGTGTCGTCGTACATGACGCCGCGGACCCAGTGGCCCGGCGGCGTTCGCGAGGCCTGCTGCGCGAGCGCGTCCTGCACGTCGGCGATGCGCGGCAGGTTGACGTTGGCGCCTACCGCCTCCTCCGCGAACAGGGGGTGGCTGTGCGCGTCGATGAAGCCGGGCGTCACGGTCATGCCGGTCGCGTCGATACGTCGCGTGCTGGCATTGGCGAGGCTCAGCATGTCCGCATCAGAGCCGACCGCGAGGATGCGATCGCCGCGAACGGCGATGGCCTCGACGACCGGGTTATCGGGATTCATCGTCAGGACGCGTCCGCCGTGGATGATCATGCTCGCGCTGCCCGTGGCCGGCCGGCCCTGGGCGGATACGGCGCCTGCCGCGCCGATGCCGAGCGGCAGCGCCGCAGAGCTGCCGAGGAATCGTCGTCTCGAAATTCCGCTCATTGTCTCCCCCTTCAAACCGCGGCCGGCGCGCCGCTCCGAAGCATTTGCCGCCTACTGCAGCCCCGAACCGTCCGCCGAGTAGATCACCCAGATTTTAGTATAGCCGTCGGTATCCCAGGTGCCGGTCCACTCCTTGGGAATCGTGACCGCGTCCCCGGCACTGATCTCGGTCACCGTGCCGTCGGACGAGGTCAGGGTGACGCCGCCCTCGATGAAATACATGAACTCGTCGACGCCGTAGGGATCCGTTGCCTCGAACAAGGTCTTG
>JABAOH010010168.1_pt1 | contig 21900 bp, 39 predicted proteins | sample 7062181 | NCBI WGS metagenome assembly JABAOH01 (sample SAMN14538630, study PRJNA623070) | marine sediment metagenome | biome: marine biome [ENVO:00000428]; feature: marine pelagic biome [ENVO:01000023]; material: deep marine sediment [ENVO:00002113]; isolation source: pool of 5 deep marine... | reverse complement strand
TTTAGGCGCTAAGGTTTTTTCGGAAGGAAACATCATTCTTCGATAAACTTCATTCCATTCTGTTTCTATCCATTCCATGTGAGCTGATGGTTGAAGATGTAGGAAGTAAAACCAAGTATAAAGTAGACGTGTACATAGGCAGTGATAACAGTTCAAGAAGGATCACTGATTTGTACCTGGAGAAAGTCAAACGATGGGCAAACGAGACTTTTCCAGATGGTTACACTATCCTTAGGGGCGAGGGATATTATGATGGAGATTCTGAAGATTCGGTTCTTCTCTACGCATTCTTAAGCCAGGATCTTAGTCTCAAACCCCAATTGCGGAGACTCAAGCAAGAGCTTGAACAAGAGGCGATACTTTTCGTTAAGTCAAAAGTGGATTACAAGGTGGTCTAGTGAAATGTTCGATATGCGAAGAGACGATAAGAAAGACCGAAGCCTATTTCGGGGATGTAGGGACTTTCTACGAACACAAACCATTATGTGAGATTTGTTATTATGAAGATGAGCCTTGTGCTACAGTCCTTTACAAAGGAGATGATCAACCCTATGTTATCAGCCACACGAGAGATGAAACTGACGGAGATTTTGCTGTAGAATGGAGAAGTACAGATCCATGGAGAGGTTACTACGAAACCAAGAGCGACAAGTACAGTTTGGTTAATACTGCTGAGCTTCTAGCTTGGCATGAAAGCGAGAAGATGCTGGGTCACAAGAACATTAACAACACTTTGAGATACACTCAACTCATAAAGGCTGATGACGACGAGTTTGTGTCAAAGGTTGCCAAGACGGTTGAAGAAGCCTGTTCGTTGATAGAACTAGGGTACGAGTATGTCACTGAGTTCGAGGATCAAGGAATCAAGATCTTCAAGAAACGGAAATAACCCGGAAAACACCGTGGGTGTAACTGTGGCGCCGGGGGTGGGATTCGAACCCACGTGGCCCAAAGGACCACAGGCTTTCAAGCTCTTCTCCAGGCTTAAGCTCTGTAATGGGTAGATCTGCTCCATACCTGGCTCCCTGCATATCATCTTTCTGATATGCTCTAGGAGACCCCGGCATTAGCAGATTGAGAAGTGGTGTTCCCTTTTTAAGGCTTTTTGGAGAGTAGCACTCTGTAGCCACTTTTTCTAGCTGAGACTTCCACGTTGCCAAAGATGTTATCCATTTCGCTTTGAATGTGCGAGCCTCCAATTCTTGATTTGACAACTAACTGGAGCGAGCCGCTGTCTTTGAGATGTTTAGGGGCGCCTTTGATAATCGCCATAACTGTCGGCATTCCCGCACTTACCGGAGGATTGCAAAGTACGACGTCAAACTCAGTGTTCTTTACTGACTCGTATAGAAAGCCACGGCGGACTTCCACGTTGTCCACGCTGTTTCGTTTGACATTTTTCTTAGCTAACCATACCGCGCGAGTGTTAACATCAACCATGACAACATGCAAATCGGGATTAGATACGGCAGCTGCTATTCCAACTGGACCATAGCCGCAACCCAAATCCAAGACATATCCTTTGTCTGGCAAGATCATTGATTCAATCAAAAGGCGTGTTCCCAGATCAACTTTTCTCTTTGAGAAAACACTTGAAGAAGTGAGAAACTCAAAGAGGTATCCTCGTAGATGAGTGCGTATTAATCCAAGCTGGGACTCTGATTCTGGCTGTTCAGTATAGTAATGTTCTGCATCGTTACGCTTACGCTTCACCTACAGCAACCTCGATTGCGCTTCTGAGAGAGCAAGAGATATTGTTGGTGGTCACAGTTTAAGTTGTTTTTCGAGGCGTTCCCATACCAAGCCGATTATCAGGAAGAGGGCGCCTAAAATGAGGAAGTAGGTGAGCGGAAGTGAAAAACTTGACAACGCTTCATCGAAGGCTTGACTGGCTGTTTGAGAATAATAGAAGGCGGTAACCAGCAAGGCAGCAAACGTGGCGAAGCAGCCGATGCCAAAACCCACTGCTAGACCATTCGTAAACGCACTTTTCCTGTGATACTTCCGCTCTTTTTCCAAAAGGCAACCCGCCTTCGTCAAAGACTTTAGCTAGACAAAGCTAATAAAATGTTTGAAAGCTGCATCCTGATTAGAACTAAACACTTTTCGTGCTCCACATCTTTGGATAAACATCCCTGTCCATCAAAACTCTAATCGTTTTAGCCACAAATCCGTGATCCATTTCCAGAATTTGCTCCGATGAAGCCAACGCTCGTGCGAAGGCCACCGCTTCATCTTTCTGAGTGAAAATTACAACTTCATCTTTCTTCTTGATTCCCGATTCCAACGACAAAACGCCAGGTGCAGTTGCGTAAGCTCCATGGCAAACTGCGGCTACTGCAGAGTCACGGATAAATACTTTCGGAAGGAGCTCCAAGGCTCTTTCCATCGGCTGAATAATGTTTCTAAGGTGTTTTTCGTCTCCAGTTTTTCGCCACACGTCACCATAATACAATACATCATATAGCGTTACAAGCCCTTTATCTTCAGTGAAGGGCCCCGCGCGAGTTCGACGAAGCTCTTGCATGTGCGCACCGCAACCTAGAGCTTCTCCAATGTCAAAGCACAGCTTGCGGATGTAGGTGCCGCCTTCACACCCCACTGTGAAGAGAACGTTCTTCCCTTTCATCTCCATAAACTTCAGATAGTAAATAGTCCTCGTTCGTAGTCTCCGCTTCACTGATGCCCGCACAGGAGGTCTCTGATAGATTTTCCCCTGAAATTCACTCAGAATAGCTTCCACTCTATCCTCTGTTACTCTTTGATGGAGACGCATTATGCAGACGTATTCTTTGCCGCTCAGCAGAAGCGCTTGAACGGCTTTTGTAGCGTCTTTTAGAGCGATTGGCAGAATGCCTGTTACTTTGGGATTTCCCCGGCTTGCCTGAAGGAAGCCTCTAGGGTCCCGCCGTGACCAGCATGCGAGAGATGTAAAATGCGTTTGACCCAAGCTGTGACTTCGTGGCTAGAGGGCCCCGCTGTTTTGTCCAAATTCACTATTCCCAGCCTAATGTAATCTTTTATAGACCGCTCTTCGGGTTTACGTCCATATTGACTATCAGTTTTCTCCACTGCTTTTATCAGCAATTTCTTTTTGGTCTCCCAAGGCGCACTAGTTCTCTGCATCATATCCTCCTCTTAAACGCAAAGTAGAGGATGGAGGTTTAAAAAGTTAGCCTCACGGACTTTGAGGTGGCGGTGAAGATGCTTGTTTCCCCTAGCATGTTCTGCAGCTGTAGTCTAAAGCCCTTTTCAAGGCATCTGGATCCCCCATGGCTTTGCAAACCCTTGTGGCAGAACGATAGTTTCCTCCTTCCACATAGCATCTTTCTGCTCTTTGCAGCGATTCAGATGTTCCTATTAATTCATAAATGTTCCCAGCGGCCCACAACCATTGATTCCTAGCGTAATAGTCTGCTAGTCTCGTCAAAAGTTCATGAGATTGCATCTTTCTTGCGGCTGCAACTATTTTCGATAGCGATAGTCTCTCAAGAGATTCGTTTTTGACCTCTACCTTAAAGCCCCGTTTCAAAAATTCGATTCTGAAGCTTTCTGGGATTTCAGATGGCCCGTCCATACGTCCTTCTTTTACAGTTGAACCGGAACCCGTCATAATGAAGAATATATCGGTGAAAATATTAAAGCATTATCGCGAAGTTCATCAGCTCTTCTTCGTTTTTCAGCTATTCACTGCAAGGTAATTTAGAATGAGACTTGCGGTTTAACAAGTTCTTTCATTTCTTCAGTCTTACCTGCAGTTTCTAATGCTTTAGCTACTTCTTCATCACTTGCGCCGCGGTCAATGCTGATCTTGTCCTTCATGGGTTCTACGTGACTTATATTGACTCTTCTGCGTTTTATTCCTGTTATTTCTTTAGGTCCAGTTATGAGAACGAAGTTCTTGTCAATCAAGTCTACAATTATACATTTGCGTCCAGTCTCCCGGCCAGCGATTTTTGCACAGATTCTTCCAACTTCTATTGTGGGCATTGATGGTTACTCCAGCGGCTTTGAAACAGATAGAGTAACTGATATTTATAGATAATGGGGTTTCTATGCGTAGAAGCAGTGAAACGAAGATCATCTTTGAGATAGAGCTCTTATCTGACGTGGTGGAGTGGCAGAAACCCTGCAGTTTGGAATGGATGCTGCAAAGAAAGCATTAGGCGCCCATGATCATGCGATCTATGACTAAGCTGAGCGTCTGGAAGACCTCTTCTGAGCTTTGGTGGTTTACGTCTAGAATGAGGTCAAAAGGAGAAAAGTCTTCTCCCAAGTTAAATCCATAGAGTTTCTTATAAATGGCCTTAGTTCTCGTATCTTTCTCTTGTAAAGCTGCGAGTGCTCTCTTGACGTTTACTCTGTCTCGTTTTGCAATCCGTTTAGCTCTTTCTTCAGGAGAAGCTTCTAGCCAGATTTTGAACCCTGCGTCTAGAAGCCATGGCATGGTCCAGCTGTCAAGGACGACGCCTCCCTGCTCTGCCCATTCCAACAGTCTCTCGTCAACCTTTCTGTCAAAAGATGAATCTCGCGTACGTCTTTTGAGAAACTTTATTCCCTCTGGGCTTTCCCACCATCCTCTGTTAACCGACTTGTAACCCGCCCTTAACGCTAGGGCTTTTAGCGTATCACCGCCTGACACGTAGCGTAACTTGTATTTTTCAGCGATCTTGCGCGCAGCTGTGCTTTTGCCGCATCCCGCCATTCCAGATATACATAAAATGATTTTCTTTTCGGAACCGCGTTGAAGGGTCGTCATTGGTTTTTCCGCCTTAACTGTCAGAGTGTTCGTGACGCTTGTTTTAGCAGGGTTCGGAGGCAACTGTGGCAGAGTTCTCCACCGTACATGCGGCTAATTCTCTTCTGGTTTTTGGGAAGTTTACGAATCTTCGCTGTTGAACGAGGGAGAAAATTGAGATTGCAACCGCATTTGATGCATTTAGGCCTGCCTGCTTTTTCCTCTTTATACAAGGCCTTGTTGCGTCCTCCAGGTACGGAGCGATATTTCCGTTTTTCACTTCTAGTCCTTAACGTGGGGCGTGGCATACTACTCCGTTGCTCCTAACCCCACACCGAAAGCTCGGGAAAATAGAGTGCTGAAGAACAAAGAGCACAGGAGGTACCATAAAACTATGGAGAGCGGACCGAAGCCTGGAAGGAAAGCAACGGCTTCGTGGTATATGCCCCAAAGCACTTGCCACATGATAAGGAAGGGAATGAAGAACAGCAGTGACACTTTCATTGACTGCCATGACATTTTCTGCTGTAACTTCATTATTCTGGCTTTTTGCTTTTCCACTTTAGCGAGCTTCTTCTTATCTTTGCTTTTTTGTGCTTGTCTAAATTCGTCGGTCCACTTTTTGATCTCTTTTCTCCAAGCACGTAGTTGCTCCGGGTTTGTGAATAAACGGTTAACCAGGGAGGTTAGAAAGGTTAGAAATACGCAGAGTAGAAGAATAAAGATTGTTGCGGCTGGTGCTTGCGGTGTTAGGAGCCAATCTATGAACCATACTATGAGCATGCTGTGTTACCCCGTACTCCCTTTGTCTGTCACGGAGGTTTTTAACTATTTTCACTCTTCCATTTCAATTGGATGTTTGAATCTGCGGAGAAATGCAGGTAATGATTAAAATTAGCCTCCTAGAAGACGGCGGAATGCCGGATACATCTCTGCTACCCGCTCCTGCATCAACTGCTGATAATACTGGTAAATTATGCCAACTGATAATAGTACACCCATACCTGTGCCAAATACGCCGAAGAAGTCTGCAAGTGCGGCGATTAGGCCGACTATGATTCCTCCGAGGATCGTTACGGCAGGGATATAACGTTTCAACACCATCTCTATGGGTCGCGCTGACCTCCTGTAACCTGGGATATGCATTCCTGAATCCACTAGTTGTTGTGCAACAGTTGATGGTCCTAATCCTCCCACCTCGAGCCAGGTGAGGGAGAAAATTACGGCGAACAGCACCATGAGACTGGCGAACACTATTGCCCTCAGAGGGTTCAAGACAACATCTAAGACGCTACGCGGAGCTATTACATAGTAAACTAAACCGCCAATTGGTATTGGCTGCCCACCTTCCCCTGCTCTGTAGGTGCCTAGAACATTTAGAAAGAAGTTGGAATTGTTTGGGTTGAAGTTGACCCAGATGATCTGCGAGAAGAAGTATATGTTGGCAAATAAAGCTGAGGTGAAGATTACTGGTAAGTTTGAAACGTAGAGGAGTTTGATGGNNGTAGTCAGCATGGGAAACAGGTAGTTCTACTCTAACGCCTTCCACATATATGACTATGAGAAACACCGCAATGGTGGTGAAGAAGCCAAGTAGCGACGGGTAATTTTGAGGTCTAATGAAGGCGTTAGGCACTGCTGGGACAAGTTCGTTTGAAGTTTGGTTGTGGAACAGATCAAAGGAAAAAACTGGTTGGCCTGTTGCAACTGTTTGGAAGAGTGCTGGGAAAGCTCCATAGCTTTTGCCGTCTGCTAAGCCTACTGTTAACCCGAAACTGTCCCATAATATTCTCTGGGCTACTCCAGCCATGATAAAAAGGCTGATTCCGCTTCCTATTCCCCAACCCTTCTGAACCATCTCGTCAAGCAGTATGATTATAACTCCCGCAAATAAGAGTTGGAAAAAGATGACGATGCTTGTTGTTACCGGTAGTGCACCGTAAACGCCGCCAACGATGTAGGCAAATGCTTGGACTCCGGTCAGCAGTATGGCAAAGAATTTGCTGGCGGTTGTAAAGAGCCCTCTGTCTTCAGGGTTAGCCATGTCAACACCAATCATTCCTGAACCAGCTAGAAGCTGAAGGATCAAGCCTGCGGTCACTATAGGACCTATGCCGAGCTCCAGCAAGGTTCCTCTGTTAGAGGCGAAGATCACTCGCAGATAGGTCATTTCAAAGCCTTGTCCTGCCTGCAAGCCGTATAATGGGATTTCAGCCATAATGAGGTAGACAATCAACGCTAGAGCGGTCCATAGGAGCTTCTCGTTGAAACCGACTCTTTTTCTAGGCGGCTTTGCCTCTGGTAAGAACCTTGCAACAGGTTTGAACAGCCCAAGGAATCTGCCAGCCATCTTTTTTTCTTCCCTCGATATTTACTTCGAACTGTTTAGTTCTCGGCGGACATTGCTACGACTATTTTGCCGCCTGCTTCTTCCACTTTCCGTGCGGCTGTTTCTGAATAAGATGTGACTTTTATTGAAAAAGGTTTAGCCACGTTGCCCATGCCCAAAAGCTTGTCGTAGCCCATTTTGTCCAGATTCAAAAAAGCCATTCCATTTCTTTCCTCTAAGCTTCCTGTGACAGAGAGTTTTACAGATACTTCTTCCAACGCTCCAACGTTTAATACACTGGTTTTTCTCTCCCGTGGAGAATGAAAGCCTTTCTTGTTAAAATAGTCGGGTTCAAATCTCAGTGCATAGGACCGTAAGTGTTTGCGACGACCTGCTTTTCCGCTGCCACCTTTCTGACCGGTTTTTCTATGTTGGCCGGTTCTACCCCATCCAAATGTTCTTGTGCCCCTTTTTCTGCGAGTCTTCCGAAGTTTGTGAGGCAATCCAATTACACCTTTTCGAACTTGATGGCAAGCGTTCCTAAAATCTCTCTTCAGTTCTACATCATGCTTTTTATAAGTTTGTTTATTGCTTCACCGCGATAACCAGCTACGCCGCCAGCAGCATATTGCCTTTTTATCTTTCCTTTATACCCCTTTTTTGGAGGATGCGCTCGAAAAACTGGTTTGATGTTCGGCAAAAGGCGAAACTCAACCTTCAAGTTATATATAGCTTCAGCCAACTCTTCCAAAGTTTTGCACCCAGCCTTCAACGCGTAAGCATCGTCGGGCTTCTTATTGCCCACAAGTCTTCCTCGCTTTTCAAGGAGCAGCAGTACGTTCTCTTTTGTTATTTCACCCCAAGTGACATAATCCCTTACTCTTTTTAGCATACCAAGGAAGCTCGGTCGGTTATCTATAAGTGTCATGTGACAGTTTCGGGTTAGATGAAGGATTTCGAGTGTTTTCTCCACTTTAGGCGATGTGTCTGCCACTCCTCGAACCCGAATCACCGCTAAGCATTTTCGTTTTTCATCCATCTTTATCTCACCCAGTCTTCTGGGGTTACGAGTCTGTAGGTTTTTTTAAGGGCGTCAAAGACAGCAAAGGCAAAGGACGGTATAGTTCTTGTAGAACCAAAGCTCCTAGTCCAGCAGTCTTTGATCCCTGCAAGTCCAAGAATTATCTTAGCTGTCTCACCTGCAACTAATCCGAGTCCCCTAGGTCCAGGAATCAAGAGGATTTCTACTCCGCCTCGCTTTCCTGTTGTTTGGAACAATATTGAATGCTGCTTTCCACATCCGCATTCCCAACTTCCACAGCCTCTGCGGACAAAACTTATGTTAAGCCGTGCGTCCACAGCTGCTTTTTCGATTGCCGTTCTTACTTGTCTCGCCTTCCCGTCTCCTAAACCAATATAGCCATCGCGATTGCCTACTGCCACTATTGCTTTGAACCGGGATTTTTCGCCTGCGTCAGTTTGCTTTTGCACTAGGTTTATGTCAATCACTTCTTCTTGTACGTCTGGAAGCAAGAGGTCCACGATTTCCGGCTCGCGTATCTTCAGTCCTTCCATGAATATTTCTTCCATGGAAGAGATGCGGCCTTGTTGAATCATTTTACCTAGGGATGTTTTAGGGATCCATGTTTCACTTACGTCTCTTCCTCTTCTTCTTCCGCGGGCCCTTCTACTCATGGATTTCTAGCCTTCTCCTTCTTTCTTTTTCTTCTGCTCTGGCCTTTCTTTTTGGTCTTTTCTTTCTTCTGTGGGGCTGTGATTTTTTCTTTGACCGTCTCAAAGTGCTGTGGAAGTTTTTCTGGAATAAGCTTCGTCTTCAAGTACTTTGAGAATGTTCTCTCATAGAGCTCGTTGTTTGAAGATGCTAGGTTCTCAGCGTAATCGGCGATGTGCTTCCCTTTTAGCCTCTCTCCATCTGGCAGTTTCTCCGCGTCGTGAGGTATGTCGACGCCAGCATCTATTACGCCTTTTAATGAAGCAAAGATGCGGGCTCCTCTTGTGGGGCGGTGGAGTCCTATGTCTGGGACAGCTTTTTTCACGTTTTTCGCTACTGCCCTTACGCCGCATAACAGACCAGTTAGGTAGGCAGAGGGTAGATTTCCACAGGCAGCTTGCCAGCCATAGTTTTTAAGTTCTTGCGAGTTTGCTGATGCAACGACTCTGTCTCCTGCTGGTTCAGCTTCTACGATTTGGACGTTAGTGTGTTTCAGTGAGCTTCTTGTTACCACGCGGGGGAGCCTTGAAACTATCAGCGCCTTCCTTGCCTTGTAGTCTGTTCTGCCTTCTCTGCGCCGTCTGAACGGAACTTTGTAGGTCGGTCCTGTCGGCATCATCGTGTCCTCCATAAGCCTTCGGCTTTTATGTGACGTTCAAGTTCAGCGATTGATTCGAAGGCACCGCTTCCTGCCATTTTGTAGAATTGGCGGTAGGTGCTTTGGGTAATTATGCGCCTTCCTTTTAGCTCTCGCAACCTTCTTCGCAACGCGCGGATTTTCTTGATCCAAGCTTCTTTTTTAGATACCCTAGTTTTGCTTCTCTTGCCTGGGCCTTTTCTTAACCCTTTCTTCTTCTTTTCATGTAAAATGCGCGCTCGCGATCGGCTGACTCCTTTTGCAGGGGCTGATTGTATGGCTCTTTCATGAATGAGCTTTTTTATTTCTTCTCTGGTGATTGCTGTTTCAACTTCGTCTATTCTCTCTGGGTCGATCCAGATTCTGTTTTGTCCCACTTTGAGAATTTCTGCGGCTAGGCGGCGCTGACTCTTAAGGCTCATCTGCTTTCACTTCTTTTGGCCGCTTTGACCGTTTGGAACGCTTCGACCTCTTTTCTGTCTTCTCTTCTGGCTCCTCAGGCTCTGAGATTGTTTCTTCAGGTATCTCTTCTTCTTCAATCTCCTCCTCAAGTTCTCTCCTGACAAGCGGGTTTAAAACGTGAATTTCTCGCTCTCGTGCTAGTGAGAAGATTTGAATCCTCTTTCTTGTTCCTACAGCATGAGCTATTCGTATCGCTTGGGTCGTTGGGTTCACGCTTGCTATTTCATCTGGTGTGTGAATTAACACCTCTTCGTATCCTGACGGATGTAGCCCTCGAGCTATTTTTGGTCCACCATATCCGATGTTCACGGATTTAGGCCAGCCTTTTGCCTTGACTCGCATTTTGTTGTCTAGCCCGCGGGGCTTTCTCCAGCTTTCCCTCAAGCGCTTGTAACGCCAGCTTTCATGGCGTCGGAACTTGGGCTTTCTCGCCTTTACGGCTTTCCGTAGCTTTACGGCCTTTTCAGCCGCGGCTTTCTCAGAGGAAGCTGACTTACTCATGCCTCCATCCCTTCACGACGCTCATACACGTATACACCGTCGAGAAATATCCGCGGGTCTTTTATCTTAACCTTCGTTGCTTGTTGAATGTTTGCTGCTGTCTGGCCTACGCTTTCTAGGCTTGTTCCTTGAACAATTACGTCTTCAGATTTTACTGAAACTTTTGTGTCTCCCACTATTTTTGCTACACGCGGGCTGCGTTCCCCTGTAAAATTCTCAATCAAAACCCTTTTGCCTTCAACTTTGACGGATATTGGAAAGTGGGAAAAGACAATCTTCAACTTGTAAGTGAAGCCTTGTGTTACCCCTTTCATCATATTTTCAATATGAGAACTTACACATCCTACTATTGCAGCCTCTTTTTTGCGAGGCCAATCTGTTCGGATTTTCACCGAATTCTCTTTCCGTTGAATGTATAACGGTGCGTGGGAGAAGTCTCTGGTTAGTGTTCCCTTCTCTCCCGACACGGTCACTACTCTTCCATCTATCTTTACATCTACTCCTTCAGGAATTTCAACGGTTTTTTCAACCTCTAAGAGACGCATTTCCTTCTATTCTCCTAGTAGACGAAGGCTAGTAGACGGCCTCCTATTTTCTCTTCTCTTGCCACCTTGTGGGAAGTGACCCCTCGGGATGTGGAAACAACCAGAATGCCCATTTCTTTTGATGGAAGAAAGCTTCTTTCCCATTTCTCAAAGTCGTCTGCTTTCACTGGAAAGCGAGGTCTGACTGCGCCGCACTTGTTTATTCTGCCTAGGAGTTGAACTTTGAATTTTCCTGTCCTGCCATCATCTATGAATTCGAATTCGCCGATGTAACCGTTCAGCTGCATCGTTCTCAGTACTCTGCCCAGGAGTTTAGAGGCTGGGCTGATGATGCATTCGCGCTTCAGGCGCATCTCGTTGTTCATTAGGACAGTCATGCCGTTCCCAATAGTATCAGTCACGATTTGCCGCTTCCTTCCTACGCATATTTTTTGAACCCAAGTTCGTTGGCTATCTCCCTAAAACACTGGCGGCATATATATAAATTGTAACGACGGATCACCGGGCCGTAAGCGCCACATCTTCTGCAAGGTCTGCTGCCCTTTCCAAACTTTCTCTCTTTTTTCGGTCTCTGTTTTCCCATTAATGTTCCCTCTAGGCCACTTCAATCCCCAGGACATCTTTGGCGAATACTATTGCTTCTTCAGATGTCAAGAGGTGGCTGGTGCCGACGCGTGATTTGCGGCGTCTCCGCTCTTTGACGCGGTGCCCAGCACGAACAAACGCAACTGAGATGTCCATTCCGAAGATTCCCAGTTCTGGTACGTATCTCGTACCTGGAATTTCGATGTGTTCCTTTATTCCGAAGGAGAAGTTACCGTTGTTGTCAAAGCAGCTCTTTGATATTTTGTTATCGACCGCTTGTAACGCCTTTATGAGGAATTCTACTGCTCTTTCTTTTCGAAGTGTTACAGTGCAGGCGATTGGTTCTCCCTTTCTTATTCCAAAATCCCTTATGGTTTTCTTGGCTTTGCGTTTCACAGGCTTTTGACCGGTCAGTTGTTCAAGAACTTTGCCGGCCTTTTCCAGAGGCTCCCCTGACTGCCCTACAGATATGTTGACGGTTACTTGGCGGATTTTCGGCTTCAGCATAGGCGTTTCCCCCCAACTCTTGCGGATTTCCTCTTCTTCCGACACTTATTTCACCTCAGGCAGTGATATGGGCTTCCCATTGTCGCCTACAACGAAGACGAAATCGAGAATTGTCTTGAAACGTTTTCCTGCCGCATCTTCTATTGTTGCCAACAAAGACCGGCGTTCTTTCCCCGTTGCTTTTTCGATGTCTACGATTTTCCCATGTGTGCCTCTGTTCTTCCCTCCAATGATCAACGCAGTTGCATCCTTCGCCAGTTTCATTTGTCCCGTTATTTCGCCATCTGGGATTGCTACTTTGATGACATCTAGGGTTTGGTAGACATCCTCTTCAGGATTTTTCAGGTCTGCGATTTGAATCAACTTGTTTGAGCCGTCGTGGAGGTTGAGTTGAACATGCCCCTTGCTTACCACTGTTTTATTTTCTATTCGGCAAAGCTTGAACGTAGCTTCATCCTTTTCTATTGGATGTAGTATGAGCCCGCTTTCATGGGACAAGACGAGATAGGTCGCCTCTGCGTCTGGGATGGAGATTACGTCCATCAAACCAACAGGGAACGCTTCATCCCTGCGGACCTTTCCGCCAACAAACACTTTTCCTTTGGAGATAATGGTTTTAGCCTCTTTTCTCGTCTTGGCAAAGCCTAGAATGTCTCTTATGAGTAACACTAATGGGAGACTGTGAGATAGTGAATGAGGACCAGGTTTTGGCTTTACAGTCCAAACGTATTCTTTGCGATGGATGGGCCAGAATCTTGGCGCTGGCTTTCTTTTTAGATGTCTGCTTCCCCCTTTCTTGCCCACTTCATTCAGCTCCTCTTTTCACTTCCAGTTTTTATGGTTCTCTTTCGTTTCGGTTTTTCAGTTTTTCTTGTTTTCCTAACCTTTTTTGGCGCACGTTTTTGCGGTTCTTCTTTCTGTCTTTTCCTCTTTCGAGGCTTTTTTGCCGCTTCCTTCGCCTTTGGTACTTCGTCAGCTTTCTCTTCAACAACGGCTTCCGGGCCTGCTCTTTCTATGGTCATGCCCTTTCGTTTTATAGCCTCTCTGCGCCATTTGTCGGCCAGATCGAGGTCTAGAATCATCACTTTTGACGGATGAACTGGAATCTGCAGAGTTGTTCCATCTACTTTTTCCCGTGTAACGCCTTCCACGAATACTCTGTATTTCTTGCGATCAACTCTCATGATTTTACCTTCGAATCCTTTACGGTCACCCCTCATTACACGAACCGTGTCGCCTACCTTCACAGGAACAGCATTGGTCCCATGTTTCTCTTTCAGGTCGGGTGAGAGAGTTGCTGAAAAATGCTTGTAGCGACGATGCGCTGGGGCTTGAAATAGTTTTTTGCGCTGTGTCCGTGGCTTTGTAATCCGCATGACATTCACCTACACAATTATGCTTGCAGCACTTGCTATCCTTGGCCATCGTTCTGCTGCTTCTCTGGACACTGGACCTCTGATCTCAGATCCCTTCATTTCTCCTTCAGCTGTCATTATGACAGCCGCATTGTCTTCAAATTGAACCCAGATGCCCTCTGCACGACGGAACGGCATTCTTTGCCGCACAACCACGGCTCGAAAAAGCTTTTTACGCATGTCAGGCGTTCCTTTACGCACTGAGGTCATAATTAAGTCGCCTACGCCTGCCGACGGGACACGTCTTAAACGTCCTTTATATCCGATGACCTGTACAAGTCTAAGAGTTCGGGCGCCAGTATTGTCAGTGCATTTTAGCACGGTGCCCGCTTGGACACCTCTGGAAACCTTCGGTTTCTGCCCAATCATTGCCCTAGCGAATAAAGCTCGCGGCCTTGCCCTTGCAGCCAACTATTTCTCCTCCAGTTTTTCAACGATCGCAAAATAGACTGTTTTACTTATAGGACGGCACTCAGCGATCTTCACTTTGTCGCCTTCTTTTGCGTTGAGACAAGGTGGGTTATGGGCAGGTATGTGGCTGCGTCTTCTTTCGTATCTCTTGAATTTAGGCACATAGTTAAGGTAGTCGCGTCGAATAATGGCGGTTTTATCCATCTTCGCGCTGACAACCAAGCCGTCAAGAACTCGTCCTCTAACGGACAGTTTTCCATGGAAAGGACAATTGGGATCGGTACACGATTTCCTAGGCTTCTTCAAAGAAAGCGTCGCCATTCTTCTACCAGAGCCTCCTAATCCGCTTCTTCAATCGTTCTTCAGGTCTTCCCACTAGGACCTTTCCATCAATCTCCACGACTGTCGAGTCCGGCAAAGTGAAATGGAAAACAGCCTGATCTTTCACCACGGTTTTTCTCTTGCCATCTTGCAGTATAGCAAACGTATTTCGCGTTTCATCAACGACTATGCCAGCGATGCCTATGTAAGATAAATTCGGAGACTCCGTGACCATCGCTTTGAGACCAATGAATTCATGCTGAGTAATGGCTGGGGTAACTTTCAACGCTTCTTCGCCTCTTTCGCTTCAGCCAGTTTCGCTTCGTGCTCTACAGTTAGGATGCGGGCAACAGCTTTACGAAGCTCTCTTATGCGTGCAGTGTTTTCTATGGAGCCCCCTGCTTTAGTCATTGTTTTCAGTCGTACAAGTTCTGTCTGCAGCTCAGTGACTTTTCTTCTCCGCTCCTCTGAGGACATGTCTCGAATGTCTTTGAGTCTGATAATAGGCATTCTATTCAGCTGCCTCCTCTTCCCCCTCTTCGGTCGTCGATGCTTCAGCTTCTTCAGCTTCGGCTTCGGCAGGTGCTTCTTCCCCTGGTGTCTCCGGGGCCTCCTCTTTGGCTTCTTGGACAGCTATGTCTATTTTGTCTGGGAATTCGGCATCAGGAGGCATTATGCGCACTTTTACTCCGAAAATACCTGGTTTCAATTGGACGTCAAGCTCTGCTTTTCTCATGTGTCTTAATGGCGGTTCTCCGCTTTTCGGCAAATACCCTGAACGGAACTTTTCATATTTCGCCCTTCGCCCCCGCAGTTTTCCACTGATGATTATCTCAACTCCTAATGCTCCAGCATCCACAGCCTGATTAAGTGCCCAGTATCCTGCCCTTCTATAGTGGATGCCCCTTCTCAGGGCTGAAGCAATACGGGAAGCAACAACATAGGCGTTAAGTTCAGGGATTTCGATTTCAGCTACAGAGATTTGGGGATTAGGGAGTTCAAACTGCTCTTCCAAAACTTGAGCAAGACCTTTTATGTTTCCTCCGCCCCTACCGATGACTACGCCGGGACGCATGGCGTAAACTACTATATGGGTTCCCAACGGCGTCTTTGTGATTTCCACGCCGCCGTAGCCTGCTCTTTCAAGCTCGTTTTGCAGAAATTCGTCGATTTCTGTTCTTTTTATAGATTCTGCGATAAAATGCTTAACTACGGACATCAGATAGCTTCCTCAATTCTTTCCTCTCTTTCCTCTAGGACGATTTCAACATGTGTGAGCGATTTGTTTTTTGGGGTTGAGCGGCCGAATGCTCTGGGTATGGACCGCTTGAGTTTAATTCCAGGGTAGGCTGAGGCGTGGATAATGCGGAGGCGTTCAATATCTAGGGCTTTGAATTCCGCGTTGCCTTCTGCGCTTTCTAGAACTTTCAAAACTTCTTTTGCAGCCTTAACCGGATACTTTCCCACCATGGCTTTATGCATTCCATGTCTGTGACCGAGCTTTTTTGTGAACCTGCGGAAGGGGACTGGTTGTTTTCTTGCCATGACCTGTTCCAAGTATCGTTTTGCCTTGTTCAGATGCATGCCTTTGATAGTCTTACATACTTCTCTTGCATGCTTAGGGGATACACTGAGCTCGCGTCCGCTGGCTTTCGCTGTTTTCTCAGTGTCGAGTTCCCTGATGGAGTATCCGAATTTTGGCATACTTTTTCTTCCAGCTGTGCAATTGAACAGCAACAACCTAGTTTATATTTCTTTTCGTGGCAAAATCTTATCGTAAAGCTCACTGTTTCAGAAAAAGCTTTTGGGAGTCTTCATCTAGAATTAACCTTCCTGATCCTCCACAAACCCGCAAAAAGACACACTCTTTTAAATCACCTTCCGCAAAAAAACTGTTATGCCTAGTCGTCAAAGAATACGAGAAGGTGATAACGTCCTTCTATATCTTAGCAAAAGACGCTCCTACATGGTAAAAGTGGAAAGGAGCAAGAGCTTTCACACCCATAAAGGCTATGTTGAACTTGACAGCTTGATCGGCAAAGAATATGGCACACGCCTCCTTAGCAATTTAGATACAGAGTTCGTGGCTTTGAAACCATCACTTCGCGATTTCATCTTCAAGGCTCAGCGGAAAACTCAGATAACATACCCTAAGGACGTAGCCTTAATAGTGATGTTCAGCGGAATAGGCCCCGACAACCGTGTCGTTGAGGCTGGTACTGGTGCAGGCGCCTTAACTACCGCGCTGGCCTCTTATGTGAAGCCAAGTGGCCGCGTCTATACCTACGAAATCAAACCTGAATTCCAAGAAGTTGCCCTTAAGAACTTGAAAAAAGCCCACGTTGAGGACTATGTAGAACTCAAAAGCAAGGATATAACGTTGGGCATTGAGGAGAAAAATGTTGATGCAGTTATCCTGGACTTGGCAACTCCATGGCTAGTTGTAGCCCATGCTTACGGGGCGCTTAGGGGCAGTGGAAACATCGTTTCTTTCAGCCCCACAATTGACCAAGTGGTGAAGACTGTTGAGGCTTTGGAGGAGAGCGGATTTGTCGACATAGGGACGTTCGAATGTATGATGCGTGAAATGCAAGTGGCTCGGGGGAAAACTCGACCTCAGACACTCATGACTGGGCACACAGGTTATGTAACGTATGCTCGGAAAGCATTGAAGGAAAAGTAGAACATAAGGAGCTATGTCGGCTTAGTAGGCTCTTTCTTCCACATGGGAACAATTACCCTTTTCGGCAGCATCAGAGTTCGAGAGAGGCGAAGCATAATGGCACTCCTACAATCAACCTTCCGCAATCCAGACTATACCTATTCCCAGTACAGATAATAGAGATGTTAGTTGGTTTAATGCTATGTTTTGAGCAACGTGTGCTAAAACTAGTACGGGTGAGTTGGAGGCCAAATGTAATTGCGTCTCGGAGTTTTCCGTCTAAAGAGAACGTAGATTATTGACGCTATGATGAAGCTGATGCCGAGAGTCTCTACGTCTCTAGTTGAGATAGGTTCAACATGATTCCGCTCTGAAGGACCTAGGAAAGGAAGCCTACGTCCAAAAGTTTCTGTTAGTTTCCCTTGTTCATCTGCTTCAACTAAGAACAGCCAGGTTGGGATAAGCGTCATCAGTAAACCTAGAACGATGGCTATGGCAATGTACAATAGAGTCTTCTTCATGCAAATTTCCTCCACAAGATAATGAGATGCGAGCTGCTTTTAGTTCTACGTTTTAGAACAAGTAGATGCACGCTCAAAACGGTTTTTCCCTCCATAATCTCACTGTTTCAAACCATAGTACTGTACAGCTGACGATGCCGAAGGTTACGGCAAAGAAGTTGTGGACGCTGCCTGTGATGCCATAGAATAGCAGGTAGGTGACAAGCATCGTGGACAGCCAAACAGAATAGAATAGATAGCGGGGCACCAAAAAGCGACCTACTCTTGTAAAAAACCGTAGAAGACCAACTTTGACCTCTTCTACAAGTACATATTCGCCTGTTCGTTTCTTCGTTACAAGTCCAAGATCCTGCAACTTTCCCAGATGGTGTACTGCAACGCTGGGACTTGAAAAGCCGAGTGACCGTTGAATTTCCCGAACTCCACCGCTTTGGCTAGATGATCTGAGCAGATACCAGTAAACTTGCAGGGTCTTGCCCCTGAGCTTAGATTCGATAATGGCCAAGTCAGAAAGAGGTTCCCTAGACATCAAAGCCCTCCCAAAACACATTATCCAAATAGAATGTTATATAAGATCTGGGCTTGCGAGGATTCACAGATAACGTTCAAATGTCGCTCGCGCAGTAACTTCATCACGCCCCATCATTTAAGCCCACGCGTATTATTGGAGACGGAAGAAATTTCACTAAGCACATATCACTTGATAACAACCGCCTTTTGAGTCTTCAAGTTCGCACTTCTCGCATAACCTCATCTATTTATGCCAGTCTTCTCTGCAGCTTCTTTGTATTTGTCCACCTCCAAGTCGCTAAGCCCTGTGAACGTTTTGGATTCCGCTGGGATAACTGCCATTCGAATCCTTGCCTTCCCCTCCCTCCTTTCAAGGTCCTTCATCAGGCACTTTGCAACCAGCTTAGCTGCATCATCAGACTCCAGATCACTTTTATATTCTTCCCGTAAGACTGCTTCCACGGTTTCTCTTCCAATGCCCTCTGCAACAGCGTTATAACTCCGGCAGGAGCCACTGGGGCTGGTTTTAAACACTTTAGTTGCAGTTTTGTCTACTCCTCCAATAATCAGCGAGACCCCAAAGGGTCTGATTCCCATCCGTTGAGTACACAGCTGCTTCATGTCTCCTATGCGCTTCGCGAGAACCTCCACGTCGATGGGTTCGTCGTACATCAATCGGTTGCTTTGAGCGTAAGTCCTCGCTCTGTCAATAAGAACGCGCGCGTCAGGCCCCAGTCCAACAATAGCCGCTCCAACATGCTCATCCACCTCATAGATTTTCCATGACAGCCGCGGATCCTGCAGCCCACCTTCAAGGGTCTCCTCAGCCCCCAAAACAATACCCTCAGAGCAAACTAATCCCATAATCGTCGCTCCACGCTTCACAGTTTCAAGGGCATACTCAACCTGGAATAGACGGCCCTCAGGGGAGAATCTAGTGACAATACGATCGTAGGCTATCTTTCTTCTGAAAGCAGACAAACAACTTCCCCAGGTCAAAGCATTTTGACGCTTCAGAAGGCTTGGTCACTAAAAATCTTTTCCCATAACGAACTCTCCTCTAATGCAATGCTTTCAGTAATGGTGTACAAAAGGCGTTGACCAGGTCAAACAGGTCCTTCGCAATGCAAGTGTATGTTGAACATGGAAGTTTCTGGGGGGTAGCCATCCATGTTAAGATCATCTTTGTACAAGGCTTTATTGCCCTTTCTGTCGATTAACGCGAGCTGCTCCTTGGTAGAGTTCTGCTGGATACTTCCGCTTATTTTGCTCGATCTTGCTAAGGATGCCGGTGGATAGATCAAAATCCAGAGAGTTAGCCATGCTCAGGCAATACAAAACGACATCAGCTAATTCCTCTTTTATTCTCTGAGCTTTCTCTAGATTGCATTTGATGTTTTCACTTTCTTCTGGTTTTGTCCATTGGAAAAGCTGTAAAAGCTCTGCAGCTTCAATGCATATAGACTCGGCTAAATCCTTTGGGTTGTGATACTTCTCCCAGCGTCGTTTGTGCACAAAATCGCGGACGGCATCTTTAAGACTGCCAATTGAGGTTTCATTGTCTTTCAATGCCCTTGCCCTCCAAATAAACTCTCGCGAACTGTCATATTTGGTTTCCTCATTGAGTGAGTGTGAATTGCGGTCTGAATATTCAGCTTGGAGAAATCCTTCAGTAAGTGTACATTCAATTTTTCCTTTGCCAACTCTTTTGGCTAGGTTTCTCGTATTCCCTAGTATATTCGCGTAAGGTGTATGACTATTTTTCCCCATCTCTTTATTTGCATACGCCTCAATACACTTTTCAGAAGCACATTCATGATGATACAAGAACTATTGAGTTCCAAACTGTGAAATCCACAGCGGCAAAGGATATCACTTCATAAATCATATTGGATACGCACGATGTTCTACCAAAGGAAAGTTCCTTATCACATATCAGAATACAGTAGTTAGCAGAGTGTAGATGTCTCCCGCAGACCCATTTTTCCGTTACAGGAATAGGCACAAGTTATATAGGGTTTCTATCGCACGCACACAGTCTGTTGAGAATTGTGAATACATCACTTTTAGAGCCATCTCTTCCTTCGAAAGTAAATGACCATTAAAACTCCTATAGTGAACATAAAGAGCAAGACAAATGGATAAGCCCAAGGCCACTCAAGCTCTGGCATATATTTGAAGTTCATTCCGTAAAGACCTGCAACCAGAGTCAAGGGGATGAATATTGTTGCGATGATGGTTAGCACTTTCATAACTTCGTTCATTCGGTTACTAACGCTGGATAGGTAGATGTCAAGCATTCCAGATAGCATGTCTCGAAAAGTCTCTACTGCGTCAATGACCTGAATTGTGTGGTCATAGACGTCTCGGAGATAAATGTAGGTGGATTTCTGAATTAGGGGGGACTCCCATCTTTCCAAGCGACTGATAACCTCTCGCAAAGGCCAGACAGATTTGCGCAGAAATATCATCTGTCTCTTCAGATTGTGGATAGTTTGTAGAGTCTCTGGCGATGGATTCGCGACTAATTCATCCTCGATTTCCTCGATATTTTCCCCGACTTTCTCAAGAATCGTGAAATAGTTGTCCACAATAGCATCTACTAGAGCGTAGGCAAGGTAGTCCGCCCCCATCTTCCTGATGCGACCCTTGTCACTTCGAACACGCTCTCGGATAGAGTCAAAAACGTCACCCTCATTTTCTTGAAATGTAATAACCCAGTTTGACCCTAGAATTAGGCTAAGCTGTTCTGCTCGGGTCTCACTTACTTTCTCATCATAATATAGCATTCTCAGAACGATGAAGATATAGTCTAGGAAGTCCTCCATTTTGGGGCGTTGCCCCGTATTGACAATATCTTCTAAGGCTAAGGGATGCAGATTGAAATGTTTTCCGATTTTCTCTACAAGATCAACTCTATGAACGCCATCGATGTTAATCCATGTGACAGTTGGTTTGTCTTTGAAAGGAAAGCACTCTTCAACTTCTTTAGCATCTTTCTCTTCAAAATGGGCGTCATCATAGTCGATAATGCTAATCTTCACTTCCCTGCTTTTCTTCTCACCAACATAGACAACAGTACCTGGTGGAAGACCCACCTTTTTTGACCTTCTTTTAATAACTCGAGATACTGTAATACACCCAATCCCATCTTGATGGGAATACAATATAAGTTTTGAAGATACGGAAAGAACCTAGAAGACGTTTACATTCAACGTGTCCATGTTTGTTTCTTGCCCATTAAAAGCAACAGGAGAAGATGCTCAAACCATTGAAAATAGACTTTTTCAAGAGAACATAGGGGCAGTGAAAGTGACCAATGACAGACTGAAGGGCAAAGAAGGAACGAAGCTTGCAGAAGGGCTCCTCAGAACTTTAAGGCAGGAACAGAAGCTAAACGAGACCAAGAAAGACTATTCAGAGCGGATAATTGGACAGGCCCTCCAAACAATTGACCTCAAAGAAGAATTGGAATGATTCTGAACTCGATGTCACTGAAGAACATAAGAAGCTCTTATCACTACCTCGGAAAAGCCTTAGAATTTTCGGTGATGGACCTATAAATTCAATAAAGACAACGTTCATCAGAGCCAGACGAAGATTGGCATCAAAGCTCAAAAATCCTAGACTTCTACGAATAAGCTTTCACACTTTCCGCCACTGGAAAGCCACCATGGAATATCACCACACAAAAGACCTCTTACACGTCATGACGTTCCTAGGTCACAAGAAAAGCGATAGCACCCTACTCTACGTCCAACTCGACCAAAAACTATTCAGAGACCATGACGATAACTTCACTGTCCGCGTCGCGCACAACATTGGCGAAGCAGTATCACTCACTGAAGCAGGCTTCGAATATGTCACCGGAGATTATAATGATGGAGGCAAAATCTTCCGAAAACGCAAATAACCCCAACCCACTAAAAAGTGGTCGGGGTCAGGAAGAAGTCCATGCATTTGTGGCCGGGGTGAGGTAGCCTGGTAGCCTATAGGCCTGTGGAGCCTAGCGCCCGGGTTCAAA
>JABAOH010102684.1_pt1 | contig 21910 bp, 21 predicted proteins | sample 7062181 | NCBI WGS metagenome assembly JABAOH01 (sample SAMN14538630, study PRJNA623070) | marine sediment metagenome | biome: marine biome [ENVO:00000428]; feature: marine pelagic biome [ENVO:01000023]; material: deep marine sediment [ENVO:00002113]; isolation source: pool of 5 deep marine... | reverse complement strand
ACGCGGCCCGCCCAGTCGTAATACCCCCGGGGCAAGCGCAGGAAGGCGCCGACCACCGCGACCGTGCCCAGCGTGAGCAGGACCGAGCTGCCTACCAGCGCCACCCAAATCGATCGAATCATGTGGCCGAAATGTCGGGCTTGAAGTGATCGAACCCCCTCGACCCCAACTCGACCTCCTCCCCATCGTGAAAAACCCGCACGCCGACGCCGGCGACGGCTCGGCCTACGCGGGTGAGGGGGGCCCCGAAGGTCCGCTGGAATTCCTGGGTCGCTTCGGCGCTTAATATGTCACCGGGAAAGGCCAGGAGCAATTCGTAGTCCTCGCCGCCGCCCAGCGCCAGCTCAGCCTCGACCCCGGCGGCCGCCGGGACCGCCGCCAGATCGATCTCGATCCCCACACCCGACGCCGCGGCCAGGTGCCCGGCATCCGCCAGCAAACCGTCGGAAAGATCGATCGCCGCCGTGGCGCCCCGCTCGCTCAGCCAGCGCGCCTCGCGCCAGCGGGGTGTCGGCGACCAGAACCGCTCCTGCCACGCCTCGGGGGCCGCCTGCCCCGCCGTCCAGGCCTGCACCGCCGCGGCGGCGGCGCCCAGCACGCCGGTCACCCAGATCTCGTCCCCCGGCCGCACGCCGCCGCGCAGCAGCGGCCTGGCCACCGTGCCCAGCGCCGTTACGTCCAGAGCCAGCGCCGCGCCCCCACGCGACAAGTCGCCGCCGATCAGGCTGGCGCCGTTCTCCTCGGCCGTCGTCCGGCACGCCGCGCCGATCCGCTCAGCCAGCTCCGCACCGGCTTCTTTCGGCAGCGCGATGGAGACGAGCACGGCGACCGGCTGAGCGGCCATCGCCGCCAGGTCGGACAGCGCCGAGAGCGTCGCCCGGCGGCCCACCCGCTCGGGCCCGCCCCACTCGGAGCGGAAGTGAGCCCCCTCGACGAACAGATCAACGCTGACTGCCAGGTAGCAGTCGCCCGCCTCCAGCAGCGCGCAGTCGTCGCCGGCGGCCAGGACCACCGGTTCGCCGGGCGGCGCGGCTTCTTTCAAGATGCGTCGGATGACGTCGAATTCGGCGCCAGGACCGAGGGGCGTGAGGCTCACCGCGGCAGCGGTTGATCGAAGAGGATGAACGGGAGCGGTGGGGTGGCGGCGCCCGGCTGCTCGAGGGCGGCCGGCATCCCGTCGACCAGGTGCAGCGAGCTGAGTCCGCGCATCGGGCCGAGCTGGGCGGCGCGGCTGGCGTAGAAGAGGCCGACGGCCAGCGCCTCGCGGCGAGGCAAGCGGGCGGCCAGCATGGCACCACAGGCGCCGGACAGCACATCGCCCGAGCCACCGGAGGCGGCGGCGGACGAGGTCGCCGATGAGACGAGCACCGGCTCGTGGCTGAGCGCGACCATCGAGGGCGCGCCCTTGTAGAGCACGGCAGCGCGCAGCTTCAACGCCGCCACCTTGGCGATGCCGAGGGGATCGAGCCGCGCCTCACGAGTGCTGAGCTTGAGCAGCCGCGCCATCTCGCCGGGGTGAGGCGTGATGGCGACGGGACGGTTCTTGCCCAGCTCGGCCAGCTCGTCGGGCTGCGCGGCCAAGAGGTTAAGCCCATCCGCGTCGATGAGCACCGGCAGGGCGCCGCTGATCTCCAGCACGCGCTCGAGCCGCCGGCGCGCCAGCTTGTCCTGGCCGAAGCCCGGGCCGACCACCACCGCGTGCGCCCACTCACCCGCCTCAGTCATCGCGGTCTCGTCATCGATGTCGACGAAGATCGCCTCGGGCACCGCCGACTGGCAGATGGGGCGGTTGGCGCCGTCGGATGCGATGCGCACGATGCCGGCGCCCATCGCCAGCGCGCCCCGGGCGGCCAGGACGCTGGCCCCGGCCATCCCGCTCCGTCCCGCCGCGATCAGCAGATAGCCGGCGTCGCCCTTGTGGGCGTCAGGCGCGCGCTGCGGCAAGCGGGCCGCTGCCCAGGCGGGCGTGATGACCTGGCCGGAGGTTCCGTCATCGCCCACCGGAGGGAAGCCGATCTCGGCGGCCAGTATGCGCCCGCACCGCGAGCGGGCCGGCTGAAACAGCAGGCCCAGCTTGGGATAGCCGAGCGTGACGGTCAGGTGCGCGTGGACGCAGACGCCCGGGATGGCGCCGGTGCTGAAGTCGACGCCCGACGGCCCGTCCACCGCCACCCGGACGGCGCGGCTCTGATTCATCGCTTCGATGATGCGGGCCTGGCGGTCCTGCGGCGCCCCGGTCGCGCCGGTCCCCAGGATCCCATCCAGGATGACGCTGGCCGAGGCGAAGGCGCTTTCGGCCGTCTCCGCGGCAACCAGAGGGATGTCCCAGCGATGGGCGAGGCCGGCGTCGGGGGGGCGACTGCCAACCTGCACGGCGACCACGTCCCGCCCCCAGCTGCGTAGCGAACGCAGGGCGATGTAGGCGTCGGCGCCGTTGTGTCCGCTGCCCACGGCGGCGACCACGCGACCCTCGGGCAGGAGGTGCTGGATCACACCGGCGATCGCCCGGCCGGCGTTCTCCATCAGCAAGCGCTCGGGAACCCCGTGCTCCTCCCGGGCACGCCGATCGATCTCGGCCATCTCGGCCGCCGTCGGCAACGGAAGTCGTTCGACTCCGTACAGCTCGCTCATGGGATCACCTCCCCGCCAGAGCCCGGATACGAGGCGGGCGCCGCGGGTGCGCCGACGAAGCGGGGGTGCGGTGGATCATGCTTCTGGTCTTGGGTGTGTTCCTGACGCGTGCGGGTGGAGTATCTATGAGGACCCGCCCACACCCGACCTCGCCCCGAATCATCGGCAGCTACTTGTAGGATTGCTGAATGTTGCGGCCGAAGCTGATCTCGCCGTTGTCGATGCGGATGTTGAAGCCGCAATCCGGGTTACTGCAGACCCAGGCTTTGTACATGATCGGAGCGCCGTCGCGCCCATAGTCCGATAGTGGGACCATGGAACCGGCAGCGCACTTCCTGCACACCGGAAACTCGTGCTCGCGTTCCAAAACGACTCACCCCCTCCCTCTACAAGGTGGTCACGCGTCGATCAGAGTTAACCGTGGGCGAGGTCGGCTAGACGCGTCGCCCCTGTCTTCCCCAGGGATAGTCGCGATCGAAGGCTTCGTCGAAGTCGAAGACTTCCTGGAAATCTTCCCGGCTGTCGCTGTCCTGCTTGATGAGCACCCGGCACTCGATCAAAGCATAGACGATCTCGCCCATGTCTTCGGTCGAGTGGATCCCCCAATGCTCCAGGACGGTCCGCGCCATCGGCCCGAACTGCTCCATGGCGAGGTCACGGCAGCCCTCCGCCAGCTCCTGACCCGAGATATGGCGGGGCTCCTCCAACCGCTCGATCGCGTACTGTAAGGCGGAAAGGACAAACAGGTAGGCAGCGTCCGTATAACGCGGATTCTTTTCTCGGAGCTTGGCCAGCAGGTTCTGCCCTACCATTCAGCCCCACCCGTTCCGAACACCCGTATCCCAAAGCGGGGTCGCCCCCGCCGGGGCGCCACGTAACCCCGCGTCCACTCACCTCTCACAAGCTCACGCGCGCCGAGCCGGCAGTCAAGGGGACCACTCTAGTCCCTCTGCGCTCGGCTTGCTGGAGCGCCGGATAGGCCGTCAGGCGGCCCCCGGGTCCACTCAGCGGGCGCCGAGACCCGTGGGGCGCGTGAAGCTGCCCTCCACCCAGTGGTCGTAGAGCGGGAAATCGCGACAGAGGGCGCGCACGTCCTCGCGGATGCGGCCGGCCAGCGCCTCGTCGTCGGGCGCACGCAAGATCCGATCGATCCAGACGCCGATCTGCTCCATCTCCGTCGTGCCCATCCCGCGCGTGGTCAGCGCCGGCGACCCGAGGCGGATGCCCGACGTCACGAACGGCGATCGTGTCTCGAAGGGTACCGTGTTCTTGTTGACCGTGATCCCGGCGCGCCCCAGGGCCGCCTCGGCCTCCTTGCCGGTGATCTCGGTGTCGCGCAGGTCGACGAGCAGCAGGTGGGTGTCGGTGCCCCCGGCGACCAGCCGAAAGCCCCGTGTTTTCAGGGTTTTTGCGAGGGCCTGGGCGTTGCTGATAACCTGGCGGGAGTAGTCGATGAAGTCGTCGGACATCGCCTCCTTGAGCCCCACCGCCTTGGCAGCGATCACATGAACCAGAGGCCCCCCCTGCATGCCGGGGAAGACGCTCTTGTCGATCGCCTTGGCCAGCTCGTCCGTGCAGAGGACGAGGCCGCCGCGCGGCCCCCGCAGCGTCTTGTGGGTCGTCGTGGTCACGGCATCGGCGTGAGGGACGGGGTTGGGGTGGAGCTTGGCCGCGACCAAACCGGCGATGTGCGCGATGTCCACCATCAGGCGCGCGCCGACTTCGCGGGCGATCTCACCGAACTTCTCGAAGTCGAGAGTGCGGGGATAAGCGCTGGCGCCCGCCACGATGAGCTTGGGCCTGTGCTTGCGGGCCAGGTCGCGGACCTGGTCGAAATCGACGTGGTGGTCGTCCTTGCGCACGCCGTAGGCGACCACCTTGTACAGCTTGCCGCTGAAGTTTACCGGCGACCCGTGCGTGAGGTGTCCGCCGTGCGACAGGTTCATCCCGAGGATCGTATCGCCCGGCTCGAGCAGGGTCAGGTAGACGGCCATGTTGGCCTGGGCGCCGCTGTGCGGCTGGACGTTGGCATGGTCGGCGCCGAACAGCTCGCAGGCTCGGGATCTGGCCAGCTCCTCGACGACATCGGCGTACTCGCAGCCGCCGTAGTAGCGTTTTCCGGGATAGCCCTCGGCGTACTTGTTCGTGAAGACCGAGCCCATCGCCTCGAGAATCGCCGGCGAAGCGAAGTTCTCGCTGGCGATCAGCTCCAACCCCTCACCCTGTCTTCGTGTCTCGTTCAGAATCGCGTCAAAGACTTCTCGATCGACCGCTTCCAGATTCCTCACTGCGTCTCCTCTCCGCCCGTTTCAGCCACAGACTGCGCCCCTGATACGACGCGCCACACGGTCCTGCCTTTCGCCCGCACGCTCGCGCCTCGACGGTGAGCGCGTGCGCTAGCGCCGATTGACCCCGCTGCTGATGCGGGAGCGGTGCAGCCGACCCACCGTATCGATCCGCCGCTCGGCGATCCGATCCGCCGCTTCGGCCGTCGTCAACTTCTCCTCGCGGGCCACCTGAAACACCTCCAGCAACGTCTGATAGATCTCGCCGGCTTTGCGCTTGGAGCGATCGGTGCTCCAGTCGGCCAGCTCCGAGTAGACGTTGATCAACCCTCCGGCGTTGATCACGTAGTCGGGCGCATAAAGGATCTTCCGTTCCCGCAGCTCCTTCGCGTCCTCGATGGTGGAAAGCTGGTTGTTCGCCGCGCCCGCCACGATGTCGGCCTTCAAGCGCGGGATCGTCTTCGAGTTGACGACCGCGCCCAGGGCGCAGGGCGCGAAGAACTGAGCGTCGACGTCGTAGATCTCGTCCGGCTCGACCGCCTCGGCGCCGAAATCGTCCACCGCCTGCGCCACCTTGTCGGTGCTGATGTCGGTGACGATCAGCCGCGCACCCTCCGCGGCCAGGTTCTCGCAGAGATAGTAACCGACGTGCCCCACACCCTGCACGGCGACGACCTTTCCTTTCAGCGACTCACTGCCGTAGCGCTCGACGGCGCAGGCTTTCATGCCGCGATACGTGCCATAGGCGGTCACCGGTGACGGATCGCCCGAGCGGCCGGCGATACCGACCACATGATCCGTCTCCATATGCACGTAATCCATGTCTTCCACCGATGTACCCACGTCCTCGGCCGTAATGTAACGCCCCTTCAGTGTGTCCACCGCGCGGCCGTGCGCCCGAAAGATCATCTCGCGGCGCGGCAAGTCTGGATCGCCGATGATCACCGACTTGCCGCCGCCCAGGTTCAGACCGGCCACCGCCGCCTTGTAGGTCATCGCCCTCGACAACCTCAGCACGTCGATCAGCGCTTCTTCCTCGGAATCGTAGTTCCACAGACGGCAGCCGCCCAGCGCCGGCCCCAGCGTCGTATCGTGAATCGCGATGATACCGAAGTAACCCGCTGCAGGCTCCCGCGTCAGCAGAACCTGCTCGTGATCGGTCTTATCCATCGCCTTGAAGACTTCCATCGAGGCACTCCCCTTTCTATCTCTATATCCCGCTCGTCACGGGCCTGATCAACCCGTTGCCTTCTCCTGATATAGTGTCCGCACGATCACCAACCGCTGAATCTCGCTCGTGCCTTCGTAGATTTCGGTGACCTTCGCGTCGCGGAACAGCTTTTCCACCGGATAGTCGCGCATGAAACCGTAGCCGCCGAACACGTTGATCGCCTGCGACGTCACCCAGACCGCCGTCTCGCTGCAATGGAGCTTGGTCATGCTGGACAGCCGCATGTCCGACTGACCCGCGTCCCAGGCCCGCGCCGCTCGATACAATAGCCCGCGCGAAGCCTCCACGCGTGTGGCCATGTCGGCGAGCTTGAAGGCCAGCCCCTCGAAATCCTTGATCGGGCGGCCAAACTGCTTGCGCTCGGCCGCGTAGTCGATGGAGTGTTCCAGCGCCGCCTCGGCGATCCCCAGCGCCTGGGCCCCTACCCCCAGCCGTCCGCCCTCGAGGCTGGACAGCGCGTAGATGAAGCCTTTCTCGGGCTCGCCCAACAGCGTCTCGGGCCCCACCCTCATGTCGTTGAATGCGATCGCAACCGTCTCCGAGCTGCGGAGTCCGGTCTTGTCTTCTTTCTTGCCGAGCGTGTAGCCCGGCGTATCCGTTGGGATGATGAAGGCGCCGATGCCTCGCGGGCCCCGTCGATCGCCCGGCGCATCCGTCCGCGCCATGACCAGCACCACGTCGGCCTCGCCGCCGTTGGTCACCCACAACTTCTCGCCGTTCAACACCCAGCCATCGCCATCGCGCTCGGCGCGTGCCTTGAGGCTCGCCGCATCGCTGCCGGACCCCGCCTCGGAGAGCGCGAAGGCACCCAGCGCCTCGCCCCGGGCCATGGGCGGCAGCCACTTCTTCTTTTGCTCGTCGCTGCCGTACTTCAGGATCATCTGAGTCGGCAACGAGTTGTGAACTGAAACGGTGATCGCCACCGACGCGTCGCCCCAGGCGATCTGCTCCAGCGCCACCAGGTAGGTGAGCATCCCCAGGTTGAGGCCGTCGTACTCCTCCGGCAGCAGCATGCCGAAAAAGCCCAGCTCGCCCATCATCGGCATCACCTCCGAATGGAAGCGGCTCTCGCGATCCCATTCGGCGGTGCGTGGGCGCAGCTCACGCGCGGCAAAATCACGCGCCAGCTGTCGGATCTGTTCCTGTTCTTCGGTCAGGGTGAAGTCGCGCCTCATAACCCTCCGGCTTGAAAAAGCCTTACTCGTACGCGTAGAAGCCGCGGCCCGCCTTGCGGCCCAGCCAGCCGGCATCCACATGCTTCCGCAGCAGCGGGCAGGGCCGATACTTGTCTTCACCGAGATCGCGGTGCAGGACCTGGAGGATGAACAGGCAGGTATCGAGCCCGATCAGGTCGGCCAGCGCCAGCGGCCCGATCGGATGGTTCATCCCCAGCTTCATGACCTCGTCGATCGCCTCGGCGGTGGCGACGCCCTCGTGCAGACAGTAGGCCGCTTCGTTGATCATCGGCATCAGCACGCGGTTGCTCACGAATCCGGGCGAGTCGTTGACGATGACGGGGGTCTTGCCGAGATCGCGGGCGAGCCGCACCACAGCGTCGGCGGTCTCGTCGGACGTCGCCAGACCGCGGACGACCTCGACCAGCTGCATGACCGGCACCGGGTTCATGAAGTGCATCCCGATCACACGCTCCGGCCGGCTTGTGTGGGCGGCCAGGCGGGTGATCGCGATCGAGCTGGTGTTGCTGGCCAGGATGGCGGATTCTCCCGCCACCTCGTCCAGCTTGCGGAACGTTGTGGCCTTGAGCGTCTCGTCCTCCGGCACCGCCTCGATGACGATCTCGGCGCCGGCGGCGGCGGCGACGTCGGTCGAGGTCACGAGGCGCTCGAGCGCGGCCTGCTTGGCTCCCTCGTCAATCGCACCTTTCTTGACCTGGCGACTCAGGTTCTTGTCGATCGTCGCCCGTGCTTTCTTGAGTATCTCCTCGCTCACATCGATCAGAATCGCTTCGAAGCCGTTTTGCGCGAAGACGTGGGCGATGCCGTTGCCCATCGTGCCCGCGCCGATCACGGCGACTTTCATCCGGTTCGTGCTAGACATCTAACTCCACCTCGTGTTAGGGGCTCGCACGCCGCCGCAAGGCACCCGAGCCGTGCGCACGCCCCGTCAGTTCGTTCGCTGGCGATCAGTCTCCATCAGCGGGCGCAACGCCGCCAGGCGTGGCGATTCCCGCAGCCAGCCGGTGCGGAAGATCCAGACGATCAGCGGCAGTACGAGCAGCGTCGCCAGCAAACCGCCCTCCGGTCCGAAGGCGCCTCCCGTCAGCAGGTCCGGGCCGTTCTGTACAGCGTCGTAGCCCGGCACGTCGAACTCCGCGATACCCGAGACCGGCAGGTCGAAGACCGCCGCCATCACCCAGTTCCAAGCCCAGTGCAGGCCGATCGCCGTCCAGAGCGAGCGTGTACGGAGATACACCCCGCCCAACACCACCCCGGCCAACGCGATGTTCAACAAGGCGAGCGCGCCGACCTGCGGGTTGAACACGTGCACGCCCGCGAAGGCCGCCGACGAAAGGGCGACCGCGAGGACCGGCCCCAGCCACTCGACCAGCACCTGGAACGGATAGCCGCGAAAGACCAGCTCCTCGGCCGCGGCCGCCACGAAGAACACGACGGCCAGCTGCCCCAGGTAGACCAGCCAGTCGCCGACGCCCCCCACGTCCGGCGTCGTGCTCAGCCAGCCCAGAAGCGTCTGCACCAGCACCAGCAGACCGATGAAACCGCCACCGATCAGCACGCCACGCAAGCACTCGGTGCCGGCTTCCGATCCCAGCGCCAGACCGAGCGCCGACAGCGGCCGGGCTTCCACCCGGCGCATCATCACGGTCGAAGCGGCCAGCGCCGCGGCGCTCAGCAGCCCTCCGCCCACGGCGTAGGTCCACAGACCGCGGATCACGCCCGACACCAGCAGTCGCGTGATCTCGACCAGCAGCCAGAAGGCGACCACTGTGAAGACTAGAAACAGCAGTAGGCGCCAGGGCGCATGCGGCTTCTCGGGACCCAGAAAAAGATCTCGCGTTCGCACGCGATCCCGTTCCCGATAAGAAAAAGCCCTCGAAGCTAGAAGAGCTCGAGGGCTCGACGACGAAACCTGAGACTAATGAGCGACGCAAGTGCTATCTTCAACAAATCAAGTGCTAGAAAAGGACCGACGCCGAAGCGCACCGCTTGATCGAGGCTGCCCGTCGCCGCCGCCAGCCAGGCGACGCCTCCGGCGTGAATCACCACGACCCCGACGATCAGACCGATGATCAGCCGCCCGGCACCGCCCGAGCGAGGCGCCAGGGCGCCCACCGCCCAGGCCGCCAGCGGAAAGGCCAGCAGGTAGCCGCCTGTGGGCCCCAGCAGGTACGCGGGGCCGCCGCCGAAGGCGAACAACGGCGCTCCCAGCGCGCCCAGCAGCACATACAGGAGCTGTGAGGCGGCGCCCAGCCGCGCCCCCAACAGCGCCCCCGCCAGCAAGACGAACAGCAGCTGCAGCGTGAAGGGGACGGGCGTACCGGGCAGCGGGATCGTCACCTTCGCTCCGACAGTCGTAGCCAGCGCGAAGAGCGCAACCCCGATCGCGCGCTGCGATGTTCGGCTGGCGACCCATCCGCCCAGCGTGGCGGCGCGCGTTTGACTCTGCGGTCTTAAGCTCACTTTTTCAGCGTTCCCTTTCCGTTACCAGGTTTAGACCCGCTCGACGCTCAGGGCGACGGCGTTCCCACCACCCAGGCACAGGGTGGCCAGGCCCAGCCGCTTGTTCCGGTCCTGCATCGCCCCCAGCAGGGTGACGAGGATCCGGGCGCCCGACGCGCCGATGGGGTGTCCGAGAGCGACGGCGCCTCCATGCACGTTGACGCGATCCCAATCCCAGCCCAGCGCCCGGCCGTCGGCCAGCGTCTGGACCGCGAAGGCCTCATTGATCTCGATCAGCTCGTAGTCCGCGATCGAGGTGCCGTCTTTCTTCATCAGCTTCTGGACGGCGTCCACCGGGGCGAAGAAAAGATCCCGGGGCTCGGTGGCGCCGACCGAGTAGTTGCGCACCCGGGCCATGATCGGCAGCCCCCGCTCCTCCGCGAACCGCTGCGATGTGACGAGCAACGCGGCGGCGCCGTCGTTGAGCGCCGACGCGTTACCGGCGGTCACCGAATACGTCTTAACCTCCGGCGGTGCGCTGTCGCCGAACACCGGCTTCAGCCCGGACAGCTTCTCCAGCGTCGTGTCGGCGCGTGGGCCCTCGTCCACCTTCACCACGGTCACCGCGCCCTTGCGCCCCGGGATCTCGACCGGGACGATCTCGCCGTCGAACTTGCCGGCCTCCTGCGCCGCCACCGCCTTCCTGTGGCTCTGGTAGGCGAACTCGTCCTGCTCCGCCCGCGACACGTCCGCCTTCGCTGCGGTGTACTCGGCGTGCCCTCCCATGTGACAGTCGTGGAAACCGCACCACAGCCCGTCGTAGATCAGGCCGTCCACCATCTCGCGCGTCCCGAACTTCACACCGTCTCGGTAGCCGAACAGATAGTAGGGCGCGTTGGACATCGACTCCATCCCGCCCGCGATTACGACCTCCGCGTCGCCGGCGCGAATCGACTGAGCCGCCAGCATCACGGCCTTCAGCCCCGAGCCGCAGACTTTGTTGACGGTGACCGCCGGAACCGTGGCTGGAACCCCGCCGCCGATCGCCGCCTGCCGGGCCGGCGCCTGACCCACGCCGCCCTGGAGCACGTTCCCCATGATCACGTCCTGCACGTCGCCCGGCTCGATCCCCGCCCGGGAGACGGCTTCGCGGATCGCGATGGCGCCGAGCTGGGGCGCCTTCAGCTTCGAGAGCCCGCCCAGAAAGCGGCCGATCGCCGTCCGGGCGGTGCTGACGATTACAGGAGTGGTTCTCGGGTCTGCCATATCGACACTACCTTTCAGTCGGGGCGCTCATCGACGAGGGTGGGCCGTTCTTCCCCGGGCACCAGATAACCCCAGGGGATTTCGGGATCATGCTCAAATATTAGCAAAGTTCGTTCCCTCAGGGCCCGTCCCAGCGCGTCCCGTTTGCTCTCCAGCGTGACCAGCGGCTCCACGTCGTAGCCCATGATCCAGGGCAGCGGGAGATGGGCCGCCGTGGGCACCAGATCGGCCAGATACAGGGCCGATTCGCCCTCCGACTCGATCAGGACCGATTGGTGGCCCGGCGTGTGCCCCGGGGTGGGCAGCAGGCGGATCCCGGGGACGATCTCCAGGGGCCCCTCGCTGAACTCGAACAGCCCGGCCTCGAGGACGGGATCGACGTTGTGCAGCAGGTAGCTGGCCCTGACCCGCTCGTTTTGAAGGTGAGCGAAATCCCATTCTCGCTTCTGGACCACGTGGCGGGCGCCGGGGAAAGCGGGGACGATCCGCCCATCGCCCCGGCGCAGCGTATCACCTCCCGCATGGTCGAAGTGGAGATGCGTGTTGATCACCAGCCGGACGTCCTCGGGCCGGAACCCCGCATCGCGTATAGCGTCTTCCAGCGCCGTCGGGTTACCCGCGTTCTCGATCCCAAAGATATCACAAAACTTCTCGTCCTCTTTATTCCCCACGCCGGTATCGATCAGGACCAGCCCATCCGTCGTCTCGACCAGCAGCGGCCGGAGGGCGAGGGGGATCCGGTTCCGGTCATCGGCGGGGATCTTCTTCTGCCACAGAGGCTTCGGCACCACGCCGAACATGGCGCCGCCGTCCAGCTGCTGGGTTCCCGCGTTCAGGGCGTGCAGGCGGAAGCGGCCCAGGGCTCGGGTCAGCGCCGTGCCCATCGGGTTGGGGCCCGCGCTCAATGTTCGGCCTCAGGCGGAAACTCGCCGCGCAGGTATGCCCCCAGGGTACCCCAATCCTCGACGCCCAGCTCGGACAGGCGGTCGAGGAAATGCACGAACAGCTCGGCCGTCGTCCGGGCGTCGGGGCCGGCGCGGTGCCACGTCTCCGGCGCGATCGCGTAGTAATCCGCCAGTGCGTAGAGACTGCGCCGCGGCAGCTCGGGGTGGAGGCGGCGCGCCAGGCGCAGCGTGCACAGCCGCGCGCCCGCCAGACGACCTCCCCGGCAGCGCTCGAACTCCGAGCGCAGCAAGCGCCAGTCGAAGGCCACGTTGTGGGCGACGAAGACCGCGCCCTCCAGCGCCTCGCGCAGCGAATCCGCCACCTCGGCAAAGGTCGGGGCGCCCGCCACCATCTCGTCGGTGATCTCCGTCAAGGCGGTGACCACAGACGGGATGGGGCGCCGCGGATTGAGCAGCGACTCGAAGCGGCTGACGATCCGCCGGCCCCGCACCCGGAAGGCCGCGACCTCCGTCAACCGGTCGCCCCGCCAGGGCGAGCCGCCCGTCGCCTCCACATCGACGACGACGAAGTCGAGGTCGTCCAGGCGAAGCGACCCGTAACCGGCGGGGCTCTCGCTCAGCAGCCAGCGCCCGTGGCGCGCGCGGAAGCGGGGATCGCCGCCCAGGACTTCGCGCACCAGCGAGGCGGCGAGACGTGGCGGCCCGTAGCGCATCGCGAAGATCTCCTCCGCCAGGGCGGGCGTTGCCGCCGGACCCGCCGCCAGCAGCGACGCCGCCCGGTCGCGGAGCAACGGGAGATCATCCCAGTGAACGCCCAGGGCGCCGCTCATCGGACGCCCCTACGCCTCAAGGCCACCTCTCCTGACGGTGGGGTATGGGGGCAGCGTAGTTGAGGCCGCGGGCCCGGTCGGGCTCGGGGCCGAACGAAGGGTGCCGGCGCCGAACGCCGTTCCCGCGGCTCTGAGGCCAGGGGTTAACGACGCGGATGGAGGCGACATCTGGGGCAAGATAGGCGGCCCTCGGGGCCGACGCAAACCGCCCCAGAGCGGGGTTTTTTGGCCGTTCGGCCCGCGCCCTGGGCCCCAGGCGCCGCGGCTAGCCGCGGCCCTCCAGCGCCTCCGCCAGGCGGAGGTAATCGGCGACGGAGAGGGCGTCGGGCCGGGTTGCGGGATCGATGGCCAGCGATCGCAGCAGCGCCTCGGCCGCCGGTCCCGAGAGCGCGTACTCGGGCGCCTGGCGCAGCACGCGCTGCAGCTGCTTTCGGCGGCGGCTGAACGCGGCACGGGTCAGCCGGCGGAACGCCTCCTCCCGACCCGGGCTGAGGGGCGGCGGCTGCAAGGGTATGATGCGCACCGCCGTGGAATCGATCGAGGGCCGGGGCCGGAAGGCGCCCCGCGAGACCCGAAACAGCGTCTCCACCCGCGCGACGGCCTGCACCCCGACCGTCAGCGCGCCATAGTCTTTGCCGCCAGGCTCGGCGACCAGTCGCTCCGCCACCTCCTTCTGGACGGTCAGCACGATCCGCAATGGCCGAGGCCGAGCCGCGAGCAGGTGAAAGATCAGCGGCGAGGTGATCCCGTACGGTATGTTGCCGATGACTTTGTAAGGACCAGTGCCGACCAGGTCAGTGGTGTCTTGCTCGAGCGCATCGCCGTGACGGACCTCGACATGATCGTGCTCGGCGAACTCCGCCCGCAGAATCTCGGCCAGCGTATCGTCCAGCTCGATCAGGATGAGGCGGCGGACTCGCTCTACCAGGTGGCGGGTCAGCGCCCCCTGGCCCGGCCCGATCTCGATGACTCGATCGTCGGCCTCGGGCTCCAGAGCCTCGACGATCTTTCGCTGCAGGTTGGGATCGATGAGAAAGTGCTGACCGAGCGACTTCTTCGCCTCTCGACGCGGCGGCGGCCTCACCTTCGGCTCAAACCCTCAAGACGAAGGCGGTCTGGTCGTCAGGCGCCGCAGCGCTGACGCGGCCGCGGGCCTTGAACATGGCCTCGACGATCGCCTCGGCCGAACGCTGGCGCTGTCGCTTCACCGCCTCGAGCACAGCCTTTTCGGTCGTCCGCAGCGACGGGTTGGTCAGGCCATCGGTGAACAGGCAAAGCAGATCACCCGGCTCCCAGGACACCGACGCATCGCCATACGACCCGTACTCGGCGATCCCCAGCGGCGGGCTGGTCGCAAGCAGGCGTTGCGGCTCGTCGTCGCGGTGCAACCGGAAGGCGTGCGCGTGACCCGCGTTGGCGTAGCAAAGGACTTTGCGCTCCGGGTCAATCACGCCGTAGAACAGGGTCATAAACATCTCCGTGCTCTCCAGCTTCTGGATCAGCGCTCGGTGGATCGAGCGGAGAAGGTCGCCGGGCGAGCTGGCCTCGCGGGCGTAGATGCCGGTGACGCTCATCGAGAGCGCCATGATCAGCGAGGCCCCGAAGCCGTGAGAGGTCACATCGCCCAGCATCGCCCCGATCTTACCATCCGACAGCTTGAACAGCTGATAGAAGTCGCCGCCCACGGGGCGCGCCGGCTCGCAGCGCGCCGCCACCTCGACCACCTCCTGAAACTCGCTCAGGTTGGGCAGCAACTTCATCTGCAGATCGTGCGCGAGCTCCAGCTCTCCGATCAAGCGTTCCCGGGCCAGGATCTCCTCGAGCAACCGAAGGTTCTCGACGGCGCTACCGATCTGCCGCGCCAGCGTCATCAGCAGCCGCGTTTCGCCGGCGTCAGAGACCACGGCGCCGGTGCGCCGCCCGATGAGGTTCAGCACACCCACCGTACGCGTCGCGCCCGTCGGGCTGGTATAGCTGATCGGCACGGAGACCCAGGGCTCGGGCCGCGAACCGAGGCGCTCGGCCAGGCCCGGCGGCAAGTCGCGCAGCTCATCCAGGCGGACGGTGCGGTTCTCGCGAAAGGCGAGGGCTGACACCGAATAGACGGAGGAGACCGGCACCCGGCTCACCGCTAGCCGCGCCGCACCCTCCGACGCCGCCAGCACCAGCTCTTCCACCTCGGGGTCGTAGATCCACAACGAAGCCCGGTCGGCGCCGGTCACACGCAGGACGCCTTTGAGGATCTGGGCGGCCGCGTCCTCGAGCCGCGTGACCGCCCCCAGCGTCTCGGTAATGCTGTGGAGCAGCTCGATTTCTTCCTGTCGCTCGGCCAGATCGCGCCGACTCTGCGCCAGCTCGCGCTCGAAGGCGAGCACCTCGTCCAGCAGATCGCGGGCGAACTCGGCCCACGGTCCGCCCGCCGCCCCGCCGTCCGGCCCCGCCTCGACCGCCAACCGGACGCCCGGCGTCGTCAGCCAGTGCAGAGTCCCGGCGGCGTCCCCCTCTCCCCCGGGGGCGGGGGCGAGTCGATCGAGCCCGCCCTCGGGGCTCTCGGTCCAGAGGTGGAGATCGGCGCCGGAGCTTTTGCGGATGCGCTCGAACAGCTCGACCAGGCGCTCCGCTTCGCTCGAGCCGACCGCCCGCGACGGTTCGAGCACACCGGTCTCCCAGTCGCTTCGCAGTGTCAGGGTGACCGAGTTCCCCGGCGCGTTGTACCGCACCTCGTCCGCCAGCCGCTTCAACAAGAAAAGTCCGCGTCCGCCCGCCGACTCGATCGCCTCGGCGTCGGTGGGGTCGGGCACGCGACCGGGGTCGAAGCCGGGGCCCTCATCGATCACCTGAATTCGGGCTTTCCAGGCGTCGACGTTCGCCCTGACCAGCACCTTCTTGCTGCGGTCGCCGGCGTTGCCGTAGAGGATCGCGTTAGACAGCGCCTCGCTGACCGCGACGCGCAAGTTCACCAGCGTCCGCGGTCCGTAGCTCCGGTAGTCGCGGCAGCGATCGGCGAGCAGCCGAACCACGTGCTCGATGATCGACACGTCGCTGGGGAGTTCCAGCCGGATCTCGTGCGACATGAAGCGATCGAGTACGCCGGGTTTGCCCAGCGCGGTGCGCTGGACCGCCGTGATCTTGCGGCCCAGCTCCTCGCTGACCACCGGCCGGGTGAGGCAGTCGTGGCAGCCGTGACGCAGCGCCGAGATCACGTCGCCGATGCTCCGCACGCCGGGATCGGTGACGGCCCACAGCGAGGAACGCGGGAATAGCCGGGCCAGGGTGTTCCACTGTGGCTCGGTGGGTTTGAGCGCCAGGTCGGTGATAACGAGAGAGGGGCGCGAGTCGGCGTGCGTCTCGAGGTTGTCCAGACCGGAGACGGCCATGGCGCCGTATCCGAGGCCTTCCAGCGCCGACGTCAGCTCCGAGATCAGCTCGGATCGTTGTGTGACGACGAGGGCGGATCTCCGCCCTCTTAGATGCTCAGCCATCCCCGGTTCAGAAATCCTCCAGCGCCTGCTCCCGGGTATCGGTGATGTGGAAGAGTGTGTCCAACTTCGTCAGCTCGAACAGGGTCCGCAGGTCCTCGTTCAAGTTGGACAGCCGCATCTCACCGCCCTTTTCGCGTATCTTCTTGGACAGGCTCACCAGAACCCCGAGACCGGAGGAGTCAATGTACGCCGTATCGCTGAAGTCGATGAGGAATTTGCGTGAGCCGGACCCCAACAGTTCCAGCACGTCGTCTTTGAGCTCCTGCCGGTTCCCCACGATCAGCTGACCCGTGACCTCGACGATCGTCACATCGCCGTGACGAGAGATATCGAAGTTCATCGACCCTCCAAGAATTCCAACTCCACGAGTTTCGCGCCCGGACCATGGCCGGGGCTCGAGTTCACCGGGCCATCAGAGCGGTCACGTAGGCGACCGCTTCGACCGCCGCCGCGTCCGCTCCCCGCGACAGATCGTTGAACGGCCGGGCCAGCCCGTGCAGGATCGGCCCGATCGCCGTCGCGCCAGCCAACCGCTCGACGAGCTTGTACGCGATGTTCCCTGCGCCCAGATCAGGAAAGATAAGCACGTTGGCGTGCCCGGCGACAGGACTGTCCGGCGCTTTGCGCTGGCCGACGTGGCGGATCAACGCGGCGTCGGCCTGTAACTCACCGTCCGCGGCGACCTGCGGCAGCCGCTGCCGGAAGAGATCGTGAGCGGTTCGCATCTTCTGCACCGCCGGGCTGTCGGCGCTGCCCCGGGTCGAGAACGACAGAAAGGCGATCCGCGCCTCATCGCCGACGACGATCGGCCGCATCTCCGCCGCCTGAGCGGCGATCTCGACCAGCTGCTCGGCGTCCGGGTCGGGGATGACCCCGGCGTCGGCGAAGGTCAGGACCTCGTGCTCCGGCGTGCCGCGGAACGAGGGGACGACCATATAGAAAGCCCCTGTGACCATCCGTGAGCCCGGCGCGGTTCCGATACAGCGCAGCGCCGCTCGAATCACGTCGGATGTGGCCACGGTGGCCCCGCCCACCGCTCCGTCGGCGTCGCCCGCCCGCACCATCATCCCGGCGAAGTAGAGCGGGTCGCTCAGCTGTTGACGCGCCGCCGCCAGGTCGACCCCCGCGCTGGCGCGGAGCTCTTGATACAAGCTGGCGTAGCGCTCGAGCGCCTCATCCTCGCTCGGGCAGCGGACGTTGCCCGACCCGCCGGCCACTGCCGAGCTCTCCGGCGCCAGCAGTATGGGATTCAACCGACCCGCCGCCCGCAGCCGCTGGGCGGCCTCGCGGACCCGCTCGTCCGTGCCCTCGACGAGGACGATGCGCTTCCCGGCGACGCCGGAGCGCTCCGCCAGTTTTTGCAGGAACACGAGAGCAGCTCGATCCTTAGGCTCGCGCCTCGAGCCGCCGGCGGACGGGCGCGGAGACGAACTGCGAGATGTCGCCCCCGAGCGACGCGATTTCGCGAACCAGCGAGGCGCTGAGAAAGGTGAACTCGCCAGCAGGGGTCATGAACACCATCTCGAGGTCGGGCCAAAGCTCGCGATTCATCAATGCCATCTGAAACTCGTACTCGAAATCGCTGACCGCGCGCAAGCCACGCACCACGATGCGCGCGCCGACCTTGCGACAGTAATCGACGAGCAGCCCGGTGAAGTCGGCCACATCGATTCGCGGCTCATCGGCAAACACCTCCCGAATCATCTCGACGCGTTCCTCCACCGAGAACATGCGGTCCTTCAGCTGCGTCGGGTGATGTGCCACCGATACGATCAGTCGGTCCACGAACTTGAGGCTGCGCCGCGCGATATCTTCATGGCCCAGCGTCAGTGGATCGAAAGAGCCCGGGTAGATCGCGACCTTCGCGTCGGTCATCCTTCGTCCTCCTCCAAGTCATCGGCGTAGATGAGCACGAGCACCGTGTCTCCGTAGCGGCGCTCGATGGCGCCCGCGGGGATGGTGAGCTTCTCTCTGTAGCCGTGCTCCACGCTCAGAACCCGCGCGAACGGTTGGCGCCCGTAGCGCTCGATCAGCCGTGCCGCCGCTCCCGTTCCGTAGGGAGGGTCCGCCAGCGCGATATCGAACACGGACAGGCCAGCGCGCCCCAGGAACGCGAAGACATCCGACCGCACCACCGTCGATCGTTCGCCCGCACCCAGCTCTGCGATGTTCGCCCGCAGACACTCGAGCGCCCGGGTATCATTCTCGACGAACGTCGCCCGCGCCGCGCCTCGGGACAGCGCCTCCAGGCCAAGCGCCCCGCTCCCCGCGAACAGATCGAGCACGCTGGCGCCCGACAGCTCCGGCGCCAGCATGTTCATCCAGGCTTCCCGCACCCGCTCCGGCGTGGGCCGCAGGCGCTGGCCCCGCGGCACCCGCAGCCGGCGGCGCCCCCAGCTGCCCGCTACGATTCGGAGGTAGCCCAAGCGGCTTCGCTCGGCCGGACGTCGAGGATCTTGGCCTGAACGTACTCGATACCCTGCCAGTCGCTGAGCCCGAGCTGAAACGCCAGATCGACTCGCGAGGACTCCTGCAGCCATTCGGAATCGGCGGCCAGGCCGAAACCGATCGCCTCCGACGTCGCCCCACCCCCGGCGTCGAGCCGCAGGCGCAGGTGTCGCTCGCCGACCACCTGCGGCGCTCCGCCGAGGCGGACATCGCGAGCCAGGAAGACGGGCTTCGGGTTGCCCTGGCCGAACGGGCCGAAATGGGCCAGGAAGCGCCACAACTCGGCCGTCACCTCGCTGAAGGGCAGCTCCACATCGACGCGCAAACGTGGCTGCAGATCCTCGCGCTGCAGACGCTCGTGTGCCACCTGGTTGAGCCGCTCGCGGAAGGCATCGACGTTCGCGGCCCGGATCTGCAAACCCGCTGCCGCGCGGTGCCCGCCGAACTGCTCGAGCTGGGGCTCGCACGCCTTCAGCGCCTCGAACAGGTGCAAGGCGGGGATCGAGCGGCCGGACCCGCGGCCGCGTTCGCCGTCGAGGGCGATGAGCACGGTGGGGCGGTAGTACTCCTCGAGCACACGCGAGGCGACGATCCCGATCACGCCCGGGTGCCAGCCTTGCGAGGCCAGTACGATCACCCAGTCGGCTTCAGGGTCGAACACGCCCTCAAGCATACCCTTCGCTTGCTCGAGCGTCGCCCGGTCCTCCTCCTGACGAATGCGGTTCTCCGAGTCCACGACTTCGGCCAGCGCCGTGGCCTCACCGTCGTCGGCGGTCAGTAGCAGCTGCACCGCCCGCATCGCATCGCCCATGCGACCGACGGCGTTCAGGCGCGGCCCGATGACGAAGGCGATCTGGCCCGACCCGATCGGCTGGCCCGACTTCAAGCCCGACACTCGCAGCAACGCTCGCAGCCCCGGATTGGGGGTCCGCCTCAGCACCTTGAGGCCGAACCGCGTCAACACCCGGTTCTCGCCGGTGAGTGGAACCAGGTCGGCGACCGTGGGGATGGCCACCAGGTCCAGGTACTTGTACAGCGACTCGACCGAGCGGCCGCGCTGCTCGAACAGGGCGTGCAGCAGCTTGAAGGCGACGCCGCTGCCACAGAGGACCTGCTCGGGATAGGCGCAATCCCGGCGGTGCGGGTTGAGCAGGGCCACCGCCGGTGGCAGCTGCTCGGGAGGTGTGTGGTGATCCGAGACCACCACATCGATCCCCTCGCGGCGGGCCGCGGCGATCGTTTCGTGCGCCATGGTGCCGCAGTCGCAGGTGAGCACGCAGGTGGCCCCGCGCTCGACCGCAGCGCTGAGCCCGGCGGGGCCGAAGTCGTAGCCGTGAAGCTGGCGGTGGGGGATGAACGCGTCGGCGCGGCCTCCAAGCTCTCTCAGAGCGCGGACGAGCATCGCCGATCCGCACACGCCATCGACGTCGTAATCGCCGTGGACGAGGATCAGCTCCTGCGATTCGATGGCGGCGGATATCCGTTCGACCGCCTTCGCCATGTCCGCCATCGACCAGGGATCGAGCAGACCGCCCAGCCGCGGACGCAAGAAACTCTTGGCGTTGTCGGGATCGGCGTACCCGCGATTCACGAGTATGGCGGCGATCGGTTCGGGGACTTCGAGCTGCGAGACCAGAGCCTTGACCGCGCCGGCGTCGGCCGGCGCCGGCAGGCCGAGGATCGGTTTCAAGACCCCACCTCCCAACCGGCCGACGACCGGAGGAGCCGGCCGGCCCGTCCCCGCCACACACGGCGCGCCGGTCGTCGCACCCTCGGGTTCACGGGACTCGCAGATCTCGCGGATAGAGGATCACCCCACACCCCTCACAGCAGACCAGCGTCGACAGGCTATTGATCTGCATCTGCTGCTGAATCGTGACGGAGGTAAAACAGTTGCCGCAATCGGCTTCTTCGCTGAGCGGAGCCATCGCCACCCGCGACCGCCCACCCCGGATCCTGTCGTATAGTCCCAGAGCCCGCGCATCGATGCGGAGGGCGAGGTTATCGCGGCGATCGCCCTTGATGGCCAGTTCGTCCTTCAGTTCCTCGAGCCGGGCCGCCACGGCCTCGCGCCGTGGACCCTGTTGACCGCGCGAGCTCTCCAGCTCCTCCGCCAGCCCCTTGCGCGCGCCCTCGAGATTCTCGACGACCTGCAGCTTGTCGAGGACCATGTCCTCCAGCTTCCGCACATCCTGGCGTATCAGGTCGAACTCGAGGCTGGCGGCGCTGTACTGGCGCTGGTTCTGAACCTGGCTGACCCGGGAGCGTGTGCGATCGAGAGCGTCACGCCGCTCGTCGAGCGCCCGTTCCGCCCGACGCGCCTCCAACAGGGCGCGTTCCAGGTTCGTATCCAGCTGCTCCAGTCGCGAGGAGAGGCCGGTGACACCTTCCTCGAACAGCTCCAGTTCCCGACGCCGCTCTTCGACCTCGTGCTGCAGATCGACGATCTCTTGATCGATCGCGTGGAGCTTCAGCAGCTCGAGAAGAATCGATTCCCTGCTCTCTTCTGCCATCTGTCCTGTCTGTTGGTCCGTGGCCTACTGACTTCTGAATAACCCGCGCCCGGGCACCCGAATGCCGAGAGCGGCCATCTCCTTCCGAGTCTTCTGAATCTCCGCCGCCAACTCGACCGCCGCTCCCGTGTCGGCGACCAGTACCTCGGTCATCAGGTCGGCCAGCCGTTTCTCCAGCGCGCGTCCCCGCAGACGGGCCACCGCGTCCTCCAGCACCGCCTCCGGGTTGGTCAACTCTTCCGGATCCGCGCGCAGCTCCATGACCCGCTCATAGAGGGGCGGCGGCAACTCCTCCGCCCAGCCGAGCGACGACTCCGACTCGGTGCCGCCGGCTTCGGGCCGCGACCCCGACGTCTGGATCAAGGCCGTATAGATCTCGCGATACGTGGGCACTCTGAAATTAGCCGGCTCGACCAGCTGGGCCACCCTGGGTATCAGCTCGCTATCCCGTAGCAGCAGGAGCAGCAGTTTGCGCTCCGCGCCCAGCTTCGGGATCGAGTCCGCCTTGGGCTGCGCCTCTTGGGGCGCGGCGCGACGTCGACGCCAACCGGACTCGGCGCGCGCCAGCTCGCGCTCCAGCGTCGCGCGGCGCACGCCGGTCACCGCGGCGACACGATCGAGATAGATGTCGCGCAGCGCCTCATCCTTGGCCGCCCGCGCGGTGAGCAGCAGCCCGTCCAC
>JABAOH010002231.1_pt1 | contig 21928 bp, 16 predicted proteins | sample 7062181 | NCBI WGS metagenome assembly JABAOH01 (sample SAMN14538630, study PRJNA623070) | marine sediment metagenome | biome: marine biome [ENVO:00000428]; feature: marine pelagic biome [ENVO:01000023]; material: deep marine sediment [ENVO:00002113]; isolation source: pool of 5 deep marine... | reverse complement strand
AGATTGCCACGCTCCCTACGGTCGCTCGCAATGACAATATATATTAGTACAACGACAATGTATATTAGCGCAATGACAATATATATTAGCACAATGACAATGTATGTTAGCGCAATGACAATGTATGTTAGCGCAATGACAATGTATGTTAGCGCAATGACATTGGAACTTAGCACAATGATATTTGCCAAACAACTTTGGAACGAAGCTTATTTATCGATCGTTTTGCTAATCTTGGCCCAAGTGTCGCGCAAGGATACGGTGCGGTTGAATACAGGTTTTTCAGCCGTAGAATCGGAAGTGTCAACACAAAAATACCCCAGTCTTTCAAACTGATAGCGGCTTCCAGGTTCTGCCCCTTTAAGGCTCGGTTCAGCTTTGCACGATGTTAGAGTTTCCAACGATTTCGGATTCAAATTAGACTTATAATCAGTGCCCTCCTCCACATCGCTGGGATCTCTTTTTGTGAAAAGATGATCGTATAAACGCACTTCAACATCAAAGGCATGGTTAGCTGAAACCCAGTGCAATGTTCCCTTAACTCTGCGCCCGTCAGGAGAACCGCCGCCTCGTGTTGCCGGATCATACCTGCAATGCAGCTCGACCACTTCACCTGTTTTCTTGTCTTTAATCACATCCTCGCAGGTAATAAAGTAGGCATAACGTAAGCGAACTTCTCGACCCGGGGCGAGGCGGAAAAATTTCTTCGGCGGCTCTTCATGGAAATCATCCTGTTCAATGTAGAGAACGCGGGAAAACGGAACTTTCCTCGTCCCCATGCTTGGATCCTCTGGATTATTAACAGCGTCTAATTCTTCCGTTTTATCTTCAGGATAGTTAACTATGACCACTTTAAGCGGACGTAACACCACCATGACTCGCTGAGTTGTCTTGTTTAATTCCTCTCGAACACAATTCTCAAGCTGTACCAGATCGACAATACTGTTTGCTTTTGCCACTCCGATAATATCGCAGAATTGCCTTATAGACTCTGGAGTATAGCCGCGTCTTCTCAGTCCCGATAAAGTTGGCATACGCGGATCATCCCATCCGCTTACGTGCTTCTCTTCCACAAGTTCCAGAAGTCTTCGCTTGCTCATAATAGTATGACTGAGATTAAGACGGGCAAACTCTATCTGCTGGGGATGATGAACCTTCAACTCATCAAGAATCCAATCGTACAAAGGACGATTATTCTCAAACTCTAAGGTGCAAATAGAATGTGTTATCCCTTCAATCGAATCAGAAAGGCAATGGGTGAAATCATAGGTAGGATAAATACACCACGCATCACCTGTTCTGTAGTGACTTTTTTTACGAATACGATAGAGCGTTGGATCGCGCATTAACAAATTTGATGAGGCCATGTCGATCTTTGCCCGCAAAACGCGAGAACCATCCTCGAATTCTCCGGCTTTCATGCGCTCGAGCAGGTCCAGGTTTTCCTCGACCGACCGATTTCTGTACGGACTCTCTTTTCCAGGCTTCGTCAATGTGCCACGGTATTCTCTTATTTCGTCCATACTCAAATCGCAGACATAAGCCTTTCCCTTTTTTACTAGCTCGACCGCAAAGTTATAAAGCTGCTCAAAATAATCAGATGCATGGTAGAGTCTGTCTTCCCAATCGAACCCAAGCCATCTCACATCTCCCTTTATCGATTCCACATACTCCATCTCTTCCGTCTCTGGGTTTGTATCGTCAAAGCGGAGGTTGCACAATCCTTTATAATCAGCGGCAAGGCCAAAATTGAGGCAGATGGATTTGGCGTGTCCGATATGAAGATATCCGTTCGGCTCAGGCGGAAACCGGGTATGAACCCGGCCTTTATATTTATTGGTCTTCAGGTCATCATCAATAATATCTCTGATAAAATTTGATTTGGTCTCTGGTTTATTCATTTATCGATGCCTCTCATACGCTTTATTACCTTTTCTTTGCCCAGAAGTTCCATTGTTTCGAAAAGCCCAGCTCCTCTTGTCTTCCCGCTTATGGCCATGCGAGTCGGATGGATTATATCCGCAGCTTTAAGCTCTCTTTCCTCGGCAATGTCACGACATATTTTTTCTATATTCTCATGGGAAAAATCTTCCAGCTTATCCAAGCGATCGGCAAAGATCCTTATGTTATCTTTATTCTCCTTTTTATCAAGGTATTCCCTTTTGCCTTCTTCATCCATTGTAAAGTCGTCTTTAAAAAACCAATCGGCAAGATCTCCGAATTCACTTAAAGTCTTGATTCTTATTTTATACAGGTCTACAAGCTTCGAGACGTAATCATCTCTCACCCCGGATATATCAAAACCTGCACTCAAAAGCTGATCCTTTATAATCGGCAGGAGGTTTTCTGTTTTTTCCTTCATTATATACTCGCCGTTCAACCACCTCAGTTTTTGAATATCAAACCTTGCTTGAACGTCACTCATGTCGCTTATATCAAACAACTTTACCGCCTCATCCAGAGATAGAACCTCACGGTCTTCGCCAGGAAACCACCCCAAAAGTATAAGATAATTCGCGAGAGCTTCGGGCAAAAAACCCTCTCTCTTATATTCCTCAACTGAAACACCACCATGCCTCTTAGAGAGTTTCGCTCCATCTTGACCCAATATAAGCGGCATATGTCCGAATTTCGGAGGTGTAAGCTCCAGCGCCTTGTAAAAAAGTACCTGCTTAGGTGTGTTGGATATATGATCATCTCCTCTCAGAATATGGGTTATCTGCATATAAGTATCATCTACCACACAAGCAAAATTGTATGTAGGAGATCCGTCGGATTTAATCATAACCTGGTCTTTTATATCATTCGTATTAACAGCTATTTTACCGTGTATCATGTCATCAACTTCTATCTGGCGGCCTTTTTCCACTTTGAAAATTACGGCCTCTCCTTCTTTGTATGCTTGCCCCTTGGCAAGTATCTCTTGCGCTTTTTCTCTATAGACATCGAATCGCTGGCTCTGGTAAAGAGGCTCTTCATCCCAGTCGATTCCCATCCATTTAAGATCCTCAAGGATCTCATCGAGAAACTTTTTACTAGACCTGACCTTGTCAGTATCTTCTATCCTGAGCAGGAATTTACCACCGGTGTGCCTGGCATAAAGCCAGTTAAAAAGCGCAGTTCTCGCACTTCCGAGGTGCAAGAATCCCGTCGGGCTTGGTGCAAATCTTACTTTAACCATTATAATTTCTTAGGTGAACTGCGTTAATTCATCCACTAGTAGGTCTCATCTATCACATATAACATAGCAAAATTTAAGGGTCAAACATAATAGATGAAAATAATATATACCTTACTAAAATACTAAGAGCGAGGGATTCCAAATCCTATGCCCTCTTAAATAGAGGCGAAAATGTCATGAAATAATAAATTTATAGATAAAGGATTCAGAATGATCCGTATGAGCTAATCGCTTATCATTGGGTATATTTCTTGATATCTAATAAGGTATCGAAGTTAAAATTTGGGCGAAAATTGAGAATTTTTTTTGCCTTATCTATAGAATAAACTCTATCAATGCTCTTAGGAAGCTTCCATCCTTTTTCAGCGAACAATTTATTAATATTGGGAAAATGACGTAATAAAACGCTTGGTGCGTCATGAAAGAGATAATAAGTCTCATCTCTAGAAAATGGGGAAAGGGCAGAAATATTAAACACTTCATATCCTTTCCTTTCTGCTGTCATAGCCAAAATATGTGCAGTGGCTGCGTCTCTGACATCAACTCCTCGATATAACCTGTAAATAGCCAACAGATAATCTGACTCGGGAAAGTATCTGGAAACTCGAAGACTTATGCATGGTAAATCATAATTATTTGCATATATCTCGCATAAACCCTCTGCAGCAATTTTTGTTACATCATAAATATCTCGTGGCCTCGGCAATAAATCCTCAGTAACCCAAACTGCCTGTTTAGTTGAAACCATAGCATGACCATAAAGGGAAGTTGTGCTGGTATAAACAAAACGTCGAATTTTGTTCTCGATAGCGCTTTTCAATAAATTGAGGGTTCCATTGATGTTAGTACTAATGAATTCTTCACTTGAATATGTCTTCAAATGGGGGGCATGCAATGAACAGGTATGTATTATGATTTCTACATTCTTTGTGACAGAGAGAACAAACTCATGATCATTAATATCTCCTATATGTAATGTATACTTTCCAGGAATGAAATCAACTCCGATAATGGAATGTTCTTTAGAGAGCATAGAAGAAATAACTGCACCCAGCTGCCCTGATGAACCAGTCACTAAAACTCTCATAATGAATTTTGCGCCAATTTATTTAGAGCTTCTGATTATCCAATCATGCAAGAAATATAAAAAATATTATGTCTTTATATATTAAATTTCAATAAAATAGATAAGTAAAGAGTCAGATTAATTAGTAATACGCGGAATGAGATGAAAAGTCAGATGGGAAGAAAGATTGTTATCCTAATCCTCGTACTCCTCTGCACTCAGACATTACTAAAAGCTCTTCCGGAAAAGAATGGATTTGAAATAGATCATTTCTCCTTATACATCGAGATAGTCCCTGAAAAGCATCGGCTAGAGGGAGAAGCAACGCTAAGACTTCGTTCTGACATCAAAGGATTAAAATCTCTTCATTTCTACCTCAAACCCTCTCTGCGCATCAGATCAGTCGAAGATGAAAATGATAATCCTCTTGTCTTTTCCCAAAATAAGGTCGAAAGAATCTTCCCCAATTCAGAAACGAGTCTTGTCCGTATCAACTTAAATCAGGAGCTTTCCGAGGGAGAGATAGTTGAAATCGTGGCATCCTATGACGGCATATTTTATATGCCCTCTGATTTTGATCCCAAGGAGAGGCGATACAACAGGGCTTTTTCCTCTGTAACCAAAGAAGCAGCATGGCTTCGTCCTGTCCAGCTCTGGTATCCCTACATCGCTAATAAATCTATGCCTCTGACCATAAAGGCTAAAGTGCCTTCAGAATGGACAGTCATCACCAACGGAGAAATGGAGAGTAGCGCCGAAGAGAATGAGAAAAGAATTTTCGTCTTTCAAGAAGAAGAGATCTCGAGCTTGGACATTTTCCTGTTCGCAGCTTCATATATTTCAAAAAGCAAAACAATCGGTGATTTTCATATAACAGCATACTTTTTCCCTCATCACAAAGACTTTCTTGATCCTTACATCGAGAAAACTGAGGAAATCCTCAGCTTTTATACTCAGAAATTTGGAGCACTTGACGCAGAGAAATTCAATATTATTGAAATCGGAATGGGCTATGGCACTGGCACAGGTTCCCCGTTTGGCTACGGCATATCTTCCCATCTAATTAACCTTAATTATCCTCTGATTCCCCATGAGATCGCGCATCTCTGGTGGGGAGAGACAGTATCTGATAACTTAGGCGAGGACACATGGCTTCACGAGGGGCTGGCCACTTTTTCTGACTACTGTTACAGGACGGAAAAAGCTCCTGATAAAAGAGCCAGGAGAGAAGTGCTATTCGGCTTGCTCAATAAAGCTATTCCCATCGGNNTATGAGAGAGCTGCTTTTGTGGTTCAAACACTAAAGCATATCCTTGGTGAAGAGTTGTTCCTTAAAGCTTTGAGAAGCTACATCGAAACTTTCAGAGGCAAAATAGCCGATACAGCGGATTTTATCAGGATTGTCAATTTAGCTTCTCAGAAAGATCTAGATTGGTTTTTTGATTATTATCTCCGAAGAGGGAGGCTCCCTCGCTATCTAGTAAAATCCGTAGATGTTGGGGGCAAGGTGAGGGGTACTCTCTACCAAGAGAACGTCCCTAAGCATTTTAAAATGCCAATCACCCTCGAGTTCCTAACTAATAAAAGGTCCTTTACGAGAAAGCTTGAAGTAAAAGGAAGTAAAAAGAAATTTTCCTTCGACCTTGAAAGAGGAGAAAATGTTTTACGAGTTACGATTGACCCTGACTTTGAGGTCTTGGGCGTGCGCGATGTCTTAGAAGACAGATGGGAAGCAAGATCCTTGCGGATAGAGGCAGCGGAGAAAAAAAACTTCCAGCGACTTGGACCTCTCCTTTTTTCCCTATTGGAAAAAAATCCAGATAATGCCCACATTCTGCACGAGGTGGGTCAGTTCTATTTTGCTCAACAAAAATGGGAAAAAGGCATTGAAATTTATCAAAAAATCCTGAGCCTTGAGCCAGATGATTTTACTTTTATAGCTCTGGGCAATATTGCCGCAGCTTATGAGTTAATGGGTGATAAGAAGATGCAAAGATATTATTTGGAAAAGGCCCTGGCCAAAGGATCCAGTATGTACTCCATCGTCCGCAGTTTAATCGATAAGCTGGAAAAACTAAAAGAGCAGGAAGACCTTAATCACAAAAGCTAAAAATTGAAACAATCAAACTAAGCGCCGCAACTTACTAGCCGCCACCACCATAAACCTTTACATCCCCAGAACCTGTTTGGCTTTGGCCATATCGCTAACAGTTAAGGCTACTTTTGCCTCCTCACCTGAAGCTTCTAGAAGGTATATCGATTCGATATTGATGTTAGCGTCTCCCAGCTTCTTGGCAAAGGTGCTCAGCTCTCCAGGGCGGTTGGGGACATTGAGCGTCAGCAGCTCCGCTTCTTGGAAGCTCAGGCCCAATTCTTCCAAGCCCTCTCTGGCTATATCTTCCTGATCGACAACTAGCGCGACAAGGTTGACATCTCCAAAAGCTGCAACCGTCAGGATGTTTACTCCACGGCTGCCTAGAGCTTCTCCTACACGCGCTAGCTGCCCTGGCTCGTTTGGCAGTGAAATACGAAATTCTTTCATATTATCCCTCCTTATTAATTAATTATAGCCAAAGCATTTACTAAAAACCATAAAATTGATCTATGTTGTTATTACTTAGCTAATTTTACCCTTTGGAGGACCCAGGAGCTTCTCTTTATAAACAAATAGTGCAGGAGATTCCCTCTGTATAGAGAAAAACCTTTCCTTCTCGTCTAGTGAAGTATCTCTTTTCCGCTAATTTATATCCGTCTATGCCCACACGCCTATATAGCATTTATCCTTCTAGATCTTACTACGGTGCCCGAGTTTTCTCTTATAACGCCAAACAAAAAAGACTGGAATTATGAAAATGAAGAAAATTACAACAGAGGTAATTACAGGACCAAAATGAAGGATCGAATAGCAAAAAGCTATGAGGGGGAGAAGATTGATTCGAACCATAACTTTCAATGTTTTGTGTTTTGCAATGAAATTCGCCACAAAGGGCGAATACTTGTAATAAATGTCAACGATCTTACTGCCAAGCCTGCTTGGCATAAGATATTTGTCCCTGAAGGCCCTGAGGATCCTTACATAAGGATGAAAAGACGATCCATATGCTGCCGTTGCAATGAAGCATTCTTCATATTCGCCTCCATCGCCCCATTCCTCATAATCTCTTCCGCTAGATGGCTCATACGGTTCCACTTTATAAAAATTGGCTTTTATTGATTTGTTTCCATCCATAGTTATAGTTATAGGATTATTCCAAGTCTGAACATTTCCACTCCATTCGTTAAATTGATGCTCACTCTCGGAAATGGCTCTTAGCGTAATCTCTGACCCAATATCATAATTGTATAAACTTGGCTCAGGAGCAGTCGTCCCTCCATCAGAAGCAGAAAGAATCAGAGTGCATTGTTCTGAACCCATCTTATAAACCTTTGCATCACTATCTTGAGCGGAGATATCCGTTTCTTGAGGCGATATATTAGTATTTGCAGGAATTATATCTGTATCCTCAGGACTAAGGCTAAGATATGAAACTATGGCATTTGAGTCTCTTATAAATGTACATAGCGGGTCCATATCTCCATTTGAATATAACTTTAAAATCCAGATGTCTTCCTCTCTGACACCCCACGAGCGAGTCTCACCTGCGATAACGTAACCTCCATCACTCGTCTGCTGAATGGAACGGCCATAATCTGGAGAGTAATTACCTCCATATGTCTTCTGCCACTCAATATCTCCATCTGATAAAAGCTTTATAACCCAAAAATCATCACCGTATGCAGCATCAAAGGAATTTGTCCAGCCGGCAACAATATATCCTTCATCATCTGTCTGCTGAATAGAATAAGCCCTATCCGAATTATTACCCCCGTCATATATTTTATGCCATTCAATATCTCCTTCCGAGGAAAGCTTTAAAACCCAAAAATCATCACCGTATGCAGCACCAAAGGAATTTGTCCAGCCGGCAACAATATACCCTCCATCTATAGTTTTTTGAATGGATTGAGCTCTATCATCACCACTTCCTCCATATGTTTTCTGCCACTCAATATCTCCTTCTGATGAAAGCTTTAAAATCCAGATATCATCATCAACGCCTCCGCCCCAGTCATCCTCTTCGGCCCCAAATGACCGAGTGTGACCCGAGACAATATACCCTCCATCTTTAGTCTGTTGAATGGATCGAGCTTTATCATCGCCACTTCCTCCATATGTTTTCTGCCACTCAATATCTCCCGCCGAAGAAAGCTTTAAAATCCAGATATCAATGGCACCGGCACCGAAGGAGCTAGAACATCCGGCAAAGATATAGCCTCCATCGCTTGTCTGCTGAATGGAGTGAACATGATCCCATTCATTCCCGCCATATTTGCGCTGCCACTCAATATCTCCCGCTGAGTTAAGCTTTAAAATCCAGAAATCTTTATCTCCAGCACCAAAAGAAAAAGTGCTACCTCCAACAATATAACCTCCGTCACTTGTCTGCTTGATGCATCTAGCATAATCATAGTTACTTCCTCCATAGGTTCGTTGCCATTCAATTGATCCTATTGAAGAAAGCTTTAATACCCAGATATCACCCTCTCCAGCACCAAACGACGACGTTTCACCTGCAACAATATACCCCCCATCAGCTGTCTGTTGAATGGAATAAGCAAAATCACCGGCCCTTTCCCCATATACTATTGCCCATTGGGCATTGAGTGAGAGAAAAGAAGAAAAAAAGAAGAGAGACATTACAGCTAAAATGATTCTTTTCATTTTATTCTCCTTGCAAGACAGAATAATAAATACATTTTTGGATAATTTTCCTTACTTTAATCTTTCGTTTCCCCCAATAACTTATGGCCTTTTTGATTTAAAGTTGTTAAAAATTTGTTAAAAGTTTGCAAAAAGTTAGTTAAAAGGGGATGATTCCAATAGCTTTGCCTTTTTGTTGAATAACGATTTTCCCTCTTTTTTTCTCTTTGTTCTGCTTCTTGCTCGGATTTTATACCACAGGTTAGAGATTTTGGTCAAACGATATTGAATCGGTATGCAGCTTAATCTCAAACTTAATAAATACTTAAACTTATTTCGCCAGTTATATATCCAGAAAATAGTAAATTTTCAGGTTGATATTGATATCATCCTAGATATAAAATGAATTAAACAAAATTTTCTGTGGCAGTTATTCGAGTAAGAATTTTAAACCTTTCAGAACTTTAGCTATCAATGTATAATTCTAAACTTTTTCTTTTTTCCAAAGGAATCATCGATAGAGTTGAAAATTTTAAGATTAACTCTCTTATCTTAACTTTATATCTCTGCTTTCTTATTTTCCTTCGAGAAGTGTTCGAGCAGTTGTTCTTTGAAAAATTCTACAGCGTTTATCAATTCGTACATCATTTCTTTTTTTATTTTCTTGTGCTTATGGCTGGGATTTTGGTTATCAGCTTTATAGGAAAAACAGAAATAATTAAGACAACATTAATAGTTTCGTCAGGTTTTATCCTTATTACTCTCCCGCCGTTGATTGACCACTTTATTTTCTCCAGACGCTTCCCTTATGAGTATATTTTGCCCAGGGAATTCATAAAAAACCTAATAACTTTTTTTCTTTTTACTCCTAAACCTGGACTAGGCATAATGGCTGAAATAGCAGCTATTCTTGTATTGGCTTCATTCTATGTTCTGATTAAATCTCGATCCTTATTGCGGGCTCTTTTGACAGGGCTAATTATATATCTAATGGGAGGATTAGCAGCTACTCCACGATTATACCTCCCAATTCCTTCTATGAATAATTTGTTAATATGGAAGTCCAGGCATATCATCTATTTCAGTTTTTATCTCGGACTCTGCCTAATCTTAGGCATATTTTTTCTTTACAGAATAAACAAATCGCTCCCCAAGGCTCTTTTAAAAGAGTTAAGTTCATTCCGGACTTTGCATTTTATTTTGATGGTTATTGCTGGTGTGTACTTTAATAGAGCATTAAGCTTCTTGCGATTTCCCGATTTCCTCTATATCCTGATAAGCGTTATTCTCATAATAATTATTTGGTTGAGCACAGTTCTTGTTAACAATGTCTATGATTTGCAAATAGACAGAATTTCAAATCCAAACCGGCCTTTAGCCAGGGGCGATGTTAGTCCATCTCTATATCTCAACTTAGGACTTGTTCTCTCAGTAATAGCCGTTTCTGTGAGCATAGCTTTGTGGATTATTCCCTTTATTCTTACTCTTGTTTCCTTATTGAGCTCTCTGGCTTACTCAATGCCACCTTTAAGGCTCCGCAAAAGATTATTCAGCACTCTGTTCATCGGATGGGGCTCATCCCTGGCCTTCCTGATTGGATATTTCAACCACACCAGGATATCGAATATTTCAATAAGTAGCGATGCACTTTTCCTGGCACTTCTAATATTTATTGCCTTCTCTATCGGACCTCTGACCAAAGATATTAAAGATTATGAAGGGGATCTCAAACATGGAGTTAAAACTTTCTTTACAGTTTATGGAATCAATAAAGGAACAAAAATAGTCTCAGTACTTCTTGGAGTCTCTTTACTCGTTCCTTTGTTATTGTTTCATACGATTATGGATATTATCTTTTTTGGGCTGTCGTCTTCCTTTATTTCTTTATTCTTTTATCGTCGAGGCAAATTAATTATATCTTATTCAGGCTATGGGATAGTTTCTTCTTACTGCGCTCTACGGGTGTTAGGCATAATTTAAAATTTCTTTAAAGAAATAATTGCTTTTTCATCATAAAATAATCTAGCTATTGACTAACCTAAATAAGAGTTAAAAAATTGCTAAGAAATTTCCTGATTATTAGTAGAGCAAATATTCAGATTGCTTCCCTGCCAACCGCAGCCTTAGGTGTTGCTTTAGCCGCTAAGAACTGGTCAGATATCCTTAATCTACCAGTGTTGCTCTTTATCATCCTTTTTTTTGTCATACTGACATATTCTTGTAATATTAATTGTTTAAACGATTTGGAGGTAGATGAAAGACATAAAAACTATTTAAGCCAGGCAGTTAAATCGATTGGAACCTCTAAATTAAAAATATTAATGGCAGCAGAGCTCTCAATAGCAGGCATAATCATAATTTCTCTCTGCATCCTAAAAAAGGAAATTCTTTATTTATGTGCCTTTTTGGGAATCGTGTGCGGTTATGTTTACTCAGCCCCACCCTTAAGAATAAAAAAAAGAGGGATTTTAAGTCCTCTTCCGGTGGCATTCGGCTTATACTTACTTCCCATAATAGCAGGATGGTTTATTGTAACTGATCAACTCTCTGCCTTTATTATCCTTTTTGGAATGGGATATGCCTTAATTATGCAAGGGATAGTTTTCATCAATACATGCGAAGATTACAAAGAAGATAGAATATCAGGAATACGTACCTTAGCTCATGTTCTTGGGGTCAGAAAAACTCTTCTATTGGGTTCTATTTTCGTCTTAATCGGAGGGATTACAGATTTAGTCCTAATTTTGTTTTTTAAGATCAATCTCTATAACCTAAAAACTGTCTCATTAATATCAGTATTGATATTAATTACCTTTTTTTCCGGTTCAATTATAAACATTTCGAGAAGACTATATCAGATAAGCATATCTAGAAATCCGGCTGTATTAAGTAAAAGAGAAGCCTCTAAAATGCGCAAATGGTTTTTAACAACCAGGTATCCCCTATTTTTTATAGCCTTGTTACTAATTTCTTAGCCTTCTAGTTTCATTCGAAAACCTGGTTTATACAGGAGCTGAAAATGTCATGAAGTTCCCTTTCTTGAACGATATTGAAGGAGGCATAGCCTTCTGTTCCTTATAAAACTTCTTCCAGCGAAAATCTTTTGTTTACCCAGATCAAAATTACTAATATAAACGCAATATATATTTTTACAATGTCATTGCGAGCCCTGAAAGGGCGTGGCAATCTCCTAAGATGAATTAACGAGATCGCATAGCCTGTTCCGAGCGAAGCGAAGGAATCTTCTTCGCTCCTCGCGATGACACTGGAATAATTGCGTTTGTATTAGGATTTACAAGCGAAAGCTGAATTGATTGCTTTTTCCCCCTTTTATCTGTGTTGCTTCGACTCTTCTGGCTTTATGGCTTCATCATCGGTATTTTTATGCCCTTTTTCTTTGCAAACTTAATCGCTTCTTCATATCCAGCGTCAGCATGGCGGGCCACACCCAGGCCAGGATCAACTGTCAGAACCCTTTCTAAGCGCTTCTCTGTAGAATCCTGACCGTCGGCCACGATGACCATCCCACCATGGATGGAAAGACCGATGCCCACTCCCCCTCCATGGTGTACGGAAACCCAGGAAGCGCCGCTAACTGCGTTTAAAAGCGCATTGAGGATCGGCCAATCGGCAATGGCATCTGAACCATCCTTCATGCCTTCAGTCTCTCTGTTCGGGGACGCTACCGAACCTGTATCCAGATGATCCCTGCCAATGACAATGGGGGCACTTATTTTCCCTTTTTTCACCAGATGATTAATAACAGCACCAAAACGAGCTCTTTCTCCGTAGCCGAGCCAGCAAATCCTCGAGGGAAGACCCTGGAATTTCACCTGATTTTGCGCTTTCCTAATCCACCTTTCCAAGGCTTTGTCTTCTGTAAATTCCTGAAGCACAGCTTCGTCGGTCACATAGATATCCTCGGGTTTCCCAGAGAGAGCTGCCCACCGGAAGGGACCTTTGCCATAACAGAAAAGAGGCCGGATGTATTCAGAAACAAAGCCAGGAATATCAAAGGCATTTACGGTTCCTGCTTTGTAAGCCTGACCGCGGATATTGTTGCCATAATCAAAGGCTTTAGCTCCTCCTTTCTGGAGTTCAAGCATGGCATCAACATGAACGGCCATTGAGTCATAAGCTCTTTTTATATAATCTTCAGGTTTCTCTTTGCGAAGTCGAAGCGCTGCTTCATAAGGAATCCCATGGGGAACATAACCGTTTAGCTCGTCGTGGGCAGAAGTCTGGTCAGTCAAAGCATCAGGGATTATTCCCCGCTTGACAAATTCTGGGAGGACATCAGCAGCATTACCAAGAAGGGCTATGGACAGCGCTTCTCCCTTTTCCTTGGCATCAAAAGCAAGTTCCAAAGCCTCGTCCAAATCAGTCACCATTGTATCGACATATTTTGTATCCAGGCGCCTCTGTATTCTATTCTTATCTACCTCAGCGATTATGGCTACTCCATCGTTCATGGTCACAGCCAAAGGCTGGGCACCCCCCATGCCACCCAGACCTGCTGTTAAGACTAATTTTCCTTTAAGAGAGCCGCCAAAATGCGTTCGAGCAACAGAGGCCAAGGTTTCGAATGTCCCCTGGAGAATTCCCTGGGTGCCGATGTATATCCAGCTACCTGCTGTCATCTGGCCGAACATGGTCAGCCCCTTGGCTTCCAGTCTGCGGAATTCATCCCAGGTCGCCCACTTAGGCACAATCAGAGCATTGGCAATCAAGACTCGAGGAGCTTCAGGATGAGTCTTGAATACTGCCACTGGTTTTCCTGATTGGACGATTAAAGTTTCATCGTTTTCAAGTGTCTTTAAGCTTTCGACTATCGCCCAAAAACTCTCCCAGTTTCGTGCAGCTTTGCCTGTTCCCCCGTAGACAATGAGTTCCTCTGGTTTTTCCCCAACTTCAGGGTCCAGATTGTTCATCAGCATCCTGAGAGCGCCCTCCTGGGACCAGCCTTTTGTTTGAAGCTTAGTTCCGCGGGGAGCTCTTATTTCCCTATAGACATAATTTTTTTGTATGGCCATCGTTGCCTCCTCATGTTTTGGCCTGGAGCTTGAAGATTATCCTTATTCTTATAAGGTGGGCTTGATAAATCAAGCCCCTACAAGAATACATCAAACCTTTATGGCCTTGTCCAAATGTGGGTTTGATGAATCAGTACCCTACAAGAATACATCAAACCTTTATGGCCTTATTCAGGGTGGGTTTGATGAATCAGTACCCTACAAGAATATACCATAACAAAACATGAGGGGTAAACGGTAAAGGACAATATAAATGCTATAGATATAATGGAATTGCCCCCTTCCCCCGTATACTGAGTCTTAGACCCTATTGTTTATTTCTTTATTAAAATTCAAGCCCTAATTCATCAATTAACGATTTTAGATAGTTAACCAGAGATGATATCCGGGCATAATAGTCTTTTTTAAGCTTTTCAGCATATTCATTAAAAAGGTTAAAATCGGTCTTTTTGCTCCAATTTTGCATGCTGAGCTTCTCAAGGATCTCTTTGAGAACATCCATATTCACAATCCCTATGGTATATTTGGGGAGCGTACAGGATTCTTTCTCCAACATTCTGGTACCTGCCAAAATAACTCCTCTCAGGGCTTCTTGACTTCTTATAATCTCCTGTTTCACAAAGAATTGATCTATAGGGGATTCTGTCTTGGCTAGTTTTTTATAGAGCTTTTCTGCTTCTTCTAAGCGGTTACAGACGGCAGAAACAATACACTCACTGTCCAAGATCTTTTTGTCATCATTCTCGTAATAAACAACGTCAGCTTCCTCCTCGGGTTCAGCTTTCTTGTACTTTTCCAGAATTTCTAAAGCATCAGAAGCACGCCTTTTTGGAAATCCACTGATTTCATCTTCTTCCCCGCCTTCGCCTCCCTTTTCTTCCGCTTCACCCATCTTCTTTAATCTCTCCTTGGGCTTTATTTTAATCGTCTCATCCAAGGCCTCTAAGGGACTGATTTCCTCTGCTGGCGCTTCCTCCGCCTGCTCACTGGCGCCTGGAGCTTCCTCGACACCCGGCTCCTCATTTTCTTCAGACACAGGCTCCATCTCCACACGCTCTCTAGGCTTCATCTTAATCGTCTCATCCATCGCCTCTAAGGGGCTGATTTCTTCCTCAGGCGCTTCCTCTGCCGGTTCTTCAAAGGCCGCCCCCTCCTTTTCCTCCGGCGGAAGCTCTATCTCCGCATCTTCTCTGGGCTCTACCCTAGCTGTCTCATCCACTGCCTCTAAGGGGCTGATTTCTTTATCAGGCGCTTCTTCTGCCGGTTCTTCAGGAGCACTTACTTCCTCTACTTTTTCTTCTTTCTTTTCTTCAAACACTTCAGGCCCGATTGCATCTGGTTTCCTCAACAGTTCTTTAATTTCTTTCGCCTTCGAGAGCAGCTGTTCAAAATCCACACGTTCTTCTTCAGTTTTCTCGCTTTCAAGGACCGTAGTTTTCTCTTCGAGGTCTTTTTCTAAAGATTCTACTCTTTCTTCAGCTCTATGATAGAGTTCCTCAAGCATCTTACTCAACTCATCCATTTTCTCGAGCCCTTCAAGAGTTTTTGCTGTCAGATCCTTTATCTCCGTCTGAAAATCGATGGCCTTTTTGAGGTTTTCTTTTATCCTATTTTTAAGATTTGTTCTCTTGTTTTCCATCCCCTCTTCGCTACCGAACTTCACATCATCCTTCTTATTTTCAGTCTCTTCGGTAATCTCAGGTGACTCTTTTCGCGATTTCTTCTCTTTTGGCATCTCGGTGCTCCTTCGCTTTTTTGGTATTTTAAACCCGCCTAACTAAACTGTCAAGTCGTACTTCCTCTCTCAAGAACATAATATAGACCACGCATTCTTAATTATTCTCAGTAATAATATTCGCAAACTTGAAAGACGAACTCCATAGCCTTTAGAGATAATTTTTGAGGGTATTTTTGCCCCTATTTTCTCACCTAAAAAAGCTAAATCGACTAGCCTTAAAGGATGATTTCGAAAAAAAACATATAAGGTAAAGAAAATCTTTGGCGAAGCGTAATCTTCGGCTAAACAGAAATCTCTGCCTGACCAGAAATCTAAGGCTGAACAGAGATTATAGATTTGTGCCCTCAATCAGGTAGGCGGTACCTTTGGAACTTCACTTTAAATTTTTCCCACCGCAACTCTTGAAATTCCGTTAAGGTCTTTAACAAAACTCGCTTTTTCCCAAACAGAACTGGAATCGAAAAACGACATGACTTTATCCTTCTGACCGGCCCCTATTTCTACAAGAAGACAGCCGCCAGGCTTTAAATAAAGAGGTGCTCCCTGGATTAGCTTATGAATGACCTCCAATCCGCTCTTCCCTGCTACCAAGGCACTCTTTGGCTCATGATTTCTTATCTCCGCGTCGAGTTTCGGCCATTCTTCTTCTGTAACATAAGGAGGATTAGAGACGATAAAATCACATTTTCCCTCTAAGCGAAGTCTTGACAAAGCAGAGAATAAGCTTCCCCTGGCAAAAATTATGTTCGAGATTTTCTGTTGAGAAGCGTTTAATTTTGCCAGTCTCAAGGCTTTCATCGCTGTATCTGTGGCCACAATTCGCGCCTGAGGAAGCTCTTTTGCCAGGGAAACTGCTATGTTTCCGCATCCTGTCCCTATATCCACGACTGTCTCCTTTTTCCGCGATGAAAATTCTAACACTTTCTCCACAATCAATTCTGTTTCTGGACGGGGGATTAAGATTCCAGGGGAAACCCTGAAGGGGATAGACCAGAACTCCTTTACTTCTGTTATGTATGGAAGCGGAAGTCCGGCCAGACGTTTTGAGACCAGCTTATAAAATCGTTTCTCCTCTGCTCTCGAGAGTTTGTTTTCGGGGAAAGAATAGAATTGACCTTCTTGTATTGAAGTGCTCTTAAGAAGGAGAACTTTTGCCTCAAGAGCCGGATTGGGCAAGTCTTTTAAAAGAGATCTTCCTTGTGAAAACAGCTCTTGGAGGGTAGTCAACGAAAACTCGTTTTAAGCAGAGGAATTTATTCTCTTTTCCATCATCTGCTTCTGATAATGCAGGATTAAGGAATTTATGAACTCATCCAAACTTCCGTCTAGAACAGCCTCTAGTTTGTGCAAAGTAAGATTCAAGCGATGATCTGTGATCCTCGATTGAGGAAAGTTATAGGTTCTTATCTTCTCACTCCTCTCACCTGTTCCAACTTGAGATTTTCTATCCTTAGCAATCTTTTCTTGTTGTTTTCTCTGGGCAATATCCATCAGCCGTGAGCGTAAAATCCGCAAGACCTTTTCCTTATTGCGGTGCTGGGATTTTTCATCCTGACAGGTTACGACCAATCCTGACGGCTTGTGAGTTACTCGAATGGCAGTGTAGTTGCGATTCACATTCTGGCCCCCGGGTCCAGAAGCTCCAAAGGCTTCGAGCTTCAAATCCTTGGGGTCTAGCTCTACATCGACCTCATCAGCTTCGGGAAGAACGGCGACTGTGACAGTCGAAGTATGGATTCGTCCGCTGGCCTCGGTTTGGGGCACTCTCTGCACGCGGTGAACTCCGCTTTCATACTTAAGCTGAGAGTAGACTCTCTCGCCGCGGATATTAGCAATAATCTCTTTAAGGCCCCCTATCGGAGAAAAACTTGTGCTCATGACTTCAGACTTCCAGCCTTTCTTTTCTGCAAAACGAGAGTACATCCGGAATAAATCCTGGGCAAAAAGCGAAGCTTCATCTCCACCAGCGCCAGCCCTTATTTCCAAAAAGACGTTTTTTTCATCATTTGGGTCTTTAGGAAGGAGCAAAATCTTAAGCTCTTCCTTAATTTTTTCTTCCTCTTGACGCAATTCTTTGAGCTCATCCTCTGCGAGTTTCTTTAGATCTGAATCAGATTTAGGGTCAGCCAGGATTTCTTCTGAATCCTTGATATTATTTTCTATTTTTTGGTAATCTTCATATTTTTTTACCAAAGGTTCTAATTCAGCGCGTTCTTTGGCGACTTTTTTGACTTTTTGAGGATTTGAAACTAAGGATGGATCAGATAAAGAGAGGGTGAGCTGGCGGTATTTTTCCTTGATCTCTTCCAGTTCTTGAAACATTTGGGTTATTTATCGAGCTTAATATCGCCATATTTCTTCTTGAATTTTTCTACTCGTCCGGCGCTGTCAACAAATTTCTGCTTGCCGGTGAAAAAAGGATGGCACTGGGAGCATATTTCTATCCGGATTTCTTTCTTGGTAGAACGCGTGGTAAATGTATTGCCGCAAGCACAGGTTATAGTGCATTCGACGAATTCAGGATGAATATCTTTTTTCATCTTGACCTCTCTCTATAAATGGGGCCAGGCCCCATTTTTTCCAGCCCCATTTTTTATTATCTCATTCTTAATCGTACAATTAAATAAGCTGGGCTTGATGAATCAAGCCCCTGCGTTTACAGGGTAATTATACCAGAGTATAGAGAAAAGAGTAAAGAATATTGTAGGCGTTTGATTTATCTGTAGGGGCTTGATTCATCAAGCCCACCTTATATATCAAAGCAGTTTGATTTATTAAATCCCTACACAGAAAGGTCCTTGTATTTCCAGCCCTTCTCGCTAATTTTTTTCTTATAGCACTCCCAATCAATCTCAAAGCTTAATTGTTCCTTGCTTTCTTTAACCTTTTCTTTATATTTTTTCGAATCAAAATAATTGATCAAAGCCTTGTTTAAGGGGAAAACCTGTTCTTCTGCCTTCCACTCATATTTTTTTCCTTTTTTGTCTCTCATGCATTCGAGATAGACAATCCAGGCCAGCTTCTTAAACGAAACGTCAGGAAAAGACGCTCGAATGGCCAGAACCTCTCCCATTTTTTCAGGGTTGAGGAAATAGAAAAAGCGAGAAAAAAGCAGAGCATTATGGAAATAATTCGGAAAAGCAAGAACCCCATCTTTCTTCGAGAGTCGAGCCAGGTAAACAAAAATATCAAATACCTTTTTGCCAAGATTAAGGCCCGGATGCTTTTGGCCAGGAAGAGGTGACTTTTCCAGAGAGAAATCCAGAAGAGGATTCTGAAGTGTGAGCCAATCCAGGCTTAAAAACTTATATTCAGAGAGGGGAAAATATGAGGCAATTTTTTTTTTAGGATAAAATGCTCCTTCTTTTATCTTCAAATCAACAATCATGTTTTCAGGTTTCGTTTCTCGATAAAAAATTTGAAACCTCTGGAGAGGAAATTCTGACGAATCAAGATCAAATTCCAATGGCCATAATTTTCTTTTTTGAGCTTCTTTGAAAAAGCTTTTCTTGGTCAGGACCGCTATTACCTCATTCAAGGTATATCTTCCCAAAAATAGTGAAGTTCCTCTCTTTTCTTCTAAAGTAGAGAAAATCTCTTCCTCTTCGACGAGAGGACTCTCACGCAAGAAAGGAGATTTTTTAGGCCGCGGTTTTTTCATATTTAATAAGTCGTCCTAATTTTAGGTCTGAAATTTTAGCCCTTTTTTCAGACGAAATCAATCTGAGTATTATCCGTAAATGGAAATCGTATCATCACCAATAGTCACTCGCCTTTTGAGCTTGAAATATTTTGCCTCAAACTTTGTCTTGAAATGATGGCGAAGGATGATCTTTCCTCCGGGCTTGAGGACTTCCCTTTTCTTTATTACTTTTAAAGGATTTCTTTCATCCAAATACTTGTAGGGAGGATCAAGAAAAATGAGGTCAAATGTCTTTTCCTTGTTAGCCAATTGAATAACAGCGCGATTAAAGTCTTTTCGAATAATCCAAGCTCTCGCCTCAGCTTCACATTTCGCTAAATTGGCTTTTATTACTTTCATAGCTGGATGGTAATCATCGATAAAAACCACATTTTCAGCCCCCCGACTTAATGCTTCTATTCCAACAGAGCCAGAGCCTGCAAACCCGTCAAGAAAAACACTGTCTCTTACATCTTCTTGGATGATATTGAACAGCGCTTCCTTGAGCTTATCAGGCACAGGGCGGACAAGCGAGCTCGGCACCCTTTTAAGCCGCTTCCCCTTGTAAATTCCGCTTATTACCCTAATCATAGGTTCCTTTTTCCGTTTAACAGGCCAGTTTAGGAAAAAAGCCCAATTCTTTTACTGATTATATTTTGCAGATTTCCGCAATCCCCTTTGCTCTTGGGGCTTTGGGAATTCCGTTTTACATCAATAATAAAAAGTAGCTTTTTGGCGATTTGTCTTGATATCTTTTATTCCATAAGGAAGCTCATACCAGTCATCCATGCTTGAGGCTTCCGTTTTATTTATTTTGGAGGCAATGTCTAAGATTAAATCTAGAATCGTCGGTTTAACGCGCTGGTCTTCGAGAAAAAGGTCTTTTACATTAAGCCTGACCCTCCCCTTTTTCACTTCAAGTTTTCCTCCAAAGAACAGAATCATCTGCGGGCGAATGAATTCTGGGATTTTCTGTCCTCTTAGGTCTATTAAAACTTTGCCTTCAATCTTGTTTCTTTTGAATAATTTAAGCCGGAGCTCTTTCATTATTTCTTCTTTTTCTGTTTCTATCCGGTAGGCGATGTAGGAATTTAGCTCTTTTTCAGTTATGACAATTTTTTTAAGAGAGTCTTTATCTCCCCTGGATTGTTCGCTCTCCATTTTTTCAATAGCCCCTAAGACCTTCCTGACCTCAGGAAGAGAATATTCCTGGATCCCAGAAGATAAGATTGAAAAAGAAAGCAAAAGAAAGATAAAGGCAATTTTTCTGGGAAATAACGTCCTAAAATTCATCTCATTTAAATGCTAACAAATTGAATTAGAAATTGCTACATGATTAAAGAACTACATTGAGGCATTGGCAAAAAAATGGTGAATGAAAAATGGAATTACAGGACCCATTTACCAAACAGTCCTGGGTTCTTGCATGACTTCTTCAAGGCCCAAACCTCATATTATCTGTCTTTCATATTGCTTTGGCAAAAAAAAGGCGGGCAACTTTAATAACACAAGTTGCCCGCCCTTTTTCTTCTGTTTACTCTATCTATTATTATCTACAGAGCAGGTCAGAAGGTGGAAATTGAATAAAAATGAGCCGAACTCAATGCAGTCCTAAAAACCAATTTCCTATGTTTCTTAAAACTACAAATAAGGTTTTTTTATAATTACCTCATTTTTAATGGAATTTGAGCTTTTAGCCTTTGTATTTCTAATTTATCAATTATATTAATTCTTTTATTTGCTCCCATTTTTTAATCATAAATTTTTTCCGTATTCCTCCTAAATCTCCTCTTCGCATCCTCCACCTCTGGCTGACCATGATCAGTGTTTTTCTATAGGTCAAGGAATTTCTGGTAATGTATGATAGCTGGGAAATGAGAAGGAGGGGCGCTCAAGGACAAATGGTGGCCTGATCATGTATTGCTTCAACGGAGGAAGGTAAATCTTCGAAGGGGAGGGGGTAGTTTAGCCTTCCTTGGGTTGTGGAAGGATTAATGATGAACGCCTGCACATTTTATGTGCTATAGCTTTTTTGGAAAGAAAGGGCAAATCTGGCAGCATTTCTTCAACTCAGAAAAATCGATCACTGCCTTCTTTTCTAATTCTTTTTAATTATCAATCTGCTGGCCATGACCAAGGAACGCAAACCAATTCTTACTACGCTTTTCAGGAAAGGATACTTTGAGATAAAGTAAGCCAGTTTCGGGCCATATCTATAATAAAAAGAAACGAAGGCTCTCCCCAATGAGATTGCCAAAAGATATTCATCTCGGGCCCTACTCAGGACTTTCACGTCCTTTGCGAGGTGAGACCCGTAGACTGCGGTTGCGATAAAACACCCATCTTTTCCCGCCTCGCCATTACTGTGTGGAATTCTATCGTCACCGTCACCGCCCGACGTCAAGATCACCTCAATGTTATCATCTCCTATATTGGTGGGTTCGCCTCCGATGCCGCCGTTGGCGTTGATGAAGTCGCGTGCACCGG